>ENA-UOOH01001157-UOOH01001157.1-fermentation-metagenome-genome-assembly--contig:-NODE-1157-length-26500-cov-7.740518_pt1 | contig 26500 bp, 19 predicted proteins | sample MGYA00245778_ERZ724025 | MGnify/ENA primary metagenome ERZ724025 (study PRJEB28704, sample SAMN03018313) | fermentation metagenome | biome: anthropogenic terrestrial biome; feature: soil; material... | reverse complement strand
TAAAAGAATTAAGAGAACAAATCATGTATCATAACCGTAAATACTTTGATGAAAATTCCCCCGAGATCAGCGATTATGATTATGATATGATGCTCCGGGAACTTGAAGATATGGAACGAAAGCACCCGGAACTTATAACCCCGGATTCTCCCACCCAGCACGTCGGTGAAAGCATCAAACGTGAAATGGGCAAAAAAGTTCGCCATGATGTACCTATGCTGTCACTTGAAGACAGGTTCTCCCAGGCAGAAATAACCGATTTTGTTCGCAAGATGCAAAAGGACCTGGCCAAGCCTGCATTCACAGTTGAACACAAGATTGACGGGTTATCGGTGGCTTTGCGCTACCGGAACGGCAGATTTGTCCAGGGGATGACTCGCGGCGACGGGATTAACTATGGGGAAGATGTTACCGCGAATTTAAAAATGATAGAATCCATTCCCATGACTTTGCCTAACCAGCTACCGTATCTGGAAGTTCGCGGTGAAGTTTATATGGACAACGATATATTTGAAGCTATTAATGCCCGGCAAGAAGAAATGGGTGGCAAAACTTTTGCCAATCCCAGAAACTGTGCTGCCGGTACATTAAGACAGTTGAATCCTCAGGTGGTGGCTGAACGCAAACTATCCATCTTTATTTTTAACCTGCAGGCGGTCGAGGGAGCAGAATTTGCTTTACATTCGGAAGTCCTTGATTGGTTAGGCCAGCAAGGGTTTAAAGTAATACCTTACGTAAAATGTTCCTCGGAGGATGAGGTGTGGGAGGCCATATGTAAAATAGGTGAAACCAGGGGAGAACTGTCCTATGGTATCGATGGTGCGGTAGTTAAAATTGAGAGCCTGCGGGATCGTGAAATGCTGGGGGCTTCATCCAAGGTACCGAGATGGGCGGTTGCCTATAAGTATCCGCCGGAAGAAAAACAGACCAGAGTGCTTCATATCGAGGTTAATGTGGGACGAACCGGAAGACTGACTCCCTTAGCTATTTTGGAACCGGTCAGATTAGCGGGTACTACTGTCTCCCGCGCCTCACTGCATAACCAGGATCAAATCAACCGGTTGGATATTCGAATTGGTGATACGGTCATAGTCCGCAAAGCGGCGGAGATTATCCCGGAAATTATTGAGGTCGTAAAGGATAAACGGCCGGATGAAACTTTACCGTTTGTTATTCCTGATAAATGCCCGGTTTGTGGCGCACCTACGGTTAGAGAGGCCAATAATGACAAAGAAGGGGCTAACATTCTTTGTACAAATTCCAGTTGTCCGGCCCAGATCAGCCGCCTGATCACATATTTTGCCTCCCGGGAAGCCATGGATATTGATGGGCTTGGACCGGCCGTGGTTGAGGCACTTATTAAGAAGGATTATATTAAAGATTTATCCGATATTTATTATCTTAAAGATCATAGAGATGAACTGATAAGTGATGCCATTACAGGCAGGCCCAACAGTAAAAAGTCTGATACATCCAAAAGTATAGATAAACTGCTTGCTGCTATCGAAAAATCCAAAGAAAATGATATTGATAGATTAATTAATGGATTTGGGATACGCAATGTTGGCCGGCAAACCGCCATCATATTGAGGGATAATTTTGATGATATGTTTTCTATTGCCAATGCCGGTTGTGACGAACTGCAGAATTTAGAAGGGTTCGGCGCCATCAGTGCTCAGGCCGTATACGAATTTTTTGCCAAAACTGAAACCAGGTATATGCTGGAACGCCTTCAAAAGGCGGACGTTAATATGCAGTCTAAAGCTTCGGCCAGATCAATCGGCAGCAGGTTCCAGGGTAGCACCTTTGTTCTCACCGGAACGCTCCCGACTATGACCAGAGAGGAAGCAGCTCAATTGATTCAAGAAAATGGCGGACGTGTAACGAATAGTGTCTCTAAGAAAACCGCCTATGTGCTGGCCGGGGATAATGCCGGGAGTAAACTTAACAAGGCACAGGATCTTGGCGTCAAAATTATTTCGGAAGCTGATTTGCTGAAAATGCTTAACTTCAATTCCTAGCAACCGCTGGCATCACAACCAGCGTCTTTAGCGTCCAATCTTAACATTCCCTGTCAAATATTCTGCTGAACCAACATCTATTTTCCTCACACCAATATACCCGAGCTGAAAAAAGGTAATCTAAGAACGATGTACTAAATACGGGTTCGATTAAAAATGCCATGAGATTTTCATACAAATATGGAGATAATTACATAAAAAGACGCGTTATACATAAATTTAGCAAAATATTAATTTTATGGATAAAGCTTTTTTATATTTTAGTTAGAAGAATTTGCAGGAATATCATAGAATTATGTCGAAGATAAAAAAACATAATACAATGGAGAGGTGATATTGTTACTGGCAAACTCTTATTGCAATAAGCCGATGCACAACTGAAATAGAAAGGTTGGGTTAAAAAATGTGGGAAACAAAAATGAACATCAATCAGGTAGTTGAAATTCGTAGCAAAACCCTGTGTTATTTTGGAGTAGGTGCATTGCAAAAAGTAACTGATATCTGCGCTTACCTAAAAAGTACAGGCGTAAAATCAGTACTGGTTACAACTGATGAGATAGTTTATAAAGTTACCGGCGTTTGGGAAGTTCTAGAACCAGCCTTAAAGAAGGCCGGTATAAATTATGCTCTTTATACTGGTGTAGTACCTAATCCTACCGTTGACGGTATTGATGAAGCGGTTGCTTTGGGCAAGAAGGCAGGTGCCGGTGCAGTTATAGGTATTGGCGGCGGAAGTGCTATTGATACTGGTAAGAGTGCTGCTGTATTATTACATCCTGATTTTGCTAAATACAATGCTCGCGATCTCTATCTTTTCAAATTCGATGCAACTAAAGCAGTTCCTATTATTGCTATCAATACTACTCATGGGACCGGAACTGAAGTTGACCGGTTTGCCGTAGCCAGTATTCCTGAATTGGAATACAAACCGGCTCTGGCAGTAGATTGTTTATATCCTCAGTTTGCTATTGATGACCCGGCTATTATGAGAGGGTTACCGGTAGGCCAGACCATGTATACCGCGGTTGATGCGTTAAACCATGTAGTCGAAGCAGCCACATCACTGGCTACCAATCCCTACGTGGTTATGACGGCAGTGGAAACCGGCCGCCTGGTGGCCAAGTACTTGCCGCAGGCAGTAGCACATCCCGATGATTTGACAGCCCGTTATTACTTGCTTTATGCATCCATGATAGGCGGAATTTGCTTTGATAATGGCTTGCTGCATTATACTCATGCCATGGAACATCCATTAAGCGGAATTAAACCTAACCTGCCCCATGGATTAGGTTTGGGAATGATTTTACCAGCTGTTATCAAAGTTATTTATCCTGCCTGCCCTGAAATCTTAGCATCAATCTTTGCATCTTACGTACCTGGTTTGAAGGGTGTGGCCGGGGAAGCCGAAATGTGTGCCAAAGGTGTGGAACAGTGGTTGTTCAATGTAGGTGTAACCGAAAAATTAGCCGATTTTGGATATACCGAAAAAGACCTGGAGAATGCCACCAGATTGACCTTTGAAACACCGTCCTTGAGCTTCCTCTTAAGCGTAGCACCGGTTAAAGCCACCGAGAAAATTGTAAGAAATATATACATGGAAAGTCTCAAACCAATGTGCAAGTAATTTAAACAAAACCCTAACAATACCATATTGCCATAACATAGCGCCTCTCCAGGGAGGACCGGCTTACCAGCCTGGTCCTCCTTTTATTATGGCTTTTTGCTTACATCCGCCTTCCGCGTATAATGTATTCTTGGTTTTCTCCTTGCTTGAAACCTTCCTTTTTATGTATAGCAAAGGTATAATTTTAAATGTATGTTGTATATATAGGAGATTTTTTTGTGACAGGTACTTTGATAAATACCGGGGCGATACTGGTGGGTGGACTTATCGGGCTGTTTTTGCGTCGGGGTATTCCTGAAAATTACAGTCGCACCGTGCAGGATGCACTGGGATTGTTAATAATCGTTATTGGTATTCAATATGGCTTTAAAGCAGATAATGTGGCATTGGTGGGATTAAGTCTGGCTATTGGAGCAGTCATAGGCGAATGGAGACAATGGGAAGCACGCCTGGAAAATGTGGGTGTTAGATTACAGAAGGCACTGGGGCGGGAAGAAAGTAGCTTTGTAAAGGGATTTGTATCTGCCACTCTTTTGTTTATTGTAGGTGCCATGGGAGTAGTCGGAGCACTGGAAGACGGATTAACAGGAAATCACCAGATTTTAATAATAAAAGCTATGCTCGACGGCATATTTTCCATGTTGTTTTCTGCCAGCATGGGCATAGGTGTATTATTTTCAGCTTTTCCGATCCTGATCTATCAAGGTTCTATCAGTCTGGGCGCAGAAATAATCAAACCTCTGCTTACCGATCCTATGTTGAATAACATAACCGCTTTGGGTGGAATTATTATTGCCGGGTTAGGCTTTAATATGCTTGGGCTTACCCGCATAAAGGTAGGAAACATCCTTCCTGGAATAATAGTTGTACCCCTGCTGATGGCTCTTATAAAGTTCCTTCCCTTTTAATTAAGCTTAAACATAAAATAAATGCTGCTATAAAGGCTTAACCTATAAAAAGTTAGGTAAATAAAGGCCTTTTTGATATAATATTGTGCATAAATATTTTGGATGACGAAAAAGGAGGTAGCTTAAATGGCTCTGACTATAAAAGAAGTAGAACATGTTGCTTTGCTGGCCCGGCTTAGCTTAAGCGATGAAGAAAAAGCACTATTCAGCCGCCAGCTTAGTTCGATTCTGGAATATGTTGACCAGTTGAATGAACTCGATACCGATGATGTGGAACCTCTTACCCACATACTTCCGGTTTTTAATGTTTTCCGGGAAGATGTAGTCAGACCTGGTTCCGTGCGGGAGGAAATACTCTCCAATGCTCCCCTCCTGGAAGAAAATCAATACAAAGTGCCCAAAATAATGTGACGGAGGTTCTCTCATGGAATTATTTGAACTGACTTTGCGCGAATTACGGGAGTTGTTGGAACGGAAACAGACATCTTCCACCGAGATTACTACTTCCGTATTAAATAGAATAAACCAGGTGGATAAAGAGTTAAAAGCTTTTATTACGCTTAACGATGCCGCAGCACTGGACCAGGCGGCCCAGATTGATGCCCGGGCGGAGTATCCCGGCATTACAGGTATTCCCTATGCTTTAAAGGATATTTTCTGTACCCGTGGGCTTAGAACCACCTGTTCGTCGCGCATACTGGAGAATTTTGTTCCGGTTTATGATGCTCATGTGGTTCAAAAACTGCACAGGGCGAATAGTGTACTGGTAGGTAAACTGAACATGGATGAATTTGCTATGGGTTCAGCGACGGAAAATTCTGCCTTTTTCCCCACCCATAACCCCTGGGATTTACAGAGAGTGCCGGGTGGCTCTTCCGGCGGCTCAGCCGCAGCGGTCGCAGCCTGTGAAGTACCTTTTACTCTGGGCACCGATACCGGAGGGTCCATACGACAACCGGCCTCGTTCTGTGGTATAGTGGGGCTCAAACCTACATATGGCAGAGTATCACGCTGGGGAGTGATAGCTTTTGCATCTTCACTTGACCAGGTCGGGACCTTTACCCGGGATGTGGAAGACTGTGCCCTGGTCATGAATATAATCGCCGGGCACGACCCTATGGATTCTACCAGTGTTGAGGTGGAGGTTCCTGATTATACTTCCTTTTTAAATAGAGATGTTAAAGGACTAAAAATAGCCTATCCGCGAGAATACTTTGACGAAGGGGTGGATTCCGAGATAAAAGCCGCCGTTTTCCGGGCCTTGAAGCAATATGAAAGCATGGGGGCCATAGTCGAGGAGGTTTCCCTGCCGCACAGCAAATATGCCTTGCCTGCTTATTATCTGGTAGCTCCGGCTGAAGCCAGCGCCAATCTGGCCCGCTTTGACGGGGTAAGATATGGTTACCGCGACTTCCAGGCTGAAAATGTAGTGGATATGTTCTCCAATTCCCGGGCGGCCGGGTTTGGGGATGAGGTCAAAAGAAGGATAATGATAGGAACCTATGCCTTAAGTTCGGGCTATTATGATGCCTATTATCTTAAAGCTTTAAAAGTACGGCGCTTGATTTATCAGGATTTTGAAACTGTATTTAAAAAATTTGACATAATAGTGTCACCCACCACCCCTACTGCTGCTTTTAAACTGGGGGAGGTAAGTGATCCGCTTACTCTGTATATGAACGATATTCTTACCGTACCGGTAAATATGGCTGGTCTGCCGGGCATTTCAATACCCTGCGGTTTCCATGCGGGACTTCCGCTGGGAATGCAGATTATTGGGCGGGCATTTGATGAAGGGACAATTATACAGGCCGCTCATGCTTTTGAACAGCAAAACGATTATCATACCGTGCGACCGGCATTGGGGGTGAAATAAATGAGCAAGGATTATGAAATAGTAATTGGTCTTGAGGTACATGCGGAATTAAAAACCGCCACTAAGATATTTTGTTCCTGTTCAACTGCCTTCGGAGCTGAACCCAATACTCAGGTATGTCCGGTATGTTCCGGGTTTCCGGGTATGCTGCCGGTACTGAATAAAAAAGTAGTGGAACTGGCTATTCGCACCGGAATTGCTTTGAATAGTCAGATTGCTGAATACTGCTGTTTTGACCGTAAGAATTATTTTTACCCGGACTTGCCTAAAGCATACCAGATATCTCAGTACGCTCTGCCTATTTGCCTTAAAGGTTATTTGGATATAGATGTAGACGGGAAGAAAAAACGTATCGGTATAACCAGAGCTCATATGGAAGAGGATGCGGGCAAACTTGTACACCAGGGAGACATAACTACCACCCCGTTTTCACTGGTGGATTTAAATCGTTCCGGTGTACCGTTGCTGGAAATCGTATCTGAGCCTGATATGAGAAGCGCTCAGGAAGCAAGGGCCTATATGGAAAAATTACGTTCCATATTATTGTTTGCCGGTGTATCGGACTGCAAGATGCAGGAAGGGTCCCTTCGCTGCGATGCCAATGTGTCGGTAAGACCGTTCAATCAGAAGGAATTTGGAACCCGGACCGAGATAAAGAACCTTAATTCCTTCCGGGCGCTGGAAAAGGCCATAGAATATGAAGCCAACAGACAGATGGATTTGCTGGAAGATGGGGAAGAGGTTATTCAGGAGACCAGGACCTGGGATGAGGAAAAACAGGTCACCAAATCCATGCGTTCCAAAGAAGAAGCACATGACTATCGTTATTTTCCTGAACCGGACTTGACGCCTATAAAAATAGAACCTGATTGGATTGAAGAAATAAGGAAAGACATGCCGGAACTTCCCGATCAGGCTCAGGCAAGGCTCACTCATTTGGGACTTTCAGATTATGATGCCGCTTTTCTTACCCTGACACCTGGAAACATGGCTTTCTTTGATGAATGTGTAAGTAAGTATGGTGATGCCAAGGCGGTAGCCAACTGGATGATGGGTGAGTTGTACCGGCTTTTGAATCAGGAAAATATAGAGATAGAAGAATGCCTTATAAAACCCGCCCATCTGGCGGCTATGTTAAAGCTGATCGATGATGGTACCATAAGCGGCAAGATTGCTAAAACTGTTTTTGAAGATATGTTCAGCAGCGGCAAAGCCCCTGATGCCATCGTAAAAGAGAAGGGGTTAATACAGGTTTCCGATGAGGCAGCACTGATACCGATTATTGACGATATAATCAGTGCGAATCCCAAAGTAGTTGAAGATTACAAGAATGGCAAAGAAAAAGCGGCCGGCTTTTTTGTCGGCCAAGTTATGAAAGCCACCCGGGGAAAGGCAAATCCAGCTATTGTAAACAAGTTGCTTAAAGAAAAATTGGGGAGGGAGATTTAAGATTATGATGTGGGAAAGTTTAAGCAAAAAAGATTGGTTCCTTGAAGACAATACCAAAGTATATGTCGTAGATACGACTTTAAGAGATGGTGAACAAACTGCCGGGGTAGTATTTAACAATGATGAAAAGATAAGAATTGCCCGTTATCTGGATCAGATTGGGGTAGACCAGATTGAAGCAGGTATTCCGGTTATGGGTGGGGGTGAAAAAGAATGCATTAAACAAATGATAGGTTTAGGCCTTAAGGCCAGTATTATGGCCTGGAACCGGGCTGTAATTTCAGATATAAAACAATCGATCGAATGCGGAGTAGATGCTGTAGCTATTTCCATATCCGCTTCTGATATTCATATAGAACATAAATTACAGACTACACGCCAGAATGTACTTAATATGATGAGTGATGCAGTCAAATTTGCCAAAGACAATAACCTTTATGTTTCGGTAAATGCCGAAGATGCTTCCAGGTCGGATATAGAGTTCCTGACTGAATTTGCCCTGGTAGCCAAGCATGCAGGTGCCAACCGCTTGCGTTTCTGCGATACGGTGGGAACCTTAAACCCGCTTACCACCTACCGCTATATAAGAACTTTATTGGATGCGGTAGGACTTAATATTGAAATGCATACCCATAATGATTTTGGTATGGCTACGGCCAATGCTCTGGCCGGGGTATATGCCGGTGCCACCCATGTTGGTGTAACTGTTAATGGTCTGGGCGAAAGAGCCGGAAATGCCTGCCTGCAGGAAGTAATTATGGGGTTAAAGCATCTCATGAAAGTGAATGTCACCTACGATACTACCCTCTTCAGAGAGGTAGCAGAGTATGTCGCCCGTGCTTCCGACCGTCCTCTGTCGGTGAACAAACCTATAGTCGGTGCTAATATCTTTGCCCATGAATCGGGCATACATGGTGACGGAGTCCTGAAGAATCCATCGACTTACGAAGCTTTTAAACCCGAAGAAGTAGGTCTGGAACGGCAGATAGTGATTGGCAAGCATACCGGAACAGCAGCTATACGTTCCAAATTTATAAATGAATACGGCCTTGATATTAATGAGAAAACGGCCAAAAATTTACTGGTTAGAGTCAGAGATAAATCCATTGAGGTCAAACGTTCCTTGTTTGATAAAGAACTTATGTGCTTATATGAAGAATATTTGCAGGAAAACAAGACAGAGAATAATTAATAATTATCCCCCAGTATTATGACACCGAAGGGAGAATGGAATAGATTGGGAAAGACCATAGCTGAAAAGATACTATCAAAAAAAAGCGGCCAGGACGTCCGGGCCAATGATATCGTTGTAGCTGACCTTGACTTTGTTATGGGACAGGACGGGACGTCACCTCTGGCTATAAAAGCTTTTGAAAATATGAAAGCGGAAAAGGTTTTCGACCCTAAGCGTATTGCCATGGTTATTGACCATAGTGCCCCCAGCCCGCTTGAAGGAGTATCACAACTGCATCAGCAGATGAGAACTTTTGCAGATCAACAGGGAATTAATTTTTATGATATCGGTGACGGGGTATGCCATCAGCTGGTACCGGAACAAGGCCATGTGGTACCGGGCAATCTGGTGATAGGAGCAGATTCACATACCTGTACTTATGGAGCCATTAATGTTTTCTCCACCGGAGTAGGTTCAACCGATCTTGCTGCCGGATTGATATCAGGCAAACTGTGGTTCAAGGTACCGGAGACCATAAAATTCGTGCTTAACGGCAAACTGCCGCCAGGGGTTTATTCCAAGGATCTTATCCTTTATCTGATTGGTGATGTCACTGCCGACGGAGCTACTTATATGGCTGCCGAATATACCGGAGAGGCCATCGCTGATCTCTCGGTGGAAGCACGCTTTACCATCAGCAATATGGCGATTGAGATGGGTGCTAAATGCGGTTTGATGGAAGCAGATGAAAAAACCGTAGCCTGGGTCAAGGAACACAGTAAAACTCCTTTTGAAACGGTTAAGGCCGATGATGATGCGATTTACCGTATGATAAAAGAATATGATGTATCCAAACTGGAACCGCAGATCGCCAAACCGCATACGGTCGATAATGTAGTACCCTTAAGGGAAGCAGCCGGGACTCCTATACAGCAGGGAGTAATCGGAACCTGCACCAATGGTCGTATAGAAGACTTGCGTATTGCGGCCGGCATTCTCAAAGGAAACAAAATCCCTCATAATGTGCGCCTGGTAGTTGCACCGTCTTCACGTCAGGTAATGCTGCAGGCTCTGAGAGAAGGGCTGATTGAGGTTTTCGTACAATCCGGCGCTGCCGTAGTTACACCCGGTTGCGGTCCCTGTGTGGGGACCCACAATGGAGTGCCTTCCAATGGTGAAAACGTAATATCCACCGCCAACCGGAACTTTAAAGGCAGAATGGGCAACAACAAGGCCTTTATCTATCTGGGTTCACCGGCCACAGTAGCAGCTTCGGTTCTGAAAGGTGAGATTACCGATCCCAGAGAGTTTCTGTAAAAGATTTAAGGCGGAAGGTTTGACTCTTGCTACTTCAGCCGGGGACATACCTTCCTTTCAGATTCGCCGCCGAACCGAAATAAAGAAGGTCCCAGGGTTAGTTGAAGCCGGGATAGCAGGCAACACGGAAAGGGTGGGCTGTCCGCCGGTTCAGACCTGTGGAAGATGTAACATACCGAAAGGAGATACATTATGGACTTAAAGGGGAAGACTCATAAATTTGGGGATGATGTCAATACGGACTACATCATTTCCGGTAGATATAAGTTCAAGACTCTGGATATGAGAGAGCTCGCCAAACATGTCATGGAAGATCTGGATCCTGATTTTTACAACAAGGTCAATAAAGGGGACTTTATTGTAGCGGGGAAAAATTTCGGCTGCGGTTCGTCCCGCGAGCAGGCCCCGCTGGCTATCATAAATGCTGATGTAAGCGCGGTAATTGCCAAATCATTTGCCCGTATTTTTTACCGCAACTGTATAAACACAGGTTTACCGCTGGTGGAATGCAATACCGATTTGATTGATGAGAATGATGAATTGCAGGTTGAACTGGACAAGGGAGTACTTCATAATCTGACCAAAAATATAGATATAGAGATTACACCACTTCCTCCGGTAATGTTAAAGATATTATCTGATGGCGGATTGGTGGAGCATTTTAAAAAATATGGAACCTTTAATTTTGATTAAAGGTTCATGCTGATTAGGAGGTTGTTATAAATGACTACGGGCGTGACAGGTGAAAAAATTATAGTGAAAAATGGGGTTCTACAGGTGCCGGCCCATCCGGTAATACCATTTATCGAAGGTGATGGTACCGGACCGGATATATGGGCGGCCGCCTCGCGCGTGCTTGATGCTGCGGTGCAAAAAGCCTATGACGGCAAGCGGTCATTGATCTGGCAAGAAGTACTGGCCGGGGAGAAGGCCTTTAAATTGACCGGGGAATGGCTGCCCCAGGAGACTATGGATACTATCAGGGAATATATCATTGCCATCAAGGGACCTTTGACAACTCCCATCGGTGGGGGCATTCGTTCTCTTAATGTGGCCATGCGCCAGGGGCTCGATTTATATACCTGTTTGCGGCCGGTAAGATATTTTGCCGGTGTACCGTCACCGGTTAAACGTCCTCAGGATGTCAATATGGTGATTTTTCGGGAAAATACCGAGGATATATATAGCGGTATAGAATATCCCATGGGCTCGGATGAAGCCCAAAAGCTGATTAAATTCTTGCAGGAAGAATTGGGAGTCAGCAACATCAGATTCCCTGAGACATCAGGCATAGGTATTAAGCCGGTATCCCAGGAAGGCACCTGCCGCCTGGTGCGTGCAGCCATTAAGTATGCTATCAAGGAAGGACGCAAGAGTGTTACTCTGGTACACAAGGGTAACATCATGAAATATACTGAAGGCGCCTTTAAAAATTGGGGCTATGCTTTGGCTGAGGCCGAATTTGGGGACAAGATATTTACCTGGAACCAGTATGACCGGATAAAAGAGTCACAGGGCCTTGCTGCCGCGGACCAGATGCAGTCACAAGCTGAAGCGGAAGGCAAGATAATAATCAAGGATTCCATTGCCGACATCTTCTTGCAACAAGTTTTAACCCGTCCGCGGGAATTTGAGGTGGTCGCCACCATGAATTTGAACGGAGATTACATCTCCGATGCTCTGGCCGCACAGGTGGGCGGAATAGGCATCGCACCGGGCGCCAATATAAATTACGACACCGGTCATGCTATTTTTGAAGCTACCCATGGAACGGCTCCCAAATATGCGGGTATGGACAAGGTCAATCCCTCCTCGGTTATACTGAGCGGAGAGATGATGCTGCGGCATTTGCAGTGGAATGAGGCGGCTGATTTGATTATCCGGACGATGGAAAAAACTATTGCCGGCAAAATCGTAACTTATGATTTTGCCCGTCTTATGGAGGGTGCAACCGAGGTTAAGACCTCCCGGTTTGCGGATGAGTTAATCAAAAACATGTAAAATTGGGACCTGTTAAGCTAATCAAGCCCCCGTATGCAGTATAACGGGGGCTTTGCCATATACAGATAAAGCGCAATCGGTATAATTGTATTAAAAGTTCAAGGGGGCTGTGGTTTGAAAATAATAGAGATGTATAAATCCCAACGACCGTTATTATCTTTAGAAATTTTTCCTCCGCGTATAGATTATCCGCTGGAAACGATTTTTAAGACTTTGGATAAACTGAAGTTGATAAATCCGGGTTATATAAGTGTGACTTACGGGGCCGGAGGCAGCAATAGAGACCGTACGGTAGAGATCACCACCCGTATCAAGCAGGATTACCAGATTGAATCCCAGGCCCATCTGACCTGTGTAAGCCATACCCGTCGGGAAGTAAACGCTATACTGGATGAGCTGGGCCATCAGGGCATTGAGAATATCATGGCTTTGAGGGGGGATTTGCCTGAGGATGGCAGTTTTAATATTGAAAAACAGGAATATCGCTATGCCTGCCAATTGATAGAAGATATTAAAGGACGGGATAATTTTGGTATCGCTGCGGCTGCTCATATGGAAGGACACCCGGAATGTTCTACTTTACGGGAGGATTTGCTTAATCTTAAACATAAGGTAGATGTGGGAGTCGATTTTTTAATTACGCAGCTTTTCTTTGATAATCGGATATACTATGATTTCCTGGAAAAATGCCGCCGGACCGGCATTAACTGTCCTATTGTACCCGGGGTGATGCCGGTGCTGAATGCCCGCCAGATTCGGCGCATTATTTATCTCTGCGGTGCCTCCATGCCGGCCAAAATGCTTATCCTGGTGGACAAATACGAGCATTATCCCGACGATATGGTAAAGGCCGGAATCGAATATGCCAGTCAACAGGTCAGCGATCTGCTGCAGAATGATGTGCCCGGGATCCATCTATACACCATGAACAAACCTGACCAAATTACCACCATCGTAAAAAACACCAGACTAGCTTAAAGTATAGTCTTGTGGTATGGAAGCCGGCGGTGAGGTTTATCCCGTTTGCTCCATGCTCCGGCAGCGAAAACACCAACGGCTCATTTCGCGGCTGATGGGGTCGAGCGGCACACTAACACGGGGACATTCCTTACTTCGGTTCGCGGAGCGGACCTGAGAGGAAGGTGTGTCCCCTGCTGAAATAGCGAGAGAAAACCTTCCTATAGGTGTAAACCGTGCGGTCCATCACACTAATAATATATTAATCCCAATGTACCTGGGCCCACATGAGAGCCTATAACCGGGTTTACATGGCTTATTATCGGATGGGGGAAGATCTCTTTGACCCGTTCCGCCAGCAGTTCCGCCTCATCTTGTGCATCCACATGCACTACGGCTACCTCATGCACATTCTGAATATCCTGTTTTAAACGGTTAATTAGACCATCCACTGCTTTTTGGTGGGTGCGTACCTTTTCATAGAGCCCTATCTGGCCATCGGCTAAATTTAAAACCGGTTTTACCTTCAAAATGCTGCCTATAAAACTGCTAAGCTGGCTTATGCGTCCGCCTCGCAGCAAATATTCCAGGTTATCCACTACAAAAAATATCTGCATTTTATCCCGCAAAGTAAATATTTCCTTCTCAATTTCAGCGGTAGTTTTGGCCGCTGCGGCCATTTGCGCCGCCTTTATTACCTGAAAACCTAATCCCATGACCGCGGAATATGAATCAATGACCTTTATCCGCTCGTGGCCGGCAAACATTTCGCAGGCTAATTGAGCAGATTGCACCGTACCGGATAATTTCGATGAAATCAAAATTACCATGGCGTTATCTTCAGGCCTGAGTGATTTATAAAGGGTGAGAAAATCAGCCGGGGAGGGCTGGGAAGTCCGCGGCATAAATTTTTCCTCCCGCAACCGCCGGTAGTATTCGGTATTGGATAGCTCTCCTTCCTTAAAAACCACATCCGGCAGGTGAACGTTTAGAGGAACTACCTTAATCGCAAACCGGTCAAGCACGGAAGCGTCAAGATTGGCGGTGCTGTCGGTAATAATCATAGTTGCCATACATAATAACCTCCAATAAAGCATGATACTATCTTATTATATAGGCCTATTATACACCAGCAGCTTTATAACATTAAAACCTCCATCATGATACTTCCACATTTGACTGCCGGTATAACGAAAATAGCCTTTGGCTAAGCAACGGGATGGACTGGTATTTATTTTCCCGGGCCAGGCCCTCGATTATCCCCGCGGTTTCAGATATATCCATAAAACCGTACATACCGGCAGTACCTTTGATATCGTGACTTATACTTTTTATCTCATCCATATCCATAATATCGACCGCGTCATTAAGGCTATTCAACATATCCTGCATCAAATCCATGAATTCGGGCAGTAAATCATTGATGATCTGATTGGACATACGGGGTTTTTTCTTTCTTAAAGTGTCAATATTCAGGTATTTCTTAATCTCCAGGGCCAATTCTTCAGCTTTAAATGGTTTGGCTATATATGAACTGCAGCCGTAGGCCAGGCATTTTTCCCGGTCTCCATTCATAGCATTAGCGGTCATGGCAATGATAGGCAGGTCTTTCCAGGTATTATTTTGCCGGATGATACGAGTAGCTTCATAACCATCCATGACCGGCATCTGCATGTCCATCAATATTACATCAAAACTGGTATGCTGGAGAATATTAAGGCACTCCAGGCCATTCCCTGCGTTGGTTACTTCAAAACCATAATTCAGCAGCATTTTCGTCACTATCCTCCGGTTGAGTTCGTTGTCCTCTACTACCAGGATCGATACCGGCGTAAAATCAAGCAGCAAATCGTCTTTAAATAAATCAAAGCTATTAGGCGTCGTTTCTTTATGGTTCTCGATGACGGCCTCGGTAGTTACCGGAACTGAAAAACTGAACCGGGTTCCCTGGCCATCCAGGTTGGTAACCCAGATACTTCCCTGCATTAATTCCACCATCTTCTTGCATATATAAAGACCAAGCCCGGTTCCGCCATATTTTCTGGAACTTGAGCTGTCGGCCTGAGTAAAGGGGGCAAATATAGTATCAATTTTATCACCGGAAATGCCTATGCCGGTATCAGTTACTGATACGGTCAAACAAGTATCCCCCTCAGGTCGGGCCATTAACTCCGCCTCTAAAGTAATAATGCCTGAATCGGTGAATTTAACGGCATTATAAAGCAGGTTCAGCAAAACCTGGCGTAGTTTCAGAGGGTCGATTTGGATGAGACCACTGGCTTTTTCCATTATCAATTTCAGCGTTAAACCTTTAGCTTTTAAAGCTGGTTCAATGATGCTGGATGTTCCGGATAGAAGGTTGGCTAAATCTACTGTTTCGGGATTGAGTTCCAATACTCCCAATTCTATTTTAGATACGTCTAATATCTGATTTATAATTTCCAACAACTGTTCACCGCATTCTCTGATTGTGCTCAAATATTCGGTCTGTTCAGGGGAAAGAGTCTCGGCCAGGAGTTCAACCGAACCCAGAATGCCGATCATAGGGGTGCGGATCTCATGACTCATGTTGGCCAAAAATTGGCTTTTGGACATATTGGCAGTTTCAGCCCGTTCACGGGCTTCTGCCAGAGCAGTTATATCGGTGGATATAATTACAATGCCGTTCAAGGCACTATTTTCCAGCAAGGGGTCTATATGGTGAATAAAATGTTTTATAGTGCCGTTCAGGTTGAGCGTGATCTCGCCCTGCCAGCTTTGCCCTGCCCTGATTTGCGCCTTTATGAGCTCCAGCCTGTCCTGGTCATAGGGATACATTATCCGCTGCAGATGGGGGATTAATTCATCCTGGACGGAAATTGCAAAAAGCTGTTTGGCGCGTTCATTAACACATTTAACGAAACCATTGGAATCTATCACTACCATACTTTCCTGTATGTTTTCCAGTAAATAAGACTGGTAGCGAATCTTCTGCGCAGCCCGATTCTTTTCTGTGATATCAGTACCTGCCATACGGCAGCGCTGTTTAACAGGCCTGGTGCGTCCTTCATGATAGGCAATGGAAAAACCAATTGCGGATGCCAGCGAGAGAAAGAGAGGAAGTCCAATAATGTTGAAAATGTGATTACGGAAAAATGGTGAAAAATTAAAAAGTATCCCTATCCATGGCAAAATAATAATGATTGAGATGGTAACCAGTGAGTATCGGGATAAATTTTTTAGTTTTACGTCAAACATTCCGCATACCCCCTAATAAATAGTAATTTTATGAGTAAATGGAGAAGTAATATTACCATACAACATTTGCGCGTAAAAACTTGTCTGGTTATGTTTCTAATCTAATGTTTTTTCTGGGTTTTATTGGCGAATGACGTCAAAAATAACCGGTAAAACAGAATTTGAGTTGAAAACAGCAATAATTTTCATGATTTTTTAAAGCGAAATGCAAGACTAGCTATGAAAACCTGGTATTAAATTATAGATATTGCGCTTAAAGGCAGGGATTCAGGGCGCAGTAATAGAAATATTGTCAGAATGAAATTATCAGGAGGTTGTTAATGTGATTGGTTTTACCAGAAAATCCGGAATAGCAGCAATTATTGCTGTATTTGTATTTACCATGGTATTCGTATGTACCGATGATCTGCAGGCTTCTTCCCCGGTTGCCATAGTTATTGACGGCAACCGGCTGGAAATGAACGAAAATACCGGGCTGCCCGTTATAATAGATGAAAGGACCTATGTACCGCTTAGAGTTATCAGCGAGAATTTAGGGGCTCAAGTAGATTGGATCAGTGACACGCAACAAGTCATCATATACACCAAAGCGAAATCAAATTCTTACCCTGTTCCAGCCAATTGGGATGGTGGGGTTCAAATAGTAATAGACGGACAACCATTAACCATTCCTTCAGGTTACGGCCAGGCCTATATCAGCAAACTTGACCGGGTAATGCTCCCTCTTCGGGCGGTAGGAGAAGCACTTGGGTGTGAGGTTAAGTGGGTAAGTGACACCAGCACCGTCTTGATTAATGCAAAAACCGATGAAATAGAAAATCCGGTAGATGATGTAGATAATAGTGATAATACTCCTAATTTGGTAGATAATCAGCTCTTGAATGATCTGGCCCAGTTTTCGACCAACCTGAAGTTAAGCGATGGCTCCGTAATTAATTCCAGTGCGCTGGCCAACATGGATGCCTCCAATTTTAGCGCAGAACAGTTGAATAATTTTAGAGTGTATCTGGACCAACTGAATAAATATCCAAAAGTAATAAACCTGCCTTCGGGTGAAACGATAAGGATATCCGATTTATCCATTATGGGTCCATCCATATTATCAGCGGCCCAAATTCAAGATTGGTTAGATAATGAAACACCCCGCATACAGGCCAAAATGGCAGCATCAGGCAGAGAGTTCGTACCTTTTGCTGATTTAGCGGAACTTTATATCAGAATTGGTGAAGAATATGGCATCAGAGGGGATATCGCATTTTTCCAGGCAGTCAAGGAAACGAATTACTTCCAATTCACCGGTCAGGTCACACCTGCGCAGAATAATTACTGCGGCTTATGGGCCACAGGCAGTCCGCTGACCGGACAGGAATCAGGTAATGGCGCCGACCCCCGGTATGTAATATTTGAACCCGGTCTGCACGGCGCAACTTTTGTTTCGCCTGAAGCAGGAGTAGAAGCACACATTCAGCATTTATATGCCTATGCCACCAAAAGTCCATTGCCTGCGGGTAAGGTAATAATTGATCCCCGTTTTTCGTTAGTTAGCAGAGGTATAGCTCCTAATTGGCAGCAATTAAATGCCCGGTGGGCAGTTCCGGGAACCACCTATGGACAGAGTATAATATTTGATTATTGGTGCAATGCATTGAACAGATAAGCCTCAAAACCCCATTTGTCATTGCTATGAATAACGGTTTTTTGTCATCCTGAACGTAGTGAAGGATCTTTCCATCTCGGAAACGGCAAGATTCTTCACTACGTTCAAGATGACATTCGCAAAGTTAATTATGCAAAACTCTCGCTTAACAAAACAGTCCCTGGACAGGCTTAAAGTCCAGGGACTTTTATTTATTCTATAACCTTGGGTCTATCCAAGGAGCATAAGTGCCTAATAATTTCCCGCCCGGAACTGAAACCGGCTATGCTTTTAGAGATTCAGTGTTCTTAGGCAGATAAGCCATTCGAAGCTTTGATAATGGCGGCTTTTTTTGCCCATGGTCCGAATGGTGCTCCGATCGGCAGAACGGTAAAACCGTAGTGCTTATTAAGAGCTATGGCTCCCGAGCCATAGATGGAGAAAATTGCAACGCCCAGTTCGGCATAGGCGGCCATATAATGCCACATTTCTCCACCCCATCCCAGCGTACTCATAAACAAACCCAGGAAGAGAAAATCGATTAGGAAAAAGATCATAAATAAAACTTTATGGGCGCCCATTGCACCAAATGTCATTATAAAGGTAAATGCGAAATAGCCCAGAAAAGCATAGCCCATCTGGTGTACGTCAACTGCAATGCCCTTACAGATCATGCCAGAGGAAATCATATAAAATAAAGCCATAGCAAACCAGAAAAAGCCATATCCACAGAACGCGGTCGCGCCAAAAGTATTATTATGTTTGAAATCGAATATACCTGCTACAAACTGTGCCAAAGCACCAAGGAAGATAGCCCAAGGTACAACGTAGACTACGCCTTCGGTAATTCCCATTTTGCTGGTGGAAGCCACCAAAGTAACCAGTGCCAGGCCCAAAAGTCCAAGTGGGGAAGGGTCGGCAACCACTGTCTGAACATGCCCGTTAATTGTCATATCTTTTGAATTTGCCATTGTAACCTCCTTCTTAATATCCCGTATTTTTAAATAACTAGTCTCTTTCAACCTCCTTCTTATCCGTTTTAGGTGCATATGGCTCCATGGATGATATATCTTTTTATTCCACATCTTGCCTAAAAATCCTGTTGATATATGTTTAATTTTTTAATAAATAGTATTAAAAAGAGAAAAAAGCATAATTACATAATTATGCTTTAAATACATTTATAAGGTTTAATTGTAAGATTAAAACACTACAAAAAAGGAGTTTTAAAGGAGAGAAAACTTTTTTGCGGGATAATCAGCGTCTTCCGCGTCTATTTTCTAATAAAATCACAGGGAGTAAGGCAATCCTTGCAGGGGGTTTTGTCTATGAAGAGCGGTTTTTGACGGTTCAGTTCTTTTATTTCATGTAATAAATCATGGGCCTGTTGTTCAGACGGGCAATCAGCGGCCAGAATAACCGCACCTTCCATACCGCCTACGCCGCCGCCGCCAATCATGGCAGCATCAATACCATAGAGGATTTTGAGGCTTTCAATTTCGGTAACCAGAGTAATGTTATCCAGTACCATGTAGCCTACCGGCACGCCCAGGCGGATTTCGGTCCGGTCTATACCTAAACCTTTCTGGGCTTCAGTACAGGACGGTATCAGTTTTTCCAAACCCACCGGAACGATAATCTCTATCCCCCGGGCTTTTAAAGTGCCAATGGCCTGACCGATCGTACCGCCATATTCGTTGGCCATAAGTATACCCACCCGACCGGAGGGGTCAACCGCATTGGCTCCTTTAATAAAAATATCTCCGCTTTGGAAAGACTTTATAAAATCAAGCCAATCAGTTTTTAGAGCCGCACCATGATCCAGGCACCAGGGCTGCATTCGGGAGGCCGGATTGGTGATACAGGCAACCTGCCCGGTTACAACCCCGGCCACATATTGTTCCGGGCGTTCAACTTTCATATCCAGCAAAGCTTGAGCTACTGCAATATTGGTGGTGCCATGGCCGATAAATATTTTGCCTGCATTCAAAGCTGATTGGACCTGAGGCAGGCGGGCTACAGCATGGGCAATAAGAGTCTTGGAAGCGGACGGGTGTAATGCAAAAGTGGTCGTCATAAAAAACCTTCCTTTCATTTACGATTTTGAAATATATCAATCATAGCATAGAGTTTGTAAAGGGTTGTTTTATCATGCCCGGAAAAAGGCAGGCGTTCGTTCTGTTGCAAACTTTGCAGGTGTTGCCGGTAATCTTTCATCAGGCTGGGGTTAGGATTTAACTTGGATAACTGATTAAACCAGGCTGTCTGAGCAGGGAGGAGATTCACAAAATCTTTGGCCGCTGTGCCGGTGGCGTGCCGGACATCCGTTAATTCAAGCTGAGCCTGGGCTAAATCCAGGCATACTACCATTTGCTCCGGTAGGGCGGACTTGGGTGCATGCACCTGCAGCACCAGATCCCGCCCGCTGAATCGTTCCGGAAGATTAGCGGTTTCAGCATCCCCCTCATAAATTCTTATGTTTAAATAATCCGGGTTGGGGGACAAGTTATAAGGAGTATCACGTTCCAGTGTTAATAGGGGATATTTCTTGTTCATCTCTACCTTAAGATTCTTCAGGTCAAAAGGAATTTTCTCCAGCAGGCTGGTTTGCCGGGCAGAATCAAATCGTTCAATATAAAAAGTAAAAGGATACACCGTCTTTAGAGTACAGGTGCGGCTGCGGTCAACCCCTCGGGCGGCAAGACCTTTGAGAACATTAAATGAGCGCTCCTCCGGCAGGATCAGGGGAACACGAGGAAAGGCCCGTTGCAGCAGCTCGTTGACCCCAGGCGTAAAAGAAGCGCCGCCTACCAGGAGAATACCGTCGAGATCCCATTCATTTCCGTTCATAAGTCCCAGGGTCTGTGCCCGGTTTCTAACTGAAGTGTCGATAAAAGCCTTCAGACTATCGAAAACATTTCTGGTTCGGGCCAGAAATGTAGCCTGGTCCAGCATCATTTGCAAAGCTTGTGAAGCATAAAAATCCGGCAGGTGGATATAAACTTCTTTTTGTTGTCCTAATTCCAATTTGATGCTCTGGGCGGATTGAAGCATGCGATTATACTGGAAAACCTGCAGCGGGGACATAGTTCCGGTTAGAGGAAAATGAACCGGGCTGAAACCAGTCTGCATGACAAACTCAGGCCACAATATATTATAAATTATAGCATGGTCTATTTCGTTGCCGCTAAAGGTGTCATGACCGGTTTGAAATTGCGATTCTACCGTGTAACCATCCGGCCCGGTGCTTAAAAAACTGAAATCACAGGTCCCTCCTCCGATGTCCAGACTTAATATTTCTCCCTTGAGGGGGTTGGGATTAGCCAGGTTATATCCGATTATAGCAGCGGCAGGCTCAGTCATCAGCTCAACCTGGCCGGTGCCGAAACAATCCTTTAACACCTGGAGCAAAAGCCTGCGGGCATTGAGACCAAAATAGTTGGGAACCCCGATGGTTACAGATTCAATTGGTTCCCCGGCAGGAACAATATATTCCTGGTTTAAATAATTAAAATAGGCCTTAAGTAAATTTCCCATATCAAAAGAACCCAGGACAAATGCCGGATTCCTTTTTAATTCCAGTTTAAATTGTGAAATGGTAAACATGTTATCACGCAGGCGTAGAGCGGCCCGGTCGAATATAAGACCGGAATCCGGGTGGTAGGCCACAGCGGTAGGCACAGCCGCGTCTGGTCCGACCAGATTTATCAAGAGGCCTTCTTTTAGATAACCGATTTTAGTAAATGAGGTACCCCAATCAATTGCCAGTTGCATCAGTTTTACCTTTCATCCCTACAATAAGATAAGGTATTTCTTCTTCGGACAGTTCATCCACTTTAATAATAAACAAATCGCCTTCTGCATGCAGTATGGTGCGGTCCTGCTCCGCTATTCTGGTTTCGACCTGATAGCGGTCCAGCAGATTAACAAACTCTTCGGGAAATTGATTTCCCACTTTCAGTTCCATCTGCTCTACTCTGATATCCATGCCTTTCCATATCCGGGTCAAATTACGGGGAGCCAGAAGTCTTTCCAAATCTGAGCTGATATTTTTTAACAGATTATAATATGTAGCATTCCAATCCAAAATCTCCTGATAATAACCACTCAACTGTGATACGGCGTTTTGTTGGAGCCGGTCGGAATCCAGGCCGGTAATAATCAAAAATATATTCAGGCATACCTGAGTAAGTGCATTATGGTTCAAAGCTTGATAATATTCATATTCGTTGGGCAGCAACTCAGACAGATCATCGTAAATATTATCCCAGGCGTATGAGGTTGGCGAGGCTAAATCTGCTATCCTTTGGGCGATGTTTTGCTCGGACTCGGTTAGCTTTTGCTCCAGCTTAGCCAGTCTTGCAATGGAAAAATCCTTACCCGAATAAAAAGGGGCCGGCCGCACACCTTTGGCCAATAACGATTGCTGTTGTTTTAAAACTGTTACCAGCGGCTCCAACCATTTTTGCAAACTTCGAGCTGCAACAGCGGCTTCAGCAACTTGTCCCTGTTGCAGATAAAGATCCATAAGTTCAATATTCCAGGTCAGAGAAGGTCTTAAGCTGTCCTCCCACCAGGAGTGCACTATACTGGTGCCTATACCCGGCAACCGGTTACTTTCCTTTATATTGTCAAGGATATCCCGCGCATTTTCCAACGAAACAGATGGACTGAAATCAGCCGTCAAATTGACTATAATATGCAATGTCTGATATAAGCGGTTGGCTTCCGTGACCATTTGCGGATTAGCAGGGTCTATCATGTCCCATACCCGGGCTGCCTCACGGCTCAGACCGGATGAAGTCATGGCACTGGTATAAGCTGCATTGTTCCACAATTGCATGGTCGGGGCAACCATCTTATGTACTGCATGGAGGCTGTTCAAGAGCTGTTCCAGGCGGTTCAAGAGTTGAAGGCGGCGCACTTTTTGGCTGCGCCCTGAGATGATTTGGCATGTTTCCAGATGCTCGCGGGCATCCATGAGCAGATGGGAAATAGTTTTAACCTTATTGTAAAGCCCGGCATAACGCTTGATAATGGCCATAATATCTTTTTTGACCATAGTTTGGGTACGACTGAGCTTCAGAGCTTCATTAACAGACTGTTGTACCTGCTGCAGGTAAACCGGCATAAAATGATGGTCGAAGCTCTGATAGTAAAATGTATTCAACTGGCAAATATACTCATCGATTTCCAGCCCATCGTTGTTCCCCGTCGGCAGAGAAGGTAAGATGTCAATTTCAGCCCGCAAACGCTGTAAAAATTGTTCCAGTTCAACCTGGTATTTGTCAGTTAAATTCTCCTGTGCCATTTTATAATACCCCCCTGTAAGTACGGGCAAAGAAATCCTTAAAATCAGAATGGGCCGAACTTGATGATTCTGCCAGCAATTTTTCGGCCTGCCGGCGGGTTCTGCTGTCAAAGCCCAGCTCCTGTATCACCGACTGGTTTAAAAAAATCGGCAGCGGAACCCATCTCCACAGTTCCATATAGTCTCTTAACAGGTTCAAACCATTAATACTACCGGGATGAATTTTTTCAGTCAGACGTAAAAATTCCAGGATTATAAAAGCTTCGTGCGGAAGCGCTCTCATTCGTTCCAATGCTGCCAGTTGCATTTGCTTGGTCATGCCTGGTACCGGCGCCTTGCTACCGTCATACAGGACTGCCAGAAATACATCATCAGGCCGGTAGTTCTTAACTACAGCCGCTTTTAAACCGATTTCGGCCATAATATTCTGACCGGGCCCGATCATACCCTCCTGAATAATCTCATAAATCTTCAGGAATTCCAAAGAAGCAGGCTCGGGGCTGATCAGTCCGAAGCAGCGGCGGTAACAGGAGAGAGCTGCAGTAAAGGGAGCAGATGGTTTATAAATCAGTGCATAGACCGGAATTATACGGCGCAATAACCGGTATAACAGCTTAAACAAAACGGTTTCCTGCTCAAAATTCACGGTTCGGTTGTGGTCCAGATAATTGATATAAGCGTCAGCCAGTATAGCCAGACTGTCTTCGATCAGACCGGCTTCAAAAACAGCTCCGGCCGCTTCCAGCAATGCTGCGAACCGCCTGGCATGATCCGGTTGCAGCGAATCATACTGCCGGCTTGTTTTAAGAGTAATGGCTGCGCGAAGCAGCAGGTCTAATTTGTCTCCGTAAAGGGCGGAATAAGACGATTTCGTACGCGGACTGATTTTAATGCCATAATCAAACCTGCTTTGCTTTTGCATCTTATCCAGCCGTTCGCGCAAGACGGTGCGTAAATCCTGATTGGCAGTTCGCTTAAACAACTCTTTACAAATTGAAATATCAAGGACATTGATAATCCGTACAAATTCAGGCTGATATTCAGACCGGTAAATATTGATGAGGAAGCGCAACTGGCGGAAATCAGGCCGGGTTTCAAGTATCAGATACGGTAAATCGGTTAAAAATTCGCGGGTCAAATCAGGTTTTGCATTCAGCCATTTATAGATCGCCAGATTATTCATATTAATAAACAAAACCTGGAAAAAGTCCGGGCGCCTATGCCAGTACAATGAACGATACAAGAAGTCCACGGTAGCGTGGTCCACCTCACTAAAGGCCACATTGGTGGCAGCGCATGTACGAAGAAGATTGCGCAGCCGTACTTCATCCTGCCAGGATTGAAACAAGTCCCGGTCCGATATGTCATTAAATTGTCTTACAATATCATGCATAGCTACTCCCGGTCATAAAATATGAGGTTCAGATAGTCACAGGCATTACGAGCCTTAACTTCGTCGGCTTCAGACAAAAATAGGTAATAATAAATTGATTTCTGTTTATTAGTAAAAATACCTCCCAGGCGGTCGGGAGAATAATATTCAATCCGGTCAAAACTGCTCTTGTTGGTAAGATAGCGGAAACTTTGCAGACGGGTAATAAAAGAATAACGTGCCAGCCGCTCAAAATGGGTTTTAAGTCCCTGTTCTTTAAAAGGGTTGGATTCTTCGTATTTAAAGACTGCTTTACCCGAGCGGGGAATGGGTAAGCCCGTGGTTCCAAGCTTATTCAAAAACAATACCGACCGCATGGATTGAACGGGCACGGTACTGCCAAAGGTATACTCCAAATAGGGGTGAAACGCAGAAGGAAACATGGTCAAGGGTAAATTCGCCTGCTTCAGCAAATCGGGCCGGTTTCGCAGATAATCGAAAAAATCATCCCGGCCCCAGGCAAAGCGGGAAATAAAAGTATTATAATCCTTTAATAAAATAGCTCCATACTGGTCGTAGAACAGGGCATAAGCTTCCGGCGAACTTTCCGTCAGATTTTCGATGTATTGCAGCAGTTTGGCATACTCGTCATCGCTCAAATCACGCCTGCGTTCAATTTTCTTTAAAACACCCCTCATGATCCCCTATCCTTTTCCGCCATCAAATTTAACACTTTGACTTTTCCTCATATATAGCAGAACGCAGGCGGTATGGCAAGGAAAACTACTAATTCAGCCCGGAAGTACACAGATTAATATAAAACCGTAGGCCGGCCTATGCCCTACGGGTACAACTGATATTCGCGTCCGCTCACTATTAAGGATGCAGGCCGGTACAATGATGTCATCCTGAACGAAGTGAAGGATCTTCCCGATTCGCAAGGGGAAAGATTCTTCACTAACGTTCAGAATGACACTTAAGCCCAAGACAATACTACTGATTGAAGGTCGCAAAAACGTAACCCTGACTTTGCAAATCTTTAATGATCCGGTCAAGTGCCTCGGTATCGCTTTGGGATACTGCGTGCAGCAGAATAACGGCACCGGGGTGAATATTATTTATTACATGATTATAGGAATAATCGGCTCCCGGTTGGTTGGAGGGGTCCCAGTCATTAAAAGCCATGCTCCAGAAAACCGTTTTATATCCAAGCTCTTGGGTTGTTTTTAAACTCGACTCGGAATAATTCCCCATCGGCGGCCGCAAATAGCGGTCCATTTCCTGACCGGTAACCTGAAGGTATTGCTCCTCCAGCGATTTAATTTCCTTTTTCAAACTATCACTCGATATCTTGGCACAATCAGGGTGATTCACAGTATGATTGCAGACCAGATTACCTTCTGCTTTCATCCTTTTGGCCAGATCAGGCTGCGTACGCAGGTACTGACCGGTGATAAAAAAGGCGGCATGCACCCCGTTAGCCTTTAAAGTATCAAGAATACGGGCTGTGTAACCCTGTTCATATCCGGCATCAAAAGTAAGATATATCCTGGAATTATTATTCGGAAGCACATAAAAAGCTCCATGGGCCGATAAAAGATTAGATATATCCTGATT
>ENA-UOOH01001152-UOOH01001152.1-fermentation-metagenome-genome-assembly--contig:-NODE-1152-length-26579-cov-56.883276_pt1 | contig 26579 bp, 22 predicted proteins | sample MGYA00245778_ERZ724025 | MGnify/ENA primary metagenome ERZ724025 (study PRJEB28704, sample SAMN03018313) | fermentation metagenome | biome: anthropogenic terrestrial biome; feature: soil... | reverse complement strand
TATCACCTACCTGGCAGCGAATATCGAGAATAATTCCCGGAAGCGGAGACTGGATAGTGTTTTTTCCAGTTGCTTCTTTGGGCCTTGTGACAAGCGGAGTAGAGGTTGTTTGTGGGGTAGGTGTAGTAATGGCTTGTTTTTTTATTTTTGAGAGCGGTTTGCTTTCTTTTTTTTCCAATTCTACTTTGTATGGCGTTCCGTTCACTTCAAGTTCAACGACAGAGCTATCGGAACTGTTGATTATCACGCGGTAGGGAGCGCCGTTAATTTTATAATTAAATTCTTTCATAAGGAATATTTCTTTCTGTGTAATGTGTAAATGGATTAATGAATTATCTGCGGGGATCCTGACGCAAGGTGTATAATTTGGAACTCCAGGGAGAGTATTTGCGTCGGACTTCGCTGATGGTAAGGATGGTACTTTCAACATCGTGAACGTCCTGATTCAGCTCATGAATTGCAGCGGATATTGCGGCCAGTACTTCTCCAGTAAGCAAACTCTCGCCCCGCACTGCCGATAGTGTCCCCGCACTAGCAACACGTTTATGCGAAATGTTTTTCGCTGTGTTTCCAATTGCCTTGAAGATAAGATACAGCAAGATCAGTCCCAGGAAAACCACCAGCATCGAGGTAATGGTTATGGTTACACCAAAGGGATCGTTCTCCTGTAGTGAAACCACCTTTGGATTTTCTTCCAGAACGGCATTGTTGCTGCTTGGGGTTATTCGTTCAAGCTGAGTGCCCAGTGTATTTCCGTTTTGATCGTATTTGATACCGTCGGCCGGATAACCGTAAGTTTTGTCGGTGGGTAATCCTGCAGGAATTATTATTTCATCCAGTAATGTTTTTCCGTCATTTTCATACAATGCGATATAATTGTCTTTACTCGGATCAAGCTTGAAATTCACGTGGAAGGTTCCGTTAAATGGCTCGTTGTCTGCCCAGAACAGTGCATGCTGTCGGGGTGGAATTTTTGTGAGAACATCACCCCGCGGAATTGGATATTTTTTCGGATTGTTGGGATCATCGGTAAGATATCTTCCACCCAGATCCTGCGTTTTATACGTGTTGTTGAATATCTCGATCCATCCGTTTCGTTGACCGAAGTCGTCCATGTACCCTGTTTGGTTATCCACCATAACTTCATTGATCACCCAACGCGGATTTTCATCTTTTATGGTACAACTCACAAGAAGTATCAATGCAGACAAAAACAACAGTTGTTTTAAATTATTCATACTTATGTAAATTATAGCGGTAAATTATCGTGTTTTTTGGGAGGATTGGTCAGCTTTTTGGTTTGCAATTGCTGTAGTGCCCTGATAACACGGAAACGGGTATTTCTCGGTTCTATCACATCATCGATATAGCCGTAACGGGCTGCTTCATACGGGTTGGTAAACAAGTCGTTGTATTCTTTTTTCTTTTCTTCCAACACGACAGCCAGTTTTTCGGGGTCCTTTTCGGCAGCAATTTCCTTGCTGTAAAGAACCTCTACAGCTCCTTCAGCACCCATCACAGCGATTTCTGCACTTGGCCAAGCATAGTTAATATCACCGCGAAGTTGCTTGCAGCTCATGACTATATGTGCTCCTCCGTACGACTTACGCAGTGTGACGGTCACTTTCGGAACAGTGGCTTCACCGTATGCGTATAGCAGCTTTGCACCGTGAGTGATTACGCCGCCATATTCCTGACCGGTACCAGGAAGGAAACCGGGAACGTCAACCAGCGAAACAATGGGAATGTTGAAAGCATCACAGAAACGGACAAACCTGGCTGCCTTGCGTGAAGCGTTAATGTCGAGAACCCCTGCCAAAAACTTGGGTTGGTTTGCTACAATACCTACCGATTGACCGTTGAAACGAGCGAAACCCACGATGATGTTTTTTGCATAGTCAGCATGCACTTCCAGAAATTCTCCACTGTCGACAATGGCTCCAATAATTTCGTACATGTCGTAGGGTTTGTTGGCACTGTCTGGGATAATTTCGTTCAGGCCGTCCTCCAACCTGTCGATCGGGTCGGAGCTTTTAAATACCGGCGGTTCTTCCAGGTTATTCTGAGGAATGTACGACAACAGTTTCTGAATCATCTGTATAGCATCCTCTTCGGTCTGAGCGGAGAAATGGGCCACGCCCGATTTGGAAGTATGCACCGAAGCGCCACCCAGTTGTTCCTGTGTAACATCTTCTCCGGTAACGGTTTTTACCACTTTGGGACCGGTAAGGAACATGTAGGAAGTTCCCTGGGTCATGATGTTGAAGTCAGTAAGAGCAGGGGAATATACGGCACCTCCTGCACAGGGACCGAAGATACCTGAAATCTGTGGAATCACTCCCGACGCTAAGATGTTACGTTGGAAAATCTCGGCATAACCTGCCAGTGCATTAATTCCCTCCTGAATGCGTGCACCTCCGGAGTCGTTGATACCGATAAGAGGGGCACCCATTTTCATAGCCTGGTCCATTACTTTGCAAATTTTTTGCGATTGCATTTCGGATAGCGAACCGCCAGAAACGGTAAAGTCCTGGGCAAAAACATAAACCAGGCGTCCTTGGATAGTGCCGTATCCGGTAACAACTCCGTCGCCAAGGAATTTGGTTTTTTCCATGCCGAAGTTGTGACAACGGTGTTCCACAAACATGTCGAATTCTTCAAAACTTCCTTCGTCAAGAAGCATGGCCAGACGTTCGCGAGCTGTGTATTTACCTTTTAGGTGCTGAGACTCGATTCTTTTCTCACCACCACCTAAGCGAGCTTTTTCTCGTAATTGAATAAGCTCTTTAACTTTTTCGAGTTGGATGCTCATAAGATTATAATTTGTTATGAATTAAATTTTTGTTTTATTGTTACCTCGATAGCCTCCTCAAATCACTATCGAGGTTGGTCATCTACGGATGCTCGCACAATTCGGTCAATACGCTACCGGTTGATTTGGGATGTAAAAAAGCAATGTTCAGTCCTTCGGCGCCGGCACGGGGTTGCGTATCGATAAGGCGTACGCCTTTTGCTTCAATTTCTCGGAGAGACTCACCCAGGTTTTTAGTGGCAAAAGCGATGTGATGAATACCTTCACCTCTTTTTTCAATGAATTTGGCAATGGTACTTTCTTCGCTGGTAGGTTCCAATAGTTCTATTTTTGTTTGGCCGATCATAAAAAAGGCCGTTTTTACTTTTTGGTCTTCAACCGTTTCGATGTTGTAGCATTTTAGACCAAGAACTCCTTCATAATAAGGAAGTTGTTCTTCAATGTTTTTTACAGCAATGCCGATGTGTTCAATGTGTGTTAATTCCATATTACTTAATTAAGTGATTATTTTTTTAAAAATGCAAAGGTAAGACTTTTAAGTTGTATGATAAAATTTATTTTTTTCGTTTTAAATGGAAGAAATTTCAAGTACTTCGAGTAGTTCAGGACTGATTTCCCGATCTTTTTTTATGGCACGTTTAAACGGTACATAGTCGATTTCGTTTTCACGAATACCGATCATTACATTGCGTTGATTTTCCAGCAACGCCTGGATGGCTGCTATGCCCATCCTGCTTGCCAGGATACGGTCCTGTGCCGTGGGTGAACCTCCACGTTGCAAATGTCCTAAAATGGAGACGCGCACATCGTACTGAGGATACTGTTTTTTTACCCTCTCAGCCAGGTTCATCGCGCCACCTGTAATTTCACTTTCAGTAACAAGAACCATGCTGCTGCTTTTCGATTTTCGGAAACCCTGATCGATAAGTTCCGCCAACTGGTCTTTCTCCATGCTTATTTCAGGGATTATGGCGGCTTCCGCCCCCGAGGCTATAGCGCTGTTGAGTGCCAGATAGCCACAATTACGTCCCATCACTTCCACAAAGAAGAGTCGTTCGTGGGATGTGGCTGTATCGCGAATTTTATCCATCGATTGCATAATGGTATTTAGGGCAGTATCGTAACCAATGGTGGTGTCGGTTCCGTTCAGGTCGTTATCAATGGTTCCTGGCAACCCAACAATCGGAATATTGTATTCATTGGCAAATACTCCGGCACCAGTCAGTGATCCGTCGCCGCCGATGACCACAAGCGCATCTATTCCGTGTCGTTGCATGTTTTCGTAAGCTGTCTTTCTTCCGGCTTCAGTCATAAACTCCTCACATCGGGCAGTCTTAAGTATTGTTCCGCCCTGTTGGATTATATTGCTTACGCTGTTGGTCTTAAACTCTTCTATTTCGTTGCTAATAAGTCCCTTATAGCCTCTATAGATGCCAAAAACGCGCATACCGTTGAAAATTGCAGCACGCGTTACAGCGCGGATGGCAGCATTCATGCCCGGTGCATCTCCTCCGGAAGTAAGTACGCCGATGCTTTTTACATTTGAATCCATTTCGAAAATTAGTTCTTTTTTTAAAATTGGTTGAACCTGAATACAATCGGCTGCAAAGGTAATTTTTTTTTAGGAGGCGCACAAAAAAAAGCTGCTTTAAAAAGCAGCTTTTTCAACTTTCATTTCCGGTATAAGCTCCGATATTTTTTTTGCGACAACCTCCATCTGCCACATGGGTGTTGAGGTAGCTCCACAAATGCCGATGCTGATGTCATCCCGTATCCATTCCGTATCCAGTTGGTCAGGATGATGGATCAAGTGTGAGTTCCGGTTGTACTTTTCACATTCGGCAAAAAGGACTTTTCCGTTGGAACTTTTTTCTCCTGCGATAAAAATAACGAGGTCGTGATTCTTAGCAAATTCTTGCATGTTGGGTACGCGATTGGAAACCTGACGACAAATGGTATCATAAAATTCAAATGTGGCACCATTTTTCATCCGTTCTTTTATCAATTCCCCTATTTCCTGAAATCCGTCCAGCGGTTTCGTCGTTTGTGAAAAGAGGCTTATGTCGCGTGAGAAGTCGAGTTTGTCTATGTCTTCTTTCTTTTCGATTACTATGGCTGATTCATCGGTCTGTCCCATCAATCCATTTACCTCGGCATGGCCTTTTTTTCCGAATATCACTATTTGTCCATCTTCATTTTGTTTGGTGATAAATTTCTTTTTGATTCGTTTTTGCAACCCAAGAACGACCGGACAGGATGCGTCAATCAAGTCTATATTGTTTTCTTTTGCTATTTGGTAAGTGCTTGGGGGCTCCCCGTGGGCGCGAAGCAGAACGCGGACATCCCTGAGTTTTTTAAATTCATCGTGGTTGATGGTAATCAATCCCATTTTGGCGAGACGCTCCACTTCAATGTTATTGTGAACGATATCGCCTAAACAGTAAAGAGTTCCGCCTTTTTTCAGTTCTTCCTCGGCTTTGCTGATAGCTTTGGCTACCCCAAAACAGCAGCCGGACTGCTTGTCTATCTCAATTTTACTCATTTTACTTTGTGATTTTGTTAAACATATCCATTGCCCATTGCAATTGTTCTGTAATAGTTATATGTGAATTATCCAGTTCGATAGCATCGGTCGCTTTTCGTAACGGACTCTCTATGCGGGTGGTGTCTCTTTCATCTCTTTCGAGGACGTTGGCGAGGGTGTCTTCATAGGTAACAGGATTGCCTTTGGCCTGAAGTTCTTCGTAACGGCGTTGTGCGCGAACTTCGGGTGATGCCGTGAGAAAAATTTTGAATTCCGCGTCAGGGAAAACTACTGTGCCGATATCCCTGCCGTCCATCACTACCCCTTTCTTTTTCCCCATTGCCTGTTGCTGGCGTACCAACTCTCTGCGTACAAATCCCAAAGCACTCACGCGGCTTGCACCGTTCCCTATTTCAAGCGAACGGATTTCTTTTTCTACATTTTCACCGTTTAGATAAGTTTCCTGTTGGCCTTCTGAATTTGTTTTAAAGGAAATATCTATTTCTGAGATATGCATTTGTAATGCAGCATCATCAATTTCCGTATCGGTTATCCATCCCTTACGGTATGCAAACAGAGCTACTGCCCTGTACATGGCTCCGCTGTCGATATAAGTATAACCTAATTCCCTTGCCAATCCCTTGGCTATAGTACTTTTGCCGCATGATGAGAAGCCATCTACGGCGATATTTATTTTTCCCATTCTTATTGAAAGCAGATACTGTTTTTATAAACAACTACAAAGATAGAATGTTTTCGTTATAATTGGTTTTAACACAAAATCTAGCCAAACAATTCGATTGCTTTTTTCTCGTATTTGGGAATCTTGAATAACTGCTGTCCGGTTGCAAAGAAAAGCGATTTTAACCTCCCCGATTTAATCATCAGATTAATTAACTGCTGGTGTCGTTTGTGCTTATGAATAACAGCCGGCATTTTATCGGAGATATACGATGGGTTGAGAATAGTTTTTGCAGTTTCTTCTCCCGATATAAGTGCTTGGTAAATCCCTTCGCCGGTGAACGGAGAAACCAGTCCGGCGGCATCACCGGTCAGAAATATGTTGTCAAAACGGATTCCGTTATAATCGGCATCCATGGGGAAAGCTTCGTATTTTCCTTTGGAAATATCGATCTGTCTGTCGTTGAGCCATTGATGAAAATTCTCCTTTAATTTTTTCGGCGATACATGTTTCGGATCGGCGCCGCAACCGACGGAGATATAGCTGCGATGCGGAAAAATCCACGCGTACCATGCCGAAAAGTATTCAGGCTGAAAGAATATTTCGAAATCTTGGTACTTGTTGGTGGAAATTATGTATTGAATACCAATAATTTTCCTTCTTGACTTTAAACCAAGAAAGGTTTTCACGATAGAATTGGATCCATCTGCTCCAACGAGATATTTAAAGCCTATTTTTTCCCCACCGACAACAATGAAGTCTTTGTTGACCACCGTAGCCTTGCTGCTGATTCTTATTTCGATATTGGGGAATGCCTTTATTTTTTGTAATTGCCACTGTCCGAATTTTTTCCTATCGATAGTAAAAGCAAAATCGGTATCGGATTTTAAGGTTGAAGCGATATTGTTAACATGTAGCTTTACCTGGTTGTAACTATATTCAATGAGTTGCGGCGGAAGGCCAAGATATTCAATTCCTTTTCCGGTAAGTCCTCCAGCGCATACTTTAGGCCCAATCTCGTCGTTCTTCTCAAGCAATAAAACTTTCAAAGAAGAATTACCCAATTTTTCTGCGCATTTTAGACCGGCAGGCCCTGCGCCGATGATGACGACATCGAAGAATTGCACGTTTTGAATATTTTTTTTTACAAAGATAAAATTTCCTTTTTTCTAATGAAACAAACAATAACGGAAATTAGTAAAACTGTGTTTGTTTTTATTGTTGTTTGAGCGAGTTTATCTTCATAAAAGTTAGAATGCGCATCCTAGCGCATCTGAGGTTATTCAATTAGGACGTTACATTGGTGTAACGCCCTAATAATTAAGTTATTCATTCAAAAAATTCGGATACATATAATCCGTTGCCGGGACGAAAGTCTCCTTAATGGTTTGCGGAGAGACCCAACGAAGCAGGTTAAAAACAGAGCCGGCTTTATCGTTTGTTCCTGATGCGCGGCCACCACCAAACGGCTGCTGGTCAACCACAGCGCCAGTAGGCTTGTCGTTGATGTAAAAATTACCAGCCGTATGAGTAAGCCGGGAAGTCATTTTCTCTATATTGGCTCTGTTGGAGGAGAAAATAGCCCCTGTGAGTGCATAATCGGTGGTTGTATCAAGAATATCTAATGTTTCATCCAATTTCTCCGGATTGTAAACATAAACCGTCAGTATAGGACCGAAAAGTTCCTCTTTCATCGTTTTATAGTCGGGTTTCTTGGCAAGAATAACTGTCGGTTCAATGAAGTACCCTTTCGACTTGTCGCAGTTTCCGCCCATAATTACTTCGGCATCCAGCGATTGTTGCGCATCCGCAATCTCTTTTGCCAGTTTATCGAACGACTCTTCATCGATAACCGCATTGATGAAATGGGTGAAATCTTCAGGAGTACCCATCTTTATCGATTTTAAATCCTCTTCCATATGATTTTTAACCTCTTCCCACAGGGTCGTAGGAATATATGCTCGGGAAGCGGCAGAACATTTTTGTCCCTGATATTCGAATGCTCCGCGTGTGAGGGCTGTGGCTACTTGTTTAGCATTAGCCGTTGTATCGGCAAAAACGTAATCTTTTCCTCCGGTTTCACCCACGATACGCGGGTAGGATTTATATTTCTCCATATTTCCGGCTATGGTTTTCCACATTCCATTAAAGACACCCGTAGAGCCCGTAAAATGTAATCCGGCAAATTCCCGGTGATTAAAAATTACCTCGGCTGCTTCCCTTCCTCCTACATAAACCAGGTTGATAACACCGTCGGGCAGTCCGGCCTCTTTTAACACTTCCATAATAAGATGAGCTGAATAGACCGCTGTTTTCGAAGGTTTCCATACTACGGTGTTGCCCATTAACGCCGGTGCTCCCCCCAAGTTAGCAGCTATGGAAGTGAAATTGAACGGAGTGAGCGCGAAAACAAATCCTTCCAGCGGACGCCAAACCGTGCGGTTCCAGATTCCGGGAGCCGAATTAGGCTGCATCCCGTAAAGGTCATACATGTTGCGTACGTTGAAACGGTAAAAATCGATTAATTCGCAAACAGCATCAATCTCAGATTGAAAAGCATTTTTCGATTGTCCGATCATGGTGACGGCATTGAAGTCGTACCGGTATGGTCCGGCAATCAGTTCGGCTGCTTTCAGGAATATGGCAGCACGACTTTCCCAGTGCATCGCTTCCCAGGCGGGTTTTGCTTTTAGAGCAGCATCGATAGCCATCTGTACGTGTGTTTTGTCTCCTTGATGATAGTGTCCCAGTAAGCGTTGATGGTCGTGTGGCGGGCAAATATCGTATAAGTTTCCCGTACGGACTTCTTTTCCGTCAATGATCATTGGAATATCCAATCCGCCTTTATTTAATTCGACAAGTTTTTGTTTTAAAGCTTGTCTTTCCGGTGACCCCGGTGCGTAACTCTTTACAGGTTCGTTCTTAATTTCGGGTAGTTTATAAATTCCTTTTGACATAAGGCGTATTGTTTTTTGTGTGGTTAGTATTATTTTTAGTGTTACAAATTTATAAAAAAAATACGGAGAAGAAGAGCAGTTTGCTATTGAATTAATTGTAAAATTCATTTTTAACACTTTCTCATGCAACGTTTTTTCGTTTTTTTCATCTATTATACGTAACATTGTAATTCGTTTATGAATCAGATGAGGAAATATAGAATCTTCACAGTGTTTTTTTTAATCATCGTCACAACGGCAATACTCTTCTCTTGTTCCAGGGAAGATGCGTTAGGTTTGGAAAGTGATGTACTTGAATTACAATCGCCTTACGGCCGATGGAAGCTCGAAGGATATGCCAGTTCGGAAAGTAAGCAAATCACGTTAGTCCTTGGCAATAAGAATTCATATTATTTGACGTTGAATAAAGACGGTACTTTTACCGGAACTTCATCTACTAATGCAATCGGTGGGAAATTTACCATAGACACGCACAGAGGCGTTATAAATTTTTCGACGACAGATTTTTACTCTTCAGGCAAGCTGACTGAAACAAACGACGGCAACTTATACCTGAACCGGCTGTTAAAAGTGAAAAATTACAGGGTTTTCACCAATAAACTGCATTTCTACTATTCAGACAAAGAATACCTGCTTTTTATTAAGCCTGTTAAATAATTGTTTCTGCCCTCTTTTCCTCTTTTTCCTCTTTTTCCTCTTTCCAATGCTTGTTGGTATCGTTTTTTTGTTTTTCTTTGCGCTTTTTATAGCTATAAAACAGTTTTGGAATAATATTGTAACGTTCGCTATTTAGTGTAATGCCCTGATTTATAGGCTTAAATGCTTTTTCCCCGGGCTGGCAGTATACCTTCCTGACTTTAATTTACATTCATAACTATGATAACAGCAAAAACAAAAACAACCTTATCTGCAACCGAAGAACAGTACATTTCCCCGGACATCGAAGTAACCGACATTGAAATCAGTCACACCATTTTGGCCGGTAGCGGCGATTTACCCGGTATGCCTGGCGAAGACTGGTAAAATGAATGAACATTGTCAATTATCAATTACAAAATGCCGATTTGCTTCCTCGAACTTTCGATTTGAAATTTTACATTATGAGACATAAATTATTTCTTTTTGCAGCCCTCGTTTTCATGGCGGCGAGCTGCGCAAAAACAGAACTGCTAGTCGAACAAAGCGATACCCGCACATTGACCCTCACGGCAGCCATGCCGAGCACAGAGTCGCAAACCCGCGTTGCCCTGGGAAAAGATCCGGACAATAAAAATATTGTCGTGAGATGGAGAACGGGTGACAAGGTACTTCTTTTCTTTCAGAAGCCGGATGGGTCGGTTGTGGCAGGAGATGAGACAACCATAACCATCGTCCCCGATACGGACAGCAAAAAAGCTACCTTTGACGTTATACTGCCGGCGGGTGTTACTGCACCCTGCACCGTTTATCTGGTTCACGGTGCAACGGCAGCCACTGATGGCAGCAAGATCGAAGTGGATGTTTCTCCCGTGGGTTTCAAAAAGCTGGACGAATTGGTCACACCTCTTACTGGAAAAGTGGAGGTTGTTTCCGGTAGTTCGGTGGGTGCCATTCCGCTGCATCATTTGGGTGCCTTGCAGTGCCTCACACTGGTAAACTACTGGGAAAATGCGTTTACGGCAACGCTGGAATTATCCTATACAGCAGGCGATGAATGGTTTTACAAGGCCGGCAGCAAATACGACCTGATAAGCGAATCGGTTACCAACATCGGTAGCGGTACAACCCCTTGGCAGGAGGTTTCCGTTCCGGCTACACAGGCAGTATTGTTTGCTCAATGGGTGATGCCCAACGGGAACATTCCACCGGTAATAGGGTTAAAGGCTGGTAGCCTCGTTTCCTCCAACCAAAAGTCTGCGCGCAGCGCCGGACTGGAGAGAGGCCGTGCCTACCATCTCTATGGCTCGGCGAATTACTACCATACTGGTCTCAAGTTTGCCGAACCCCTTGTTTGGGCGGGCAGCAATATCTATTGGGACGGTACGCAGCTCACGTTCGACGAAACGGTTGTCGATGCCGGTGCTGGCTCCGACCTTAAACAGGGTGTGTTCTTTAAATGGGGATCGCTGGTGGGCGTTTCCCCCTCCCTATCTTATGTAACCTATACTCCCATTTATGTGATGGGAGGTGCAAGCTCTTGGATCTCAGGTACTACCCCGTATAATAGTATCCTGGATTTTTATGGTGCAAATATTTCTGGCGGCGGACAGACCAACACTTATCTTAACGATACCCAGCAGAATACCGACTTTATGTATCTGACGTCCAGGGGCGATATCTGCAAGTACCTGAGTAAGACCGGTGCTGTAGAAGGCAACTGGCGCATGCCAACCGGTGCCGATTTTAATGCTGCAGGTATAGCGGAGCACGCTATGGTTGGCTGGTCAACCAATTCTCTTCCCTGGTCGAGGTTTGGTACTTTCGCTACAGTTTCCGGTGCTGAGGCAGACGGTACAACTCTGGTCGGGAGTGGCGGTACCTATACTGTCGGCCATGCTGTTTCACGTTTTCCTGCCTCCGGTTACCGGGATCATAATGGCATGCTCTTAAGTATCGGTACTTATGGGAACAATTGGAGCAGCAGCATCTTCACTGGAACGGACATGGCTTTTCACATGGTTTTTGTCTTTAGTGGTTTTTATCCAGTCTATTATTTCAATCGGAGGTACGGGTTCCCGGTGCGGTGCGTCCGGGAATAAAGCGGCATAGCCGCGTTTCAAACCAACGGATTTTTAAAAGGTGACCTGATTTTCCGGCTGGCCAGGTTTAGAGTAAATAAAAAAATACACGGGATATAGGCATATAAATAAAAAAATTCTTATTTTTGTATTTATAATCTAAATACTTTATAGAAAAAATATGTCATTGACACACAGTGTTATCGATTTCAATAATTCAGAAATTGCTTTCCGGAATAAATCAAATGCCGAATTGAGACAAGCTCATTTACTATTTAAAGTAATGAACAATGCCGGTCTGGTAAAGCTAGGCAAACACTTGGTGAACATTGCCTTTGCTGTCCACTTTCCCGTTAAGGGAATCCTTCGTAACACCATCTATCAGCATTTTGTGGGGGGAACATCTATTGCAGATTGTTCCAAAACCATTCAAAAACTCGCAGTACGAAACGTGGGGACTATTCTCGATTTTGCGGTTGAGGGTGAGGAACGTGACGAACTTTTTGATGCCACGTGTGCAGAAGTCATTCGTACAATAGAGTTTGCCCGTAACAACAGGCATGTACCGTTCAGTGCATTTAAAATAACCGGTGTCGGACGGTTCGACCTGCTTGCCAAAGTGAGTGAAAAAGCACAGCTTTCTGAGGAGGAGTCGAAAGAATATAGAAGGGTTTACGACCGTGTGGAGTCAATTTTCAAACGGGGTTATGATCTGGGTGTCCCTATACTTATCGATGCGGAGCACACCTGGATTCAACCTGTTTTGGACGACCTGGTGCTGGAAATGATGGAAAGATACAACAAAGATGTGGCCATTGTACAAAACACCTATCAGATGTACCGTCATGATGCCATTCACCGGTTAAAGGAGCACCACCGGATTGCCTTGGATATGGGAGTGAAGTTTGGGCTTAAGATTGTACGGGGGGCGTATATGGAGATTGAGCGTGCACGTGCTGCCGAAATGGGTTACCCATCACCTATTCAGCCCGATAAGCCCGCTACGGACCACGATTTCAACGAAGTTATCCGTTATTTCATGGACCACCTCGATACCATCCATTTCATGGTGGCCACGCATAACGAAGTGAGCTCACAGCTGCTGGCGCAGTTAATTGATGAACGCGGCCTGCCTCATGATCATCCACATATTTATTTTTCACAACTCTACGGCATGAGTGACCACATTACCTTTAACCTGGCGGAGAAGGGTTACAATGTCGTAAAATACGTGCCTTACGGTGAAGTGAAAACAATGATGCCTTACCTTTTTCGCAGGGCCGAGGAAAACACATCGGTAAAAGGACAATCGAGTCGTGAACTGAAGCTTATCGAGAAAGAAGTCAGAAGAAGAAAAGGTAAATAGTCTGGAAATAGGTTTGTTGTCGGGTAAGGGTGATTTTTAATTTTTAAGTAAGATGATCAGTGTTGACCCCATGATCATAATAATGGATCCGGCGATTTTCTTTCCAATCTCTTTTTCCCGGAAAAATTTATATCCGAACAAAATACTTATTATGACAGAAAGCTGAAACAGCGATAATGCATAACCGACAGGCATGTGGTCAAAAGTGTAGTTTGTCGTAAGTTGCATTGTCCCTACGCATCCTGCTAACAGCAAGAACTTACTTGCATAATTAAATTTCATTGTCTTGCTGAGTTCTGCTTTGAGGTTCAGTTTGCAGAAAAACAGTACGATAAACGAAAACAAAGCACCAAACAGGCACCAACTCATGAATGCCACAGTGGTTGATGATGCCAGTATTACTTTTTTAATAAAAACGGCTTCGATAGCGGTAAGAATCATTGCCCAAATTCTGAATTGGATTTCGGGACGTTTCAGCAATCTCCACGAGAATTTCTCATCGGTCGTGTCTAAAACAAAGTAGCTCCCGTAAATTATCAATGCTATGCCCAGGATTCCCCAAATGTTAGGGATTTCTGAGAGCAGGAATATTCCGGCAATAATCCCAACAATGGATTTATAGGAATTAATGGGTCCCAGTACCGATAAATCGCCCAGGTGAAGCGCCTTTACCAGAAATCCGTTTCCCAATGCTCCTGCTATCCCTCCGAGTATCGAATAGATCCAGAAATCGTGGTTGAGATGGGATATTCGTAAAAAAAACAGCGAAATGCCACAAACCACCGATAGCAGAAAATAAGTGAGAAAGTTAACAACCAGCGGATGGCTCCCTTTTTGCCAGCGGGTTGGAAAATATCCTTAATATTACCGCTATCGTAATTGAAAGGGTTTCGGCCATTCGGGTGGAGTCCTTTTTGTCTTGTTGAGACTCACAGTTCCAGCAACTCTTTCTCTCCGCTGCTTTTCCCAAAGAGCATATCGGTTGGGTTTTCGAGCAGCTGCTTTACCCGTACCAGGAAACCCACAGACTCGCGTCCGTCAATCACGCGATGGTCGTAAGACAGTGCTACGTACATCATCGGCCGTACGACAATCTGCCCTTCTACCACCACCGGGCGGTCCAAGATATTGTGCATCCCCAAGATGGCAGATTGAGGGGGATTAATGATAGGGGTAGACATCATTGACCCGAAAACACCGCCGTTAGTTATCGTGAACGTTCCGCCTGTCATTTCGGGGATAGACAACTTCCCCTTGCGGGCTTTATCGGCAACCTCTGCAATGGCTTTTTCTATTTCGGACAGCCCCATGCTTTCCACGTTCCGGATCACGGGAACCATTAGTCCTTTGGGTGTGCTTACCGCTACCGAAATATCGGCATAGTCGTAAGTGGTCATGTTTTCACCTTCCATCATCGAGTTTACACTCGGAAATTCCTGCAGCGCTATGGAACAGGCTTTCAGGAAAAACGACATCATACCCAATTTGATTCCGTGTTTCTCAACGAATCTGTCCTGATAATTTTTTCGCAAATCCATAATCGGCTTCATATTTACTTCGTTGAACGTAGTAAGCATGGCTGTTTCGTTTTTTACGGAAACCAGGCGTTCGCTCAACTTTCGGCGTAACGAACTCATCCTGTCGGTTCTGGATTCACGGCTTGCCGGTTTTTTTAATCCGCTTACGGAGCTTACGCCGCTTGCTGCCAGTACTGCTTCCACATCGGAGCGTTTCAACCGGCGAAGGCCACTTATGACGTCTTCCAACGACAGGTCGTTTTCTTCCATTACCCGTTTGGCTAATGGGGTCACTTTTACATTTCCGTAATCATCCGTTGTGGCTTTTGCTTCCGGCTTCCGACTTTCTGTTTTGGCAGGTTCGGGTTTGATTTCTTTCTTTTCCGTGTCAGCGGGAGTTGTTGTCTGTTTCTTCTCTTCGGTTTCCACATCTGCTTCGGGTTGAACGGACGTATCAATGGTGCATGCTACGGAACCGACTTCCAGGCTATCACCCTCCGAAGCTTTCAACGATATTTTTCCCGATTCGTCGGCTACCAATGTCAGTGTTGCCTTTTCCGATTCCAACTCGGCTATTTCCGTGTCTTTCTTAACTACTGCTCCGTCTGCAACGAGCCATTTATAAAGCTCGACGTGCGTTATCGATTCTCCAGGGCTGGGTACCCTTATTTCTATTATTGCCATAATATCTCGGTTGTTATTCAATAGTTTTTCAGAATAAAAGCGAATCCAGATTGCATTTATTGTATTGCTTCCTTAATAATTTCTGCCTGATGTATCTTGTGTAAAGCCGTTAAGCCTTCTGCTGTTACGCCACTTGAAGGACGGCTGATGATCTGCAGGCTCCCGTCACCGATCCAGTGTTTAACAAACAGGGCAGCACCCATGTTCAGTGGCTCTTCCTGCACCCAGACAAGCTTTATATCTTTGCTGTAATTTTTCAGAATCTTTTGGAGTTGCTTTGCGGGGAAGGGATAGAGTTGCTCAATACGGATAATGGAAAGGTGGTCTGCATTAGCTTCTTTGCGTGCAGCATCCAGTTCGTAATAGATTTTACCCGAACACAACAACAGTTTGGTTGCTTTCGACAAGGATTTTAGGCTGTTGTCGGCAATTATTTCCAGGAAATGCCCCTCGGTAAAATCAGCGATGGTCGATGTACAGTCGGGATGGCGCAACAAGCTTTTCGGTGTAAATGCGATCAAAGGAACCCGGATATCGCGATGCAATTGGCGGCGGATGGCATGAAAATGATTAGCCGGCGTTGTAGGGTTAACCACTTGCATGTTAAAGTTGGCACACAGGTTCAAAAAACGTTCAATTCTTCCGCTCGAATGCTCGGCTCCCTGTCCTTCGTATCCGTGTGGCAGAAACATCACCAAACCCGATTTCACGCCCCACTTTTCCTGTGCGGCAGAAATATATTGATCCACGATTACCTGCCCCACGTTAAAAAAGTCTCCAAACTGAGCTTCCCAGATAGTTAACCCGAAAGGATTGGCGAGTGAATATCCGTATTCAAAACCCAGCACTCCGTATTCGTTGAGTGGTGAATTGTACACACGTACCATGGCGTGCTCACCGCCTAAGTTCTTCAGTGGAAAGTATTTTTCTTCACCGTCTTCGGTTATGATTTCAGCATGACGGTGCGAGAAAGTTCCCCGCTCGGAATCCTGTCCGCTCAACCGAACGGGATAATTTTCCTTTGCCAGCGATGCATAAGCCATCAATTCGCCCATCGCCCAATCGTATGAATCGTCTTTAATCATGCCGGCTCTTTGTGAAAACAGCCGGACGGTTTTATTGTAGAAGTGCTTGTCCTTCGGCAATGACGTTATCTTTTCCGCTAATTCCAGAAACATCTCTTTCGATATTTTGGTATTGGCAATGGTCTCGAAATCCTCTGCTTTGGGAAACCTTATACCCTTGTATTTTTCTTCAAGAAAAAGTTGGATATTCAATTGCGTGCTTTCGTTGGCAGTTTCATATGCCTGATCCAGCACCTTGTGGAAGTCTGCCACCCGGGTTTCGTATTCCAGTTGGGTGAGTACTCCCTGGCTGATCAGTTTCCCGGCATAAATTTCCCGCGGATTCTTATGTTTAGCAATGATGTCGTATAACTTGGGTTGCGTAAAACGGGGTTCGTCACCTTCGTTGTGCCCGTATTTTCGGTACGAAAGTAGATCGATAAACACGTCGATATTGAATTTCTGACGGAACTCCAGTGCCAACTTTGCGACAAAGACCATGGCTTCCACGTCGTCTCCGTTTACATGGAAAACAGGCGACTGGGTTACTTTGGCAACGTCGGTACAGTAGGTGCTGGAGCGTCCCTGCAGGTAGTTGGTGGTGAACCCCACCTGGTTGTTTATTACGATATGGATGGTTCCTCCTGTTTTGTATCCATCCAGTTTTGAGAACTGGATGGTCTCGTAAACAACTCCTTGTCCGGCAATGGCGGCATCACCGTGTATCAAAATGGGTAACACCTGATTGTATTGAAAATCATGTTCCTGTTCCAACTTGGCTTTGGCAATTCCTTCCACCACAGGACCTACTGCTTCCAGGTGGGAAGGGTTGGGTGCCAGGCTGACGGAAATTTTTCGTCCCTCGTAATCGATAGTATTGTTATACCCCAGGTGATATTTTACGTCGCCGTACTTTATCTCTTCTTCGTAGTTTTCAGCGGTAAATCCGCGAAAAACCTGGGAGTACGGCTTTTTCATGATATTTGTCAGTACGTTGAGCCTTCCCCGGTGGGCCATTCCTATTACAATATCGTTTACGTCGTACGATCCTCCGTGAGAAACGATGGCGTCCAGGGCTGGAATAATAGCTTCCGAGCCTTCCAGTGAAAACCGTTTTTGCCCCACGTATTTTCTGTGCATATAATCTTCAAACCCCGATGCTTCGATCAGGCTGTTGAGGATGTGCAGTTTTTTTTCGTTGGGGAAGTTTTCCTGGTTTTTGCTGCTTTCCATTTTTTGTTGTAACCATTGCACGATTTCCGGTTTCGTCATGTAACGGTATTCCACGCCGATGGATTTACAATAGGTCTCACTTAAATGTTCGACAATTTCTCTCAAGGTTGCTCTGCCGATTCCGATCTCTTTCCCGGCTTCAAATTCCTTGTCCAGATCGCTTTCGGAAAGATTGAAATTATCCAGATCGAGTGTAGGTGAATATTGACGACGCGAACGGACCGGATTGGTTTTGGTAAACAGGTGTCCCCGGCGCCTGTATCCGGTAATGAGGTTCATTACGGCTATTTCCTTGGTGGAAACTCCGACATCCCCCTTTATTTCCTGTGGCTTGGCAGGGAAATGCCTGGTGGCTAAATCAAAACCCTGAAAGAAAAAACGAAAGCTTTCATCGACACTTTCCGGATTTTCCATATACTGTTTATACAATTCTTCTATGGCTCCAATATCCATAAAATTTAACTCTTTGCGGGTATCCATCGATCAGTTGTTGTAGTTAATTTATTCAAACTGTAAAGATGATGATTTTGTTCACGCTTTACAACAATTTTGTTTAGAAAAGCGGTTTAAGTCAAACCCGATTGTGTAAAACGCGACCCTTACATGAGGTTGATACGCTGTGATAAATTTTCTATCGGAGTGAAAAAACCTGAAAAAAAATGAGGCAATCTCTTTTTGAAATTGCCCCATTTATTCTACAACGCCCTTTTGTTTCGTTATTTCATTTCCCAGATATGGGAAGAGCTCATCAGAAAATCGGTAAATGACTTTTTGGCTGCTTTCTTCTGTACTTCGACAATCTGATTCTCGTATTCGGCTTCGTATGATGGCGAATCCACTGAGCGGATAACGCCCAACGCCACCGGGAGATCATTGTCGTAACCCATCAGGCTGAGCTTAATGTGTAATGCATTGTCAGTAGAGGAGGCATCGTGAACCAGAATATCATCCATTGTATATCCTTCTTCGCCGATAGTAACAGCTTTTAAGTTCCATCCATCCAGGACAATCCCCCGATTGTTCTCAAGTCCGAAAATCATTTTCTCGCCGTGTTTCAGCATAATTGTTTTCTCGGCTTTCCACGCGCGATCAGCAATCTTATTGTGAATACCATCGTTGAAAATGATGCAGTTCTGCAATACTTCCACCACGGATGTTCCTTTGTGTCTGGCTGCGGCTACCATTATCTCGGTGGTGTTCTTCATGTCCACGTCAATGGCTCTGGCGAAGAATGTCCCCCGTGCTCCGAAACAAAGTTCTGACGGACGGAAAGGATCTTCCACTGTTCCGAAAGGCGAGGATTTGGATACAAATCCACGATCGGAAGTGGGGGAGTACTGTCCTTTGGTAAGCCCGTAAATCTTATTGTTAAACAAGATGATGTTGATGTCTACATTTCTCCGGACGGTGTGGATAAAATGGTTTCCACCGATTGCCAGTGAATCGCCGTCGCCGGTTGCCACCCAAACATTCAGGTTGGGGTTGGATACTTTCACTCCGGTGGCGATGGCTGCGGCACGGCCGTGAATCCCGTGAAATCCGTAGGTGTTCATGTAGTAGGGCAAACGCGATGAACAGCCAATCCCCGAGACCACCACCGTCTCGTGTGGATGGATGTTCAGTTCTGCCATGGCTTTATGCACACAGCTTAAAATGGCAAAGTCTCCGCAACCCGGACACCAACGTACATTTACTTCACTTTTATAATCTTTTTGGGTATATTTTGCTTGTATTTTTTCTGCTGTTGCTGTTTCCATACATTTAATTTTTAGTTGTCTCCCATAATTTTAATAAACTCATCCACCAGCTCACTTACGCTGAAAGGTTGTCCTTCCACCCGATTGAACCGGTGTACCTTAATATCATCGAACTGGCTCAGTAAATAGGAAGCAAAATGGCCGGTATTTTGCTCGGCAACGATAATGGTTTTGTATTTCTTCAAAATATCGTACGTGTTGCGTGGCAACGGATTGATAAACCTGAAGTGCGCGAGGGCTACTTTTCTGTCTTTATCCTGAATGCGCATCATTACTTCCAGCAAATGGCCGTAAGTTCCTCCCCATCCAACGATAAGCGTGTCGGCATCTTTATTGCCGATGACCGCTTGTTCGGGGATGAAGTCGGCTATCTTTTTTATTTTTGCCTTGCGGGTGTTTACCATCAGTTGGTGGTTTTCGGGATTGGACGATATCACACCCGTGAAATAATCTTTTTCCAGTCCTCCGATGCGGTGCATGTATCCTTCGGTGCCCGGGACACCCCAGTACCTTACCAGCGTTTCTTCGTCGCGGAGATAGGGTTTCCAGTTTTCGGCACTTTCGTTGAAGTTCTTCTGAACGTAAGGAGGGGTGATAGTGGGGTATTTTTCGAGGTTTGGAATCTTCCACGTTGATGCACCGTTGGCAATGTACCCGTCTGTAAGTAAGACTACCGGAGTCATATGTTCCAAGGCAATTTTCGATGCCCAGTAGGCACTGTCGAAACAATCGGTGGGGGTGGTAGCCGCTATCACTGCCAGGGGGCTTTCGCCGTTTCTTCCGTACAGAGCCTGAAACAAATCGGCTTGTTCGCTCTTGGTAGGCATTCCCGTTGATGGACCGCCACGCTGTACATCAACCACAACCAACGGCAGCTCGGTCATCACCGCCAGTCCAAGTGCTTCGCTTTTGAGCGACAACCCGGGACCAGAAGTGGAGGTTGCACCCAAGCTTCCGGCAAAGCTGGCACCGATGGCGGTACAGATTCCGGCAATTTCATCTTCCATCTGCAATGCTTTTACGCCCAGGTCTTTCCTTGCGGAGAGTTCCTGTAAGATATCGGTGGCCGGCGTGATGGGGTAGGAACCTAGAAAAAGTTTTACTCCGGCTTTTTCGGCGGCTGCGATTAGTCCGTATGCTGTGGCGGTATTTCCGTTTATATCGGTATAAAAACCCTTTCCGGTTTCTACGGTGTCGATACGGTAGGTGGTAGCTGTCAGGTGTATGTTGTTTCCGTAGTTATATCCGTCTGTTAATGCTTTTATATTGGTTTCGACCAGTTTTGGCCTTTTCTTGAATTTGTCTTTCAGCAGTTGTTCGGCAATCTCAATCGGCCGGTTAAAGAGCCAGCAAACGATGCCCAGCGAAAACATGTTCTTGCTTCGTAAAATATCCTTGTTTTCCATTCCGCTGTCTGCCAGTGAGTCTTTGGTCATCGATGTGATGGCCACCGGAATGGGTTGAACGTACTCGAGATTAAGTTCTGCAAAAGGATCTTCTGTTTTGAAGAGCGCTTTCTCCAGGTCTTTTCGTGTGAAGGAATCGGTATCAAAAATGACGATCGATCCTTTTTTCAAGTGCTGGCGGTTGACTTTCAGTGCAGCGGGGTTCATCGCGACCAATACGTCGGCTTTATCTCCCGCGTTGTAAATATCTTTCGATCCTACACGGACCTGAAAACCAGAAACTCCGTTTAACGTGCCTTGCGGTGCGCGAATTTCTGCCGGATAATCGGGAAAAGTGGCGATTTCATTTCCAAAAATGGCAGACAAAGTGGAAAATAACGTCCCGGTTAACTGCATCCCGTCACCCGAGTCACCGGAAAACCGTATCGTTACCTGCTTCAAATCTGTAATTACAGTTTCATTAATCATAATAAATGTCTTGATTTGTAAATCTTTAACTTCTTTGTGTGTTTTTTCAATCGAGTTTTTGAAAAACAAGTTTCTAAACTTTTGACAGGTTAATTCCGTTGATAATAATACGGTGCAAAGTAACAAAAGAGTTGGGGAAAAAGCAAATTTTGCGTTCTATAAATTAATTAGCCGGATGCCTTACCTTGTGTTAACAGACTTCAAGCTTCCTGTTTCATGTCCTCTCAATATTTGCTCCCAGCTTATTCAACCGTAAGTCAATATCCTGATAGCCCCGGTCTATCTGGTCGATATTATGAATGATGCTTTTGCCCTTGGCGCTCATCGCCGCAATAAGGAGCGAGATCCCGGCGCGGATATCGGGCGAGATCATGGTCATCCCACGAAGGCGGAATCGATCACCTAACCCGATAACTGTTGCCCGGTGCGGGTCACATAAAATAATCTGAGCCCCCATATCGATAAGCTTGTCTACGAAAAACAGGCGGCTCTCAAACATTTTCTGGTGGATCAGCACGCACCCTTCGGCTTTGGTGGCAACAACAAGCATGACGCTCAGTAAGTCAGGGGTAAGGCCGGGCCACGGTGCATCGGCAATAGTCAGGATGGAACCGTCTATAAACGATTCGATGGTGTAATGTTCCTGGGGCGGAATGTATAAATCATCGCCCTGTTGCTGAACAGCGATACCCAACCTGCGGAAACTTTCGGGAATAATTCCCAGATTTTCTATCGACGCGTTCTTTATGGTTACTTCAGAAGCAGTCATCGCTGCCATTCCAATAAAGCTGCCGACCTCGATCATATCGGGCAGCAGTTTGTGGCGGCAACCCCCCAGTCTTGTAACTCCTTTTACGGTGAGCCGGTTAGAACCTATCCCTTCGATTTTTGCCCCCATCCTTACCAGCATCTTGCTCAATTGCTCCACATAAGGTTCACAGGCGGCATTATAGATAATGGTTTCTCCTTCTGCAAACACGGCAGCCATCAGCAAGTTAGCGGTTCCGGTAACCGATGCCTCTTCCAGCAGGATGTATTGCCCGCGCAGGTGGTTGGCGGAAAGGGAAAAAAGTTGTTTTTTTTCATCGAAAACCAGTTCGGCCCCCAGCTTCATGATTCCGTTGAAATGTGTATCCAAACGCCGCCGCCCGATTTTGTCGCCTCCAGGTTTGGGGACGATCGCTTTCCCGAATCGTGCCAAAAGTGGGCCAATTATCATAATTGAACCACGCAGGGCGGCGATTTTTTTCATGTAATCTTCGGTCTTCGTGAACTCCAAATCAATAGCTGAAGCTCTGAACGAATAGGTGTCCGGGCTTAATTTTTGCACTTCCACACCCATATCTTTAAGCAATGCTATAAGGTTGTTCACATCCAGGATATCGGGGATGTTTTCAATAACAACCTCTTCATCGGTAAGCAGTGTGGCGCAGATTACCTGTAATGCTTCGTTTTTTGCTCCCTGAGGAAATATTTCGCCTTTTAGCCGGTGTCCGCCTTCGATAATAAATGATGACATACGTTGATTTTCGATTTGTGCAAATTTAGGGTTTTCTTTTGAAATAATCGTTGTTTAGGAAAATACGGCCGGCATTTTCTGCCCTTTGTTAAAAAATCCAGACCTCCGGCTCCAGCATAATGTGGAATTTACATTGTACCTCGTTTTGAATGTCCTGAACGAAACTCAGTATTTCCTTTCCGTTTTCGGTTCCGTAATTCACGACAATCAGCGCGTGGCGTTCGTAAATACCTACGTTACCTTTCCGTACCCCTTTGTATCCCGCTTTTTCGATAAGGTATGCCGCCGAGGTTTTGAAACCGTTGTCTCCGATATTGTATATGGGCGCATCGGGTAGGAGTGTGAGCAGTTTTTCCTTTTGCGGTTTTGATAAAATGGGATTTTTGAAGAAACTCCCCGCGTTAGGCAATTCAAGGTGGTTGGGTAATTTGCGGGTGCGGATCCGGATAATGGCTTCCCTTACCTGGGATAAAGAGGGGTGGAAATTGTTTTTCAGTTCCAGGTTCAGGTCTGCATATTTTTCTACATACGTAAATGCTTTTTGCAACCTGAAAACCGACGAGGTTACCACAAATTTACGGGTCTGCTTGAAGATGCTGTTTCGATAGGAAAAATTGCATGCTGTGTTGGAGAAACTTTCAATTTTGCCACTTGAGGCTTCCACTGTTTTCACGTACGTGATTACGTCTTTTACTTCGGCTCCGTAAGCACCGATGTTTTGTATGGGGGCCGCTCCTACAGTCCCGGGGATAAGCGATAGGTTTTCCACTCCCGAATAACCGCGGGAAACACAGAACTCCACAAAGTTGTCCCAATCTTCCGCTGCCCCTGCTTCAATTTCTACCCAATCGGCATTTTCCTCTAAAACACGGATGCCGTGGATTTCGGGTTTGATAATCAGCCCGTCGAAATCTCGGGTGAAAAACAGGTTGCATCCGCTTCCGATAACCAACTTCTTTTCGGTTTTGTAGCTGGAGAGAATTTCCTGCAATTCGGTAATGGTTGACGGTTGCGCGAAAAGTTTAGCCAGCGCTTTTGTTTTAAAAGAATTGTAGGGTTGAAGTTGGATGTCGTGTTGAATGTTCATTCGGGTTATGGGTTTATTGCTTATAGCGCCTATCTGTATATAAGAAATACGCACGGTTTCTTGTGCATATCGGGCAAATTGCCTTTCCAGGCCTTCACCGGTCTTGTTGCAATGTATTCATCCTCGCAGGAGATATTCATCGCGATACATAACAGTGTCTGAGGTTTGCAGTGCTGTAAAATATCCTCTGCCAGCTTTTTGTTGCGGTAGGGTGTTTCGATAAAAAGCTGCGTTTGATTTTCGGAATATACCCTGTTCTCCAGTTTCTTAAGTGTTTTTATCCGCTCGCCGGATTCAATGGGCAGGTAGCCGTGAAAAGCAAAGCTTTGCCCGTTGAATCCCGATGCCATCATCGCCATGAGTAAGGATGACGGGCCAACCAGCGGTACAACTTTTATTCTTTCGCTTTGTGCAATAGCCACTACATCAGCTCCCGGATCGGCTATGGCCGGACAGCCTGCTTCGGAGATAATTCCCACACTTTCTCCCTGCCGGATGGGTTTCAGGTACGCTGAAATACGATGCCGGTCGGTATGTTCGTTCAACTCGTAGAAAGCAAGGGAATCGATATCGATTTCAGGATTGCATTGCTTCAGAAATCTACGTGCTGTTCGTACGTTTTCTACGATGAAATGGCGTAAATCGGAAGTGATCCGGAGGTTGTACGATGGTAAAACCTGGTTGACCGGCGTGTCTCCCAGCGTTGTGGGAATCAGGTATAAGGCGGCATCTTTCATAGTAACTTGTTTACAGCCATGTATTTCCATAAAGGAGCAGCCATGGTAGCCTGAATAATTTCTCCGTTCATCAGCAACTCTTTTACTTCATCAAGAGAAAAGAGATGCACCGTAAGGTCTTCGGAGTCTTCTAGTGCCTGGTCATTTATCCTTTCCACATCCTCAGCGATAAAACAGTAGGAGAGGTTTGTGTTTGCGCTTGCATTGGGAGAAACACAGATAAATTCGCTCCATTTCCCTTTTCCGTAGCCGGTTTCTTCCATCAACTCCCGTTTTGCCGATTCGAGTGGCGACCGGTCGCTGTTTTCGCATACCCCGGCACACAGTTCGTAGCAAACCTGTCTGATTCCATGCCTGTACTGCTTCACCAGTACAAATTTTTTCTCGCGGGTTATAGCAATCGTATTTACCCAATTGGCGTACTCCAAGACGTAATATTCGGGAGCGATATTTCCGTTGGGCAATTGCAGTTGCTCTTTTCTGACCGTTAACCAGGGTTCCTGATGCAGGTATTCGCTTCCCAATACTCTCCAATGCAGGGATTTGTTGTCGCTTTTCAAATTCATGGATGAACATTTTCCTGCAAAATTAGCCAAAAATGTTTATACATGTTGTGATTTTACGAATCAATAACCTATCCGGATAAGATCGTATATTGAATCGATTTTTACTTTGTCTGCAAACTCGCTTACCAGGTTGATGTTGGCAAATGCGATAAAAACCGTTACCATAAAAGCTATTCCGTACAAACCGCCGGTTATGTGTGCCGAGTGATTGATCCCTTTGGATTGCTTTTTGTCAAGTGAAACAGAAATAAGCAAAAAAATCGTTCCGAAAAGGAAAGCGGGTAGCCATACCGGGATAAATAGGACTCCCATGAAATTCATCGGGTTTATGAGAATATATGCGAAAATTATTGCTGAAACCGCCCCGGACGCACCCACTCCCCGGTAACTGTTGTTGTTTTTCTGTTTAAGGTAAGTGGGGAGAATGGATACGGGCAGGGCGGTTACGTAGAGCAGCAGGTAATAGAAAACTCCTGTCTGTCCTCCAAATGTTGCTTTAAAAGCACGCTCTATATCGCCGCCAAAAAAATAGAGCGTGAACATATTGAATATAAGGTGCGTATAGTCGGCGTGTAATACACCATACGTGAAGAAACGATACCATTGTCCGCGACCTGCTTCTGTGGGCCTGAAAATGAATTTATCCATCATCGTATAGTTGCCGAAAGCAGCTATGGAAATTACCGATGTTATTCCGATTATCAGGAACGTGATCATATTTATTTTGTGGCAGCTATTACCCCACGGAAATATCCGATGGATTCGGCAATGCCCAGAAACGGATCATTCATGTTACGCTCGTGTTCCAAGCTACAAACGCCTTCGTATCCTACTTTTCTGAGCATTTTTACAAACGCCGGAATATCCAGTATTCCCCGGCCTACTTCAACGGAATAGCCTTGTTTCGTGGCTCCGGTCACATCCTTGATATGCACATCAAAAACTCGGGACCGGTATTTTTTCAGGTCTTTCACAGGATCTTTTCCATTACGGCGGTCATGGCCAATATCCAGACACATCCCGATGCGTGGATCAAGATCTTTTACGTTCTTCCAGACATCATCGGCGTCGGGATAAAGGGGCATGTCTGGTCCGTGAAGATGAATGGCATACTTGAAATCGTACTCTTTCACTTTTTTATCGACGTAAGGCAGTAAATCATAGTTGGGAACCCCGACGATCATTTTCACTCCCACACGTTTCGCATACTCAAACGCTTTGTCAATTTCTTCCTGCGACCGCATATAAACGGGGCCAACAGCATAGCCGGTCACGTTTTTGGCTTTCAGCTTGGCGTGAAAAGCCGCAATCTGTTCATCGGTACTGTTCATCGGCAAATGAAAATCTTTGATGCAAAGGTAGCGAACATCGCATTTCTGCATGATTTCCAATGTCTTGTCCAAGTCAAATTTTACAAATGTATACCCGGCCATTCCCACTTTAAATTTTTCGAATGTGTCCGGCGCCGGTTGCGGGTCGGGTC
>ENA-UOOH01001147-UOOH01001147.1-fermentation-metagenome-genome-assembly--contig:-NODE-1147-length-26638-cov-9.247075_pt1 | contig 26638 bp, 27 predicted proteins | sample MGYA00245778_ERZ724025 | MGnify/ENA primary metagenome ERZ724025 (study PRJEB28704, sample SAMN03018313) | fermentation metagenome | biome: anthropogenic terrestrial biome; feature: soil; material... | reverse complement strand
TCCCCAGGAACGGAATCAGAATCCCAATCACCGTATTTTTCAAAGATTTCATTCCCCTGCAGATAAATATTGCGAACCGTTCTCATTATAGCATAATCAGACAAAAAGCGACAGGAGGAAACGGCCCTCCCGCCGCGGCCGGGGCCGCGGGTCACCCGGCCCGCCGCCCGCCGGCGACGATGCGGACCGTGCTGCCGGTCATGCCGCGGGTCACGACGACCTGCCGGTCAATCTGCTCCCGCAGCTCCGAAACGTGGGAGATGATGCCGATCAGCCTGCCGCCGCCCGCAAGGCCGGCCAGCGCGGCGATCGCCTGCCGGCGGGATTCGTCGTCCAGCGAGCCGAAGCCCTCGTCGACGAACATGGTCTCAATCCGCACGCCGCCCGACCGGCTCTGGACCACGTCCGAAAGGCCGAGCGCGAGGGCCAGCGACGCCTTGAACGACTCCCCGCCCGAAAGCGACTTCACGTCCCGGATTTTGCCGGTGTAGCGGTCGAACACGTCGATGTCCAGCCCGAAGCGCGCCCGCAGGTCGGAGGCGGTCTCCCGCCGCAGAAGCGCGTAGCGCCCGTCCGTCATGCCGGAAAGCTGGCGGTTCGCCCGCTCCAGAATCCGGTTGAAATAGGCGGCCTGCACGAACTGCTCGAAATTCAGCCGCTGCCGCCCGGTCAGCGCGCCGTTCGCCGTCCGCGAAAGGTCCAGCGCGGTCTCGTACCGCCGCAGCGTCTTCTCACGCTCGGCCAGCGCCTTTTTCAGGCGCTCCAGTACCCGGCGGTTGCCGTCGAGGCGCGCGTGGACGCCGCGCAGGGCCTCGTCGCACTCCGCCTCCTGCGCCCGCGCCCGCGCCAGAGCGGCGTTCAGCTTTTCGCAGTCGACGGGGGCCTTCCCCGCCGTTTCGGCCTTCAGCCGGGCGGCGGCCTCGCGTGCGCTGCGGCAGTCGCCGCGGTAGGTTTCAAGGCGCTGCTTCAGGGTTTCCCGCTCCCGTTCCGGCAGCGCGGCGGAAAGGTACGCCTGCTCGTCCCGAAAGCCCGCCCGGGCGAGCCGGGCAGCATATTCCGCGCGGGCCTCCGCCGCCCGCTTCCCGGCCTTCTCCAGGTTCTGCAGGGTCTGCGCCAGCACGGCTTTCTCCGCGCCGAGTGCGTTCTCGCATTCTGCGAGCGACCGGCGCGCCTGCTCCAGCGCGCGGCGGCTCCCGTCCAGCTCCGCCGAAAGCCGCTCGATTTCTTTCCGGGCCGCCCCGGCGGAATCGAACCGCAGCGTCCCGCGCAGCGCCTGAACCTGGGCGCGTTTCGCCCGCAGGTCGGCCTGCAGGTCGGCGGTCTGTTTTTCAAGGTCCTCGGCTTCCGTCTCGGCCTGCTTCTCAGGCTGCTCCGACTGCTTCTGCTCCTCTTCAAGCTGTTTTCTCCGTTCGCACTGCGCCTGAAGGCCGGCGAGAGACTGTCCGAGCTCCCGCCGCTGCGCGCGGGCGTCTTTCAGCGCCGCCTCCGCCCGGGCATTCAGCTCCCGCACATCTTTGCAGCCGGTCAGGTCGCCCAGCACGGCGGAGGCCGCGGCGTACAGGTTCGCCCGGTCGGATTCGAGCTTTGCGGAAGCCTCGTTTGCGGCGAGGCTCGCGGCCTCCAGCTCCCGGCGGCGCCGGTCGCGCTCCGCCTTCAGGCGCCTGAGCTCCGCCTCGTCCGGCGCGGAAGCCGGCGGGGCCGCCGGGGCCGGGTGCACGGTGGAGCCGCACACGGGGCAGGGCCGGCCGTCCTGCAGGCGCGCGGCCATCAGGCCGGCCTGCTCCCGCAGAAATGCGACCTCCGCTTCCTCCGCGCGGCGGTTCGCCTCGCGGAACAGGGGTTCCGCCCGCCCGAACCGTTCCCGGCGGACGTCGCGCGTCTGCAGCGTCTGCAGCACGCCGGCCGCACCGGCCCGAATCTGCTCCAGCCGCCCGCAGGTCTGCGCCTGCCGGTCGAGCCGCGCCCGGCAGGCGACAAGCCCCGTTTCGGCGTCCCGGAGCGCCTCCAGCTCCTGCGCCCGCTTCTGCCGGCCGGACCGCAGCGCCTCCAGCCGGGCGGCGGCTTTCTCATGCCGCTCCGTCAGGCCCTCAAGTTCCTGCCGCGTCCGCTCCGCGCCGTCCCGCAGGGCCTGGATGCTTTCGTATTCCGGCAGCGCCGCCCGCAGGCCCGCAATCCGCTCTGCGAGCTCCGCCCTGCGCGCTTCTTTCCCCTGCTCTTCGGCAAGTGCGGCCTTCCGCCGCGCCAGGCTGTGCTCTTCCCCGGCGATTTTTTCCCGCGCGGACCGCGCGGCCTCCTCCAGGTCGGAGGCCGCCTCTTTTTCGCGCAGATAGTCCCGGTGCGCGGGCGCGACGAGGCTTTCGGCGCGCTCGGCGGCCGCTTCTCTCTGCCGCTCCCGCTCCATCTGCGGCGCGCGGGCTTCCAGTTCCGCACAGCGCCGGTTTGCCTGCTCCAAATCGGCAAACAGGCGGTTCTGCTGTTGAGCGGCGGCAATCCGGCCCGTCAGCGCCGCCGCCTGCGCGCGCGCGGCCCCGCGGCGGGCGGAAACGTCCCCGGCCTTTTTTTCGTCCGCCGCGCAGGACTGCGCCAGGCGCTCCGCAAGCGGCCCGGCCGCGCTGACGTTCTGCTCCTCCGCAAACTGCTCGAGAGCGGCTTCCGTGAGGGCGGTCCCGTCCGGCGAAGCGGCGGCGGCATCCTGAAAAACGGCGCGGGCGTTCTCTTCCAGCGCGGCCTTCAGCTCCTGCTCGCGCGCCTTCAGGGCGTCCTGTATCCTGCGGTAAACGCCGGTGTCGAAGACGCGGCGGAAAATTTCGGACCGTTCGGCGCTGTCGGCGAGCAGCAGCTTGAGGAACTCGCCCTGGGCGATCATGGCGGTCTGCCGGAACTGCTTGCAGTCGATGCCGAGCAGGCCGGTGATTTCTGCGGTCACCGCGCCCGCGCCCGAGCAGACCGTGCCGTCCGGGCGGGTCAGCGCGGCGTCGGCGCTCTCCGTCGTCATCCCGCCTTTCTTTTTCGGGCGGCGGTAGCGCGGGTTCCGCCGGACCGTGTAGAGCCTGCCCGCATGGGAGAAGGTCAGCTCCACAAAGGTCTTGGCGTCCGGCGCGGCGAAATCGCTGCGCAGGGTCTCCGCCGTGCGGGTGGAGCCGCTGGCCTCGCCGTAAAGGGCGAAGGTAATCGCGTCGAAAATCGTGGTCTTGCCCGCCCCGGTGTCGCCGCAAATCAAAAAAAGGCCGGAGCCGCCGAGCTCTTTCAGCGGCACTTCCGTGCGGCCGGCGTAGGGGCCGAACGCGCTCATCACAAGGTTCAGCGGCTTCACGCTTCCTCGTCCTCCCTTTCGGCGGCGAGCACGGCTTTTTCCAGTTCCGCGCGCTCCGGCTCCGGAAGCTCCCGGCCGTGCTGCTTCCGGTAAAATTCCGTGAACAGGTCCTCCGGCGTCCGGTGCGTCAAATCCCCGGAAGCGGCCGAGCGGGAATCCTCCGCCGCCGGCGTCCCGGCCGCCTCAAAGTCGATGCGCATCAGGTTCGGGTACACCGCGCGCAGCCGGCCCACGGCGTCCGCGACCTCGCCCCCGTCGGTCAGCACGGCGCGGATATAATCGTCCGCCGGGCCCTGCGCCGCAATCTCGGGGCGGGTCAGCGCGCCGATGGGGCCGCGGATTTCCCGCATGTCGTGCAGAGGGGTCAGCGGGAGCGGCGTGATTTCGATTTTCCCCTTCTCGCCGAGCTCCGCCAGCGTGACGGATTTTTTCTGCCGGGCCTCCGAAAACGAATATTTGAGCGGGGAGCCGGCATAGCGGACCTCCGGCCGGCCGATGTGCTGCGGCCCGTGCAGATGCCCGAGGGCAACATAGTCGAAGGCCCCGAAAGCCGAAACGTCCACCTCGTCCGACCCGCCGAGCGAGAGGGTCTCGGAATCGCACCGCTGCGGCTGCCGGCCCCGGTCCGTGACAAACTGATGGGCGACCAGCACGTTCCGCTCCGCGGGGTCGATTCTGCAGGCGCGCAGGGCGCAGCGCACGGCGTTTTCCGTCGTGTCGGCCTCGTCGCCGAAAAAGGGGGCCGCCGACGCCGGCTTCAGAAACGGCAGCAGATAAAGATGCACCGGCCCGAAACGGTCGGAGAGCACGGCCTCGTCGGGCCTCCCCCGGAAAGCCCCGGCGAGGACCACGCCGTTTTTCCGCATGATGCGGCTGCCGAACTCCAGCCGCTCGGGCGAATCGTGGTTGCCGCTTACGGCGAACACCGGCACTCCGCGGGCGCAAAGCTCCGTCAGAAAGTCGTCCAGCAGGCCCACGGCCTCGCCGGGCGGGACGCTGCGGTCGTACAGGTCGCCGGCAATCAGCACCGCGTCGGGCCGGGTGTCCTCCGCAAGGCCCAGAATCTGCCTCAGGATGAACCGCTGGTCCTCGGTCATGCTGTATTCGTTGACCCGCTTGCCGATGTGCAGGTCGGAAAGGTGCAGAAATCTCATCGCGCGCCCTCAGCGGTCGAGAATTTCGATCCAGTAGCCGTCCGGGTCGGAGATGAAGTACAGGTCCATCGCCCTGTTCTCGTAGCAGATGCAGCCCATCTTCTCGTGCAGCGCGTGCGCCGCCTTCTTGTCCGGCACGCGGAACGCGATGTGGATCTCGTTGTCGCCGAGGTCGTACGGCTTTTTCCGGTCGCGCATCCAGGTCAGCTCCAGGGCGTAATCGGTCTGGCCGTCGCCGAGGTACGCGATGATGAAGGAGCCGTCCGGCGCGTTGATGCGGCGCACTTCCTTCAGGCCGAGGGCCTTCTCGTAAAAATCGATGCTCTTCTGCAGGTTGAACACATTGAAATTGGTATGTAGAAACCGCGACTGCATAAAAAATCCCCGCTTTCCTGGTATTCTGTCTTCATCATACCATAAAAGCGGGAAAGATTCACCTGAAACGCGGCGGATTTTCTGCGGCCGGCCCGGCCTACTCGATCACGACCTTCGTTCCTTCCGGGATATTGTCGTAAATCCACTTGGCGTCCTCGACCGGCAGGCGGATGCAGCCGTGGGAAGCCGGCTCCCCCAGCTTGTCCGCTTCTTCTTCCTCCATCCTGTAATGCTTGTCGAACGGGACGCTGTGGAACAGGTACGTCCCGTAAAAGCGCGTCCAGTAATAGGCCCCCTCGTCGACCTTCGCGTTGAAGAACGACTTGCCGCGGTCCGAAACGGTAAAAGTCCCCACCGGCGTCTCGCTGCCCGTTTTTCCGGAGGAGCAGACGAATTCCCTGACCAGCCGGCCCTTTGCGTCCAGCACGCGCACCCTCTGCCTGGAGAGCTGCACTTGGACGGACAGGGGCCGGGCGGCTTTCTGGAGCGGAACGGCGGCCTGCTGCCGCTCCTTCTGCGGCGCCGTGGAGGGCGCGGCGCTGCCTGCGGGGGCGGACGCCGCGCTGCTCGCCCGCTGCGGCGGGACGCTCGCCCCGCCGCCTTTTCCGCCGGATTTTGCGGCATAGAGGCTGGCCCCCACGCAGGCCGCCAGCACGACGAGAATCAGCAGCAGCCGGACCCACGGCTGCCGGCCCCTGTTTTTCCTGTCGGCAAATTGATTGAAATCCCGTCTGGCCAAAACCGGCGGCACACCCTTTCTTTTCGGCGCTCTGGCGCTGGAAAGCGCCTTTCCCAGTATTCTTCCACTGAACCTTTCAATTATGAATTATAAAGGATGCCGGGCGGATTTCCAACCCCGCCGCGCAAGGATTCACAGTCTATTCATAAATGCCGGCGGCGCCGGCCCGCAGGGTTTTGAAAATTTTAAATTTTGTTTCATTTTCTCTTTACATTTTCAAAAAAGCATGTTATACTACTGGATGTTTGGATTATGCAAATTGATTCACATGTATTGTAAATCATGTTCACGTTGCATGATTTCAATGGATGTGTTTTTTTTACATCCAAAACAAAATTTTCAGGAGGCTTCTTCCAGTATGAACGGTACCGTAAAGTGGTTCAACGAAAGCAAAGGCTATGGTTTCATCTCCAACGACGACGGCGGAGACGATGTCTTCGTCCATTTCTCCAGCATTGTGGGCAATGGTTTCCGCACCCTCACCGAAGGCCAGAAAGTGACTTTCGATGTGGAGCAGGACCCGAAGAACCCCGGAAAAATGCGTGCTGTGAACGTACAGACCGTCTGATTCCGTCCTTTGCGAACGAAGTCCGGCCGGCAGAAGTTTTCTGCCGGCCGGACTTTCTGTATTCTCGGGCGTTTTTACCGACAAAAATGCCGTCCGGGCATTCGCAAAGAATGCGGACGGCATTTTTTAATGAAAGGGGGGATGGGAACCGGAATCAGTACGCGCCGCCCTCACCCGGATTTGCCGGGGCAGCCGGAGCGGCCGGAGCAGGCTCTTTCTTGTCTGCGACCAGCGATTCCGTCGTCAGCACCATGGCCGCCACGGAAGCCGCGTTCTGCAGCGCGGAACGGGTGACCTTGGTCGGGTCGACGATGCCGTTGGAAATCATGTCGCCGTACTGGCCGTTCAGCACGTTGTAGCCGTAGCCGACTTTGTCAGCCTTGCGGATATTGTTGATGATGACCGAGCCTTCCACGCCGGCATTCTCGGCAATCTGGCGCACGGGCTCCTCAAGAGCGTGCAGGACGATCTTCGCGCCGGTCTTTTCGTCGCCTTCGGATTTTTCGACCAGCTCCTGCACAGCCGGAATCGTATTGATCAGCGCAACGCCGCCGCCTGCGACGATGCCCTCTTCCACAGCGGCCTTCGTCGCCGCAAGGGCGTCTTCGACGCGCATCTTCTTCTCTTTCATTTCGACTTCGGTCGCCGCGCCGACTTTGATGACCGCAACGCCGCCGGAAAGCTTCGCCAGGCGCTCCTGCAGCTTCTCTTTGTCGAAGTCGGAAGTGGTCTTTTCAATCTGGGAGCGAATCTGGCCGACCCGGTCCTGAATCTTCTTCTTGTCGCCGGAGCCGTCCACGATGATGGTGTTCTCCTTGTCCACTTTGACCTGGCGGGCATGGCCGAGCTGATCCATCGTGGCGTCCTTGAGCTCCAGGCCGAGGTCGGAAGAAATCACCTGGCCGCCGGTCAGGATGGCGATGTCCTGCAGCATTTCCTTGCGCCTGTCGCCGAAGCCGGGGGCCTTGACGCCCACGCAGGTGAAGGTGCCGCGCAGCTTGTTCAGAATCAGGGTGCTCAGGGCTTCGCCCTCGATGTCGTCCGCGATGATGACGAGCTTCTTGCCGGTCTGGACGATCTTTTCCAACAGCGGCAGAATCTCCTGGACATTTGAAATCTTCTTGTCCGTAATCAGGATGGAGGCGTCGTCGATGACCGCTTCCATCTTTTCGGTATCCGTGACCATGTACGGGGTGACATAGCCGCGGTCGAACATCATGCCTTCGACAACTTCGGAATAGGTCTCGGCCGTCTTGGATTCCTCCACGGTGATGACGCCGTCGGCGGTGACCTTCTGCATGGCCTCGGCAATCAGCTTACCGACAAACTCGTTCGACGCGGAGATGGACGCGACGCGCGCGATGTCGTCCGGCCCGGAAACTTTCTTGGAATTTTTCTTGAGGGCCTCCACGGCCTTATCGACCGCTTTCTGAATGCCCTCGCGCACCGCCATGGGGTTCGCGCCGGCCGTCACATTCTTCATGCCTTCGCGGATCAGCGACTGCGCCAGCAGGGTCGCGGTCGTGGTGCCGTCGCCGGCCACGTCGTTCGTCTTGGTGGCGACTTCTTTGACAAGCTGGGCGCCCATATTCTCAAAAGCGTCCTCCAGCTCGATTTCTTTCGCAATGGTGACGCCGTCATTTGTAATCAGCGGGGCGCCGTATTTTTTATCGAGGACAACGTTGCGCCCCTTCGGGCCGAGCGTGATTTTAACCGTATTGGCAAGCTGATCGACACCCCTTAAAAGGGCCCTTCTGGCATCTTCGCCGTAAATAATCTGTTTCGCCATAAGTCTCTATTCCTCCAATATTATTTTAGTTGTTCATCATTCCACAACCGCAAGGATGTCGCTCTGGCGGACGATGGTGTACTCCTTGCCGTCGAGCTTGACCTCTGTGCCGGAGTATTTGCTGGTGATGACGCGGTCGCCCTTTTTCACGTACATCTTGACTTCTTTGCCGTCCACCATTCCGCCGGGGCCGACCTCAATCACGTCGGCGATCTGCGGCTTTTCTTTGGCGGAGCCGGCAAGGATGATGCCGCTTTTCGTGGTCTCTTCCGCTTTTTCCATTTTAATCAGGACCCTGTCCAACAGCGGTTTAACAGTCATAATATGTCCTCCTTATTAGATTGTATTGATAAAGTGGTTAGCACTCAAGCATTATGAGTGCTAAGAACTATTCTAAATGCTTTCCCGTTAAAAATCAAGAGCTTTTTTGATAATTTGCAAGATTTCATAATTTTTTTACAATTGCCCGTACGCGGACGTGCCGCTGCCGCTTTCCGGAACGAGAAAACGGAGCGAAGACGGCAGGACGGAAAACTTCTCTTTCCCGACATACCGGCAGTCGCCGTCGATGTTTTCCGCCACGGGGCGCGCGGCGGAAATCTCCATCTCTCTCCCGCGGCAGAAGGTCAGGATGCCGTCGAATTCCCGCGCGCCGAGATGTCTGCCGGCCTTATACATCTGCGCCAGCTTCGGGATTTTCCAAAAAGGGGGCTTGCGGATCAGGACGAAATCGAGCAGGCCGTCGTCCGGAGCGGCGGTCGGCGCGGGGCAGAAGCCGCCGCCGTAATAGCGGCCGTTGCAGGCGATCGCCATCAGGAAAACATCCCGGTAGCTGCGGATGCTGTCGATGACGATCTTCAGGTTTTCCCCGATTTTCCCGAAAAGCGTCCTGATCATCGCCAAATCGTAGGCGACCGGGCCGCTCAGAAACGGTATCCGCTTTATCCTGCTCACCAGCATCGAGACGCGCGCATCCATGCCGACCGTGCAGAGGTTCACGGAAACGCCGCTGTCCGAGCGGATGGTGTCGACCGTGCGCGAGCGGGCCGCAAGCTGCTTTTCCGGAGAAAGAAAATCCTCTTCCCTGCCAAACGTCTTGATATAGTCGTTCCCGGTCCCGCAGGGGAAAGCGCCGACCTCGGCGTTCTCCCGGCCAATCGCCCCCGCGGCGACTTCACGCAGCGTCCCGTCGCCGCCGACGCTGTAAATGCGCACGGGGCCTTCCCGCCCGGCCTCGTCGGCGGAAAATTCAGACGCCTGGCCGGGGAACTGCGTCACATGGCAGGTATAGGCGAGGCCGCGCGCTTCCATATAGGCGCTGATCCGCGGGAAAAACGCCAGATAAGGATTCTTTTTGCCCGCAACGGGGTTAACGATGAATGAATACCGCAGCGCGACCCGATCCCCTTTCCATGGTTAAGGCTTTTCCGCTTCGTCGAAATACATATGGTACTGGCAGCGGATCATGCCGTTGTACAGCTTCCGCCGGCGCGACGCCGGGCGGCCGAAGCAGCGCTCGAACGAATCGTCCGGGCTGATGACGGCGTAGCTCCATCCGCGCCGGGGCCTGAAGACCCGGCCCATCGTGCGGTAAATCCGCTCGGCGCTCTTCAGGTCCAGCATCCGCTCGCCGTAAGGCGGGTTGCAGATCACGCAGCCGCGCTCCCCCTCTTCCCGAAAATCGGCGATGTCGCGCTGCTCGGCGCGGATGCGGTCGGCAACGCCGGCCCGCGCCGCGTTCTCGAGGGTCAGGGCGACGGCGGCGGGGTCGATGTCGCTCCCTTTCGCCGAGAAGGAGGCGTCGCGCTTCTCAAGGGCGCGGGCGCTTTCCCGTTCCCGCTTCCACACGGAGGCGTCCAGGCGGTCCCAGCGCTCCGCCGAAAAGCGGCGGCCGAGGCCCGGGGCGATGTTCAGCGCGTAAAGCGCGGCTTCAATCAAAAGGGTGCCGGAGCCGCAGCACGGGTCGTAGAAGGCGGCGTCGTGCCGGACGCGGGAAAAGTACGCCATCGCCGCCGCCAGCGTCTCGCGGATGGGGGCCTGCGCCGCGGCCGGCCGATAGCCGCGCTTGTGCAGACCTGCGCCGGACGTGTCGATCATCAGGCTCGCAAGGTCCTTCCGCAGAAAGAACTGCACCTGCCGGACCGGGCCGGTCTCCTCGAACCACTGGACGGAATATTTCCCCTTGAGGCGCTCGACAATCGCCTTCTTGACGATCGACTGGCAGTCCGGCACGCTGGCGAGCCTGGAATCGACACAGGAGCCCTTGACGGGGAACGCGTCCCGCCTGCCGATCCAGCGCTCCCACGGCAGCGCGCGCACGCCCTCGAACAGCTCGTCGAAGCTGCGCGCGGGGAAGGCGCCCATCCGCACCAGCACCCGCTCCCCATAGCGGATGCGCAGGTTGGCGCGCGCGATCATCTCCGGCCCTCCGGCAAAGAAAACGCGGCCGTTCTGCGGCCGCACGTCCGCCGCACCCATCCGCCGAAGCTCCCCGGCGAGGGGCCCTTCCAGCCCGAACAGGCACGGCGACACAAGCTCAATCCGATTCGTTTCCATAAAATCGGGGACCGCGCCCGTGTCCGGTCCCCATTTACCCGCTTTCCGTCTTAATTTTACAGTTTTACAGGTCTTCCGGCTCCAGCAGCCCGTAGCCGCCGTTTTTCCGCTGATAAATCACATTGACCTCGCCGCTGTTCTGGTTCCGGAACATGAAAAAACGGTGCTCCAGAAGATTCATCTGCAGAATCGCCTCTTCCACGCTCATCGGCTTCACGGGGAAGCGTTTGGTGCGGACGACCTTGTAGTCCTCCTGCCCCTCTTCTTCCTCGGACGCGCTTTCGCGGAGCGCCGCGCCGTGGATGCGCTTGTCCAGCCTGGCCTTGTTTTTGCGGATCTGGCTGCCGAGCGCGTCCAGGACCATGTCGAGCGCGGTGTTCATCTCGTCCGAGGTGGCTTCCGCCCGGAACAGCATCCCGTGCGAGCGGATGGTGATTTCGACCGTCTGGCGGTTCCTCTCGAGCGTCACGACGACTTTCGCCGCCGCGTCGCTGTCGAAAATCCGGTCGAACCGGGCCAGCTTTTTTGTCGCCAGCGCCTTGAAATGGTCCCTCAGGTTCACTTTGCGGCCAATGAAAGTAACTTTCATGTCCCCACAACTCCTTCTCTGAAAACTGGAGGGGGTCCCCGCCCCGTCTCCGCTTTCACTATATCACATTTTCGGGGCGATGGGAAGAGCGGCGGTCAGAGGACCGCGCGGCCGCACCGGGTGACGTGGCAGCCCACGTTGACAGCCGCCGGAAGCCCCGCGATGTGGGTCGGCGCCGCCTCGATATTGACGGCGAGGGCGGTGGTCGTCCCGCCGAAGCCCTGCGGGCCGACGCCGAGCCCGTTGACGCGGCGGAGCATCCGCTCCTCCAGCTCCGCGTAGAACGGGTCGCCGTTGCGCACGGAAACCGGGCGGCACAGCGCCCGCTTGGCGAGCAGGGCGCACTGCTCGAAATCGCCGCCGAGGCCGACGCCCAGAACCAGGGGCGGGCACGGCCTGCCGCCGGCCTCCCGCACCGTTTCGGCGACGAAGGCGGCGATGTCGTCCGCGGAAGCGGAGGGGTTGAACATGCGGATGCGGCTCATGTTCTCGCTGCCGAACCCTTTCGGCGCGACCAGGAGGCGCACCCTGTCGCCGGGGACCAGGCGCGTGTGCAGCACAGCGGGCGTGTTGTCGCCGGTGTTCTCCCGGCGGAGCGGGTCGGCGACGACCGAGCAGCGCAGCCTCCCGTCCCGGTAGCCGCGCCGGACACCTTCGTTCACGGCGTCCGCAAAGGCGCCGCCTGTAAAGTGCACTTCCTGCCCCACGTCGGCAAAGACGACGGCCATGCCCGTATCCTGGCAGATCGGCAGGCCCGTCTCGCGCGCCGCGTCCAGGTTTTTGCCCAGCGTGCCGAGCACGGAGCGCCCGATCGGCGACCTCTCCGTGCGGGCCGCGGAGCGGATGCGGCTCTCCAGGTCCCCGGCCAGGACGCGGTTCGCTTCGATGCAGAGCCGGCGCACGGCCTTCGTGACAAGCCCGACGTCAATCTCCCGCATGGAAGCCCTCCGCGCGGCGGACGATTTTTCCGCCCGCAATCACCAGCGACGGCTTCGCCGACAGCGACAGCGGGTCGCAGCGGAAAACCGTGAGGTCCGCGTCCTTCCCCGCCTCGATGGAGCCGACGCGGGAGTCGATTCCGCAGATTTTGGCGGGGTTGAACGTGATGGCCCGCAGCGCGTCCCCGTACTCCATCCCTTCCCGCACGGCGAGCGCGGCGCAGACCGGCAGGTACTGAATCGGCGTGACGGGATGGTCCGTGATGATGGCGGTGAGGATGCCCTTTTTGGCGAGGATGCCCGGGCAGGCGGGGGTCATGTTCTTGAGCTCCGGCTTGCCGCGGTCGGAGAGGAACGGGCCGGAAAGGACCCGCGCCCCCGCCCGCTTCAGGCCGTCCGCAATCAGATGCCCCTCCGTGCCGTGGATAATCACATAGTCCAGGCGGAACTCCTTCGCGATGCGGATGGCGGTATAGATGTCGTCGGCCCGGTGGGCGTGGAAATGGACCTCGGTCTTTCCGGCGAGCGCGGGAAGCAGAGCTTCGCTTTTAAAGTCGAACTCCGGCGGGTCGGCGTCCGGGTCCTTTTCCGCGCGCAGGCAGTCCTTCTGGTAGCGCCTGGCCTTGCAGAGCGCCCCGCGGATCATGGCCGCCGTGGCCATGCGGGTAGAGGGCGCCTCGTCCTTGCCGTGGTAGACGGTCTTCGGGTTTTCTCCGAGCGCCATCTTCACGGCGACGGGGGCCTTGAGCACCATCTCGTCCACGCAGGTGCCGTACGTCTTCATCGCGATCATCTGCCCGCCGATGGGGTTCGCGCTGCCCGGCCCCGTCACCACGGCGGTGACGCCCGCCGAGACCGCATCCGAAAAGCAGCGGTCCGTCGGGTTCACGGCGTCTATGGCGCGGAGCTGGGGCGTCACGGGGTCGGTCTCCTCGTTCCCGTCGTCGCCCTCGAAGGTGAGGGCGTCCTCCCACATGCCGAGGTGGGTGTGCGCGTCCACAAAGCCCGGATACAGCCCCGCGCCGCGCAGGTCGAGCACCGGCTCGCCCGCTTCCGGCTTCAGGAGGCCCGGGCTCACCGCCTCTATTTTCGCCCCCCGGACCCGGACGGAGCCGTCCGGAACCGTGCCGCGCGTGATGGTGTGAACAGTCGCATGGGTAATCAGCATCGTCTTTTTAAATCCTCCTGCCGGCCGGGCTTCTTCAGGGACACACGAAGCCCGGCCAAATAATTACATTTCCTGAAAAGTCAAAGTACGGCGAAAAAAAGCGGAGTGAAACCACCCCGCCTCTCCGCAAAATAAGGAAAAAAGCAGCGTCTTCCCCCCGGCAGACCCTTACTTCTGACTGGAGCCCCGCTTGGAAAAGCCGCCGCGCTTTGCTTCCATACACCGCTTCAGGTCCGACATCTTTTCGTCGCTCGTCTGCTTGAACTTCGTCATCATGTCCTCAAAGTTGGTCGGTTCGCTCTTTCTGGACGGCTGCCACTCATAGCTGCCCGGCCTGCCCGGGTACCGGGCGGCTTCTCTGCCGCCGCCCCGGTGGCCGTCCGCCACACGCTTCATGGAAAGGCTGATTCTTCCGTCCGGGCCGATGTTCAGGATTTTTACCTTGACCGTCTGGTTCTCGGTGACATAGTCGTGGATATCCTTCACGAAGGTCGGCGCGACTTCAGAAATATGGACCATCCCCGTTTTTCCTCCGGGAAGTTCCACAAAGGCGCCGAACTTGGTGATGCCCGTAACTTTCCCCTCCAAGACCGCTCCTACCTCAAGCTGCATATGTAAGCACGTTCCTCCTTAGATTCCGCTGTTTATTTTCCGGCTATATTGACATAAACGCGCTCTTCCGGCTTGGCGAAGTCCAGCCCTTCCCGGGCCGCCCGTTCGACGTACTCGCTGCTGGCGCTTTTCCCGCCGGAAGCGGCGCTTTTAATATCGTCGTTTTTAATCTCCTGAATTTTGATTTCCTGCCTGACGGACGCAAGCTGCTCTTGCTTTCGCTTGATCTGCGCCTGCTGATTGACCAGAAGGATCAGAAAATAGGCCGCAAAAACAAAGACCGCAATCCGCAGCAAGATGCTTTTTCGGCGCTTCGGGCCTTCAATCACTCTCATGTTTGTTCCGCATCCTTCTCTGGTGGGGCACGTAGCGGGGCCGCCGAGTTTCCTTATGACGATTATACACTATACGGCGGCGCGGTTTCAAGCGTTTTTTTCTGTTTTGCACACGTTTTTTTACAGAATCTGCAAGCCGGGCCGCCCGTTTCCCAATCTTCGCGCCGAGCCGCCTCTTCAGCCGCCCAAGCGGGCCGAAGATTCTGGCATAGAGAAAATCCGCCAGCCGGCGGAACAGAAAAACCGTCACGGCCCCCGCCGTAAAATGCCAGGCAAGCCAGCCCAGCAGCTCCCCCGCCAGCAGGTACAGGCGGATTTCCCCGCCGTTGGCGCCGAGATTGACCAGAAACGAAAGCAGGGCCGCCGCTATCATGTAAAGAAAATCCTGAACAAAAACGGAACGCTTTTCCGAACGGAAAAGCGCCCGCCAGATGCGCAGGATATCGTATGCCGCACCGAGCAGAACACCGGACGCAAAGAAGGCGACAAAGCCGGCGGCCTGGGAAGAAAGGGCCGTATTCACCGTTCCTCCCCCCTATTTGAACAGCTTGTTGAAAAAGCCGCCCGCGGAGCGGATTTCGGAATACGACACCGAAGAGATCTCGCCGTCGAGCGTAAGCTCGCCGCTTTCGAGGTTCAGCCGGTCGATATGCAGCTTTTCGCCGTGGACCGTCAGGTCGCCGAGATCCGTTTTGGCGACCACCGTCTGGTCGTCGAAGCTCTCTACATTGGAGACTCCCGTGGCGGTCAGGGAGGCGCGGTTTTCCAGAATCAGGCTGTGCGGGGTCCTGGCCGGCTTCTGCCCGGCCGCCGTCTTTGCTTCAGCCAAGAAAATCCCTCCCGCTCTTTTGTGACTGCTCAAGCTCTTTTACCGATTGTCTCGCTTGTGCTAAATTAGTATGCGGGAGCGGGAAAACATATACTACCGCCCGGCCGGGCCTTCCGAAAGAATTTGATACAGGCCGGCGGCGTCCTGCTTCGCCACGCAGGGGTCGACCCCCAGCACGCGCACGCGCAGCGTCCGCGCGCCCAGGCGGAGCTCGATCTCATCCCCCGGCTTGACTTCCAGCGAGGCGCGCGCCGGCCGGGAGTTGACCAGAACTCGGCCCGCGTCGCACGCCTCGTTGGCGACCGTGCGGCGCTTCACCAAACGGGAAACCTTCAGATATTTGTCCAGTCTCATACAGTCGCTTCCTGTTCCGCCGCCCACGGGCAATAAAGAAGCAGGGCCGCATCAAAGCACAGCCCTGGTACCGCCCCCGGGGGCGGACGAATTCATGATTTTTAAGGATTAAAGGGCCGTGGCGTCTTTGAAAGCCTTTCCGGCTTTAAAGGCCGGCACACGGGAAGCAGGGATGGTGATGGGAGAGTTCGTCCGCGGGTCGCGGCCCTGGCGCTCGCTGCGGTTGTGCAGCTCAAAGGTGCCGAAGCCGACAATCTGCACTTTCTCGTTCTTGGCAACGGATTCCACAATCGTGTTGAGCAAAGTGTTGACGGCACTGTCGGCATCTTTTTTCGACAGGCCGGTCTTTTCGGCAACCGCAGCAATCAACTCGGTTTTATTCATAATCTTGACCTCCGTTTTTTTATTATTCAACAGCATACGCTGAGAATTCTGTTTTTACCGCCGCCCCGTAGCAGGGTCGAAAAAAACCGCGCCGGGTTCTGCACGCTTTTTCCATTCTGAAGGGCGGTAAAATCTCCGGATGAGCCGTTTCCATTTTACCTTATCCAATGATGTTTTTCAAGTATTTTCACAATTTTTTGTCCATGCGGCAGCATCAAAACGTCATGCCGGTTCAAAGCGCGGAACCAGAGAATGCAGACGGTGTAGAGCACCACGGCCGCGAGAATCGCGACCAGGGTCGCGGCGGGGCCGTGCAGAATCCGCGCGCTCCCCCGAAAGACCAGCCAGGCCGCCGAAACGCTGACGGCCGCCGCGAGGGCGGGCTTGAAAAAGATGGGAAAAAATTTGGGGCGCGTCCCGGTGATTTTGCACAGGTAAAAGAGGGCCAGCACGGTGATGATGAAATAGCAGACCAGCGTCCCCGTGCCGGCGCCGAGCACGTTGATCTCCGGGATGCCGACCAGCGTATAGTTGAGGACGACCTTGACCACCAGGCCGACCACCATCAGCTTGACGGGGAGGTCCACCCTGCCGACCGCCTGAAGCATGCTGTTGATCGGCGTGCTGGTGGCCGCGAAGATGGAGGCGAGGCCGAGCACGGTCAGAATCCGCCCGATGATGGAGGGGTTGTTCCGCGGGTAAATCAGGGCGGCGATGGGCTGCGCCATCACGGAAAGGCCGAGCCCGCACGGAATCGTAATCAGCGCCACGACCCGCAGGACCGATTCGATGCTGTGCCGGAGCTTTTTCGGGTCGCCCTGCGTCCACGCCGCCGTGACGCTCGGCAGCGCGCTGGTGCTGAAGGCCTGCGTGATGGCGGGCACCACCATGAACAGGCTGTTGGCGTTGGTGAAGCACCCGAACAGGAAGGACGGGACCAGCTTGAGGTGGATGATTTCCTGCGTCAGGTCGTTCCGGTACATGTTCAGCACGACCTGCGGATGGGTCTGCATGATGTCCGCAATGCGCATCTTCAGGAAGGTGCTGTCCACCAGCGTGGAGAGGTTGACGGCGAGGGAGCCGAGGGCGATGGGGATGGCGGTGCGGATCAGCCGGGAGGTGAGCACCCGCGCCGGCGCGGGGCGCGGGGAATACCGCAGCATCCGGGCCGTGATTCCGTCGCCGTTCCGCTTGTGGTAGAGGAACAGAAACAGAAAGGCGCAGAAGCCGGCCAGCGTGACGCTGAAGACGGCGCCCGCCGCCGCATACGGCAGCGTCGCCAGCTTGGCGTACTGCTCCGAAGCGACCCGCGCGCCGAACACCGTCCCGGAGGCGGCGTACTCGTTCATGCCTTTCTGAATAATCAGATAGGCGGCGGAAAGCCCGAACACGACCTCGCACAGCGCCTCGATCACCTCGGAGATCGCCGTCGGATACATGTTGCGCAGGCCTTCGTAATACCCGCGGTAAATCGCCATCATGCTGGTGAAGAAAGCCGCCGGCGCCAGCGCGTAGATGGCGGGAAGAAAATTCTGCGGGTTCCCGCTTTCCACATAGTTGACGTAGGGCCTTGCGGCGAGAATCATGATGGAGCAGGAGGCGATGCCGAGAACGAGAAAAATGCGGACGGAGGACCGGTGAATCTGCCGGATGTCCCGGAATCTGCCGCGGACGTAATTTTCGGAGACAAGCCGCGATATGGCGATGGGAAAGCCCGCCGTGGCAAGGCTGAACAGAGGGGCGTAAATCGAGTAGGCAAACCCGAAGTAGCTGCTCCCGACCGTGGTGAGAATCCACGCAAGCGGTATCTTGAACAGCGCGCCGAGGATCTTCACCAGCACAATCGAAACCATCAGAACCAGCGCCCCGTGCAGAAAGCTCTGATGCCGCATGCCGCCCCCTTCGTCCCGTTCCATTGCAACACATCCGTTCCCTAAGTATAAAGAGCCCAATCGCGCCGGCCCGCGCCCCACCAAACAGTATGCCGGCGGGCGTGCGGGCATGCCAAAAAGAAAAGGAGAGGAAGAACCCCTCCTTCCGCTTCTGAACCCTGTTTCAGTTGTCCGACAGCTTATGCCCGCACCGGCTGCAGTAGACGGCGTCCTGGGCGTTCTCCTGGCCGCAGTTCTTGCAGATCATCTTTTCACGGGCGGCCGCGAGCTGCGCGTTGACCGCGTCGAGCTGCTCGTAGAGCTCGTCGATGGCCTTGACGCTTTCGGCGGTCAGGTCCGAAGCGTCGTTGTCGGTTTTTTTCGCCTCGTAGGCCGCGCGGCCGAGCGACTCAAACCGCTTCGAGATTTCATTGTTCAGGTCCGCCGCGCTGATCCTGAGCTTTGAAACGTCGACAAACTGGGTGGCCCTTTTGCCGACGGCGTCCGCCGCCGATTTGGCGTTTACAATCACATCGTCCAACAGTCCCATAACAGCACGCTCCCTTTTCGCAGTGTTTCGTTTCGTCCCGTAATGATTCATTATTATAGCATGCGCAGGGGCGGGAAGCAAGCTCAATCGCCGCCGATAAATTCCCGCATCATGGAGTCCCCGGGGACCAGACGGGAGTCGATGGGGCAGACGCGCTCCAGCCCCTGCGCAAGCCTCTGTGCATACGCGCGCCGGGGATGCTCCCGCGGCACGGTATGTAGCAGGGGCAGCGCCTGCTCCCGCAGGACGCAGAGCTCATAGGCGTGGAACGAGTTGACGGTCATGTCCGCATCTCTGCGGAACGGCTTGATATATTTGTATTCGCCCGCCATCACGTTGTCCCACATGCTCAGCGTCTTTTCGGGGGGAGTGCGGCGGAACCTGCTGTCGCGGACCAGCCGGCGGACCAGGCGGATGTCGTTCGGGCCGAACAGCGGGCGGCCGCCGTCCGTGACGCCCTGCTTGACGCTGACATAGACGCGGTGCGCGTCGAAGTCCGGCAGGCCCTCCGTGAGGGCCGGGTCCAGCGCATGGATGCCCTCCACGACGGCGACTTCCCGGCTGTGCAGCCGCACGTGCCGGCGGTAGGGGAACGGAACATGCTTCTCAAAATCATACACCGGCATCTCGCACTCGCCGTCCCTCATCAGGCCGACGAGGCACCTGCGGATACACGGCACGTCCATGGCCTCCAGCGCCTCATAGTCCCGCCTGCCGTCCGGCAGGAGCGGGGCGGCGTCGCCACCGAGGAAAAAATCGTCCAGCGAAAGGCTGACCGAGCCGACCCCCGCCCGGCGCAGGGCGTCCGCCAGCATATGGGCCGTGGTGGTCTTTCCGCTGCTGGACGGCCCCGCCAGCATCGCAATCCTGCACTGCGGGCTTCCCGCCGCGATGCGGAGCGCGATTTCTTCGATGTTTTTCCGGTAGGCCCGCTCCGTGCGCAGCACAAAGCGGCGCGGGTCCCTCCGCGCGGCGCGGTTGATGTCATCCACGCTGTTGCGGTACACCGCAAAGCCGGTCTGCAAAGCCTCCATAAAATTCCTTCACCCGGTCTTTTCTACTCATCATTTCCCCATATCGACCAATATATTCGTAGGGATATTTAAAGTTGAATATCCGCTCCATCCGGTCTGAGAACGGGTCTTTGAGCTTCGACACGGCCCCCGCCCCGCAGGCGAGGACGGTCTGGCACTCCTCCATAATCATCACGTTGTACAGGCTCTCGCGCCCGGGCAGCGCCCAGCCGGTGTTTTCCAAATTGCCCACCATGCGGCTCTGGCGGTACAGATAATACGGAGAATATCCCTTCCCGGAAAGGGCGCGGTCCGCGTCTTGCAGCATCGCTTCCGCGGCGCCGGCGTCCGCCGCCAGGGGGTGTTCCTCTTCCTGCTGCGAGAGCCGCGCGGCGCGCTTGAGCGACAGGGTGTGCACCGTGACGCTCTCCGGCGCGAGGGCCAGGACGCCCGCGAGCGTGCGCCGGAAGCTCGCCGGGCTGTCCCCCGGAAGGCCGGCGATGAGGTCCATGTTGATGTTGCGGAAGCCGTGTTTCCGCGCCAGTGCAAACGCGGAGAGCGTCTGCGCCGTCGTGTGCCTGCGCCCGATTCTTCTCAGGACCTCGTCGTTCAGCGTCTGGGGGTTGATGCTGATGCGCGTGGCCCCGCCCGCGCGGATGGCGTCCAGCCGCTCCGGCGTCACGGTGTCCGGCCGGCCGGCTTCCACCGTGAACTCCCGGCAGCCCGAAAGGTCGAAGCCGTCCCTCACCGCGCCCATCACCGCAGAAAGCTGCTCCGCCGAAAGGACGGTCGGCGTCCCGCCGCCGATATAGGCGGACTGCAGCCTTAAATGCAGCCCGCGCGCGATTTCGCCCGTGCGGCGGATCTCGCCGCAGAGGAGCCGCACGTAGCGGGGAATTAAAGGCGCGGTCTTCTCCACCGAAGAGGAGACGAACGAGCAGTAGGCGCACCGCGACGGGCAGAACGGGATGCCGATATAAAGGCTGAAACAGTCGGGCCGGTTCCGGGCGAGAATCTCTTTCTGGTTCCGCCCCGTCCGGAGCGCCAGCGCCGTCTTTTCGGGCGAGACCAGCAGCTCCTCCCGGAAAAAGCGGGCGGCTTCCCGCTCCCCGCGCTCCGCGGCCAGGCGGCCCAGCAGCTTGACCGGGCGCACGCCCGTGAGCACGCCCCACTTCGGCCGGCAGCCGGAGGCGCCGGCCAGCAGCCTCCAGAGCAGGACCGACATGCGGCGCTCCTCTTCTTCCCGCCCCGCGCCGGGCGCCAGCACTTCCGAAGCCTGTTCTTCCGCGCCGTTGATGCGGATGCGGGCGGAGACCCGCACCCCCTCCGGCAGCTTTTTCAGGCCGGTGTAGACGGTGGGCCCGCCGCCCTCTTCCCGCGGCTCCCCGGAGACCGATTCGATTTTCGCGCGCGGGTAAAAGAGCCGGCACAGGCACTCCATCTCGTAGCGGAACGGGTGCCCGTCAAGAATCAGCGTCATGGTCTGCAAAGTTCATCTCGGGGCTGTTGTGCCGCTCGTATTCCAGGGTCGTCTCGGGGCCGTGGCCGGGGTAGACGTGCGGGTCGCCCGGCAGCGCCGCGAGCCTGCGCAGGGAAGCGCGCATCTGGGCCTCGCTGCCGGTGGGCAGATCGGTCCGGCCGCAGTCGAGCCGCATCAGCGTGTCGCCCGAGAACAGCGCGTCGCCCGCCAGGTAGCAGCAGCCGCCCGCCGTGTGCCCCGGGGTGTGGATTACCCGGATTTTCAGGTTCCCGAGCGGAATCACGTCGCCGTCGTTCAGCAGGGTGTCCACATGGAACGGCGGAACCGAGGAAGCCAGAAAGATGGAGGAGACGTTCTGCACGGAACTTGAAACGAGCGGTAGGTCTTCGGAGTAAAGATAGACCTTCGCGCCGGTCAGCTCGACCGCCCGGTGCACGCCGGTGATATGGTCGAAATGGGCGTGCGTGAGCAGCACGGCCCGCACGTCTCCGGCGGCGCGGAGGGCGTCGTCCAGTTCCGGGCTCTCGAAGCCGGGATCCACCACGGCGGAGACGCCCGCCGTCTCGTCGGTCAGAAGATAGCAGTTGGTCGGCAGGGGGCCGCCGACGATTTTTTTGACTTTCACGGGAAACCTCCCTTTCTGAAGAAAGCGGAATCTACGGGCGCCGGACGGAGAGGATGCCGTCGATTTTTGAAAGGCGCGCGATCACGTTTTTCATCTGGTCGATATTGCGGACGGAAATCGTCGCGGAAATCACTGCGCGGCCGTCCTTTGTCTCTCTGGAATTGAGCGAGTGGATGAACAGGTGCAGATTGAAGACCTGCTGGGTGATGTCCGCCAGCAGGCCGGGTCGGTCTTCCCCGACGATTTCGAGCGTCGCCTTGAACTCCTCCTCGCGCACGCTGCCCGCCCAGTGGACCCGGACCCAGCGTTCCGGTTCGGGGGCGGCGCTCAGGTCGCGCGGGACGTTGGAGCAGTTGCGTTTGTGGATGGACACGCCGAAGCCGCGCGTGATGAAGCCGATGATCTCGTCGCCCGGCAGCGGGTTGCAGCAGCGCGCGAACTTGACCAGGCAGTTGTCCATCCCCTCCACCACCACGCCCGCCGAGCGCTTCGGGGCGGAAGGGGCCGGAATGCGCGGCACCGCGGGGGCCGCGGCGCGGTGCTTTTTCTGCCAGACCTCCCGGACTTTCGGGATGACCTTCCAGACCGGCACGCCGCCGTAGCCGATGGCCGCGTACATATCCTCTGCGGTCGGGCAGTTGTGCCGCGGGCCGAGCTTTTCGAGGACCCTGTTCAGCTCGTCCTCCTCCGGCTCGATTCCGTTGCGGCGGAGCTCGCGGTTCAGCTCCGATTTGCCCTCGGCGATGTTCTCGTCCCGCCTTTCGTGCTTGAACCAGGAGCGGATTTTGTTGCGCGCCTCGCTGGTCCTGACGATCTTCAGCCAGTCGCGGCTTGGGCCGCGCGCTTCCTTGGAAGTGAGGATTTCGATGATTTCGCCCGTTTTGACTTTATAGTCCAGCGGGACGATGCGTTTGTCGACCTTGGCGCCCACCATGCGGTTGCCCACGGCGCTGTGGATGGCGTAGGCGAAATCGATCACCGTCGCCCCGGCGGGCAGGCTGATCACGTCGCCGCGCGGCGTAAAGACGAAGACCTCCTCCGGCACAAGGTCGGATTTGATCATGCGGACCAGGTCGGTCGCGTCGCCGCTGTCGCGCTCGTTGTCCAGCATCTGGCGAATCCAGGCGAGGCGCTTTTCAAACGAGTCCTCTTTGTTCGACGTCATGCCGAGCTTGTATTTCCAGTGCGCCGCAATGCCGTATTCCGCGGTGTGGTGCATCTCCCACGTGCGGATCTGCACCTCGAACGGGATGCCCTCCTTGCCGATGACCGTCGTGTGCAGGGACTGGTACATGTTGGGCTTGGGCGTCGAGATATAGTCCTTGAACCGGTTCGGCAGCGGGCGGAACATGTCGTGGACGATGCCCAGAACATTATAGCAGTCGTTCACCGTGTCCACAATCACGCGGACGGCGTAAATGTCGTAAATCTCATCCATCGAGCGGTTCTGGAGGAACATCTTGCGGTAGATGCCGTAGATGCTCTTGACGCGCCCTTCCAGGTAGACGTTGGGGATGGTCTGGGAGACGCGGTCGCTGATTTTCTTCTTGGTGCGCTCGATGAAGGCGGCGCGCTCGCCCGCGCGGAGCTCCAGCCCGTTTTCAATTTCATGGTAGGCGACGGGGTCGAGGATGCGCAGCGAAAGATCCTCCAGCTCCTCCTTCACGGCCCGGATGCCGAGGCGGTGCGCGATGGGGGCGTAGACCTCCATGTTCTCAAGGGCCTTGTCCCGCTGCTTCTGGGGCGGCATGAACTCGATGGTGCGCATGTTGTGCAGGCGGTCGGCGAGCTTGATGATGATCACGCGGATGTCCTCGGACATCGCAATCAGCATCTTGCGCAGGTTCTCGGCCTGCTGCACTTCGCGCGAGGAATACGGGATGCGGCCGAGCTTCGTGACGCCGTCGGTCAGCTCGGCGACCTCGTCCCCGAATTCCTTCCGGATCTGCTCCAGGCTGATGGGGGTGTCCTCCACAACGTCGTGCAGAAGCCCGGCGGCCACCGACTCCGAATCCATGCCGAGCTGCACGAGGATGCAGGCCACCGCGACGGGGTGCGAAATATACGGCGCGCCGGAAAGCCGTTTCTGGCCCCTGTGGGAGCTTTCCGCAAGGCGGTAGGCGCGCCCGATGAGGTCCATGTCGTACTCGTGCTCGCTCTTGCCGATCAGCTCCACAAGGTCGTTATACGTTTCGAGCGGCCACGCCATTTTTCACACCGGCTTCCTGGTAAGATTTCAGGGAGGAAAGCAGGCGCGAATCCGGCAGGCTGACTTTCCCTTCCCGCGGCACCACCCGGAGCGAGCAGGACTGCGGGGACCGCTCGCACCGGATCAGGCCGAATTCCTCAAGGACCCCCAGCACCGTCAGGAGCCTCGGCAGCCCCATCTTTCCGCCGGAGACGCGCGCCAGCAGCTCTTCTGCCGTCCCGGCGGCCCGGCCGTCCCGCACCGCGCGGTACACGGCGGCAAAGTCGTTCCGCGTGGGGAGAAGGGCCGCCGCCTCCTTCGGGGCGAGGGGCTCTCCCCTGCGGAATTTTTCGTAGAGGGCGCGCCCGGCTGTCAGGGCGTCCCCGTCCTCGCCGGAAAAGCGCATGCAGCGGATGATGACGGAAAGCTCCCTGCGGCCGTTGTAGGTGTCCGCCTGCAGCGAAACGGCGAGGTCCACCGTGTCGCCGGGCCGGTAGGCGAACTGCTCCAGCGTCGTGCCGAATTTCATGCACCGCGCGGAGCAGCCCCCCCGCTCCACCGTCACGCGCAGGTGTTTTCCCCCGCCGACCGGCGTGACGTCGCGAATCGTCACGCCCGCAAGCCCGAACAGCGGGCGCGGGTTGCCCATGCCGAACGGCTCCAGCGCGCGCAGAAGGTCGGGGATGTCCGGCGAAAGGGCGCGCAGGTCCAGCAGGCAGTCGAGGCGCAGCACCGGCGCGGGCATCGGGCCGGGCAGCGACGCGGCATAGCGGTTGATGCGCTCCCGGAAGGCGCCGATGTTCGCGGCGGGAAGGGTGAGGCCCGCCGCCATGGGGTGCCCCCCGAAGCGGGTCAGCAGGTCCGCGCACGCGCTGACCGCGAGGAACAGCGAAAACCCCGCCACACTCCGGCCGGAGCCCTTTGCCTCGTCCCCATCGCGCGAAATCACCACGCAGGGCTTGCCGAACCGCTCCGTCACGCGCGCGGCCACAATGCCGATCACACCGGGGTGCCAGCCCTCGCCCGCCGCGACGAGGACGCGGTCGTACAGCAGCGCCGGGTCTTTATCGAACTGCTCCATCACCTTTGCGAAGATGTCGGCCTCGATGCGGCGGCGCTCGCCGTTGTCACGGCAGATTTCGGCCGCAAGCCCGCCGGCTTCTTCGGGCGACTCGGTCGTCAGCAGGCGCACGGCGCGGTCCGGCGAGCCGACGCGGCCGGCCGCGTTGATGCGCGGCACCACGGCGAAGGCGACTTCCTCCGCCGTGACGGGGCGGCCCTCCAGCCCGGCCTGCTGAAGAAGGGCGCTCAGGCCGATGCGGTCGCCGCGCGAAATCTGCCCGACGCCGGCGCGGACCAGCGCGCGGTTCTCGCCCGTGAGCGGGACCGAATCCCCGATGGTCCCGATCGCCGCGAGGTCGGCGTAATTTTCGAGCAGAGCGCCGGCGCCGTCGGGGCCTTCCAGTGCGGAGAGCAGCTTGAACGCGACGCCCGCGCCGGAAAAATCGCGGTACGGGCAGCGGCTGTCGGCGCGCCAGGCGTCCACGACCGCACAGGCCGGGGGCAGCTCCTTCCCCGCGCGGTGGTGGTCCGTCACCACGGTGTCCATCCCGAGGGAGGACGCGAACGCGATTTCCGGCGCGGAGGAGATGCCGTTGTCCACGGTCACAATCAGCCGCACGCCCTGGGCGTGCAGCGCCCCGACCGCCTTTTTGTTCAGGCCGTAGCCCTCGCCCTCCCGCTCCGGAATATAATAGACGACGTTTCCGCCGCAGGATTCGAGGTACGAGTACAGCATGGCCGTGGCCGTCACGCCGTCCGCATCATAGTCGCCGTAAACCGCGATTTTTTCAAAGCCGTCCAGCGCGCGCAGGATGCGCCGCACGGCCTTTTCCATATCGGGCAGAAGAAAAGGGTCCGAAAATCCGGCTTCCCCCGAAAGGAACCGCTTCGCCTGCCGCTCGTCCGCGATGCCCCGCGTCTGCAGCAGAACCGCCAGCAGCTCCGGAATGCCCGCCCGGGCGGCAAGCTTCTGCGCGGCCGCGCCGTCGTGCGGTAGAACCCGCCATTTTTTGACACTCAAACCGTCCACCTGCCCCATAATTTAAAATTGTATCATTTTGGGGCGGCAGATTCAACTGCAATTCCGGGCACAAAGCCAAAAAAAAGGCGGAAACGGACGAAACCGCCCGCTCCGCCTTTCGGCAGAATCAGCCCTGCGCGCCGGAAGCCTGATATTTCTGTTTGGTCTGCTGGATTTTCTGCTGTTCCGCCGCGGGGGTCTGGTACCATCCGCGCTGTTTCATCGCGTCGAAAATGTCGGCCTGAATCTGGTGTTCTTCCGAAAGGATCTGCAGGAACCCGTCGCGCACGTTGGGCGTGGCGCATTCGTTGGCGTTGGTGTTGTAAAGCTCCGTCAGATACTTCTCGGAGGAAAGCACGTCGTTCATCATTTCTTTTTCGGGCATGGTGCCCGCGGACCAGTTCCCGCTGATTTGGCTGGATTTTGAAAAGCTCATCTTTTTCCCATTCCTTTCAGTTCAAAAAGCCCATCAGCCTGTCGAAGTGATTCTGATGTTTCTGTGCGGCGTCGTCGCATTTCTGCCTGAGCACCTGGTCCGTGCAAAGCTGGGCGTAGGCCTTCAGCTTCGTCACCATCGTCTGCTCGCTGGCCAGCTGGTCCTCAATGGCGGAAAGTTCCTTCTCCGTGAGTGCCATGACAACCTCTCCTTTTCTTTACTGGGATATTCCTATTCTTTTCCGTGCGGTTCTGAATATACGCTACATGGTACCGGGACGGTCTATGTAGCCTGCCGCATCGGCTCCCTTTCAACAAGGCCGAAACTGATGGAAAGCGCCTGGTCAACGCGGGACATGGATTCCCGGTCCAGGCGGCCCATGCGTTCCCTCAGCCTGTGCTTATCCAGCGTGCGCACCTGCTCCAGCAGGACGATGGAGTCTTTCGCAAGCCCCGTTTTGCCCGCGTTCAGCAGGATATGCGTGGGCAGGTTGGCCTTCGACCGCTGGCTGGTGATGGCCGCCGCTATCACGGTCGGGCTGAAGCGGTTGCCGATGTCGTTTTGAATAATCAAAACCGGCCGCACCCCGCCCTGTTCCGAGCCGACAACGGGGCTGAGGTCGGCGTAGTAGATGTCGCCTCTGCGGACAATCATCATAGTTTCATTTCACGCTCCGAATCTTCAAAATA
>ENA-UOOH01001146-UOOH01001146.1-fermentation-metagenome-genome-assembly--contig:-NODE-1146-length-26657-cov-8.575596_pt1 | contig 26657 bp, 30 predicted proteins | sample MGYA00245778_ERZ724025 | MGnify/ENA primary metagenome ERZ724025 (study PRJEB28704, sample SAMN03018313) | fermentation metagenome | biome: anthropogenic terrestrial biome; feature: soil; material... | reverse complement strand
TTAATAGGTTCCTTTAAAAAATGGTTGGCACAGTTCAGCAGATAGTTGATATCTTTCTCCTGCAGCTTTACCCTCATCACAGGAGCAGTTTTCCATTCTTTGAATATTACGAGTTTCCGGAGAATCACTGCTTACTATTCCAACTCCGGCATAACGAAAAAATACTGTCAGCAGAGCCAGCAATATTATGCATATGAATAAAGCCAGTTTCTTTTTAGCCCTCACAAACAACGCTCCCACCTGTAATAAGTCCGGGACCTGGCCCCGGACTCATTACCTATTATTCTCCAAAAATCCAATACTCTATATAGAATATTCCAAATCACTTAAATTCCCCTGAATGTTTTCTACAATTTTTCTAGCACTCATCCCATAAACATCTCTTAAATACTTTTGGCTTCCAACGATACTAGAATATTTATCATCAAGCCCTATCCTCAATATTCTTGCTCTGATTCCACTTAATTCAGCCAAGACTTCAGATACAGCACTACCAAATCCGCCAACTATGTTATGTTCTTCAACTGTTACAATCAGATCATAAATCTCAGCACATTTTTCAATCGTATCCCTATCAATCGGTTTAACTGTAGGAAATGTATATAATGTGGGGTTAATACCTTGATCTTTTAATATCTCACTTGCTTCCATAGCTTCATCAAAAATAGCACCCGTGGAGAAAATGACCGTTTTTTCACCATCCTTTATTTTTATTGCTTTGCCGATTTCAAATCTATCAAGCTTATTATGAATACGCTTTTCTCCACCTCTACCCAGCCTTAAATAGCATGTTCCATTATGCTTATAAATTGCTCTGGTAGCAGATTCAGTTTCAACTAAATCACCTGGTGCCATAACAGTTACATCCGGTAAAGCTCTCATAATTGATAAGTCTTCAGTCGCATGATGGCTCATACCAAGAGAGCCGTATACAAATCCCCCACCAACGCATACTATTTTTACATTAGCATTATGATAAGCACAGTCGTTTCTTATCTGCTCAATACAACGCAAGGTTGGAAAATTTCCTATCGAATATGTAAATACAATTTTATCTTCTAAAGCCATACCTGCTGCAAGACTGGTCATATTCTGTTCAGCAATTCCAGCATTAATAAATTGTCCAGGTAATTGCTCCCAAAACGACTTCAAAACGCCAAAACCCAAATCACCAGTAATAAGGTAAACATTTTTATCTTGCCGGGCTATCTCAATTAATGTTTTTACAAATGTATCTCTCATATTTTAAAAGCCTCGTTTATGTAGTTTCGTATGGATCATTAATTCCTTGTGGCATTTGATCCTTTAATTCAGCAACAGCAGAATCGTATTCCACACCTTCGTGTGGAAATCGGTAATGCCAAAGAATATTATTCTCCATAAAGGATATCCCTTTACCTTTTATAGTGTTTGCAATGACAACAGTTGGCTTATCTCCCGACAATTTTGCCCTATTGAGTGCATTTCTTAATTCATCGTGGTTATGGCCATCTATTTCAATTACATTCCACCCAAACGCCTTCCATTTATCTGCAAAAGGTAATAGGGATATCGTGTTTTCACAAAAATCCAAACTTTGCATCTTATTGTGATCAATAATAGTAATAAGGTTATTTAGTTTAAAATGATTAGCAAATAAAGCAGCTTCCCAAATTGCACCTTCATCACACTCTCCATCTCCACATATGACATATACTTTATGATGCTTATCATCCTTATTTGCCGCCAAAGCCATACCTGCACCTACAGATAATCCATGCCCGAGAGAACCTGTTGAGAACTCAACACCAGGAATGCCCTTATGTGAAACATGACCTGATAATCTGCTGCCATCGGCATAATGAGTTTTCAATTCTTCTACATGAAAAAAGCCTTTTTCCGCAAGAGCTACATATATGGCTGCTCCAGCATGACCTTTACTCAGTATAATTCTGTCTCTATCCAGCATTTCTGGTTCCAACGGGTTAACATGAGCAATATCGTTATAAAGTACCGCCACAATATCTGCTACCGATAGAATTGCTCCGATATGAGAACCTTGAGATATGTGGGTCATTTCGATACCATGGCGTCTTATCTTCCATGCAAGTTGTTCACTGGTCATACAGATATCTCCCTTTCCGTAGTTGCACTTCCAGCACCAGCATGTCCCTTACTTAACTTAGTTTTCTTAGTGATTCCCTTACCGCATATAAGGTCTCCCACTTCTTGCAGAAACAGAACCTGACTTGTTGCCTACCCAGTTCTGGTCTGGAATAAAATGATGAGCCAGGTACCGTTGCCACACCAGTTAGTTCAATAAGCCGGGTGCTAAATGCAAAATCGTCATTTATATTCATCTTCTCCATCAAACTGCTTGTATCGGCAATAATATAATAGGCCCCCTTCGGTAAGCATGGATTAAAACCAGTTGCCTGCAAAAGATCGAAAAGAAATTTCCTGGTTTCTATGTAATGAGCTTGTAAATCCATATAATACTGTTCTGGAAAACCTAGTGCAGTCACTGCTGCATGCTGGAAGGGAGTAGGAGCACCTACTGTAAGGAAATCATGAACCTTGCGGATTCTCTCCGTAAGTTTTTTTTCGGCTATCGCCCATCCTACGCGCCAGCCGGTAACAGAGTAGGTTTTCGATATAGAATTAATGGTTATAGTGCGATCCTCCATACCAGGTAAGCTACCAATAGAGATGTGTTTGGCACCATCATAAAGGATATGTTCGTATATTTCATCAGTAATGGCATAAACATCCCATTTAAGGCATAGTGAAGCTATCTCTTCCATTTCCTGACGCGAGAAAACTTTACCGGTTGGATTATTGGGGGTATTAATTATAATGGCTTTAGTACGGTCATTAAAAGCAGCCGCCAATTCATCATAGGAATAGTTCCATTCAGGGGTATATAGGGTTACATACCTCGGAGTGGCTCCGGAAAGAATACCATCCGGTCCATAGTTCTCATAAAACGGTTCAAAAACAATAATCTCATCGCCCGGGTTAATAATAGCCTTCAAGCTGGCAATCATAGCCTCGGTAGCCCCACAGGTTACCGTAATATCCGTCTCCGGATTGCATGCAATCCGGTTATAACTCAAAACCTTCTTGCTTATTGCCTCTCGTAGTTCCGGTTCTCCAAAGGTAACCGGATACTGGTTCCACTCGTCCTGAATGGCTTTGATGGCAGCATCTTTTATAGCTTTAGGGCTTTCGAAATCGGGAAAACCCTGGGAAAGGTTGTATCCTCCTACGGCATCACATATACGGGTCATTTCTCTAATAACAGACTCTGTAAAAGTCTCTGTAATTCTTGATAATTCCTTCATCCCAATAGCCTCCATTACCTCAGGTATTAGACCTTAGAGGTTGCACATATTACACTTGCCAACCACCGATTACTTGCCGTAAAAAGCTTTAACCGTCTTTATTACATAATTAATCTCTTCATCTTCAAGCTCTACACACATGGGCAAGGAGCAGACCTCCCTGCTCAATGCTTCAGTTTCGGGAAAGCCCCGGTCAACTAAATTAAGAGCCTCATGCTTGTAGTAGGGCTTACGGAACTGGGTTAATACCTCTATGCCGTTTTGTTTTAAATAATTAGAAAAATCATCACATTGCAGTGAACGAACGGTATAATTCTGATAGACATGATCAAAATCAGACCGGTCGTAATGCGGTAATAAAAGATCCGGAATACCTGATAGCTCTTCCTGGTAACGTTTAGCTATCAGTTTACGCCGTTCTATCCATGATGGTAAATAACGTAGTTTTACGTCAAGAAAAGCAGCCTGCATATTGTCCAATAAACAGGTAAAACCATGTCCATGATACTCCCCGGTCTCACGGTCTTCCCCATTATATCTCATCCGGGTGGCAAACTCTGCTACTTCGAGGTCATTGGTAGTAATAGCTCCTCCATCTCCATATCCCCCAAGTATTTTAAAGGGATAAAAACTCCAGCAACCAGTCAGCCCCCATGAACCTGCCATTTTCCCATCTATACTGCTCCCCAGGCTTTGGCAGGCATCCTCAACAACTACCAGGTTATATTTTTCAGCAATCTCCATAATTCGGTACATATCCGCCATATAACCACTGAGATGAACCGGCATTATACCCCTGGTCTTATCAGTGATTGCTTCTTCAATTTTATCAACATCAATATTGAAATCTTTTGTAACATCTACCAGCACCGGTGTTGCACCAACATTTACAATAGCCGAGCAAGTTGCTACAAAAGTATGAGCCGGAACGATAACCTCATCACCAGGACCGATTCCAGCAGCTCTTAAAGAAAGATGTAAAGCATCATAACCACTGTTTAGCCCTACTGCATACTTGGTCCCTACAAACTTGGCCAGGTTCTCTTCAAAAGACTTTAGATGTCCTCTGTCAATCAAGTCTCCTTTGGTCATTACTTCAAAATAAGCCTGGTCAATTTCGTCCTTAATGGTCAAATAGAGTTTCCCTGGATTAACAAAACGTACCTTCATTTCAATATCTCCTCATTTCTTATTATTTGTTTCAAATACCCAGGTCAGATATATTAACCCTTGCAATCTTCCGAAGAATCTTTGGTTGCAGCCATCTCCATGGCCGGCGTAACCATATATTCCCCTGTGATTCTTGTAGAAAATAACCTGAAAATAGTCATTAGGATAATCTTAAAATCGATCCGTAAATTTCGTTCTCTTATGTATTTTAATTGCATTCGTAGCTTCTCCGGTCTAATTAACAATGCATATGCCTCGTCAGCATCCTTGATACCGGAAGCCTCAATGATTTCACCTTCATTATGAAATCTGATTGATGCCCAGTCGGTTATACCGGGACGAACTGTTAAAATAGCTTTCTCCTCTTCGGTATACATATCCACAAACTTCTGCACCTCAGGACGAGGACCTACCAGACTCATATCGCCAATTAAGACATTGATAAGCTGTGAAAACTCGTCCAATTTAAACTTGCGTATAAAACGCCCAACTTGCGTAACCCGCATATCGTTAGCACTGGTAGAATCAGCCCCAAGCTTATCCGCATTTTCAACCATACTTCGAAACTTGAAAATCTTAAAAGGTTTACCGTTTAGTCCAACCCTAAGCCCTCGGTAGAAAACAGGCCCAGGGGAATCGATTTTAATAGCAATTGCAAGTATTAAAAAAAAAGGACTAAGTATAATTAAGCCTAATAGCGAAAAAAAAATATCTAATATCCGCTTCATTTTTATTCTTCCTTAAACGATTCAGTGTTCCCTCTGACTACTATTCTCCCAATTGATTCATATATTACGTTTATTTTCTCCATTTGTTCAATACTATAACAGTTTCTCCCGTCAAGTATTATTGGGTTTCTCATTAATCTAGCATACTTTGAAACATCGTAATTTTTTATTGTATTCCATTCAGTAAAAATAAAACAAATATCTGCACCTTGAATTGTTTCATCAATGCTCTTACAATAATTAATCTGTGTAGGATATATTTTTTGATAGTTTTTTTGCCCAACAGGATCGTAAGCACGAATATTCGCACCATCATCCAAAAATAATGGTATATTAACGAGGGATGGAGCATCTCTCAAATCATCAGTATTGGGCTTAAAGGTAAGTCCAAGCACCGCAATGTTTAAACCAGAAAAGCTATCATAATACTTCCGTGCTTTCTTAATAAGTTTAAGCTTCTGGTTTTCATTTACTTCAATTGCGGCCTTAATCGTTTTTAACTCATAATCAAAAAAATTTGCTAACCAATGTAATGCTTTCGTGTCTTTTGGAAAGCATGAACCACCATAACCTACTCCAGCCTGCAAGAACATATTCCCTATTCTTGGATCTAAGCCCATTCCATAAGCAACGTCCTGTATATTTGCCCCTACAATCTCACAGAGGTTAGCAATCTCATTTATGTATGATATTTTTAGAGCCAAGAAATCATTTGATGCATATTTAATCATCTCAGCGCTTCGTCTATCAGTTACAACCATAGGTTGATTAAATGCTTCGTATACATTTATCAAAATATTCCTAGCATTATCTGATTCTGCTCCTATAACAATCCGCGATGCGTTCAAAGTATCATTTATTGCACTTCCCTGTGCTAAAAACTCTGGATTAGATACCACCTCGATCCTAACCTCGTGGCGTAAGTTTTCTTTTATCATTGTTTCAATCTTATCGTTCGTTCCTATCGGAACTGTGGACTTTATGACAACAACACAGTCACGTTCAACATTCGCTGCAATTTTGTGAGCTACTTCATAAACAAACGTCAAGTTGGCAGAACCATCTCGTTTTTCAGGGGTTCCTACCGCAATTATAATAACATCTGGATTTTTGTAAGAAGCCGAAGAATTAGTAGTATAACTTAAACGCTCCTGGTTTTTAAACATTAGATCTTCAAGGCCCTCCTCAAATATTGGGGACTTACCGATTTTTAGCATATTTATTTTGTGTTCATCAATATCCACACATGTTACATCATGCCCAACTTCCGCTAAACACACTGCTGTTACCAAACCCACATAACCTGCACCTGCTACAGATATTTTCATTAACACCATATCCTTACTTGATTTATTTTCTTAAATTAAAGTTATAATGTGATATAAAAATTAATCTATTAAATCATGAATATATATCAATGAACTTACATTTTTATGTATTTCAGTTTTGGTAGCAAGTGAAGCCCCAAAACTTTCATAAAAACTTTGTGCCGATATTTGTGTACATCCAGTTACAATTTTCACTTTATTAACATTTAATCTTAAGAATTCCTCTATTGCATATTTGTAAATGACTTTACCAACTCCTTTACGTTGATTCTTTTGTGAAACGCAGAAATTAAGAATTTCGGAATTGGGTAAACTTACTTCTTCTTTTTTTTGGGGATACAATAACGTTTCTCTCACCTTTAATATTGCATCTAGCGATAACAACTGTGGTAATAAAATAGGTAAAAAAAACAAGCCATCTCGAATAATAAACTCTTTATAAAACTTTCTAGTATCTAACGAGCCTGCTAAAAAACCAACTATTTCATTGTCTATAAATGCAGCTATTAAAAAAGTATATTCCGATCTAGAAATCCGTGAATATAGTTTTGACAAAAATTTAATTCCCAAAGTCGGAAGAAATCCTTCACCAATTTCATTTTGATGAATATATGCTATTTGCTCATAATAATCCTTTGAGCACGGATACTTAATACGTTTACATATTGCTGTTTTTAACATAAATCAACCTCATTTAAAAATTTGATTATGCTTTTAATATTTCTTGTATTTACCTTTTCTCCAACTGGTAAGGTCACAATTTTATGGCACATATTCTCAGCATTAGGGCATGATCCAGAAATGTAGTACACTATGCTCCACTCCCTTTCATTTAAAGGATGAATTGGTGTATTATACCAGTCAGCCAATTCAATATTATGTTTACGTGCCTTCTTAAGTAAATCATTTTTATTTTTTGTTAGTAATGGATAACGAGCATAAACAGTTCGTGTATAATCTGGTTCATCAATATGACTTACTGAAATAGAATCGATTTGTGTTTTATATTGATTACTCACCCATTGACTATGATTAATAAATTTGGTTTTATTTTTAAGCTTCTTAAGAAGAATCTTTTCATTAATCTTTGCCATTTTTAGATTAAAATCATTATTAAGCTCTTTATCTGCCTCTTTAATTATATTGAAGTTCCCCTCGGCAATTCCAATTTTATCCATACTGTGAAAGATGGATTTAATAGGCCAATACAATATCGGTCTATAAAGTATCGTATAAGCACAGTATTGTGTAATTAATCGAATTTGTCTTAATAGCGTTGGTGAATGTAAATTATAATGTATTTCTTTAACTTTAGGCAATAATTGATCGGAATTTACTTTAAGACTACCCCCAACTCCCGCAACAATTGGTTTTCCCCACTCATAAGAATAAAAGCTACCTATTCCAAATTCGCCTACTCTTTTTCCTTTATATGTAGATAAAGATACATGACAACAATCTTCAATTATTGAAACGGAATACTTTCTAGCAATGCCTAATATCGCGTCCATGTCAGCAGGTATTCCAAATGTATGTTGCACAATTATAGCCTTGGTATTACAATTAATTTTTTTGGCTAAATCATATGGATTCATATTAAAACTATTTACCAATATGTCTACATATACAGGCTTAGCTCCAGTAGCAACGATGGCTTCAGGTACTGCAGTACATGTAAATGCTTGTAATATCACTTCGTCATTGCTTGTAATACCAAGTGCCTTCAAAAGACTATACAAAGCTACTCTTCCACGAAAAAAGGTTAATTCATTATGATCCGTCATTTCTTATTAACCTCTCATTTTTAAAATTACACTAAAAATCCCTTTTATTGAAGCAATACCATACCCGTAATGAGTTAATGCAAAAAGTATAATCATTGGAAACATTAAATATATATCTTTGTTTTTAATTCCACTTTTTATTGAAACCCCCGTAGCAATTATCCAATACAAAATAATGGGTAAGAGAGCTATTAATCCATACATAGGATTCAGCAAAAAAAAGAGAAGCGTAATGATGTGCCAAGAAACAAACAAAAGTGGGACAAAGTTTCTAATAGATAGCATATTTACATTTGTAAAACGTTTGGCATAAAACACCCAGTATGCCCCTTCAAAGTTCCATTTCCAATAATCACGAATTTTCGTTCGAGGAAAATATGTACATCTAATAGAAGGATCCAGCACAATTTTTCCATCTGATTCAACAAGGCGTGCATTAAACTCACGATCTTGAGTTCTGATTAACTTTTCGTTAAATACACCAATTTTATTAAATACTGCTCTTCGATAACACCCACAAAAGACAGTATCTACTTCCTTCACGTCAGTACTCCCTGTCCTATAATAAGCATCACCTGCAGCAAAAGGATGTGAAATAACAATACCTACTGCCTTTTCCCATATGTTTTGCCCTCTATCTGTTTCCCTAATCCCACCAATATTGTCTGCCTTATATTTATAAATACCCTCAACACATTTAGAGATATAATTATTTGCGTAAACTGCATGCGCATCTATTCTCATCACGATATCTGATTTTGTTTGAATTATCCCGATGTTTAAGGCTATTGGTTTCAATACTTGAGGATTATCAATCATTCGAATATATTTATGTTTTAGACAATAGCGTCTAATTATATCACGTGTTCCGTCAGTACTCATTCCATCAATTAATACTATTTCAAGATGTTCTTTATCATAATCATTTCTAAGCAACGAATCTAAACATCTGGATATATTATGAACTTCATTAAAACAGGGAATAATTATTGCTACATAGGGTATATCATACATAATTTTCCTCCACCACCAAAATGCTATTGTAATAATTATTCATTCTTTATCGTTATTATCCAAGCTGATATAATCTCTAAAATTTCGGTTGACTTTGAATTAAATCTCTCATCTATATCAATTTCCCCGTTTTTTAGAAGATATTTTAATCTTTGCTCTGTACTTGTTTCAGTATATACAATACTTTGTCCAGTAGATTTGAACAAATCTATAAAATCATCATGCCTTAATCTGTTCATATACATATACCTATTATTAGCGTATTTTTTCCATTCAGTATCACTGTACTGAAGGAAATTAATTGCAGATATTCTACTATCAGAATGCGAAAAATGATCACTGTAATCTATCCTATGAATAAACAATCCATCGTTTTTTATTATTCTATTTCCTTCCTCAATAATTGACTTCAAAACATTTAATGGAATATGCTCAAAAACAGTATAAGATGTATGAAAATCAATACTTTGATCGAGCAAATTAGTATCTGCTGCATTACCGGGTGCCATGTAATCTATGCTACATAAATCAAGAAAGTCAGAAATATTAAATTTATAATTCTTTTCGAATTTCAAAAGCTCATCAAATCTATTTGTATTTATTAAAGGGCCGAAAAGACTAAGCACCTTTTCTTTGTTTTCAGCTAAATAATTAAGCGCCTCAGCTACTAACTCTGCTTTCAAATATGGATTTAAATCTACTGTAAACGTTTTTTTTGCTCCCATAAGCCAGTATGCTACTGGTATAATTGGTACCCTTCCTGTTCCAACCTCGAAAAAAACTCCACCCAATGGGTCGTGGCCCTGTTTCTGAATTAGTTTCCAAGTTTGGATTCCTCCAACTAGCGTGCTAATAGGATCTAAATGCTGCAAACTCCCAAAATGTCTTTGAATCTGATAATATGCTGCATAGGACGCAGAAGAAGGAAGAAGTGAAACGGCATTTTGTATGGCCGCTTTTATTTTCCAATACACTAAATCACTCCCACAACTTTAGATTTCTAAGCTTTTACATAATTGAAAAGTACCTGACATATTATCATCGCAGTTCTGCCCGGAAGTACCAACACTTCTTTGATGCTTTCTCGGATTGACAATGTTTGATTTAATCCTTCTATCGCCCACGATATCACCCTCTTTCGCAACTTCCGGATTCCTGTTGTGCAAGTGGGAGAAGGAAACGGCAATAATGGTAATAACATTATGCCCTGAATAATCACCCATTCCTTCACCAAATATACGGCCATTCCATTCCTATGTTCAGGGATCCATCATAGTGATTAATAATTTAAAAATTCATTATTATATATCCCCGCTGTTTCTTCTCAATATCCTGGCTGGGCATCCGACAGCAACTACATTATCCGATAAAGATTTGGTTACAACCGTCCCTAACCCTATAAAACATTCGTTTCCTATGTTTATCCCATTCATAACCGAACAGTTCGGTCCCAACCATGTCATCTCACCAATATGAGCACTGCCGCTTATTTCAGATTCAGCAATAATTATTGAGCATTTACCCACGAAAACATTATGAGCAATAAAAACTTGGTCATCAATCTTTACATTATTTTCAATAACAGTATCATCGAGTGTACCTCTCGCAATTACCGTTGATGCGCCAATTTCCACGTTATTACCTATCACTACTCTGCCCAAATGCGGAATACGAATAGGAACTCCTAATTCATCCCGTTCAAAACCAAACCCTTCTTCACCAATTACGGTGTTTGACTTAATTAAACAATCTTTGCCTATTACCGTATTATCGCCAATAACTACATGATTTCGGATTTCGGTACCGTCACCAATAAGTACATCATTTCCGATTACACTGTAATCACCTATAATAACATCCTTACCCAATGACACATTATGGCCAACTCGTGCCGTCTCAGCAATACCCGGAATAGCCTTAGGGGCAAAAAACTCCTGTAATACCCGGGCAAAGTCGAGCCGGGGATTATCACTAATCACATAGGAACACAAGAGTTTCCCGTAATATTCTGGCGAAACAATTGCAGTAATATTCTCCTGCTCTGACAGAATATTCATCATATTATCGTTATACTTTTTTAAAAAAACCAGTCCACCCTCGTAATAGTTATTCAGTGAGCATGGCTTTATCACATCTCGATCCGCTCCGTGTAACTCATTACCCAGATATACAGCAATCTCCTTCGCGCGAACAGCCATTATTCTCTCTCCACTTCCTTAATATTCACCCTGTATTTTTTAAACCGCATACACAATTCAATCTAAATATCCACCTCTAGTAAAACCTCGTCCAAATCTCTGATATTATCCCTTACAGCGTCATAGCAATTATACTTTTGCACTATTATGAAATCCTTTAACTGCCCCCGCATAGTACCCTCCTCTTTTCCATACCAAATAGGATGTGTTAGTATATGAAGTCGCTTATAAGCTTTAGATTCTATAACCTGGTAAATGTCTTCCCGCCAATGCATGCGAGAATCAGACAAGTATTTGAATCCATCAAAAAATTCCTTGCCATAAGCATTAATCACTGTGTCAAACTGCACATCAGCTTCTAATACCCACTTCGAAGGTCGATGCATCGATACCGTATTAATTTCCATTCCCAGGGCCTGTGACATGATAGATACTTCCTTTTGGACATAATGGATGACTTCTTTTTTAGTCGAAATTGAATAATTTGCTTCATCAAAGTGCAAGCCAATGTCATGCCCCATCACTTTTATTTCCTTTAAAATATCGCTGGCTTTTTTGTGCAGGGGATTATAAAAGCTCGTTGATAACAGGATAAAATAGGTTGACTGAAAACCATTTTTATATTCCAGTTCAGCAAAGCGTAATGCCGCTTCCAGGCTGAAATCTACATCATGACGCAGGATTACACAGTGGTTGCTACTCGGGTAAGTCTCATAATTGCAGACTTCGTAACGGTTCTCTTTCAGGAGTGATAGTATTTCTTCGTAAGCATTGTATGTAAATTTCATCTAACGACCCTCCTATCTCACAAGATTTGCACCGGTATTGGAAGTATTGTTAAAAATCGCTATATTTGTTTATATACATCAATAAGCTTTTCAGCTTCAATACTCCAGTTATACTCACATTTAACTGCCTTTTGACCCCTTAGCCCCATTTCATTTGCTACTTCAGGATTATTTAATAGCCAGTTAACCCGGTCAGCTATATCTTCGGGTTTCAACGAATTTATGTAGAACCCAAAATTATATTTATCAATTATTTTGCGAAGAATTGGAATATCCGTAACAACTACAGGTAGTCCTTCCATCATATATTCAAACATTTTTGTTGGTAGTGCATTCACATAATTTGGTTCAAGAGAAAAAAGAGCAAGTCCTACTCTTGAACAATTCATAATTGAATGTACTTTTTTTTTATCACCAAATCCTATATACCTAGTTTTTTTCCATCCTTCGAATTTTTGAAGAATATCTAAAATAGAGTCGTCCATTTTTCCTGCAATGATTAACTCCGCATCAATATACTTCATTGATTCAATAATCGGGACTATTGCCCTTCCTAATGATAAATGAGAACTAATATAACATATTTGCCTATTGCGGTTAGAAAACATATTTGCCGATATGCCCTCAATAATAACCGGATAATTCTTAACTGCAATAACGCACTTATTTAGTGGCGAAAACCGATTGGCAATATAATCGGTTGCGGTTACAATGTAATCAAACCGCTTCGCTGCATAATTTTCTAATCCCTCTACTATCCAGCTTAAAGGTGATCGTAAGCGAGTAGGTATCCATTCCTTCGTTAAATTCTGGCGGGGTACATCTTCATGAATGTCATAGATAACCTTCTTCCCCTTATGTTTTAAAAGAAGCCCAATGGGTATTAACTCGGGATCATGGAAGTGGTATATGTCTGCATCAAATTCTAAGGCACGGTGGTAAACCTGACGGGTTGTCCTGATCATTCGTTCTTTTCGATTTTTTGGTTTATTAATGCTTATTATCTTAACCCCGTCAATTACTTCGTCCTTATCATTTTGAACAACGAACGCAACATTATATCCAGCATTAACGAGTGTTTTACACTCTTTATAAAAAATACGAGTGTCAGTTACAGAATGGACTGATGAAAGATGACAAACTTTTTTATGGTAAGTTGACATAAAACAAATTTCTCCCAACATGTTAATTATGTAATAAGAATCGGTTTCGTTTAGCATTACATTATGTAAGAATCTTAATGCTAATACCCAATGGCTTTTTGCCTTATTTCCAATAAGACGTGCACCCCTCTATTAATAATCGATGTACGATATTCGCTATGTTGCCGGGGGGGTTCGCTCATAATTTTTTTAAATTCTTTTTCACTCATTGAAAGCTCTTTCAACATAAAAGCCAAATCCCTCTGTAGTTGTTTATCATCGTATAAAGGCTTAGACAGTTTTTCTAAAGCTTCTTCCCTAGTCATTTGCCCGGAAATAATCATACTGGAATAATGTGATTTACGTTTATCTACCCCGAACTTTTGAGGTAAATAGTATTTTTGCATAAACATTGTTAATAATGATTCACAATGTTTGTCTCCGTAGTATTCAAAACCACAAGTATCATTTAAGATCTTAAAAGCATTTAGGGCATTATACTCCACATAATTTAACGGCTTTATTGACTGGATTTTATAAAAAAAATTATACTTGATGCGTTTTTCAAATATGGAGAATAACGGAAGAGTACTGCTATGGTTTATTTTGCCGAATTTTCTTTGTATATCAAGTATATGAACCTTATCCGTTGCGTCATAGCTGTTTCCTTTTTGCAGTATACTTTCAAGGGCAAAATTGCTCCCAGATAAGAAATACTTAATTTTATTCTCTTGTGCATATTTATAAAGACTTGCAAGCAGAATATTGTCCTGTGGTATTGCAATATTTGGAACACCTGCACGTATAAATGCTCTGGTAAGAACTATAAATTGTTCCTTGTTTAGTTTTACCATTACAAGATCAATGTTATAGGCTTTGCAAATTTTATTTATATTTTTAGTTGTCTCCGGCACATCAAAACCATCATCAATATGTACTGCCAACATCCTTAATCCATATTGGTATCCGATGTAAGCAACATATGAAGAATCCAAGCCTCCCGACAGTCCTAACATACAGTCATACTTCTGTTTTTGACCATCTTTTTTAATCGTATTTATAATACTGTCCAGTTGACGCTTCCCATCAGCATTGGGAAAATATCGAAGATTCTTTGCTTTCAAGGCATCTGTACAATAATTACAGTAACCATTTTTATCAAATGTAATATATGGATCTCCAATATTATCCATTACGCACCTTTGGCATTGTCTTTTCACTAACTTACCTCCCCTGTTTAAATACTCACTTTATCATTTCTTCTCTGCATAACATAATTAGATACCGGTTGGTTATGAAGGGCAACCGGCAACAAATATATTGCTATAATTGCAAATATAATTCCTCCGCTTACCAAGCCTGTTAATAATGCACTCTCCGTAAAACAAATAACTAAACTGCAAATACCGGCAATTATTATCCTTACATCTTTGCCTATAGATACGGAATCAATCAGATGACAAATCAAACCCAGGAGCATTCCCCATATTAAAAAGCCCTGATACCCAAAATTAATGAATGCATCGGCAATTACACCCGTGTTTGCATTGGTATTTATATTATGGTAGAGATAAGCCCGCCCAATTAAGTAAGTTGGTCCAACATCATAGGGATAAGCAACCAATAAGCTAAATATGTGGTGAGCTGAGAGATACAAAGGTTGCAAATGTGAAAAGTAATCAAAATAATTAAATGATATCAGGGCAGGAACTAACAATGATCTTCTTACAAATAAATCACCAATGATAGACTGTTCCATAAATGTTCCAATTAAAACTAAACAAGCAAGCACCAACATCAAGTATGTCAACCAGTTTTTGCTTCGAACCAAGATCACCATGACCATACAAACTGGAATCAACATAAGGAATGTTTTAATTCCCGTAAGAGAAAACAATAATATTTGCATAATAGTAACCAAAGATAACGGAATCCATCGCTTGCCAACTATAAAAAACCCAATTAACAAGGGATTTAAAATATAGCCAGTCCAGTTTATCATATATGTCATTAATCCTATATCAATATCTTTGTTAATGGATCTAATTTCATAGACTTTATATATATCAAAATTCAGATTTCCGATGTTTTTAAATAAGAATACACAAGTACCAAGAACACTTAATATTATAAATATTAAAAATACAATATTAAGGAAGCAGTTTTGATTATTCTTAATTGAATTAATTTTTACAATAGGAAACCTAATTAGCAATAAAATAAAAATAATAAATAAAGTTATTGCATACATATATTCCCTGGGTTGATTCATCATTGCATAAACAGTAAGCATCGGAATAAATGCTATAATAGCAAATAAAGACATTATAATGTGGGAAGGCCGAATAGCGGTTCTAGGAATAATAAAGGATACAAACAATAATAGAAAATAAGATTCCACAAGTTTAACGACAGAGAGATCATAAGCAAATCCCATATAATTATAAACGGGGTGCATGAAGCTAACATAAGCAATATCCAATACTATTTTATATAAAACAATCACTATGCCATAAGCTAAAGAATTCTTAATATGCTTTTTTGTATAAACTGCTTTTACCATGTGCTCCTCCCAAGAGGCTATAATAATCTTTATCAGTAATAATCATCTTATTTTATCTTTTACGTAGTTTAATTATATAGGCATCAAAAGCCCAAAACTTTCTTAAAAATAATCCATATTGAACAGCATTAAGTACAGACGCAATTCTTGCTAAATTTGGATTTGTGGCAGAATAAAATTCAATTAATGGAGGACGTCGTAACCAGATATCTTCTTGAAGCATTTTAGGCATATTAGGATACATAGGAGAAGATGCACCCTTTTGGATTGAAAAATATCTCCAGATAGCATCTGGTGGATAAGCTCTAGTATTCTCAGGATGCCTATAAAAACGTTTAAACCAGTTTAGTGTAACCAGAACAACAATACCATCAGGACGCGCAACTCTAGAAAGCTCTCTTATTAATTGAGCTGCTTCATTCGGAGAAAATACTTGCATTACATGAGAACAATAAACACCGTCAAAAGAATTATCTTCAAAAGGAATGTTCAAAGCATTACCAACCTGTGCCTGCAATCCCTTTTTACAACAATAGGATACATTGTCAGGATTTATATCAATGCCTATAATCCTATTAGGATCAATTTCCAAAAATGTTCCGGTTCCGCATCCTACATCAAGTATTGTTTGGCATTCATTAAAATACCTTATTGCAACTTTATATTCATCTTTGCGTAAATCTCCTATTCTATTCATAATAGTCTTACCAATTCTATATATTATGTTTTCCATCATATTCCTCCCTTAAATATTGAAAATTATTTATGTTTTTATTTATTGCCTTAATGTTTAAATAAAACAATAAGATATTTGCTAAACCCAGAAAATTACCTAATAATAATACTGTTTGATTCAATTCCCAACAGAAGTGGTTGCCTATGGCAAAACAAGCTATTGTTCCTATACAACAAAGTAAGTTCCAAGCAGTTTCCCAATGCTGTAATTCAAAAATAGAAAGAATAGATATTGGCATTATAATAAATTGAGTTATATACATTAATCCTAAATTTCTGGCCAATATCCCTGCCCCTGTCCATTGCTGACCAAAAACTATGGGGAAAATAGTAGGTGAAAAAACTATTATTATAGCCATCGGTAGGCAAACAAACAAAAGTGTCCTTACGACTCTAAAAAATAACTCTCTAAGTTTTTTAGGATTATCTTTAGCTAGTTGTGATGCTTCACTCCAAAAGACATTAAAAACTGAAACAATAATAAATGATACAGGTGCTCCTAATACTAGTTGGGCTAATGCAAACCACCCGGCTTTTTCAGCTCCAAAATATGCTATTATAAATAACATCGGCATTTGCACAGTGGCTACACTGAGCATTTTTGATGGGGTAGCATATACCGGGAAACGCCAATATTTACGTGCAACTGAACATATACCAACGAATGATATTTTTTTTAAGTCATGTTTATTGCGTTTTATTGCATCGGATAAAAGAGTTCCACATCCCGCTGTATCACCTATTAATTGCCCAATTAATAAACCAAAAACTCCAAATCCGGTAAATCCAAGCCCTAATTGGGATAATGCTTTGCCAATGCTTTGCCTAAGCTTGGTTTTAGCAAGAACATCAAAAGTTTTTTTTCTTACACTCCAAAAAGATATCACCTGATAACTTCCAGCACCTAAAACTGATACAGGTAAGAGCCATATATATTCCTTTAAAGCAGGAACCTGAATCCATTTTAAAATGGTTGGCCAGAATAATTTTATAATTACAACTGTAACTATACCCACTATTGCAACTATTATTAATGATAATCCCATTAAATTTGCAGCAGTATCATCCTTTTCAGGTAATGAAATAGCTAACTCGTAACGAAGTGATGCCACTACTAATATAATTGATAAAACAGATAAATAAGCACCGTAAATACCATATTGTTCAGGTGAATATACCCTTGTAATAATTGGCGTAGCTATAAGTAAAATCCCTTGCGCAAGGGCTGTCCCACCAGCCAATATTGTTACATTACGAAAAAAGTTATGCTCTAAAAAAAAACGCTTAATCAGATCTAATTTGGATTTAGCTTGTATCATCATGTTTAATTTGCCTTTCTAGCGTCATAACCCACAGCAGTTTATATTTTTTACCTTGCGTTATATGTCTCCATCAATATAAACCGTTTCCTCCATCCATATAATTAGGGGTTCGATAAATGCTTATCTAGTGCTAGATTTATAAATCCATTCGAGTAATTCTAACGATTTTCTTCCTGCCCTACCGTCTGTTATTAGCTCAAAACCACACTTTAATGAATCCACTATAGATTTATAATATCCACTGTGGCCAAAGCCATATACTGAGGTCGGATTAGTATCGGCTTTGCCGATCTCCTTATCATTGTATCTAACATCCGCGAATTCCCACTGCTCAATTTTATTCATGGCCAAGCCACCAATACGGACGGTGCCGTTTTCCCCCAATATAGTTATTGAACCTTCCAGGTTTTTGGGATAGGTCAGCATGGTTACATTAATGCTGCCGATGGCTCCGTTTTGGAAACGGATTATGGCTGAGCCGGTGTCTTCGGCTTCTATGTTACGAGCCAAGGTGGCGGTTATGGATTTCACTGCTGCTATGGGACCGCCGAACCACTGTACCATATCAACGTAGTGGGAGGCCTGGTTCATAAAGGCGCCGCCATCGAGTTTCCAGGTGCCGCGCCAGGGGGCCATGTCGTAGTAGTCCTGGGGGCGGGTCCAGAAGACGTTGGAGGTTATCATGTATATTTTACCGAAACGGCCTTCTTCGAAGGCTCTTCTGACCAGCTGGATGGCTGGGTTGAGTCGGTTTTGCAGAACTACGAATAGTTTTACTCCCGCTTCGTCACAGGCTTTTATTAGTTCATCTGCTTCTGCTAGTCTGCAGGCCATGGGTTTTTCGGTTAGCACGTGTTTGCAAGCTTTGGCGGCCAGGATGCCGTGCTCAGGGTGGAGGCCTGAGGGGGTGCAGATGGAGATCAGGTCTATATCTGTGTTCTGGAGCATTTCTTCATAGTCAGTTGTCCAGGTAGGGATATTGCATTTTTGTGCTGCTGTTCGGGCGCGCTCTTCGATGATATCGCAGCAGGCGATGCATTGGGCATCGGGCTGCTGGGCGATAGCCTCGAAGTGGTTTTTGGAGATTCTTCCGCAGCCAATCAATCCTATTTTTATCACAGTTTTCTCCCTTTCCCCTTAAAGTAGTTCTATCTTCTCTCGATTGAGTATATCTCTCATGGCGTTTTTGGTGTCGAATATGTATTGGGCATTTTTCTGGACGAAGTTGTAGTCAATTCCTCGGGTATGGTTGGTGGTTATGACTACTAAATCGGCATTTTGTATTATTTCGGCGCTTAATTCGGGAAGACCTTCTTTTATATGGCCTTTTTCCCGGTATTCATTCACAAAGGGGTCGTAGTACTCCACTTCGGAACCGGCTTTCTCGAATTGTTCGATAACTTTTATAGCCGGGCTTTCCCGGTAGTCATCGATGTCACCTTTGTAGGCTACGCCCAGGATTAGAACTCTGGCGCCGTTCAGGGCTTTTTTAAAGCGGTTGAGGATCTTGCCGGCGCGTTCTATGGTGTATTCGGGCATGCGGTCGTTTACCATCATGGAAGCTTCAATCATAGAAGTATGGAAACCGTATTCCCGGGCTTTCCAGGATAGGTAATAGGGGTCAAGGGGGATGCAGTGCCCACCCAGGCCGGGGCCGGGGTAGAAGGGGGTGAAGCCGAAGGGTTTGGTTTTGGCAGCTTCAATTACCTCCCAGATATTTATGTTCATCTTATTGCATAGCATGGTTAATTCGTTGATAAGTCCGATGTTTACATTGCGGTAGGTATTCTCCAGTATTTTTTCCATTTCGGCCACTCGGGGAGAGGAAGCTTCAAATACTTCTCCTTCAAGCACATTGCGATACATAGCAGCGATTACTTCGGTAGCGTCTTTACCTACCCCGCCAACTACTTTGGGGGTGTTTTTGGTCTGGTAGATAAGGTTGCCGGGGTCTACCCGCTCAGGGGAGAAGGCCAGGTAGAAGTCTTCTCCGCATTTTAGGCCGGAACCCTGCTCCAGCAAAGGCAGCATTAATTCTTCGGTAGTGCCGGGGTAGGTGGTGGATTCCAAAACCACCATACTGCCTCTTTTTATGTATTGGGCTACCTGAACGGTGCTGTCGCGCACATAGCTGATGTCGGGCTGCTGGTATTCGTCCAGGGGGGTGGGAACGCAAATGGCTACGAAGTCAACATCTTTGACAAAGGAGAAATCGGTGGCAGCGGACAGCAGTCCCTTTTCTACCAGGTCTTTCAGTTCGCTGTCTACCACATCGCCGATGTAGTTGATGCCCTGGTTGACCATGGCAACTTTGCCGGGCTGAACGTCAAAGCCGATGGTTTTGTAGCCGGCTTTGGCTTTTTCTACGGCCAGTGGCAGGCCCACATAGCCCAAGCCAACGACGCCTACTACGATCTGTTTATTATTTATTTTGTTTAGTAAGGTTTGTTTCATGGCCAATTTCCTTTCTATTCTTTTTTATGAGGCTGATAAACGCTGATTATTATAATTTTTTGCCGGGGACGGGACAAGGGGACAGCACCACTTTCGGCCCTGGCGGGCCTCAAGATGGCTCAGTCCCCATTGTCTACCGTCCCCCTGTCTCACCCAGCCAACTCTGTCCACCTTACCCACTATTCCTTCCTGACAATTCCGTTTTCTTCGATATATTTCTCAGCGCAGGCGGGGCATTGGGCTTGTCCTGCTTCATTGAAGCTTAGGCGCTGGCCGCATTGGCAGACATAGCCTATGATTTGAGCTGGGTTGCCGACCAACAGGGCGTAATCGGGCACATCTTTGCTGACTACGGCGCCGGCGCCGATCAGGACATAGCGGCCTATGGTATGGCCGCAGATTATAGTGGCATTGGCTCCAATGGTGGCTCCTTTCTTAATTAAGGTGGTTTTAAACTCATCTTTGCGCTCTATGAAGCTGCGGGGGTTAATAACATTGGTGAAGACGCAGGAGGGGCCTAAGAATACATCATCTTCACATATTACCCCGGTATAGATCGATACATTGTTTTGCACTTTTACTCCGTTTCCCAAGACTACTCCGGGAGATATGACTACATTCTGACCGATGTTGCAGTTCTCACCGATTTGGGATTTCTGCATGATATGGGAGAAATGCCATATTTTTGTACCCTTGCCAATCTGGCAAGGTTGGTCTATGTAGCTGGATTCGTGGACGAAGAAGTCTTTTTCGGGCATTGCCAGTTCTCCTTAAGCTTGATGGTTCGTTGCGCGGCAAACATGGGGACAGTCCCGGATGTTTCCGTTCCTGCGTTACTACAACACGCAGGACCGTCCCCATGTTTACCCATGGCTTTGCGCATTACTCTTTTTTCTGTTAAAGCTGCAACTACGTATTCCCTCTCCTCAGCTGTTAGTTCCGGAAAGCAGGGTATGGCAAAGGTTCGCTGGGAGAGGTATTCAGCAACGGGCAGGTCTCCCGGTCTGTAACCCAGTTCAGTGTATGCTTTTTGCAGGTGCAGCGGAACCGGGTAATATATGCCGGTGGCTATCCCTTTGGAGTTCAGGTATTCTGTTATAGCTGGGCGGCTTTCGCTCTGCAAGATATAGAGATGCCAGGCATGCTTTAAGTTATCCATGGCTGCCGGTCTTTGCAGGTCGCTTTCCTGCAGGGCTTCATTATAGTAACGGGCGTGGTCTTCCCGCTGCTTTTGGTATTCATCTAATTTTCTTAGTTTTATTCTCAGGAGGGCGGCCTGCAGTTCATCCAGGCGGGAGTTGTGCCCTATCAAATAGTTATAGTATTTCAGGGGATTGTAAACGGTATTGTCTCCTGCCGGCTTATCACTTGTGCCCGCATCAGTATTATGAAGCAGGTTATAGGCTTTTTGCCCGGCTTCACCGCTGCCATGGGCTCTTAATGCCCGGCAGATGGCAGCCAAACGGTCATTATTGGTGGTGATCATGCCGCCGTCACCGGCGCAGCTCAGGTTCTTTGTGGGGAAGAAGGAAAAACAGGCAATATCAGCCAAGGTCCCGGTTTTTTTGCCCTGATACTCGGCACTAACTGCCTGGCAGGCGTCTTCTATTACGTAAAGGTTATGTTTGGCAGCAATATCGTTTATTTTGTCCATCTCGCAGGGTTGGCCAAATATATGTACAGGCATGATAGCTCTGGTTTTGTCAGTGATAGCTGCTTCTATCAGGTTTTCATCTAAGTTATAGGTATCCGGGTGTACATCGATAAATACCGGGGCAGCGCCTACGGCTGATATGCTCTCCGCAGTGGCAAAGAAGGTAAACGGGGTGGTGATGACTTCATCATCGGGGCCTATGCCCATTGCTTCCAGGGATATTACCAGGGCATCGGTGCCGTTTCCTACTGAAATGGCGTGTTTGGCGCCGCAGTAAGCGGCGAATTCTTCTTCAAAAGCCTGGACATTGGCTCCCATGATATAGGAACCGGAAGCCAGGACAGAACAGAGGGCTGCTTCGGCTTCGGCCTGTATGGCTGCGTATTGTCTTTTCAGGTCTATGAGTGGTATCTGCATTATTTAGCCTCTTTCTTTTTTTGAAGCATAGGTAAATACATTATGGTCTCTCCCAATCGTTTCTGATTTGTTCAATTTGCTCCTGGATATTATCTATGTTCAGCAATCCCCTAAACATCATATTGTGGTCATTACCCGTAGACCATACTCACGGCTTTAAACACATTATACATAATATGTGCAGTTCCTAAGGAACATAAGAACAAAGGACCCGTAACCATTGATAATACTAACTTCGCACTTGTTCCTATCTTTTTGGAACAGGAACTAAAAATAGAATTATCTTTCAAAAGGGTCCCAGATGTTTAGGCCATGTTTTAACAAATGATTAAAATCGTCAACATTTCTTGTGACAAGTACTGCTGAAGTAAGTAGGGCTGTTGCTGCAATTAGGGCATCCGGTAGTTTAAGTTTGCGATTATATTGCTTACTACTTAGTGCTCTTAGCTCCGCTGCTTTTAATGCTATTTCTGAGTCAACATCAATTATTTCTCCCAGGTCTAATAATTGCCTGATCTTAAACTTCTGATTTTTTGTTAGTTGATGAAACGAAAATAGCTCTGCTTCAATTATTGTCGAATAGAATATTTCAATCATTTCATCTTCAAAACTTTCCATTGCCTCTACGGCTTCTTTTTCACCTTTTAGAGTATAGATGACGATATTTGTATCAACTAGATATTTCTTTTTATATGATACTTCCCTGTCTATCATCCTCTACCTCCCGAGTTCTCAACATATCTTCAACTAAATTACTATCTTTTAAAATCCCTGCTGCTGCTCTAACTACCCCTTTTTGTTTTTTATGTGTTGTCAGTTTTATTATTATTTTATTATCGGTAGGGGTAATTTTTACCCAATCGCCAGGCCTTATTTTTGCTATTTTAAGTGCCTCTTCAATTACGATACTTCCATCATTTCCAATTTTTTTTCTAATAGACATCATAATATCGCACCGCCTTTCTATATATTTCCGTAATTGAAATTTAATCTTGCAGTTCCATGTCTATTATACTTTATTTTCAATCATTTGTTCGTTAATCCAATTTCCTGATATTTAATCCCGCTTGACTTTTAATGTACTCGAATTCGGCTACATTAAAATTGTGTTTATTAAGTCTGCTCTTCTAAATGTTGCATAGATGCATTAGGTGTATCAAGACTATTAGACATAGCCAGTTCTGCATTTTTCTTTGTAATATTGGATTTCAAGCTCTTGACGCTTTTTAAAGTTATCATTTATATTGATTTCCATAATTATTTAAGTATGCAAAAAACCTGGTAACAAGTTCAAAACCTTCATATCTTCTTTCTGTTAATTCAGTTCTTGGTGCCAATGAATTAAATAACTTATTTTTGACACATTTCTCTAGAAAATCTTTAAATATTCCTTGATAGGAACCTCGTCTACTTTCAGAGGGTATCAGCGATTCACCACCAGTGTTTATCCTTTTGAATATTACCTGCCTAATCTCTATTGTTGTGCCTTCATCCACTATTTCTATTCTGCCATCATCCGTATCCGCAATACATTGGCGCACCTTAAATCAGGGATTCCAACTCATCGAAAAATTCGAGTAGTTGGGTAAATCTACATCTTGCTTCATCTACCCTCCCTGCTGGACCTTCGAACCGTAACCCATGATCGCCCATGGTCTCCAACTTACTCCTCACTTCTCCACAACAGTAAGGTTTTTTCTTTTTCGAATTTATCTCTAAGTTTTGCGAATTCTTCCTGGTCCAGCACCAGGGTGCGTATTTTCCTGTTTATCAGTTCTTCCGCTTTTTCCACCAGCTGCTGGAGGTAGGGCTTGTCTATGTCCCCTACCAGTACCAGGTCTATGAGCCCGGAGTCGATGCCCTGGGCGTAGTCGCCAGTAATAAGGGCTACTTCGACATTGCCCAGTTCTTTGATGATAGATTCCACTATTTCATCTATGCCCAGGTACTTCTTGACTATGTTCTGTATATCCGGGAATAGGGTGTGCTTCTTGTTTACTCTATAATTAATGCTGCGGCCTTTCTGCTTGCTCTCCAGGAGGCCGGCTTCGGTCAGGCGGTTCAACTCCACGCGGACGCCATTGGTGGATTCCCCGAATTCCGTGGCCAGCCCACGCAGGTGAGCCGTGGTTTCGGGATTCAGAAAGAATTTCAGTATTAGTTTCAGACGGGTTTTGGATGTAATTAGTGATTCAAGCAATATTAGTGAGGGGTGAGGGGTGAGGGGTGAGGAGTGAGGGAGTTCCTCATTCTTCAGCCGTCTCTTCCTCTTTATCCTTTCGGTTTATTTTTACGCTTTTTGGATGGTGGGACATGGGGACGGTTCCATCTTTCTTATCCCTTTTTCATTCTAATGTGATTTATTACATATTGAATAAATCTGAATGACTCCCTGTATCAATTAAAGTTAGTGTTAGCATTTCATCTTCTATTAAATAAATTAACAGCCAATCCGGTTTAATGTGACATTCCCTGAGTCCTTTGTACTCACCCTTTAATTCATGGTCACGATATCTTTCATCTAATTGCTCTCCATGTTGCAATTTACGTATGACACTTTTAAACAGTGAAATATCAAGTCCTCGCTTTTTTGCTAATTTATAGCTGTTTTTAAACTTGGATGTCCATTTGACTTGATATTCCATTAACTATCTAGCTCCCTAAAAATTTCTTCTATATCTGTATATCCTTTGACTGTTGTGTCTCTACTTATTTCCCTTGCTTCATTCATAGCTTCAATAACTTCTTGTTTATACTGTGGCATTTTTACATCAAAGGGTAGCCCTCCATGCAAAACAACCTGCCGTAAAAAAATATTAACTGCGCTAGAAATATCCAGTCCTAAATCACTAAAAAGTGCAACGGCTTGTCTTTTTATATCTTCATCTATTCTAATTTGCGTAGGTGTTTTAGCCATATAATCAACTCCTTTTTCTTTGATTATACTACTATCAATTTACATCATCAATACATTGTATTCTTTTGGCAATGTTATGTGAGACATGGGGACGGTTCCATCGTCTTCCCTTCGGTCCTTCGCTTCGCTGCGGAGACGCTCGAACCGTCCCAAGTCCCACCGTTGTCCTACCCTCTTGTGCCTTTTCATAGTATTGTGTCTTTATGAGTACTATTTTTACTCATAATATTGAATTTGGCAAGTGTTATTTTAAAAAAGTGGGGCTAGTGCCCCAGCGTTTCATACTTCTGCCTTAAGATTTAACAATTACATTAAAAAGCCATCTATCCCTTGGTCAAATAAGAAGTAAACATAGCCTTTCAGCTCGGTATTTATCCACCATTTCCGCTATTGTTCAACCGTTTGTAAGCGCTAAACTAAAATGGACAGAAAACAACAAATAAGAATGAACAGTATTTACCACAATCCTCCAAATTCGCTATGATAGAGCTGGAAATAAAACAGCTGATAGGGTGGATATATCCGATCTCACTTACGAAAATATAGTTTCTTATCTAAACTAGCTTAAGGAAATCCGGTCAAACGGCGTGTCAACAAGGAACCAGCGACAGGCAGCCTTAAACAGCTTCATCCGCTTCCTTATGTACGAATTTCCTGAACATCTACATGAATATCAAAGGATACTTGGTATTCCAGTCAAGAAAACGCCGCAAAAAGAAATTTCTTATCTTAAAACCGAGGGCGTAGCATTGTTAATCAGCCAGGTGGATTTAAACCGGCAGAACGGACTTCCGCACCTTGGAATTCAGTTCCGGGGTTAGTCTCGATAGTTTTATCTTATCGTAAATAGCTATTTAAAAAAAGACAATAAGTCCGGAGCCAGACCCCAGACTTATTTAACCTTTACTTAGCTCATTTCTCGGCTTTGGTGGACAATTGGACAGTGCGGGACAGCGGACCTGTCCCCTTGTCCCACTATTTGCTTATGAAACTATTGACATCATCTATCGTCTCCAGATCAAATATTGCTTCCGCCAGTTCCTGCAGCTTTTCCTCCGGCATAGACATCACCCTGTTTTCCATTTCAACCGGCAAATATCCAAACTTCTTTTTCAACTGT
>ENA-UOOH01001144-UOOH01001144.1-fermentation-metagenome-genome-assembly--contig:-NODE-1144-length-26687-cov-25.676555_pt1 | contig 26687 bp, 22 predicted proteins | sample MGYA00245778_ERZ724025 | MGnify/ENA primary metagenome ERZ724025 (study PRJEB28704, sample SAMN03018313) | fermentation metagenome | biome: anthropogenic terrestrial biome; feature: soil... | reverse complement strand
AGCACCTTGAGGACGAATTCGCAGAGATGAGAAAGGAGCTCGTCTCCATCAAGGATGCGCTTGCCCGGGCAGGCATCCAGGTCTGAGGTACTCTCCAATCCCGCGTCAACTGCCCTGGGCCGCGCGCGCGGTCGTGCCGGTGAGGCTGCGCCCGATTTCCTGATCCTCGCTCATCGAGAAAAGGCGTCAGGATGGCGAGGGTCACTGCATCGCACCCGGCGATCTTCGCAAAATCCGCGATGCGGGAGAATTTTTCCCGTACCGGCGACCGTTCTCAGCAACTCTTCAAGCCCGGGCCCCTCGCCCTTGAGGGGTGACTCACCCCTGTTGAGCATCGCGGTCGTATACCCCGACGAGGCCAAATCCCGCTGGAAGCCGTAGACGTGCTCGATACCCGGCACATCGATTGTCTGCATCTCTGTTTTGTATTCAGGGTTCATATTCGGTGATGATCGCCGCGATCCTCTCTGCAGCATGCCCGTCGCCGAACCGGGCGGAGTGCCGGCCGCCGCCGCCCCGCTCTGCCGCAGCGACGATCCGGTCCGGGTCCGCACCCACAAGGACGTTCCAGCCGTCCTCCAGGGTCTCGACCCACTCGGTGTTCTCCCGCAGGGTCACGCAGGGCACCTCGAGGATGTAGGCCTCCTTCTGGACGCCGCCGGAGTCGGTGAGGGCCGCTTGAGCGCCGGCAAGGAGGGTGAGCATATCGAAGTAGGGGAGCGGTTCAACAACGCTGATGTTCTCCGCGGGCTCAAGCCCATACATGCCAAGCATCTTCCGGGTCCGGGGATGGGCCGGGAAGACCACCGGGGCGTCGAGGCGGGAGAACGCCTCCAGGATCGCGCCGAGCGCGGTCGGATCGTCGGTATTCCCCGCACGGTGGACCGTGGCAAGGTAGTAACCCTTGCGGGAGAGCCCAAGATCGGTAAGAGCCGTGGAGCGCTCCTCCGCAAGAGTCATGTTCTCCCGGAGCGCGTCGACCATCACGTCCCCGGTGAGGTGGACGCCCGCGGTCACCCCCTCGGCCGCGAGGTTCGCGACGGCGGTTGCAGTCGGGCAGAAGAGGAGGTCCGAGCAATGGTCCGTAAGGACCCGGTTCACCTCTTCGGGCATCCGGCGGTCAAAACTCCGGAGCCCTGCCTCGACGTGCGCCACCGGCACGTGCACCTTTGCCGCCGCGAGTGCGCCCGCGAGGGTCGAGTTCGTGTCCCCGTAGACCAAAACAATCTCCGGCTCCTCCTTGGCGATCACCTCCTCGATTGCGGCGAGCATCCGGCCGGTCTGGACACCGTGGCTCCCCGACCCGATATCGAGGTGGTAGTCGGGCGCCGGGATCCCGAGGTCGCGGAAGAAGACCTCGGACAGCCCATAGTCATAGTGCTGCCCGGTGTGGACGAGGACCTCCTCGTGCACCTTCCGGAGTTCCCGGGAGACAGGAGCGCACTTGATGAACTGGGGCCGGGCCCCGACGACCGAGAGAACCTTCATGCCGAGAGGCTCCGGTAGATCGCCTCGCAGATCCGGACATTTCCGAGCCCCTGCTCCGGGGTCACCGGGAAGGGTTTTCCGTCACGGGCCGCCCGGACGAACGTCGCAAGTTCGATCTTCAAGGGCTCGACCTTGTTCACCAGGAGCTTCTCGATGATGTTCTCCTGGCGGTAGAGCCCGTTCTCCTGCCCGTAGGCCTCCGGTTTCCGGTAGACGTAGACCTCCTGGGTCATGAAGTCGCCCTCGATCGTCCGGTCCTCCTCCTCGATGTAGATCGACCGGACCTTCTTTGAGGATTTCCGGGAGGCCGAGAGGTAGACCGGCGTCCTCCCGAAGGACATAAGGGCCGCGGCGACGTCCCCGGTGCCGCTCGCGTGGGCGGTGTATGCCCGGCCGGGGAAGAGGACGTTTGAGACGACGTCGATGTCGTGGATCATCAGATCCTCGACGACGGAGGACCCGGTCACCCTTGATGAGGCCGGGTTGTGCCGGTGGAAGGAGACATAGAGGGGATCCTCCACGACCCTCGCGACTTCGGCGACGACCGGGTTGAACCGCTCGATCTGCCCGACGCCGACGGTCAGCCCCTCCGGGATAAGCCTGATGAGTTGCTCCCCTTCCTCTGCGGTGAGGCAGATCGGTTTCTCGATGAGAGTATGCACCCCGGCGGCGAGGACCCGCTTCGCGGTCTCGAAGTGGTAAGGGGTCGGCACACAGACCGAGACGCACTCGGCTTTCGCGAGGAGCTCCTCCATCGAGCGGCAGACCTCGGCCCCGGTGGCTGCGGCGACCTCTTCGGCGGCAGTCGTGTTCAGGTCGTAGACGTAGGTTGTCCCGACCTCTTTCTGCTCCGAGTAGACCCGGACATGGTTTTTGCCCATCGTCCCGGTGCCGATGACGCCCGCGTCCATCTAGACCACCTCATCGATGGCAACAGTGCGGGGGAATATGGTGAACCGATCTTCAAATGCGGCGGCCATCACCGGGATGAGGACAGTGTCGTTCTCCTCGTTCCCCGGGGAGGAGTGAGTGGTGGGTATCTGCATGGTATGCTCCGGAAATAATGTGAATTTTCTTTCGCTTGCTTTCATATACGAGTTTCCTTTTTTGACGGGAAGGTTATGGTGAAATACTTACTATCCCCGGGACAGGAGGCCGCTGTCGGGAAAACAGGGTTTGCAGCCAGGAAGGTGGCGAGGTTCTCGATGATGACGACGTCGTGGTGCTGTGATGAATGCGACGTTTCTAACGAAACGGAGCTTGAGCACCGTCACGGTGCGGCTGCGTCTCCAGGGTTCTGAGCCCGGGCCGGCCCCGCCGGTGACGATGGAGCGCGTAAACAATTTATGATGGCGGCCGGTTTAGCAGTTTCTGAATGGGGCGAGACCAGAAATCCTCCCGCAATCATGCTTACACCTTTGCACCAGGTTTGCACCGGAATTTCGGGAAAAGTGCAAACGAAGATGCCGGCAGGGACGGTGAGGATTGTTCCATAGGAGGTAGATAGAGAGAGATAGGTACTGATCAGAGTAGTCATTTACACCATTTACACCAAGAACGGAGAGCCTCCCTGCAGGGGCGGGTGACCCGGCTCCGGGTGCCTGTGAAATCCACGCTGGTGCAAACATCACGGGGATACCCGAGTATCTCCACCAGATCGGCGAATAGGGCGCACTACCGGGTTTTGTATGGTGCAAATCAGGGTGCAAATGAGGTGCAAACGAGTGTAAAAGTGGAAAACCGGTCAACCCCGGCGGCCAGGATCGACCCGGGTGGGGCTCGACCTCGGGTGATGGAACCTCTGCAGAACAGGAAGAGCGATCTACCCCCACGCCTGAGCACCCGCACAATCACCGCCACCACCCAGAGGACTCAGTACTTCGCTAATTTGCGATACCCCGACCGTGCCTCTCCACCCGAAAACCCGCACAAAAGCGAAAGATCTATATGGGTTGCAGGCATCCCCTCATGCCTTTCACCCAAGGGAAGAGGACAACCTGCAGTAAGAATAGCCACCTGAAACCGAAAGAATGTTGTGCTTGTGCGGTCGCAGCACTGGATCGGCACCTGACCATCCCGATCCGGGGTTCGCTCACCCAAACCGACCTGTTCCAGGCTCTGGTGGGGATGGCCGCAATGCACCAATCGGTGCACTCGCTCACTGGGTTTCTGGAGCAGGTACCCTGTGAGACATCGTTCCGGTACCACCTGAAGAAACTCTCGATGGACGATCTGGAGCAGAAGAGTACTGCTATCCTCACCCACTTCGTGCACCACGTCCTGAAACCCGGAAACGCGTATCAGTTCGCGATCGACTATACTCACGATCCGTACTACGGAACGACCTCCGGCGAGAATGAATCCTACATTGTGAGAAGCAAACGCAAGAAATCGACGAACGAGTTTTATTCCTACGTCACCCTGTACGTGACCACGAAAGACCGGCAGATGACGCTGGCTGTGTATCCGGTGCGTCGGGGCACCTCGAAGGTCGGGTACATCGCCCGGTGCCTCGACCGGATCGCCGAACTCGGCCTCACGGTTGAAGCACTCTGCCTTGACCGGGAGTTCTATACCCGGAAAGTCTTCGGGTTCCTGACCCGGATACGGGTGCCGTTCATCGTCCCGGTCAGGAAACACGGCAAACGGATGAAAGAACTCCTCAAGGGAACGCGATCCCGATATGCCGAGTACCGGATGAAAGCCAAACCCCCGCTGCTCCTGACGATCGCGATCGCGGTGACGTATGCACAAGGAAAACGGGGAAAGCACGGCGTCGAGAACCTGGGTTACGTTGTTGGCGGCCTTGCGTGGCATCCACGCCGGGTGCATCAGACCTACCGATCCCGGTTCGCGATCGAAGCGTCCTATCGGATGCGCAACCAGGTGAAACCGAGGACGAGCACGAAGAACCCGGTGATCCGGTATCTCTATGCAATTATCTCTTTCCTCCTGAAGAACGTCTGGATCGCTCTCCTGTGGAGGAACTTCTCGCCGGTGAAGCAGGGACCGAGAACCATCGAAATGCGCGCGTTCCGATTCGACTGCTTCATTGTCATAATCGGGGAAGCAATCCGGGCAGCGATGGGGATGGTGAAAGGAATTCCTGTCTTACGGCATTCGGTTTAGAGAACGGAGAGGAGAAAGACGTTGAATAAAAGAAAGGGGAGGAAGAAGTTAGCGAAGTACTGGGACTCCCTCACTTATATAGGGGGTCCTCGTTATTCCTGTTCTTGGCGTAGAGACGTGTTTATTATGGTAGGAATTAACAGAAGAGCCATTGATAATCTGGAGAAATACCGAAATAGAAAAGAAAAGTATCTAATCAAATGCGAAAGCCTATACATCATTATTTTAATAATTCTTTCGATGACAATAAATATAAATTTTAATAGAACAGAACCGCTCTACAATTCCCTTTGTAACTTATCTAGGCGTATTGAGCAGCGCTGTAGGAATCGCTATATATTAATAGTTGGATTCATTCTCTTGGCCGGGGCAATTATTAGGTCAATGCCTTTACTGCTGCTTGGTCTTCCACATGAAATACCATACAATGGAGGAGGTTTGTATTACGCTTTCTCGACTATGATTCTTGAGAACGATTTTCATTATCCGATAGATATTCCATATTATTCTTCATCTGGCGTACCTTTTGCTTATAACCCACTTGTGTTTTATCTTATTGCATTTATTGCAGCAGGTCTGAATATATCTCCTTTCCTTTTGCACATATATTTACCAACGTTATTTTCAATAATGTCTATAATATTATTTTTCATATTTGCGAATGATCTTTTCGAAAATAAAAAAATTGTACTAATCAGTACATTTTTGTATTGCGTCCTCCCACAAGCCTTTTCTGAATTAACTCCCGGAGAAGGATTAGTCGAAAGTTTCGGAACGATGCTCTTTCTATTTGGAGTTATTGCTTTATTCAGAATGTATAGGGGGAAGAAGTATGAATATTGCATATTATCTGGCATTTTATTTGGCCTAATTACCCTCGGAAGTCCTGGGGGAGCGTTGGCATTTGCGATAACTTTAGTAGTCGTCCCGTTGTTTAAAGAAGATATTATTCCTGCAGTGAAGACTATAATTTCAGTGTCGATAATCGGCGCAATTATCAGTGCTCCATGGTGGATGGCGGTGGTTTATTTCCACGGAATTGGTGCAATAATTAACGGTATCCTGGTGAAAAATACAAGTATTCTAGGGTATTTGATAAAAATTCTTGGGTTTAACGCCGGTTGTGGCTGGCTATTCGGAGCCGCTCTTGTACTATTGGGGTTTACATACTGCCTTATATTAAGAAAGTGGCTACTACCCGTATGGTTTATTTTGGTTTTCCTTGCAGGAGAGATTGGCTATATAGTTCCCATCGTTGCCTCATTTTTAATGACAATTGGGTTGCTAAAGGTAATTTTGCCTTCTTTAAACTTTGTTGAAGGTTCAAAAAGAGGGTGCCATCTACTTGCAAGTATACTCATAATCCTTATCTGTATCCACGGGGCAGGTACCGCGTTATATTACAATACTGGATTTCACTATACCACTGTCCCTGTCTCATACAGTGAACTACGTGATGTAGAGATAGACAGTTTTTCAGCCATATCATGGGCCAGGGATAATTCCAACGAAGATAGTCGTTTCTTCGTTGTGGGAGATTATAATCTTTGGTGGGTTGGAGATTGGCTGCCAGTATTGGTACAGAAGCCAGTAATTAATGTAGGTTATGGGAGCGAATGGAACGGGAATCTTAGTAAGATCAGTGCAGTGAGCAGCACGATCATTGAGCAATTAAAAAAAGGTGACATTAGTTCAAGTGAGAAAATTGCAAACAACTATGGGACATATTTTACATATCTATTTATTGTCAAATCTGATCATACAGGAGATCTCATAACAACACTAAGAAAGAACGATTACACCAAAACCGCATATGAAAATGATAGAACAATAATATTTGAGGTAATCCCTGAGCCTCTTGTGGAGGAGGGATTATCCTCCTCCTTCGCGATCTGATAACTTCTGGACGCCCTGATGCCCATAAGAGACGACCCTACTCCAGGGTTCAAGCGTATTAGATCTTTTTCGGAAAATATTCGCGGCTCTGTAGTCCTTTTGTCTAAACGCCGGTTTAATTTAGAGTTAATCCTGTTTTACAGTAAATGTGTCAATCACTCAGTTTATTAACACCTACTTAAATAGATACAACTTGTTAACCATGCATGTTTGCATCATCGGAGGGGGCCTTTCGGGAATAACTGCTGCCCAGACGCTCTCCAATACCTCTGCCGTCACGATATTCGAGAGCAAGCCCTCTCTAGGTGGGTGCCTGGCCTCTTATGAACGAGAGGACTACTGGATCGAGCACTATTACCACCATTGCTTCGCCGGTGATGAACACCTTTTCTCCCTCCTCAGGGAACTCGGGCTTTCAGGCCGTCTCGAATGGCTCAACGGTTCTACCGGCTATTACGTGGACGGAACAATTTGCCCGCTGACAAGCCCGGTCGAGATCCTCCGTTACCCTCATCTCTCGTTCACCGACAAGGTGCGCCTGGGTCTCCTCACACTAAGGGCAAAGACCCTCGACCTCGAGCCCCTGGATTGGGTCCCCGCAGTTGAATACATCAGAGAGCACCTCGGTGAGAGAATCTATACCTCCTTCTTTGAACCCCTCCTCCGGAGCAAGTTCGGGGACCGGCGTAACGAGGTCTCGGCTGCCTGGCTCATCTCCAGGATCGCCATCAGGTCTGACCGCGGTGTTGCGGGGGAGCGGCTCGGCTACCTGAACGGCGGCTGGCACCTGGTTGTCGATGAACTGGAGCGGCGTCTGCTCAACAGCGGGTGTACCATCGAGAAAGGAACTCCAGCAACCTCGATAGAAAGATTGGGAGAAAAATGGCTCGTCAACGACAGAGCCTTCGACGTGGTTCTCGCCACCATACCGCCCCAGGAGGTCGCACGCCTCAGCGGGATAGGAGGGTTCACCGCGGTGCCGTACCAGGGTGCGGCCTGCATGACCATCGGCCTCAATCAGGATGTTACTCGTGGAATTTACTGGCTGAATATGAAGGATCCCGCTCCATATGGTGCCGTAGTCGCCCACACAAACTTTGTGCCGCGTGAGCGCTATGGTGAGGATATCGTCTACCTCGCCTCCTATTTTGGGGGAAAACCAGCACCCGGCTTGAAGGAGACGATGCTATCAGATTTCTGTCGTCGGTTCTCGGTTCCGGAGAGTGCGATCCACTGGAGCGAACTTGCCGTGGAGCATTTCGCCGGCCCTGTCTACACCACCGGCTTCGCCGATCTCATCTCTGCATACGAGAAGCACGGGCTGTACCTCGCCGGAATGTTCTCTCCTCCCAACTACCCTGAACGCTCCATGGAGGGATCGATCGTCGCCGGCCAAGAAGCGGCCAAGAAGATCGTGGAGGGGATCCATGGCTGAAGACGGCGTCTCAGTTATCCTGCCGGTCTTTAACGACAGATCAGCCCTTGAAAGGGCTATCCCTGAATCTGTCGCCGCACTCTCTGAAATCACCGATGCCTTCGAGGTGATCGTCGCGGAGGACGGGAGCACTGATGGAAGCGCTGAGTTTGTGCGGGCATGGCACGTGAAGGATCCCCGCGTCAGGCTTCTCCATGCCGACGAGCGCCTCGGCCGGGGCAAGGCCCTGAACCGTGCGATTGAAGCGGCATCTCACGGCGTAGTCTGTTATTATGATGTCGACCTCGCGACAGACCTCGCCCACCTGCCTGAACTCGTCGGGGCGATCCGGGACGGCGCTGATATCGCCACGGGATCCCGATTGATGCCGGAGTCCCAGATCGTCCGGAGCGGTGGGAGAGAGATCGCGAGCCGCGGCTACAACCTTCTCGTGCGCGTCTTCCTTGGAAGCAGGCTCTTTGATCACCAGTGTGGTTTCAAAGCGTTCAGGAAAGAGCGAATCCTCAATCTTACCCCTGAAATTCAGGCCCCACACTGGTTCTGGGATACTGAGGTGCTGGTGCGGGGGCAGCGGAGAGGCTATCAGATCGCTGAGTTCCCGGTGGTCTGGCGGCAGGGACCTGGTACAACCGTACGTTTTAAGGATGTCTTTTCGATGGGATCACAGATTCTCGGTCTCTGGTGGCAGTTACATGTGGCGGAAGGTTAGTGCGATCCTCATCCCGACCCTGATCGCGTTCGGAATTCTCGCATACATGCTATGGCGGGTCTGGGATGACCTCATGGTCACCATCGCCCATATTCATCCCCTGTATCTGGTCTTCGCCGTCCTCATCTGCACCCTTGCGTGGATTATGCGGGGATGGCGATATCGTGCGATCCTTTGCGGGCTCACCGTCCGGCTCGGCCTTGCCCTCTCTACGGCCTGCATCCTGCTCTCCCAGACGGCAAACCTCATTGTCCCTGCTCGTCTCGGCGATCTGATCCGGATCTTTATCCTCAAGCATGAAAGTTTGGCAACCTACTCGCAGGGCGTCTCGTCCCTTATCGTCGAGCGGATATTTGACGTGGTGACGATTGCTCTTCTCGGTCTCCTTGCGCTTCCCTTTGTTATCGGAACGCCAGAATGGTTTCTGCCTCTCATCGCCATTCCGATTGTTGGAGGGGCTGCTTTTGCTATATTCCTGTTCCTGATGGGCAACCGCCATTCAGAGAACAAATATCTCGGCATCGTCTACGGCATGCTTGCAGAGATCCGGGCGGCCTCCCTGAGCATGAGGGCGCTTCTCGTGCTCGGGATGTCCTCTCTCGGGATCTGGCTTGTGGACATTCTGGTCTGCACTGTTGTTGTCATGATGTTTGGCGAGAGTATCCCCATCGTGGTCATCGTACTCGCAGTTGTCATAGGCAATCTGGTCAAGGCCATCCCGATAACCCCTGGTGGCGTCGGAACCTACGAGTTTGCCCTCGCCATCACCTTCGAACTCGCTGGCATGGCCCCGGCAACGGCAACAGTGATCGCAGTCATCGACCACCTGATCAAGAATCTGGTCACCCTTGTCGGTGGGATCGCGTCGCTTTACTATTTTGGAGACTGGTCAGTGACCCTGATGAAGCGCTCGTTCCGCGAGGGTCTCTCCAGGGAGGAGTTGTGTGAACCCTGAGGCAAATCGGAGACGTTCACCGGGAACTATGGGATGTGCAGAGGAGCCGCTCAGGTATGAAAACTGTGGAGTATTTTCTATTACGGTCCCAGCCCGGTTGAAAGGGAATGTCGTGGCCCTGCTACGGGACCTAAAACCAGGTTTCTGTGAAGTTTTTGGTGAGGATCAATTGCAGACCTTTATTCCCCTCCCGGTCCCCTGCACAAATCCCGCCGCAATCCCATCCACAACATTCTGCTCATTCGCCACCCCCCGGCCGCGCGCGCACCCGGTACACCTCACCACCGGGATGAGGACCCTTATCTGAGGGGTCCTATTTTAGGACACCCCCAGAACGTTCGTTAACACTGTCCTGAGCCTATTATTGCCTTAAAAGAAACAGGATAAGCAGATCACTACAGGAACGCCGCCAGACACACCAAGCAACGCGAAAGCAGCCACACCGACAGCAAACATCAGAATGATGTCATTGGCAATGTCCTCCGGATGGCTCCCTGGAATTTGCTCTTTTGTCTCGCTCAAGTCTACACCCCCCATGAGCTCCTTGAACAGCTCATGAGATGTTCCCCACTGTAACTCTTGTATATAAACTGCCCCATACCCCGTTGAACCGTATGTAATGCTGGGATGCGGCGGTCCTCATCTATAAATGTGTCCCATACATAGGGCAAACCATGAGCTCAGGTGGTAGAAGAGGGAATGCGTAGAGGTTACCGCTCCCCCATCGAGGGTTCCTGTATTTTCAGCGAGTTGATTAGTCAAACTACCCCGCCCGCCGCCCGGTGGCGAGGTTGTCGATGATGACGACGTCGTGGTGCTGTGCCAGGGTATCCGCAAGGTTCGAGCCGATGAAGCCGGCCCCGCCGGTGACGATGTAGCGCATGAAGAATCTATGATGGGGGGTGGTTTAGGGCTTTCTGAATGGGGCCAGAGTATCCAGCCCGTTCGAAAGTCCGAGGAGGCACTACAGGATTCGCAAAGCAAAATCACCTGTTGAGAGGGGTTGCTTGGTAATACGAAGGGAGGAAATGTAACAGACTATGAGGAAGGGTTTGCAAGGTGAGTTCACTACGGATGATGCGAGAATAAAACTCAAGCCACTCTACCCAGTAATCTTACAAGATTAGAGGGCAAGGGGTACTACTGTAATAAAAGTGTTTTGGGCTAGATTCCAGATCTTGCGTCGGGGCGAATCATTACCGCAGCGGCAATGCGCGCTCGAATCTCGTCGTATACCGCGACATTAACTCCTTGCGCCACCTCCAAAGATACAATTAAACCATACCGGATGGGCGTTTCTATTTTTCCTGCGTCGCCTCTACAATTTACTTTTATGTCCAGCGTATCATCATCGGTAAATGGGCTGGCACCCTCCCCCTCAAAAATCTCATGCTGAACAGTGCCCCTCCTTACTGCTCTCCAATCCGCCTCAGTCCGGGTAACACCTAATGGATCGTTGGGGAGTTCATACCAGAGGCTCGCAACCCTATACTTTTGTGTACTGGCTGCGATGGGTGATAGATATGCAAGAGTAACAGTCAGCTTACGCTTCTCGCGACGGCCACTAAGAGAAGGGGGGAGTGGCAGATGGAAAACGTGTGCCTCTCCATCACTCAATTGGCCAAAACCTAAAAGCGTTATTCGTTGTTCATGGCATCCCATGACCTTAGAAGTATCAGGTGACCCATAACCCAGCCATTGACTGTTCCTGGTCTTTGCCTGGCGCGACCCCCACACATCATGCATTATTGCTTCGATTTGAGATCCGGTCCTGCCCCAGGAACACCCATGAATCATCATTGCCTTAAGCAGCGGGACGATATATGGCATAAAGTCGATCTCGCTTTCCCATTCCTCAAATATTTCGAGCAGCAGATCATAGCAAATAGCGGCTGTACGGCTTATGATTGCCGCTGAGTTGCTTGTTCCACAGGTGAAAGCGGTCTTGTTAAGATCTCCGGCAAACCTTCCAGGAGATGCGACCTTGACTCCGGGGGCACTTGCTGAAAAACTACACATGAGGGATAGCCCCCCTCTATGCAAATCAGTCTCATACAAAAGCCTGCCTCCCGAATAAACGAGATCCGGCTTTATCGCTCTTTGATAACCACTGCCAAAAGAGGAATATGGACCCGGTAAGGTATTTGTGAATGGATTGACTCTCCTATCCTGAGGCGGGATATGGGCGCTATCAAAGTGCAGTGAACCAACGGTTAATGCATTAATACTTTCAGCAGGTGCGATAATCTTCCTGTTTCGTATGTTAGCAAAAAGAGCATGAACAATAGCACTTTCAAGCTCTACCGCGGTCATCTCATTAAAACGAGCTTCCGGCAATCCGACATCAATTGGCTCGAAGTAGTTCCCTGCGCTAACTACAAATAGCACATTATAGCGGAAACTTAACCAGTCTATGAGTCGTGCAAAGGGGCTCATCATCTGGATAAATGGGCGATTCCCATCACCTATGGATAAATTAATGATCTTTACAGTTGGCGCTACAGCACCCCCCTCTCCATCACTATCCACAATCCGGCGGACTGCCCTGTGAATAAGATCAACTAGAAGTTCATCCTCTTCTGGTATGTATTCCAGGCGAGATGTATCTGACTTAAGTATTGGTCGTGCGTAGATGTAACGGTTCAACGGGCGGGGAGCATCATTCAGATCGCCATGGGCGATCAGGGATGCCATACTTGTGCCATGGTAACGATCCGTGACGAGGTACGTGCTAGCCCAATCATCGGGGTCGTCGATAATCAGACGATTTAAAAGTAACCGATGGTTGGCCAGGGGTAAACCGTCCAATAATGCTACAACAGGGCTATCTCCTGGAGTTTGCAAGGCGCCAGCATCTTCGATGAAATCCGATAGTTCCCCTTCATCTCCTCCTCTGACAATCGACATCTGGCCCACTGGTCTAAAAAACATGACTCCATCGCATTCTACCAGGTTTGTGTGAGGATTCGCAATAATTTCTTGAATAGAGTTCGCGGGTAACTCTACGAGCAGCGAATGATAGGCAATCTCTCGAATTACGCATCGACTTAAAACCGTTCCGCCGAGTTGCTGGATCAAATCGGCAACAGTTTGCTCACTTAACTGCTGCTTTTCAACACTACTGCGATACCAGAGTTCTGTTTGAAAACGGATCATCCGATTTCCATCTGCGCGCAGATCTTCCTCCCAATTCTTTAGGATGCCCGTTTCGGCCAGACGATCCTGTACACCCCAAAATCGAATTTCCTTTAAATGTTGGAAAAGCTGCCGGAATTTTGTTGTTCCACGCTCAAAGTCCATCTGAGGATTTTCCTTATATCGGTTCCAAAGCGATAGCATTTGATGCAATGCTTGATGGTTAGTCATGACCAGGTATAGTCGACCACTCAGATCCTTTTCGGGATATTGTGCATCGTAAAAGTCATCATCGTAGGGTATTGCATCCTCTTCGACCTCTATCAACCATTCCAATCCACCTATCCGTTTAACCGCATTGGCAAATTCACTAATGGAACCGACGGTCTCAATGACCAGAACCATCTCGGGTTCGATCCCAACCGAGGTTTGTTGAATCGCAGCTCGTCGAGCGTTGAACACATCCTGAAGCTGGCTGAATTGTGGCGAAAGTCGCTCTGTTTGGCGAGAATGGGGAGGGGTGTGGATACGCCTTCCTGAATAACCCAGTTTCGTTCGTTGTTCAAAATCTGGATTGGGAAACAGTAAAAGGGGTCGCTCTGTCATTAACTCTCTTCCTCATGCTGTTGATCGACTTTAGCCGATCTTATTGACCAGAGTTTCAGATTCCTCTCTATAATTGACTTTATATCTGAGTTTGGCAGTTCTAAGACGTACTGTCTGAATACAGTCGCTCCAAATTCTTCAGCCTCGGCAAAACTTACTCCATAGAGCCTTTCTGCCAGGATTTTTGGTTTGTAGCCCAGGGGGATCTCAATCCGGTGCTCGAATTTCTTGAACCATCTGGTAAGTCGGTCACGGGTCGGTTTCGGCAAATTTACCCGGACCTGGAACCGCCGCCAGACTGCTCGATCGAGGAGTTCAGGATGGTTTGTCGCTCCTATAACAACCACATGACTGGGTAACGAATCAATCTGCATCAAAAGAGAACTGACAACACGCTTGATCTCTCCTGTCTCATGGGTATCACCTCGTTCCTTGCCCAGGGTCTCAAATTCATCAAAAAAGAGGACACATCTCCGGGTGCTGACATAGTCTATTAAACGCCGGAGGCGAACAGCAGTTTCTCCAAGATAAGCACCTACCACGCCTTCATAGCGGACGGTAAGAAGTGGTACCGCTAAGGCCTCTGCTATAGCCTCAGCTAGCGTGGTCTTTCCATTTCCCGGTGGGCCAATAAAGAGAAGGCGATTTCGCGGTTCAAGGTTATATGACCGTAGTAGATCTACGCGGTGATGTTCTTGAATCACTTCCTGGCAGATCTGATGGACTTCATTAGGCAAAATAAGGTCATCGAGACTACACCGTGGAATAATTTCATAAAACAAGTTATTGACTCGCTGATCGATCACCGATGTGCCGTTATTCAGCGGTTTTGTGCCAGGTGCTGATCTCAGGATCTCTTCCAGCTTATCGGCCAGCACCCTATGTTGCTTGGATCGCTCTTCTACAATTATCGACTCCACAACTTTCCGAAACCTAATGGTATCATTGCATAGTCCGAACTTGACAAGGCTTATTAGTAGATCTGCTCTCACCATAACATTCTCCGATAATCCACTCAGTAATTTTGTATAGTTTATCAGACCTCGCAAATTCGGAAGCAAGCTAGATATGGAAGTATGCTTTTTGATTACTACTCTCTTTCTTTGTTCAAAGCAAATATCCTTTCTGATGAGGAGAGGGAACTACTGGAAGCCTGACTGCTGCAATGTGAGCGGGGTCAAATATAGCATACGACAATGCTCTTTGGAACCCCAAACCCTCCTCGCTGGCATGACCAGACAAGAACAGGTCGCGACTTTCGTGCGGAACATCCTGGATTCTGGAGTATGTTTCAAAAAGCTATGAGGGTAACTGTACTTTGAGTCCAGGTTGCCCGTGTGGAGAAAGAACGCGCCTCCCCCCGTGTACCTGAGCACCCACAGGATCACCGCCGCCACCCATACGCAAAAGAGCCGCTCGCAGGGCCCCCCCGGAGCCCATCATCACTCGGGGCCGCGGCTCTCCCTCCAAGGACGCCACTTTTGGCATATCCTGCACGCCGTCCGGGTCATCGGCGAGCACCCGGGCGGAGAAGAGTGCGACCCTCGCGCCGTAAACTTCTTGTCCGCGTAAGCACTGACTCAACGAGAAGGAGCATGCGTTCAGGCAGGAATTCGTTGACAACTGCCCATCGGCGTTCGGACGATCCTGGAACCCAACTCTCCTCCGCCTTATGGTGACTGAAGCGATGCATCCCAGCTCGCCTGCCAGCCTCTGCTATCGATCTCACGGCGTTGTTCGGTTGCAATAGTACTCTTCCACTGAGAAGATCTACTAAACATCCCGTTACACCTCTCGTCAGGGCCATGCACCGGTCTGCCCCCGCTCACCACTCTATATCGAGCAAACTCCGAACCTCCGCGATAGACCTATCCAACTTTCCCGTCAGGTTCGGTGCATCAAACGGAAGAGAGACTGTTACATCCATCATCTTCGGGAGCGCGCCGCCCCACACGAGCGACGGAAGTCGGCTCAGAACGGCGGCCACGCTCTCGTTGTAGTTCTGGAGGCCAAACCGCAATTTCTGTATGCCGTCGACTTCTTTCTGTTCGTATACCCCGCGTATCTCCTCTGCATACCCTTCCGCTTTCGTCCCATCCTTCTCTACCTGGCACAACAGCGCCAGCAGCCTGCACTGCCAGTTCCACGCATCCGGGCCGAGAAGCATCTCCAGTCTGGCTTCATCGTTATACCCTTTGAAAATCTTCATAATTATGGCCTTATCCTGATTCGGGCAGGTAACCAGAGCGACTCTACCCAGCAATCTTACAAGATTAAGGGACAAGGGGCATTAGTGGTATACCTAACCAGTTACAAAAGGCGTAGACAGTTTCTTCTGACATCATTTACTGATATCATTACGTTCCAATGGAAATTGCGCTATCGAAAATGTAACCAACTACTATTGATACTATATTGTGTTAAGTATCAATAATATGACATATGAGGAGGAAAAAACGGTCGAAACGACCTTATCAACTATTCACGATGATCTTCATATATTATTGAGAGAGGTTTTCATTGAGTTAAAAAGTTTAAACACAACACTTTCAATGAATGGAAAGAGTCCAATTGTTGAAAGGCCATCTTTTCGAATTAAAAGCCCTGAAAGCATCGTTAGGAAAATATGTGATAAAGGCATTGCCCCAAACGACTTTGTTGAAGAGTTAGACGACATTCTGGGCGTGAGGGTAATACTTCAGGACCTAGGGAGCTTGTACGAACTCAAATCAAAACTGCTGGCGTCCAACAGAATAGAAATTATTGAAGAAGATGACATGGTCGAAGCAGCAAGGGACTCTGGTTACCGCGGAGTGCATCTGATTTTTTCACTTCGCGATAGATCTCAAGTGACCAACACAAAAATTACGGGGGAACTTCAATTACGGACAATAGCCCAACACTCTTGGGCAAACTTCTCCCACTATGATATCTATAAATCCCGACCAATACTTCTGGAAAAAGAGAGATGGCGAATTAAGGCTTTAAGCGATTTGTTATACTACATTGATAGGGAATATGGTAATTTAGGGATCGATCTAAAAGAAGATCCCTTTAGGGTTGATTTAAAATCTCTACATTATCTGTTGGTTAACTTAGAGATCCATATGACTAGAGATGAGCTCGAATTATTCTTTAGCCTCATTAACACGTATCAATCAACCTGTGGTTTCCCGATTGTTCGTATGGATATATGTAATATCAAGGATTCTCTAACTCACCCACAAAACAAGTATGGCGCAGATCTACTGGAAGTAGAAAGATGGATGAGACTATTACGCCAACAAATCTCAGGGGTCGAGCCAGACAAGACTGAACTTCTTTTTTATCGCTTTTATGCATATTTTAATGGATTCTATTGGCCCAAACGACGACTATTCGAGCTCGCTCTTATTATGGAGGGGGATAAATGGTTTCAGCAGATTAAACATGAAGAAACTAATAATATATCAAAACTGATTCAGTATGTCCGAGAACTAATAATCTTACTCGAAGCTGCTCAAAAGCCAGAGATTGAAAAGTATATATTTACATGGCAGAAAACATCAGAAAACGGCACGACAATGTTCTGGAGCCCTGTAGTAGATAATCGGTATACGGTCAAAGCATTAGTGGATTTAGACCTCATTACAGCAGAACTCGAAGAATCAATAGAATCCCGAGAGCATATGGGAGGGATTGCAGAAAAACATAGGTATATTATTAAATGCACCGAAAAGGGGGTACAAACAGCACTTACTTTGATGGATCAACTTTTTCTGGAAGTGGCAATAGGCGGCCATATACTTAATGAAATTGAAATTGAGGATTTTCCGGCTAAATGGATACTTCCTACAGGTACGTGTACGGTGGAGGTCACCCCCGCAGACGAGGGACCGGCGTTCGTTGAACACGACTGGTGGTCAAATCAACCGTTTTACTACTAATTACCCTATTTATTCTACGATTTCCTCGCACATTTTCATCCCACATCTGTTCAGGATGTTTTAACTCCATTGCCGACGGTGATTGCAGGAGCAAGACCAGCCGCACAGGAACCCGACGCTCTTCCGATATCCGAGCGTCTTCGCCGCCGATTACATTTCTGAACCGGCACACCGCCGCACGGTCCCCTGGAGGAATGACGGTGATATCGAACCGGATCGCACATTCCGCATGTCCTCCGTCATGAATAGTATTTTTCGAACTCCTTCCCCAGCAATCGTAGAATCTTCTGCAACTCCTCATTCAGGTTCGCCACCTGTTTCACCCTCCTCCCCTCCACTACCACCACAAACTCCCGTACCCTCCGGAACCGGAAGAACACCCACTTCATCGTTGGTCGTTGCGTCTGCTTCTTCGTCTGGCTGGTCACCGTCTCGCCGGTTCGCTCCAATTCTCGTCGCAGCTGGAACTCCGTGAGTGCGTAAATGAACAGGCAGAGCACCATGACCATCGCCAGTGCCTGGATCCGGGATATCTTCTTCAAAAAGACCTCAGCAACCCGGAACGACTTATCCTTCAGGAACCGAAACCCCCGTTCCACTGCTCCCTGCCCTTTGTACTTGGCGAGCAGCTCATCAGCCGACAACCCCAGTTCATTCGTTGCCAGGACAAACCTTCCGAGGATCCGCCGTTCCTCGACACGTGTCACCGGCGGGATACTTTTCCCCAAAAGTGGCGGTATAATTTTCCCCACTTGACATCATAATCCTATCCATATCATCCCGGCAGCGTGTGGGCAAAGAGTCCCTGCTTCCGCCGTTCTTTCAGGCGGTAGCTGTCGCCTTTGATGTTAATCGTCGTACAGTGATGGAGAATCCTATCCAGCACCGCCGCAGCGATCACATGGTCGCCGAAGATCTCTCCCCACTCGCCGTAGGATTTGTTCGAGGTGAAGATCGTCGATGACTTCTCGTACCGCCGGGAGATCAGGCTGAAGAAACAGTGAGCCCCTTCGCTATTGAAGGGCAAATAGCCCATTTCGTCGATGATCAGGAGATGAAACTTGGTGAGCGCCTTAATCCGCTCTTCGAGTTTGTTCTCCCGGTTCGCTTTCATCAGCCGCTCAATGAGGCTGGATGCATTCGCAAAGGAGACCCGGAATCCCTGCTTCACTGCTTCGTGACCGAGAGCCAAGGCAAGATGGGTCTTTCCGACACCGGGAGGCCCCAGGAAGACAACATTCTCGGCATGATGAATGAACCGCAGCGATGCTAGATCCCGGATCACCGCGGGATCGAGTGACGGTTGAAAACTGACATCGAAATCCTCGAGTCGCTTCTCCATCGGAAACGCGGCCAGTCGCATCCGGAACTCAAGAGCACGCTCCTCTTTACTCTTCACCTCCTGTTCCAGGAGATAGTCAAGGACTTCCAGGGTCGATCGCTCCTCCTTTGCAGCGATTTCGAGGTAGTTATCCAGGAGTGACTCGAACGTCGCCAACTTCAGACGGTTCAGATTATCATGCACCCGTTCATAGACCAGAGCGTTCATGGCCTCACCTCCTCTGCGAATTTTTCATAGACCGAGAGTGGTCGGTGCTCCACCGGTGAGGGAACCATTGCAAAGAGCGGGCGTGAAGTCTTCCGACACCGAGAATTGTACTGCATGGCCTCTCCAAGGAGTCCGGCAAAGTGCTCCTTCTCCCGGATAACCCGGGCATGCCCGGGGACGACAGTGTGTGAGCAGATGATATCGGTACCGACCCGGATAGCCATCTGTTCATCGTGAAGTTCCAGGGTTGCCTCTCGCCCGGCATACAGGTAGGGCACCGAATAGCGGTTGCCGAGATAGGAGATATACGCTTCCCGCGAGATCTTCCGGTGTTCCTCGCGCCGGAGCAGGTAGGGCGGGACCCCGGTCAGGGACTTGAGGTTCTCCTGTTGCAGGCGATCGAACGGGATTTTGTTCGTCGTCCCGTGAGGTGTGGCGTTGACCCGGTTGCACCACTGCAGGAGCTGCCGGTTCATATCGTCGAGAGCTGAAAAGGTTCCTCCGAGGAGGAAGTCACGTTTTACATACCCAATGGCGTTTTCGACCTTCCCTTTGGTCTGAGGGCAGTAAGGTTTGCAGAGCCGGGGAATGAATCCATGGTGCGAGAAGAAATCCTCGAACTTCGGGTTCCACTGGTGATCGCCGGCGCGGAGCGCCCGCTTGAGGATCACGGTTTTGATGTTGTCATACAGAATCTCCTCGGTATACCCGCCGAAGTATTCGAAGGCATTGAGGTGGCACTGGAGGAGGGTGGAGGTATCGGTCGAGAGGGTAAAGACTACGTACCGCATCCGGGAATAGCCGAGGATCATGCTGAAACAGTACAGTTTCCGCCACCGTCCATCAACATCCAGATGGCCGCACTCTCCCCAATCGACCTGCGCCTGGACGCCGGGGTTGGTCTCATACCGGAGAACAGCCTGCACCGATACCTGGGGCCGGATTGTACGGATGTAATCCTTGACGATGGTGTACTTCCCTGTAAACCCTCGTTCCTGGATCTCGCGACAGATCCGAGCGGCGCTCAAGGGGTAGTCGGCAATACGGTTCTGGACGTATTCCTTGTAGTCATCGAGTTTACTCGGTTTGCTGGCTCTCGGTTGTGGCGAGGGGGGTGCCAGAGTGAAAAGGTATTTGCGTACGGTCTTGCGGTCAAACCCAGTCTTCTGGGCGATCTGACTGATGGTTAGTCCTTGATTGTAGAGATCGCGGATCACGAGAAAGTCCTCCATATTCAGCATTGCCACAACCCTCATGCGTGTGCATGAAGGTTCTCAGGTGGGGAATTTTATCCCGCCGAAAGTGGGGAATTTTACACCGCCGTTGACACGGGGCACGGACGGAATGGCCGCCTGGTGGAAGATGCCGTCCGCGCCGGGGAAGGTCTCCATGAGGAGGTCGAGGTCGGTGATGCTCCCCTCGATGAACGTCACCCGGGGGTGGCTGAGGAGGTGCTCGATGTTTTCCCGCCGGCCGGTGGCGAGGTTGTCGATGATGACGACGTCGTGGTGCTGTGCCAGGGTATCCGCAAGGTTCGAGCCGATGAAGCCGGCCCCGCCGGTGACGATGTAGCGCATGAAGAGGTTATGGCGGTGGGGCTGTTTAGGGGTTTCTGAATTTTGGCAGATCTCAACCAAGCTACGACTTTGTCCTGCCCAATGGCCTGCTGAAATCCACTGAAACTAAAATGATGATTGTTAGACTTAGATTCTCTTACCTAGATCATAATGAATGTAGATGCAAGCAGCTACTAAGTTTTTGAGGATAGAACTAGAAGGAGTCGGCAGGTAAATGGATTCGTCAAATTTGCCGAGTCATCAAATTCTAGATCTCCCGTAATTTACTTTTTATCCGAGATCAGTTAACTGTCGGATGCTCTCCTTTTAGGATAAAGAGCATCCCTCTGTATCTCTTTATGCCTAATTGAACGGCTTTAACTCTGTTTCAGTTTTGAAAGAAATACGTCGGAGTTTCGCAAATTTTCCAATACGATCCTAGTTTCCGGATGCTGATCACCGTATTTTTCAAGCATTATCTGATAAGCTTCACGTAGTTTTGTGTTAGCTGATTCACACAACCAATACTGTCTTTGAGAGCGGCCGAGATCCTGCAGGAGCAGAGCGTAATTGTTTAAGTGCATCGCATAGATGGGATGATTGCCACCAAAATACTTCTCATCAATACTAAGGGCTTCTTCGAGAGGAATGCGAGCCCTTATTAGATTATCTAAGCCACCTAATTCTTGCCATACCGAGGCAAGGTTACTTAAATCGGTAGACACCCTTAAAGGGCTCTCTTCTATATAATCTCGGTTGATAATGTAAGAAAGCATAAAATGCCTCTCGGCTTTTATTAGGTTTTCTTTTCCACCGATATCTTTTAAAACTATCCCGAGCGCTGTATGCGCAGGAGCTACTTCGGGGCTTTGAGGACCAAATGTTTTAATATGAATGTCAAGCGACTTTTCTAATTCGGCGACAAACGCGCGCAGTTGAGAAGGATCTCCTTGGTGCCGTAAAGTTAGCACGTAATTATTTAAAACTCTTGCATATCTCGGGTGCTCCCGATCCAAAGTAGATTCAAAACATTCTAACGATCTTTTGAATGTTTTTGCTGCAACATCGTAATCACCGATCGAAGTAAAATATAATCCCAACTGATTCAGCAGGAAGCCTCTCATCTCTCCAGCAAGGGCTAAAGACTCTGCGATTTCAATTGTGACGAGCACATGCGGGAGAAGAGGTAATACTTCTGGCCAGTTGTTGAAATCACTAAAGTCGAAGAGACAATTATCACACAATATTTTCAATGCGGTAACACTCATTTGTCTTTTTAATGGCTCTTCCAGACGACTGCGAAGAATTGATTGGACTAACCTATGGGTGGAAATGGAATCTCTGTTCCGTTCAATGAGAGAATAATCTAATAATGTCTCGAGTGTGTCGTCAAGAAGCAATTCATCGTCTAAAACTGACCTTAATGGCTCTTGGATCGTTTCCTGATCTTTACTTAATAGATTTAGACGGATATCACTCGGTGCAAAAAAGCAAAGGAGTGATAATAAATCGGTTGCGACTTTGGACTGACTTTCAATTTCCTGATAAGATATCTCTAGAGTCTTTACCAGACTTAAGGGATAATCTCGAGGGATGCTCCTATCGAGGAGGATTGTTTGATACTTTTTATAGCGACTGTTATATTCGGATATTTGGAGCCCCTTTGCTTCAATGTAGGAGCACGCCTGCGCAAGAGCCAGCGGCAGATCACCCAGGAGCTCCGCTAACACATTAGCTTCATCTGTGCAATCCTGTGTGGTCCGCTTATAGATGAATTTCAGTGACTCTTCTCGACTAAATGCGCGAATCAGCGTATCTTTGCATAACTCCCCCCAGTGAGGATATGTCGAAGAGATCAGAACGTCCCCTGTCGCTGACCTTGGAAGAAAGTCAATTAGATCCTCCGGCCTTTTAGCATTATCGAATATCAATAGCCAGTTGCCATTTGTTTCAAGCCATCTCCGAATAACTTCTATTTTTTCTTTTGGCTTTTCTATATCAAAGATATCCAAACCTAATTTTTCAGCAAGATCAAGGTAGTTAGAGAGGACTGTTTCCGGGGATTCTGATTTTATCCACCACACTTGATTATATTTGGTAGAGAATCTGTATGCGTATTCAACGAGTACTTGTGTTTTACCAGTCCCACTTAAACCATGTATCGTGTGAATACGAGACGAGGGTATTTGTGAATCTAATGAAGCCTCAATTGCCTGAAAAACATCATCCCGGCCCGTAAAGTTATTATTGCGAAGGAAGGGAACATTCCAGATCTCGGGAAATGTTCCGGGGAATCTCGGTCTTTTCGATGTTTTTTTTGCACCGGGGAAAGAAGGCGGGTGTGATGGTTTTGCTCTCTTCTTTGAAACGCCTTGCAATAACTTCTCCTTTGCTTGTTCTTCTTCGAGATCAACCAAATCGATGTATATTCTCGATCGGAGGAGGCCGTCTATGGCTGTTTCGCGAACCCTTATTGGGATTATTCCCCTTTGCATGCCTATAGGATCTTCACAAAATTTTGAAGTCCACTCTGCCTGACAATATGCAGATTCAAGATAATCTGGAGACAAAATTGAGATTAAAACGCTTTTTTCTTTTAATGCGTTGTCCATGCAAACAACAAAGTCATTTCCGGGTCTGAAATCCCATCCTTGGATTATTACTGAGTAATTATTTTCTTCCAAGACCCAAGCAGCCCACTCCGCCCACGATTTGTCGACCTTATTGTAACTTATAAAGAAATCAGCCACATTGGATCGTCGATTTGGGAACTGATAAATGTTTAGCTGGCCAGCATGCCTAGCGGCGCTGGCGATACGAGCAGCGGGCAGAGAACAGCCGTCACGAATCGAGACCTTGCTAAGCATGTGAGGGGGCCCGCAGTTTAATACACCGCGAAGAACCAGGGTGATGCTCTGCAGCGACCCAAGAGCAAAGAAGTTCTTCTGTCCCCCTGGGGACTGGAAAGGCCCCCACGGTCAACCGGATCTCCGCGAGGTCGCCGAAGAGACCCGATAAATCGTCCGGTCTGTGTCAGCTACCGCCCGACCACACAGCGCTCGTGGTGCTCGAACTCCTGCTCCGCACCGTCGGTGCTCATGCTCCGGCCCTTCAGGCCGTCGCACCCCGCGCGGTCAGTCGGTCCTCCCGCGCCTTCTCCGCGCCCCCATCCGCTGCAGCGCCTGGCAGACCCATTTCACGTCCCGGGTCGTCTCGTAGACGAGCTCCTGGTTGCTTTTCGGCCGTCTCTAGGTCGGATTCCGAACCAAGTAGATTTTACAGTGATTCTTCACGTCATCGTCCCTTGAAGCCCGGCAACTAAGGAGAACTGTTTTTATAGAGTTTAGTACAATCACTGATTCGAGCAGCGATGGATCTGGATCATGTTGTCTTGCTAAATGCGGCATCGGATTATTATGATAAGTTAGAGTTTGATAAGGCCTTAGATTGCGTGAACAAGGTTTTGAAACAGGATAAAACAAACATACTCGCACGTAATCAAAAGGCCTCAATATTAATAGAGTCCTGGACTGGTGAAGAGTCTGAAATAGGGAGGGTGAAGGAAGCGATAAGCCATTTGAAGATACTATGCGATTCTGATCCTAGGAATAAGGCTGTTTATTGTTATAATCTGGGTAACGCTTTCAACAAGATATCTGGATGTCAGATATCAAAGAATAAGGGGGCATTAAACGAAAGCATCATTCGTGATCTTGAGACTGCAAAAGATTGCTATCAGGAATCACTTGAAATAAATGCGAATCAACCGCACGTTTGGATCAACAAAGGAAATATCCTTAAAAACTTGGGAAGATACTTCGAATCTATCGAATGCTATGATAGGGCAATTCTGTTCCAGAATAATCACTATAACGCCTGGGCATGTAGAGGTCTTACGTGCTGGAACCTAGCCAAGATAGTCACCAATGATGAAGACAGTATGTTGTTATTCCATCATGCGATGATATACCTGGCAATCGAGATGATGCTTCACCCAGATAATCTGATCAGTGAAAATACGAGAAAATTTGTGGACAACTACATCAAGCGCAACCAGATCAAGATTGATTATCCCGGACTGATTAAGGAACAAGTGCCTCGGAAGATTCCTTTACTCGGTGAACGTTTCAATGTATTCTCCTCAAACAAAGATGACTTTCAGACCTTCTATTATACGTTCTGTCAAGAACACCGCTTGTTTTTAAATACGCACTTTGATTGCAGTGACTGCGATCTAACTACAAAGGATCTGCTAAGTGTAGGGTTTGTGGCGGACATCAACGACTTTAAAAGGCCATATGAACTGATGAAAAGATGGCATTCATTATTAGACGAATATAAGACGGCAAGATTCTTTTTAACCCTCTCGCAGTATAATCACAAAGACTTCGTTTTTCTAGATAAGCAGAGATATGAACCTGATTATAGCCTCAATTATATTCAGAATGTTGAAGCATTAAAATATGCATTTTTAATCACGATGGGAGTTTATGATAAGGTCGCCTTCTTCCTTAATTATTACGATGGATTAGGTTTGCCCGAAGATTCAATCTGCTTTTTAGGGAGCAATTGTATCTTCAACCAATCTTCTATTGTTGAGGAGAGCAAATGGAACCGCAATATTGTTGCGATGGACAGTATCCGGCGAGACTTGGAGAAAAAGGAATTGAAAAAGATGGTGGCTGCACGGAACTATATCGTTCACAGGTACTTTGTTCTCCATGACCTAGTTAAAATCAAGGATCTAGCATATCCCTTTGATCCTGATAATACAGAAATTACCAACAAAGATTACCATATGGATATCCATGAATTCTTCAATTTGACAATCCAGGCACTGCGAAATGTTCGTGATGTGTTATTCACACTCTCCTTCTATATATCGGAAAAGGAATCAAAAAGAAAGGAGGAGTTAGGAGGTAATCTTCCCTCATTGGACTGGACGGTTGATTTTGATCAGAATCCCGAACTAGCCAAAATTGCCGATGAACTCGAAAGCGAAATAACGGAGGCTACGAAACAGTGTCTGGAAGACATAATCCAACCGCTTATGAGTGAAAAACGGGAACAAAACCAATGAATCTAATCTGCGCTGAAAAGGGGCGATTTCTATCCCTTTGTATATTCTCATTCATCCAATTTTTGTAAAACATGTTATCAGAAGCCATATCCCGCTACTCACAGCACCTCTAATTATGAAGCAATCTCCCGACCAAACTATATCCCAGTGTCTTCGCGTTTATCGGAAGTTCATCGAGGAGACAGTATTTCACCCGCAGTTCCTCAGGTGCCTTTTCGTGAATGCTTACAATCACTTCCTGTCAGGCAAGATCCTCGCGGAAAAAGGCCTGATTACCCAGTCCTACAATTGTCTGAGGATGGGGCTGGAGAGCGAATGGCTCGGGCTCATCCTCATGAAAGACCCCGGGCTCGGCATGCAGTGGGCCTTCGGCCTCGGTGACGAGGGCGTCCTGAAACGCCTGAAAGATCTGGAGAAGCCATATATGATCAGGAAGACTCTCGGGGATACTCCCCGAATCACCGTCAAGGACCGTGATGAGATATACGCGGCACTCTCGGACAAAAGCCATACAAAACTTGCAAGCGTGGCCCGCTCCTTCATCCCACCAAACGCCTCCCCCGCCGATGAGTTCATTGACTGTATCCCGATGGGCGGTATGCGGGGGAAGAACAACATCCCGCGCATCCTCCGGGGTACCGCGACCGTGCTCAGGTTTGCCTTGGCAGAGATCGAGGATGGCCTCGGCCAGCGCCTCCTGGAGGAGGGATGGACCTGGAAACGGGCAGACCTCGTACAGATCACGGAAGCAGGGGTTGAAACTCAGGATGGTACATTTGAACCCCATATCTCCTCCAAAGGCCGCCCTGGAGCCGATCCGATGCAGGCCGCGGCTTTACTCTCTGCGATACGGCATGGCAAGATCTGAATTTTTACCTCATCTTACCAGCTGTCGAGGGTATCCTGATCGCTCGATGCGGGTGGGAACTTCTGTCCTGATGTCAAAATAGCGGGTCCAAGTGCTGTCTTCCCTCACCCCCCGCCGAGCACCTTCACGATCACCGCCACCACCCCGCCTACAACCCCGCCGGCCCCGGCGCTGATGGTGGAAACTCTTCGTTCCTCCCCGGCCATCTCCGCCCGCCACCCTTCGAGCGCCCGGATCCGGGCCTCAAATTCTTCGTCCTGTGCCTCCATTCTCTGCAGCGTCCGGCAGATCCACTTCACGTCCCGGTTCGTCTCGTAGACGAGCTCCCGGGTGGTCTTCTCCCCGGTCATTCCCA
>ENA-UOOH01001143-UOOH01001143.1-fermentation-metagenome-genome-assembly--contig:-NODE-1143-length-26694-cov-11.881790_pt1 | contig 26694 bp, 20 predicted proteins | sample MGYA00245778_ERZ724025 | MGnify/ENA primary metagenome ERZ724025 (study PRJEB28704, sample SAMN03018313) | fermentation metagenome | biome: anthropogenic terrestrial biome; feature: soil... | reverse complement strand
TATCGGTCATTTTTGTGAAATTGGAGTTTGTTTTATGAATTTTTGAGAAAAAGAAACCACACGGGGCTACAAGCCTGGAGATAACTGAAGTAAGTGCGAAGAATGGGTGATAATGGAAATAATAATAAAAACATATGGATTTATAAAATTTCTTCCTTAACTTTGTCACAGAATTTTGGTGTTGCGTTTCCATTTCTTCGGAAAACACAATGAAAAGGGAATCAGGTGCAAATCCTGAACAGACCCGCTGCTGTAAGCTCAACCAGAATCCGCGTGCAATACTCAAATCCACTGTTCCGGCAAACCGGGATGGGAAGGTAGCACAACGGACGAGTAAGTCAGAAGACCTGCCAAAATAACAGATGTTAAATAGCTTTCGGGGATTGGAGCTTGAAGGACAAACACGCATTACAGCCGTTTTTCTTTATTTTGGTCACTCAGTTTACAAAAACACTTCAAACGTGTGTTAACTCTATCTCAATGAGCCACTCTTTCCGAAAGCTTAATTTTCGGTAATATGAATTTGTACAAGAAAACCACACTTTTGGTTATAATCGGGCTGCTGATTTTGACAGGACAGCTATATGGCCAAATCACACACTCTCAATCCGACAAAGATTCAACGGCAATGTTTCTCCATTTGGATGAGTTTGTTGTCTACGGCAGCCCTTTGATGAAAGAGGTGATTCCCGTACAAAGATTATCGGGAGAACAGCTCAAAAACCTGAGTTCTTTTTCGGTAGCCGATGCCATCCGTTATTTTTCGGGCGTTCAACTCAAGGATTATGGCGGTATAGGCGGACTTAAAACCGTGAATGTGAGAAGTATGGGGACTCATCACGTGGGAGTCTTTTACGACGGCATTCAATTGGGCAACGCACAAAACGGCCAGATTGATTTAGGTAAGTTCTCTTTAGAAAACATCGAAGAAATATCGCTTTACAACGGACAAAAGAGCAATATCTTTCAACCGGGAAAAGACTTTGGATCATCAGCCACTGTCTACCTGCGATCACGAACCCCGCGATTCAGCGAAGGTAAGCGCTACAACTTACGAACTTCCGTCAAAGGCGGTTCTTTCGATTTAATCAACCCTTCCCTGCTCTACGAATACAAGATTAACGACAACCTGAGCACCTCCGTCAATGCGGAGCACATCAACTCATCGGGTAAATACAGATACCGGTACAAACGTGTTTTTCCCGGCACAAAGGAAGTCATGTACGACACCACCGCCATCAGGAAAAACGGCGATATAGAGTCCGTACGCCTGGAAGCAGGATTGCATGGAACAATCGACAGGGGACATTGGCGTGCCAAGAGTTACTTTTATAATTCGGAACGAGGCATTCCGGGAGCCATTGTAAATAATAAATGGAAGAACTCGCAACGGCAATGGGATCGCAGTTTTTTCATTCAGGGTGTTTTTCAGAAATCCATAACGCCCAAATACGATTTATTGATCAACGCCAAATATGCATATGACCACATGCGATATCTCAATCCCGACACCACATTAATGTTGATTGACAACACTTTCAATCAGCGGGAGACATACATCTCAGCAGCCAACAAATACTCCATCACCCGAAAGTGGGATGCCGTGCTTTCGGCCGATTTTCAATACAATACACTGACATCCGACCTGGCCGGATTTGTTTATCCAAAACGGCTCACCTCGCTGATTGCTTTAGCAAGCGCAGCCGATCTCGGCAAGGTGAAGATGCAGGGAAGCCTGTTGGCGACTGTTGTAAACGAACGGATAAACTCTGGCAATACCGCTGCAGACGATTCCGTGAAGGCAGCACCCGATAAAAAGGAACTTACTCCGGCATTTTTTGTATCGTACAAACCGTTCAAAAACCGGAATTTCAATATCCGGGCTTTTTATAAACACATTTTTAGGATGCCCACATTTAATGATCTCTACTATACCGATATTGGGAACATCCACCTGAAACCCGAATTTACCCATCAATATAATTTGGGGTTTCAATACGACAAAAGCTACTCCGACGGACTTGTACGACAATGGCATCTGCAGGCTGATGTTTATTATAATGAGGTTACCGACAAGATTGTGGCCGTGCCCAAAGGCAGCGGGCAATACCGCTGGATGATGATGAACCTGGGATACGTTGAAATCCGCGGGATAGACGTAGCCGCATCCACGATTGTTGAGCCATGTAAAGACTTGTTCCTCAACATACGATGCACATATACGTATCAGAAAGCACAGGATTTCACCCCGCGAAAAAGCGAAATCCTGCAAAAAAGTACCTGGGGCGGACAAATACCCTATATACCCTGGCACAGTGGTTCCGTCATTGCAAGCACAACCTACAAAAGCTGGCAACTTAATTACAGCTTTATCTATGTGGGCAAACGCTACCATTCTTCAGCAAATATTCCCGCAGAATATGAACAACCTTGGTACACGAATGACATGACCGTCACGAAAAAACTGAAATATAAATCCGTTGATTTTCGCCTGAGCGCGGAAATCAATAATATTTTCAACCAAGACTACGAAGTGGTGCTCAATTATCCCATGCCTCAGCGCAATTATAAACTTTCGTTAACGGTAGAGTTATGATGAAGACAGAAATCAAAAGACAGAAATCAAAAGACGGGAGAAAATATGGCATTGTATTTCTTTTTATAGCCCTGCTCGTTCTTTTCGCATCCTGCCGCGGCGATGTGGAAATGATTCTCTCGGAAGACATTGCCGTGGGTAATCCTGAGATAATAAAAGGATACAAGGGCTTTTACCTGCTCAACGAAGGCAATATGGGCAGTAACAAAGCCACGCTCGATTATTACGATTTCGCCACAGGGAAATATAAAAAGAACATTTATGCGGAAAAAAACCCCACCGTTCCCAAAGAAATGGGCGATGTAGGTAACGATATCGGCATTTACGGAGGAAAGCTGTACGCCGTTATCAACGTTTCCAACAAAGTGGAAGTGATGGATGCCGAAACAGCCGTGCGCGTCTCACAAATAGAAATCCCCAATTGCCGTTTTATCAAGTTCCACCAAGGTTATGCCTACGTGACATCATATGCCGGGCCGGTGGTTATCGACCCCAATTACGAGCAAATCGGATTTGTGGCAAAAATAAACACCGCCACGCTACAAGTGGTGGACAAATGCCTTGTCGGCTTTCAACCCGATGAATTGGAAATCGTGGACGGCAAAATTTATGTTGCCAACTCCGGCGGATATATGGGCGCGGGAAATACCGAAGGTTATGAACGTACCGTTTCGGTTATTGATATAGCCACTTTCAAAGAAGAGCGCCGCATTGACGTGGCGTATAATCTCGAACGCATAAAAGCCGACAGTCGCGGCAACTTGTGGGTAAGTTCGCGTGGCGATTACAAAGGACTTCCCGCCCGGTTATTTTTTATCGACCGTCAAAAAGGCGAAGTAACCGACACCATTCCTATTGCGGCCAGCAACTATTGGATAGATGACGACTTACTATACGTCTACGGTACGGAATGGAGTTACATAACCTACGATTGGGAAATTACATACAGCATAGTCGATACCCGAACGCATGAAATTATTTCCCGCAGCATCATTACCGATGGCACCGACCAGGAGATTGAAAAACCTTACGGAATCATGGTACATCCCGAAACCAAAGACATCTACATTACCGATGCGGGGAATTACGTCACCCCCGGCGCGCTTTATTGTTTCGATAAACATGGGAAAAAGAAATGGGCAGTAGAAGCGGGAAACATTCCCGGACATTTCGCCTTGCTGCCAATGTATGAATGAACTATTTAAAATGAAAGAAAAACTTAAATTATGAAACAAAAAATAATATTTTTTATTCTTGCGGTTATTCTACTTGCCTGCGGCAACAGAGATGAAATAGTAGAGACAGAAGAGAATACAATTGTCACAACCGGAGAATCAACAAATGAAGTAACTGCAGTAAATGCAACAGAGTGTGTTTTTATCCCATATCCCGATTTAGGCTCGAATGGGGATACGCGTTTTTCCGAATTTTGGGGAACAGCTTACGATGCCAACTCCATTTTAATGGGATATGCTCTCAAGAAGAATGAAAAGGTAATTGATATGGAAAAACTGTATGATAATAAAAACTTTTCGTTTGCGATAATACAAATTTTATCATCTGGAGCTCGCACCCGGGTTTACTCCAATTCATCAGATTACCTTTCCCAAACATCGTTTTCCAAAGAAGCTATCGAAAAAATGTTGCCTCCAGGAAAACTTAGTCAACCCAACCGGTTGTTTGCTGAAATAATTATCGATTTAAAGAAGAATGCTTACAATTGGTTGGTTAGTTCGCATACAAATAACATCATTGCTGAAAGTTATTTGCATCCTAAATTCAGGGAAATGTTATACAACAGCACTATGGAAAATCTACTCAACACCTATGGACAATACGTGTTGACAGAGTATTTTACCGGTTGGAAAATGGTGTTGTTTTATACAGCATTGCATAACGGCAATAAATCAGTAGAAGAGAAGGAGTCCGATTTTTTTTCTTTTGTAAACAGCACATTTAACAACGAAACAGCCAAAAATAAAGAAGGCAAAACATACAATAAACAAACTATTGCTTATAACAACAAATATGCGGAGCAGATATCGGATGTGGAAATCAGTGTTCGAAATATTGGCGGTGGGGGTTCATTTTCCGATGCAACAGGATTGAAAAACCTGAAAAATGTTGTTTTCAGTTTAAATCAATGGTACAATACGCTAAACGATGACAATTATAAAATCACGGAAGCCCGGGAAAAAGGATTAAAGCCTATTTCGGATTTCTTTTTGGAGGAAAACTTCAAAGAAAGGGCAAAGAAATTTGTCTCGGGAAAAGCAAGCACAAAAACGTTGCAATCCCCTTCTATCCATATAATCAACCATAAAGACAATGAAGGCAAAAACATCCTTTCAACGTATCTGCTAACCCGTTTTGGAGATTATATCCTTCTCGATACTCAAAAGCCTGCTTCCGATGAGGATAATTTGAACAAAATGGAGATATTGAAAGAAAGAAAAAAAGAGTTCTACGGAGTGGAAATCATAAATACCACCAACACTCCTGTAGCTGAAAGCACATTTTCGTTAAACGGATTAGATGAAAGCAAAATGAAGAAATACATTAATCCGCACAATAAGATAACCTATCTATTGTATTCGGATACTGGAAAAAAATATGCTTTTTCTGTTTATAACGACTCCATAAAAGATATTTACGGAATAAAGAAATGGATAGATAAATTACCCGAAATCAATATTCGTTCTTACGAACTTTATAAATATAAAATTATTGCATTATAAATTAATAATTCAATCAACTTATGAAAAAGAAAAATCTCCTTGCTTTGCTCCTGTTGGCAACCCTCTTTGCCGCATGTAAAGAAGAATTTTTAGCACCTGATATTTCGGGTATTGAAACCAATGAATATGTATTAAACATTGGCGATGTAATGGTATTGGCCCCCAATGTGAAAAACCTCAAGGGCAACAATTACGAATGGATGCTTAACGGAAAGAAGATTCCCGGTGCCACGTTCGATTACACTTTTACCGCCCGCGAACCGGGAACATTTCTTGTGCTGTTTAAAGCCGGAAACAAAGGAGGAAAAGCTGAACAGGCTTTTAAAATTACGGTGGAAAAACCTATTGAAATCACTTTTGAAGGGTTGTTAAGCACACCTAAAAGTAAAGTGCTGGACATAAAACCTGTCATCACGGGGCCTGACCGTGATGATTATACGTACGAATGGACGATAGAAGACAATATAATTGGAAAAAACGAGACCCTCGAATTCATCACCCTTGCTCCCGGCAACTATACTGTTCAACTGACTGTTAGCGCAGGAAAACAAAAACAAACGGCCAACTGCAACATTGAAGTGACGGATGCCAAGTATTCCAACCGGCCTGTTTCGTTACTGGAGTACATTCCCGCACCCGGAAATGACTGGACACAATTGAGAGACTCTTACCCCAATCCCCCCGCTTTTAATTACCCCTATCAAGAGTTCCTGGAAAAAGCCTCGGAATATATCAATGAAAACGGAGTATATTTTAATTTACAAAATTGGGGTAGCTCCGTCACCCTGGGTTTCGACCATACCCTTGTAAACATCCCCTCCCAAAATGATTTTGAAGTTTGGGTAAGAAGCCTGCTTGGCAATCCACTGCCAGTCTCTTTTTATGTCTCGTACGATAAAAACAAAAACGGAAAGGCCGATGATGAATGGTTTGAAATTAAAACGGTTGATTATGGCAAGGAAGACATAAAAGAGTATGTAAGAACCTATACTTTAGTGGAAGCCTCTGCCAAAGATTCAGAAGAGGGAAAAACTACCGTTACGTATAAAGATAAATGGGAAGACAATCAAGGCAATAAAGGGGGAAATGAATGGACTTTCGACTTCGACAACACGGCCGAAAACGCCCTTTTCCCCGGTTATTATCTTAAAAACGGAAAAATAGAACAATACGACGGTTGGAAAAACACTTTCACCGTGAAGGGAAAGCTGATCAACAAAAAAGTTACTCAAAGTGCCTGGTATTCACAATATAAATTAAACATAAACGACGCCGTTACTGCACTGGGAGAGCCGGCAAAACTTGTCGGAATAGATTTTATTAAAATACAAAACACAAGTGAAACTTATTGGAAGGACGAAGAAACTCCCCGCCCTAATCAAGAGAGGCTGGAACTTCTCAGGGACCTTCATTTATAATGTCATCCTAAAACTTTATCGAAATGAAAAAAATACATCTATTGCCTTTATGGTTCCTGCTTTTTTTAACGAACTGTGCTAAAGAAGCCGAGCCCGGCATAGTCCCGGTAATTTCGGGACTGGAACAGGGATATTTGCTCACCACCAACCAAATGCTGGAACTGAAACCTACCGTGGGAAATGCTCCCAGCGCCACCTATACCTGGATACTCAACGGTGTGGAAGATGCCGCCACGCCCACCTATACTTTTACCGCACCTTCTGTGGAGGGGCGTCATACACTTGTGTTAAGGATAACTACCGCCGGTGGCGTGGCCCAAAAGGCTATCGTTATTGAAGTAGGTAATTTTACCGTTGTGACGGGTACCCCCAATACACTACTTACGCCCGAACTTCCCGACAACTTAAAAGGCAAGGCTAATTACAAGTGGGAAATAGTGAACGCATCGTCGCGACTATTTCGTTTGTCGTATGCCGAGACCGAGACACCTTTGTTTATCGCTGCCAAAACCGGAGAATACGCGTTAAAAGTGACCGCCGACGGGCTTGTGCAGAAATACCTCGTGAAGTTGCGTAACGATATGTCATCACAAACAGCCTACATTTCTCAAGTATTTGATTACCTGCCCGCTCCCGGACAGTTTGTAAACAAGCTCCCTAAATATGACGAAGGCGATACGCATGCTGATATGGTAGCCAAGACAGGGACAAACCTGGTCGGCGGAAGCCCAACAATGATTACCCTTGGAGGATGGGGCGGGTACGTGGTTTTCGGGTTTGACCACACCATCACAAATGTAAAAGGCAAACGTGATTTCCGCATATTGGGGAACGCATTCGGAGCGAACGCAAATCCTCGTCCCGACGCACCTTTCGGAGGAAGTTGTGAGCCAGGAATCATTATGGTGGGATACGATAAGAACAAAAATGGGAAGCCCGATGATGATGAATGGTACGAAATAAAAGGAAGCGGAAACTTCTCGGCAGAAAATGAACCGTGGTATCCTATGGCGGTGGACAACAAAAACGATCTGCGGACTTTCCGCGATTATGAAATGACTTATTATAAACCCAGCGGCGAAACACCCGAAGAAACCGGCGAAATAAATAATCCAGGCTCTTTTGTGACCATTAGGAATTATATCAAATGGACAGACAACAAAGGCCAGGAAGGATATAAAGTAAAAAATGTCTACCACAAACAGACCTACTATCCGGCTTGGATAAAGGATGGGCAGGTTACCTACAAAGGTATCCGCCTGGCCGACAACGGTATCGACGAAAGCGGACAAGGCAGTTATTACGTATTGTATGCCTACAAGTGGGGCTATGTGGATAATTTTCCGAACAACGATGACCGTTCCGGCATCGATATCGACTGGGCAATTGATAAAGACGGCAATCCCGCCGATCTTCCGGGTATCGACTTCGTGAAAGTATACAACGGCGTGGACAAGGAAAACGGCTGGCTGGGTGAAGCTTCCACAGAAGTGGCCGGCGCGCACGATTTACACATGCTGGAAAAAAGTATTGAAACAATAGAAATCAATTAAAGGGCCTATTACCATCAAGGCATATAAACCTAAACAACAACAGAATATTGAAAATCATGAACAAGAAATCCTTTCTCCGATTCTCCGTAATCACGGCAATGATCCTGCTGGCAGCATTCAGCCGCCTGCTCCCCCACCCGCCCAACTTCGCACCCATAGGCGGCATGGCATTGTTTGGCGCGGCATACTATACGCGCAAAGGGTGGGCATACTTAGTCCCGATTGTCGCCATGTGGATCAGCGACCTGGTATTGAATAATGTAGTGTATGCCGAATACTTCAACCGGTTTGTCTGGTTCTACTCCGGTTCGCTGTTCACTTACGGTGCGTTTGCCCTGATTGTGCTGATGGGCACATTTACGTTACGCAAAGTGCATGTGCCGCAACTGCTGTTCTCGGCTTTGGGAGCGTCCATCATCTTCTTTTTGGTATCCAACTTTGGAGTATGGATATCTACGAATATGTATCCGCGTACATGGGAGGGCCTGACGACCTGTTACATTGCCGGCCTGCCGTTCTTCAAAAACACCGTACTGGGCGACCTGGTTTATTCGGCAACCCTCTTCGGGTTATTCGAAATATCGCTTTCGTGGTTTCCCAGGCTGCGCACCCCGCATGAAGCCTATGCCGAAGCCAAAAAGATCGTATCGAAAAGAAAATGAATGCGGGAATGATGACAACCTCTCCGTTTAAACAAGTAATATTAACCCATTATTTTTTTATGAGTATGAAAGAGATAAAAAACAGAAAAAGAAATGCAGGGATGCGTCATGACGTATCTTCTCCAACGGATGCGGCAGGATCCTACACGGCTCCTGAAATCGAAATCATTGACATCGAACTCTCGCAAAACATTTTGGGTGGCAGCCTTCCTCCGTCGGAAGGAGAACCGTGGATCCCGTAGGCTATAGAATCAAACTTATTATCAACCTTTCAAAAAGAAAAAAATGAAAAGTAAAATATTTTTCACACTGTTTCTGGGCACGCTTATTCTTGCAGGTTGTGCTGAAAACGAAATCATTGATACAAACCGGCCCGAATACGTGTTGCAGGAAAAAACCTTTACCCTCACGGCAACTATGCCCGGCGACGGCCCGGATACGCGTATCGCCCTTACGTCCGGCCAGGGAAATTATCCGGCTGTAACCCTCAGGTGGGAAGAAGGCGACCAAATTGAGCTCTGCCTTGTACAAGCCGGGAAAAAAGTCAAACAAACAGTTACGGTAAAAAACATATCGCAGCCCGACGGGAAAACGGCCGAGTTTGAGGTTACTGTCCCGTCCAACTTTACGGGTCCCACGTTCGACGTTTACGGAATTTACGGCGGTGGTGGATTAAACGATACCAACCCGGCTCTAGCCAATATATCACCGGCAAACATACCCGACAACTCTCCCGTGGCGTTAACCGGCGAAAATTCCCTCCAGTCGAAAAAGATGGTTGCACTCACTTTCAGCCAAACAGGAGTGAGCACAGCATCGCCCGATGTGGATGCCTCTTTCGCCCATTTGGGAAGCATGATCTGTCTGCGGTTGAAAAACACGGGGAACGAGTCGCTCAATACCGAGGGTAAAGTTTTTGTATTAAGCAGTTCCAATTCTTCCCAATGGCAGGTTTACGGGAACTATTCGTTCGATATTACCGCCGGAGCCAATTTTACCACCGGAGAAACCGACGCCCAATTCGCAAGCGAACAGGCAATTGCTTCCGGACAGACGGTGGAATTATGGACATGGATAGTTCCAACAGGAAACAATACCGGTTCACTGGACTTCTGGATGTACGATGCCGCCAATTCCGCTTACAAACGTTCCAATAACTTTCTTCCCGGCAGGGAGAACCTGCAAGCCGGCAGAACCTATTACATAAATGCGGAATGGAACGGAAGCGAGTTCACGTTTCCCGGCGGCATACAAAAACCCAATACCTACACCATTACTTTCGAGGAGGAGTATTATACACCGTTTATCGATTTTACATTGGCGAATGGTACGGCTACACAGAGTGTTGTTATTCCCGGATGGGCTGGTGGTCCGAATGCTCATCCTTACCCGTGGGTGGACCCTGTTACAAGATTGACTACGTTACAGCCAACCCTCAGTTGGGGATCGGGGTATCCGTGGATATTGTCTCCGTATAATTCGAAAAACAACACCGCTTTCGGCGACTACTTGCATGATTTATACGTATATCATCCCACTCACGATGATGCCACCGCGGGCGGAGGCAATAATGGTTCTAATCATTTTATCACAACTTTTGGTTATCAGGAAACGGGTAATCCATATATGCCGGATGACGGACGCCCCATATTCAGCTTTGAAGACGGCACAGCACGTACCATCGAGAGTTGCTACGTAAACTCCACCTGCTACTTCCTGAATGTGGCGGCTAACGGGAATTCGTTGTCGCCGGCACTGGGCGAAGGAGAAGATGTGATACTGCATGCCACGGGATACGATGCCGATGACAACGAGACAGGCACGGTAACCATGACTTTTGCCACCAAAGACAAACTCATCACCCGATGGACGAAGTGGAACTTATCGGCTTTGGGAAAGGTGGTGACGTTGAAAATCAACATGACAGGAGGAACCGACAACGGCTACGGATTTTCCCTTCCGGCATATTACGCCATAGACGACATTACCGTTAATCTGGAGTAACAGCACGCTGCCGTTCCACCATGCGGGCAAACTCGCCGCCCTGTTCCATCAGGGCGGCAGGACTGCCCTGTTCGGCCACAACGCCGTCCTTGATCACCACGATTTTATGGGCTCTGGCAACGGTGCGCATCCGGTGGGCAATGATCAGCACGGTTTTATTCTTCACCAACTCCGAAATGCCGGCCTGTATTTTGGTTTCGTTTTCCACATCAAGACTCGCCGTAGCTTCATCCAACAGCACAACGGGAGCGTCTTTAAGCAGAGCGCGGGCAATGGATATGCGCTGGCGTTCACCGCCGGAGATCGCGGCGCCGTTCTCACCGATAAGGGTATCGTAACCCTGCGGCAGGCGCCTCACAAACTCGTCGCACCGCGCCAGTCCGGCCACGCGTCGCACCTCTTCGTCGGAGGCCTCGGGTTTGCCTATACGGATGTTGTCGGCCACGCTGGCGTTGAACAGCAGCACGTCCTGAAAGACCACCGCATAGTTTTTGAGCAATGCCTCAGGGTCAATTTGAGAAATATCCTGTCCGCCGAGGGTGATTTTGCCGCTGTCGATATCCCAAAAGCGAGCGGCAAGCTTGGCGGAGGTGCTTTTGCCTCCTCCCGACGGACCCACCAGAGCCGTCACCTCACCCTGCCGGGCAGTGAAAGACACGTCCCGAAGCACTTGTTTGCCTTCTTCGTAAGCAAAACAGACGTTCCGGAAAACAATATCGTAATTCTCCACTTCGTATTCGGTTTTTCCCTGCTGCACGGGCATTTGCTCCATTTCGCGCATGCGGTTGATGCGCACGTCCAACAACGTAAGTACGGCGATGTTGTTGAACACATCCATTACCGGATTGTAGATGCTGGCGGCTATCATCAGAAAAACGAGATAGGTGAACATCGTGATACCGCCGGCCGAAAGCAGGTACGCCCCTGTGAGGATGACCGATGCCAACCCCAGCTTCAAGACAATATACGATGTGTTGACAAGTACTCCGCCATGTAACTCACCCCGCAAAAGCGTTTTCTCGTACACTTTCAGGTTTTCGTCAAATCCATGGAGGTAAGCCTGTTCGTTGTTATACGACTTTATTTCCTGAATGTTCTCCAATCCCTCCTGAATTTGCTCGGTAATGCCCCGTTTCACCTTGTAAAACTTAAGGTTGGCATTGTCCAGGACCTTTTTACCCCCGAAAATTATCGCCGTGGCCACCGGCACCACCCAGAACAAAGCGACGGACAACCGCCAATCGTAAAAGAACAATCCCGTGGCAATAAGCAAGATGCTGATCACGGAAGCAAACAACTGCGGAACAGCGTGCGAAAACAACTGTTCGATCATGGAATTGTCTTCCATGACGGTGGAGGTTAAATCCGACAGGTTCTTTTTCTCGAAAAACGCCAACGGCAGTTTGCGCAGCTTTTCGGCCATGCCTATACGTCGGTTGGCGCTTTCCGTATAAACGTTGGTATAGGTGTGGGTATATTGTAGCATTGCGATGGTAAAAGCGATAATTAGAAACACCGCAGCTATCAGCACGTAATACCAGAATCCGTTTGTCACGGAGCTTACCGGATTGATAGCGGGTTGCAGGTAATCCGTGAGGAACAGAAAGATGTACATGGCGGGAAGCATTAGTGCGATATTGAGCAACACGGTGAATAGAATTCCGCCTACAAACGATTTGACCCCTTTTTCCGAAAGGGCAAAACGGCTTTGGAAGTATTTGTTTAGTGTCATAATGTTGTTTTTTTATTCGAAAGACGGAAAACTCATACCGTCCACTCTACCGATTTCTGATATTCATTCCACATTGCATTGTAGGTTCCGTTTCGGGTTAGCAACTCGTCGTGCGTGCCTTGTTCCGTAATTTTCCCGTCTTCAATGACGAGGATAGAGTCGGCCTGTTGTATGCTGGTAAGGCGGTGAGCTATCATCAATACTGTTTTTCCTTTCATCAGCTCATGCAAAGCCTGTTGGATGAGGTGTTCGTTTTCGGGATCGGCAAAGGCGGTGGCTTCGTCGAGTATCACGATGGGGGCATCCTTGAGGAAGGCCCGTGCCAAAACTATCCGCTGTTGTTCGCCTCCCGAAAGGTAGGTGCCCTCGGCGCCGATCTTCGTGTCGAACCCTTGCGGCAGGCAGTCAATAATTTCGCGGCTCCGTGACAGCCCGATTGCCCGTTGCACATCCTGGTCCGAAGCATGGGGATTGCCGTACCTGATATTTTCCAATAACGTGGTTTTAAAAAGTTTGGTGTTCTGGAAAACGAACGAAATATTCCGCATCAGCTCTTCCTGGGCAATGTGGCGAACATCAACACCGCCTATTTTTACGCTTCCGCCCGTTACATCCCAAAAACGGGGAATAAGACGGGCAATGGTTGTTTTTCCGCCACCCGACGGTCCTACCAATGCATACATTTTCCCCTGGGGAACCGAAAAGCTCACGTTATCCACTGCATTTTGCCTGGTTCCGGGATATGCGAATACTACATTCTCAAAATCAATGCCGTAACCCGATATGGTTTTGGGGTTCCCGGCAACGGGCAGCAGATCTGCATCGGTCAGCCTCTCGATGCGCGTGATGGCTTCGTCGGCAAGGTAGAGGTTTTGATTGAGGTACATTATTTTCATGATGTTGGTGGCGATGACGGGTGTTATCAGCACATACAGAAACATATCGGCAATAATGGGAGCGTAACTGCCCGTGCGCCCAACAAGCAGGATGGCTGCCGGAACCAAAAAATAAGCAAACCCGTGTATAAGTGTGGTATAGAGCGACATGGGCCTTTGCCACGTGAGCGTATATTTTGTCACCAGGTTTTTGTATGTGATGATGCTGTCGTAAAACCGTTTAAAGGAGAATACGGTTTGCTGGAAAACCTTTACCACCGGTATCCCGCGAACGTATTCCACGGCTTCGGTGCTCATCCGCTCCTGCGCATCCATGTAAAGTTTACGGAAATCGTTGCGTTTGGGATCCATCATGTACCCCATCAGCACAAATGCCGAAACGAGCGGGATAAGACAGGCAACACCCAATGGCCGGTTGAAAATAAAAATCAGCACCATGACAGCCAGGGGCGAAACGATGCTCGCCGCCAGATCGGGCAGGATATGTGCAAGAAACGTGTGCGTGCTCGAAGCGTCCTCATCGATGATTTTACGCATGCGCCCGCTGGTGTTGCGGTCGAAAAAGCCGAGCGGCATGGCTACTATCTTCCGCATTGCCGAACGACGCAAATTGGTTTCCACGCGGAAGGCCGCCAAGTGCGACAGCAACAGCGAAACGAAGTAAATCAGCAGCGAGGTTATGGCGGCTGCCACCGCTGCCCATGCATAGCTGTTTACCGGTGTGTTACGTGCAATGCCTCCTGCCTCTAACAGAGTCCGTACGATAAGCCACACGAAAATGTAGGGCAGTAAGGATACTATGCCGTTTAGCGCCGACATCACGAGCGACAAGGGCAACAGGACTTTGCGGTTGTCCATGTAAACGTTGAATTTTTTGAGTGTTTTATTCATATCTTTAATACCTGTTTTCATCCACAATCAGCTGTTCATGACCCTCACAGCAGTTGTAACCTATTTGCAGGACGGAATGGCCGATGCCGTGGCTTCGCAGGCAGGCTTCTATCTGCCCGCGCATCTCCGTTGCCTGCACCATATCTATATTTTCCGCCGCATTGATATGCGCCTCAAAATGTACTTGGTCGTCGTTCAGCTGCCACAGGTGCAGGTGGTGAATATCCCGCACACCCGGGATACTCCCGATTTCGGATACCAGACGGTCTATGTCGATATGCGGAGGTGTTCCCTGCATCAGTATATCTATGGCCTGTTTGAGCACCGACCAGGTATGGTGGATAATGTAAATACCCACCAGAACAGTGATTACAGGGTCGAGCCATACAACTCCCCAGAACCAGATGGCCACCCCGCCCATAATAACGGCGACCGACGAGAGGGTGTCACCCATCAGGTGCAGGTAGGCCGCCTTAACGTTTATATTGCGGTTCTTGTCCTTTTGCAGGATTAGCACCGACACCCAGTTGGCTATCAGTCCTATAACCGCCACCGTAAGCATTAAAGCACCTTTAATGGGTTGGGGCTCCATAAGGCGGTGGTATGCCTCGATAAAAAGGAACAGGCATATCACAATAAGTGCCAATGCGTTGAAAAAAGCCGTAAGGATCTCTACGCGCTTATAACCGAAAGTACGTTTCCTGTCCGCCTTTTTGTTGCCCAACCTGTTGGCTGTCCAGGCAAAAAAGAGCGCCAGCGAATCACCCAGGTTATGTACGGCGTCCGAGAGCAGCGAGAGACTGTTGGAAAGCAGCCCGCCCGCAATTTCCGCCAGGGTAATTATAAAGTTGAGCAGCGTTACCCACAGCAGTTTTTTTCCATGTACCGCGCTATGGCTGTGGTGATGATGGGTGCAATGTTGTGAATGTGTGTGCATAAAAATTGATGTTTCAATGTTGTATGGAGACCGGAGTCGGAAACCTCCTATTTATCAAAAAGCAACAGACTGAACGCCATGACTGCCATTCCGCCGATAAGCCCGTAAATGGCCTGGTGGTGTTTACCGTACTCTTCGGCGGCGGGTAACAATTCGTCCAGTGATATGAAGACCATAATACCGGCTATGGCGGCAAATATAATCCCGAACATATTGCCGTTGAGAAAGGGAGCCAGTATCAGGTATCCTATCGCAGCACCTGCGGGCTCGGCCAGGCCCGACAGGAAGGAAAGCCAGAACGATTTGCGCCGGTTGCCCGTGGCATAGTATACCGGCACCGAGACGGCTATCCCTTCGGGGATATTGTGTATGGCAATGGCCACGGCAATAGGAATAGCCACGTTTACATCCTTAAGGGCTGCCAGGAAAGTTACCATGCCTTCGGGAAAGTTGTGGATAGCCAGTACCAGCGCCGTAACCCATCCTACCCGCAACAGCCCGGAATTTTCGGATACAGGAAAACCGCCTTTGCTCCCAGAACGGGATATATCTTCCACTCTCCACATTTCGTGAGGATTATCTTTTTTCGGCACCAACAGGTCAACAAGCATAATGAACAATACTCCACCAAAAAAGCCGAGTGTGGCACAGAACGTTCCTTGCCCACTCCCGTGCAGTTCCGACAAGATTTGTACGGCATCGACAAACAACTCCACAAAAGAGACATATATCATCACACCAGCCGAAAAGCCCAGTGATACCGAGAGAAACAACGTGTTTGTCCGCCGCGCAAAAAAGGCTATGGCGCTGCCTATGCCGGTGGACAGGCCGGCGAACAACGTAAGTGAAAAGGCTATGAGCACTTGTTTATCCATTATTTATGGTGTTTTTGGGAGACGGGAAACCGATGTTTCCGCTCCTGTTTTCTATACCTTCATCAGCTCTTTCCAGCCGGCTGTCCCGAAGGCGATGTATTCGGCAAGGAATTGCTCGATCTGGCTGCCGGTAAGCTCATCATGGCTCACAATTTCGCCTACCACGGTGAGCCACCATAAACTCATTATATGGATAAAAAATTCGGATATTTCACTGTTAATTCCGGGATATTTGGCTTTCATCCGTCGCATATATTCCATTCCCTTGAGGGTATGCTTGTCGGTAAAAGTGTCGCGGAAGTTCCCGAGCGACGATCCGTTTGCCTGGAACAGCAGCAGCTTGAGTTCGGATCTGTATCTTTTTATGATAACCGTGAAGTCGTCTAACATTTTTTGCTGGTACGACTTCATGGTGAAAACATCGGTGGTGAGGTAATCCCCGCTGTTGGGGTTCAGGGCTTTTTGCTCAACCTCCTCCAAAAGCGGCTTAAGCACGGCGCGGAATATTTCGTCCTTACTCCTGAAATAGTTATAGATGTTGCTCAGGGTTATGCCCGACTGTCTGGCAATGGCGCGCATGGAAGCTTCCTTGAACCCTTTTTTCAGGAATTCGCACCGTGCCGCCTGCAGGATGGTGCGGCGTATGTTTATTTTTTGTACTTGCATGGTAACGCTTACTCCTTCCGACTCCTCAATACCTATACTGTATTTCAATTCGCTTTATTTCCTCTTTCAGAAAAGCGACAAGCTCCTCTTCTTTTTCTCCCGCGACAAAGGCAATATTCCCCACCGTGGCCACATAGCCCGGCGAACAGGGCGGTATGGGGTTATTCAAGCAATTGAACCGGCTGTTCCTTTTGACCAGCAGGGGTATCAGCTGCGGATAGGCAGTCGTGATTTTGTAAATGGGTGTATATTTGTTTATTGTCATATCGCTTCATCAATTCTTTTCACCCGGATGTGCCGAAGGCAATGCATTCCATCATAAATCGGCTTTAAGCGCTGTGCGGAGATGGCGTTTGCATAACCATGTTTTTTACTAAAAACCGGCATACCCGAATACCTGTAACTCTATGAAATTTTCAGTCATATATTGACACATAATTAATCATTCAAATGAGTGCATAAACACCGGATTGCCGGCGGTAGTAAGTATGTGTTGGACATTGCTTCCATCGAAATTGCAGGTAAAGAATCCCACCTTGCTTTCGCCATAAGCACCGAATACGACCTGGTTTCTATAGGTGTCGATAAACACGCTGTGCCCGTCGGTAAGAGGAATACCGTCAATTTTCCGAATTGTCTTTGCCTTCAGGTCGACAAGTACCGCCATCGTATTGCGGGAGGTGTACTTATTATTCGGGTCGGTCAGTTCCGCAATGCATACGTATGCGGCAAGCTTACCATTGCCAAGGTACTTGCAGTTATACACCGACGCGGATTTGTAGTTCCCGGGGGCGGTGCCTTCGATGACCGTTTCCGAAATATCCCACGATTTGGAGGTGTCGAACTCGTCTTTTCCGGACGGGATACATACAAAACCGTTTTTCTTGTTGTCCGGCGAGAATCCGAAATAACCGGTGCATGCCATATAGAGGTCGTTCTGCTCATCGGTGAAAATCATGTTTTTAAGCATCGGGCGGGTAGGGAAAGTAAGCCCGGTTGTTTTCTCGGAAGCGATTTTCACCACCTTGTCCGTCTGTATGTCGATGACGGCCACGTCCACCTGCTGGTAATCGTCATACGGCATGTATTGTTCGTTTATCTGGTCCAAAGGCAGGTAGTAATATCCGTCGCGGACAAGGCCGTAAGCCGGTTCGGGACTTGCATCGCCGTGGGCATGAGAGGTGAGGTCTATCTCATCCGTCTTTTGCATGGCTTGGGGGTCGATAATCCACACCCTTCCTGTCGTGTAGAGAGGGATATACGCTTTCCGGTCGTCCACCCGGATAACGCTGCCGGCCATCGAATTGGGCGGCAGGCCGAGCGTCACGGGGGGCTCCAGCGTCTGCCCGGGGCGGTAAGTGTATTTTATGGCCTGGTGGGTGGCGTCTTTTCCCGAGGTTGACAGGACAAATATGTCGTTGCCGATTACCTCGATGGGAGAAGCAAAACCGACCTGTATGGCGTTGGAGTTATTCACATTCCCCGACAATGAGGGAAGAAGCTGGAAATAAGAGGATCCGCTCATCCCATCGGGATTTTTAACTGTCGTCCCGATTAGAAACTTGCCCGTACCTCCATCGGGGACCGGTTTATCGTTTTCTTTCTCGCAACCGGTCATCACACATGCAGCTACGCAAGCTGCCAGCATCATTTTTTTATTCATCGTTTTATTTGTTTATGGTGTTATTCAATTCCTGTATCCTTACATCAGCGCCGCAGGGGCGGCCACATTCATTTAAAAACATACCTCAGTTTCACGCCCAGACTACGTCCGGGTAACGGGCGGTTGAATTCCGACAGTACGCGAGCATCGGTCAGGTTCTTGATTTTTCCGGAGATAAACAGCCGTCTGTCCAGGAAACTGTGCTCAAAACCCAAGTCGATTGTCGTACTGCGCGGAATACGCCGCTGGTTGCTTGTCATTTCGAAATCGTACAGATATTCTTCGATAAACGAGCAGTCGGCAAACATACGGGTATTTTGTCCGTGCCCGCCGAAGAGGTTCTCTTTATGGAATTCCAATCCGGCATTGGCCAGTAGATAGGGAATGTTAGGCATCCGCTTGCCTTTGGTCGGATTGGGAACGGTGCTGTTTTCTTCAAACGGGCGCACATCCCTTAAATCCTGATACGTGGCATTTACATATCCGTACAGGAAGGGGAGCATATCGGCTTTCACTTCGGTTTCGACACCCAGCGTGCGCATCTCCCCGAAATTCTGGTATTGGGCGCCGATAAAACCTTTGGTAAAGCGTATCATGTCTTTCAGATACATGTAAAAAGCGTTTACTTCGACCTGCAAGTTGCTGCTTTTTTTGCCCGCCAGGTCGTAAAGCAGCCCGATATTGACGCTGGTGTTGCGTTCGGGCAGAAGCGATTCGGCGGGTGTGATGGAATAACCGTCGCCCAGCAACTCGGTGTCGGACGGAATACGCACATCGTAGCCGGCGGAAAATTTTCCCATCAAATCGGATAAAAAGCGGTATCGAAAAGCATTGCTCACCCCGAAATCCCGCTTGCTCACGTCGATGTCCCGTACAGGACCGCCGTAGATGTCGCCCTTACGGGTGTCCATCGAATAGACATAGTAGCGTGCCGTGAGCGAGTTCAGCAACTTGTCGTCGCGGGTGCGGAAGTCGTAGGTCAGTCCGCTTACCCAACTGCACATCCGCGAATCGAACAGGGTCTGTTTGCCGAGGCTGAGGTCGCGCATCTCGTCTTTCGGATAACCGTTGGCAAGGGTGAAGAACGAGTTGAGGTTAAGCGAATGTTGTTTGTTGAGCAGATATTCGAGGTTCAGCTTGTGCATCAATACAAATTTCTTGTCGTTGGAGTTGGACGCAAAGCGGTTGCCCAATTCGCCGCCATAGAGCGACGGCGTGGGATAGGCGTTGCCATGCCAGTCGTGCCACAGTTTAGCCGTATCCACGAGGTTGTATAGCGTATAGGCCACACTTGTGGACATCTCGAAATCGAGGCCTCCGGTCAGGAAATCCGCTTTTTCCAACTTGTTGGCAAGCACGTATGCGCACGATCTTGTCTCGGCTTTCCGGATATCGGTTTCCACGCCCTGTATCTGGCGGCGGGTATTTATAAACGCGGGTTCGAATTCCACTTCGTCGAACCACCATTTACGCGCCTTTAAAGATCCCCCCAGTAACCATTTCTCGTACCGGTCGTGGTTGCGTTTTATCTCCAGCCCGCTGATGTAGGGTGACTTCATCACGTAATCGTTGTCGGAATAGGTATATCCGCCGCCTGCCCCGAAAATAAGTCCTTTCTCTTTCAGGTTCCGTTTGGTCACCAGTTGCACCTTGTGCGTATTGAACGATTCGAGCGAATAACTTACGTCGGCATACCTGCTGGGGTATTCCTTGATAACAATATTGACGGCGCCTCCCATGGAAGAACCTCCGAATTTGGCAGGTACGACTCCTTTGTAGATTTCGATGCGGTCTATCATATCAATCGGTATATCATTGATATCGACAAAATCGGTATTGTCGTTCAACGGGGTCTCATCGATAAAGAATCCGATGCGTTTGCCTTCCAATCCGCGCACCGAAATGCGGGATGCCCCGCCTACCCCACCCGAAGCGCGCAGGGTGACGCCTACGGTCTTGGCCAAGATATCGGTAATGCTGTTGACCGTTCCCTGCAACTGATTCATGGAAATGACGGATATTGGCATGGCCTGCTCGCGCAGTTGGCGGGCTTCACTTTTAGCGGTAATAACTACTTCGCTCAACGATTGGGATTTTGGTCGGAGGCGGATTTTCATGCGTTTTGTTTCGCCCTGGCGAAGGGTTATCTTTTCGGTCTGTGCATGGTAGCCCATATATGAAACCATAACGGTATAACTTCCGGCTTTGAGTGCGGCAAGGGAGAACTCGCCGTTGCGGTCGGCGGCCGTTCCCTGCCCGGTTTCCTCTATAAAAACGGTTGCGCCGGGCAGCGGCTCTTCGCCCGAGGCGTCGATCACAATGCCCGATATGCGTCCTGCCGGCGGTTGGGCCATCAGCAGGCAGCCTGTCGTCAAAGCCATCAGCAGTGTGAGTAATTTTCTGTTCATTGTTGCGTTTGTGTTATTTAATTGTCAATTGAGCGGAAGATCGAAGCAGGCAAACAATACCTCTCTGTTGAGCCCTTCCCATAAAAGAACATCATTCCCGTTTGTTCAGAAAAAAAGCGTGGCGGTTCTATCTGAACCGCCACGCTTATACTCATGGAGTAGAAATTATGAAAAGTTGAAAAAGTCATTATATCGTTTTTTACTTGCAAAATTACGATACATAGACAGTATTGTCAATCGCCAAAAAAGAGGAGTTTTCAGCTCTAAAATCACAAAAGATGGGGATTGACTGGATTCTCAAAAAGGGAATGTTTGTCGATGTCTGGGCCTTACGAAATGAGAAGAATATCGTCGCTTATTCAACAAACATTTAAGGATGAAGACATTGACTCAGACCTCGTTCAAATAATCCGAATTGTCAGTCCTGCCAGGACATTTTTGGAAAAGGCCTAAACCTAGGCGCGAGGAATGACGCGCCACTTCCATCATTTTCTTCAAGTTACAAGCACAGTTTGGCATCGGTGGGGACACCGGTGTCTTTCTGCTTTTTGGGCCCGGTTAATGATGAAAACAAATTTTATTCTGAAATATTTATCAAAATCGACTCTTTATTCTGAAATATTTGTAATTTTGTAATTCTTAATCTCAAAAAATTGTCTTAAAAAAATATGAATTTAAGCAACGAAATAATTTTCAGTTCATCGGATCCGAACCTGTCCCGCAAGTTGACACAAGCCGAATCCGACGGGCGATTACGTAAATTGGCGCCCCGTATTTACACGACAAATATGTTGGATTCACCGCAAAACATTGTACGCAGGAATTTCTTTGAGATACTGGCCTGGCGTTTTCCCGATGCGGTCATCTCACATCGAAGCGCCATTGAACTCCGTCCGACCGACGAAGGGCATTTTTTTATGACATCATCATATAATAGACGGATTACTGACTTACCCGGCGTGACGATCAATATCTATAAAGGCAACCCCGCCCTGGAAAGCGATACGGCCTTCAACGGACTGTATATCGCATCGGAATACCGGTACATGCTCGAAAATTTGCAACCATCAAGAAAGAGCAAAGAGGGAACAGAAAAAAATCTGCCGCAAGCGCTTATCGAAGAGCGGTTGGAACGGATGATACTGCTTGGAGAGGAAAAACGAATAAACGAATTTCGGGACAAAGCACGTGAAATTGCAAAGGAGTTGGGAATGACGAAAGAGTTTGAAAAACTGTCCATTATCATTTCAGCGTTATTGAACACGCACAGCGCGGATGCTTTGCAGAGTGAAACGGCAAAAGCGCGCGCCGAGGGCAATCCTTACGATAAAAAAAGGACTGAATTGTTTGAAATCCTGTTTGAAAACTTAAAAGACCGTTTTTTCACGGAAAGGCGGGACCGCAACAGCAACGAAGCGTCTTTTCGCATGTTTTCCTTCTTCGAAAGCTATTTTTCAAACTATATTGAAGGAACCAGATTTGAAGTAAAAATTGCCAAACAAATTATTGATACGGGTGTAACTATCCCCAAACGCGTGGAAGATTCCCATGATATTTTGGGAACATTTGCCGTGCTTTCCAACCGTCACGAAATGATGAAGTCTCCGCAAACACCGGATGAACTGATTGTTTTACTCAAACACCGGCACCGTGTGATGATGAGCGGACGTCCCGATTTACATCCGGGCATCTTCAAACAGGTAAACAACCAGGCCGGCAACACTCATTTTGTCGATCATCAACTTGTTGAAGGGACATTGCAATACGGCTTCCGTTATTTTCAACTGTTGAAAGAGCCGTTGGCAAAGGCTATTTACATGATGTTTCTTATCAGCGAAGTCCACCCTTTTCTTGATGGAAACGGGCGCATTGCCCGCATTATGATGAACGCGGAGTTAGTAAAAGGAGAGCAATCCCGCATCATTATTCCCACTGTATTTCGGGAAGATTACCTGCTTGCCCTACGGAAATTATCGAGAAAAAAAGACCCCGGCACGTATATCCGTATAATGGAAAAACTGCACCATTTCAGCGATAACCTTTACGGACAGGATTTTGACGAGTTAAACAACTATTTAAGATCCGCCAACGCCTACGAAGAACCGGAGGAAGGTAAATTGAAATGGATTGACAGAAGTTTTTCATCCAACGACACGTCACTATGAACGCAAAATTAGAAAAGTCATTTTTATTCCATTTTCTTTCCGGATATATTTTTTTACGCCTGCAAAATTACGACACATAGACAGTATCGTCAATCGCCAAAAAAGGGGAGTTTTCAGCTCTAAAATCACAAAAGATGGGGATTGACCAGATTCTCAAAAAGGGAATGTTTTAGCCAAACTGAATTCCTTCTCTGCAAAAAGTTCCGCCAGACCCGAAATCTGTTTCAACCGCAACAGCTCATCTTTGTCCATGCCCAGGTTTCGTCTGATCCACGCATCGGACATGCCCGATTTACACAAGTCACCCACTAGTTTACTCATCAGTTCAATCTTATGAACACCCCTGGCCCGGTTATGTCTTATGGTGGAAGCCATTCGTTCGGCCAGGCTTTTACGGATAACAGAAACGGGCAGTAATCCTTTTTCCCTCTCGTATACACGCTTGGAGGTCAACATCACGCGATAACGGTGATAACCGTCTACCAACTCGTAAATATCTTCATCTTCTATGTGATAACAAACACAGGGCATGGTATATCCGTCTTCCCAGATAGACAATTCCAAAAGCTTCATCTCAGGAGGCATGGTAACATTGGGATTATAGGCGTTGGCCCGTATTTTTTCTACCGGAACGGCAATGATGTTGTAAACGGGACTTTGAAAAACAGATTTATTCATAATGTTCAGTATAATGGATCGTTAGGTATTACCGTCTCCGGCATGTGCGGCATATTCCTGTAATGCGTTGAATCGTAACTCTTTGTTGATTTTGTTGGGGGAGAAACCCATATATTTGCAGCAATGATCATTTTTAAGAATACAGATACACATACGTTTATAGGTAGGAAGCTCCCTGAACTCCGGCAGGTCTATGTCATCGTGGTAATCCATTCTTACGGGAATCTTTTTTGTACGGTAATTGCTCTTGCCCGCAATATGTACCTCAATCCCTTTTGCGCGTAGTTTTCGTATGGTTTCCGGGAGCAGGCATCCCCCTCTGTTTTTCCAGAAATTCATACTCACCTCCAGTTTTTTCAGGTAGTTATTCCGGGTGGTTTTGGGCAGAGTGTCCAAAAGAAAATAAAGATAACTTTTCCAGGTCATCCCTTCAGGCAACTTCACACGCCGCCAGCCCATTGCCGTTGTTCCACCGTACAGCCCCGCAAAGTTGACTCCGTTTACCCGGCACAACATTTTCCCCCACATATCCGGATCTATGGCACGATACAGTCTCAAGCCCGATATTGCCTGAGAAATAAAAGGACTTGCCACCCGCTGGCTTTCCAGCGGGACACCCGCCTGCCAATATAAGTCATAGAGTTGGTTATATTCCCATCCGAACCTTCCGTTGGCAGTCCAGATGTCTGTAGTTAACCAGTCGTACAAAGGGTAAATGTTATCGATACCTTCTGCGATCCTGTGTCTCCATTGCGGATCATTTTTTCGGGCAACCCCCTGGGGACGGTGGATTGTACGCCAACGATTGAAACTTTCCTGCGTGCGTATCCCCACCAGACAGGCAACGGATCCTGCTTTTTTACGATTCCTCAACCACGATGCGAAATCATACTGAAATTCGTAATCCCACATCCGCCGGTTATAAAAGTCGAAATCACTAACGGTATGGCATTCCTTGGGCAGCGAACGTACCCAAAACTTTTGCATGTCCGGATCCCAGGGACGCCAGTATTGCTGATACATGGAAGTAGAGGACAATACCTTTACCGGGACACATACCCGGTATACTTCCAACAAGTCACGGTTTGAGGCTAACACTTGATCTACATATTCCGTGGTTTTTCCATATTGCACTTCATAATCCAGGTGAAAAACCCCAAGTTTATGCCGGAGGTTATGCTTCCGAATATAATCGATACAGGCGTTCAACAATACTCCGCTATCCTTTCCTCCCGAGAAAGAAACATAAATATAGTCGTAATTTTTGAAAATGAACCGTAAACGTTCCTGCAATGCATCATATACGGTTCTGCGCTTAGCTATTTCCATATGCCTCCCCTTCGAAACACATCTTCACATATCGCTTCCATTCCCTGGAAACGGTAAATCCATAAGAGGCAAAGACTTTCAAATCCCTCGTTTGCACAACGGCAAAAAGGATTCCGGTCCCTTTGTAATCGGAAAGAATTTCTTCCACCAGGCGACCAAGTTGTCTTTCCCTGCCTTCCGTTGCCGAGGCATAATAATTATCGATTTTATATTTGCCACCACCAATTTCTTCAACAGGCATGAATGCTGTTGTCCGATCCCTGCAAAGAATAATGTACCACACATGCTTTCCGGAGGTTTTATAGGGATAGTTGTTGTTTTCCCTAAGGCAGGAAATGCTCATGGCAAGAGGTGCTACCCGGGCATACAATTCCGGAGCTTCTCCGGGAATCTTTGCTATTTTATCCATGATATTCACTCGTTTTACAGTGCCCGTGGTCATAAATGCCACAGCAGCTTTCAGGATTATCTATGCCTCCCTATCCTTGGAAGATTTAAGGGAGCACGTTAAAACGCTGATGATTTATCAATAAACAAAAATAAGCTTTTTAGCGTAACGGAGACAAATATTTTTGTTTTTTTAACATTTAAGTATTATTTTTCAACATAACCGATTGATTTATAAAAAAACTCACCCGCACATGATTTGCAGGTCAGGCATATCGCGAAATCGGCGTGTTCTTTCACCGGAATATTAATTCGGACTCTTAATTCAAACGCAACGGAAAAACTATTTCCTGTATTAACCTTTCGATAGCCGAAAACGGCTTTACCGATAACAACTCCTTGAATTGACTCAACTCTCCGGCATTATGTAGAAAGCAGAACGAATTTATATCATTTAGCGGAATACGTATTTTCCGGGTAAAAACGGAGGAAGCGTTCTGCATCTCCCCAAAAAATCCGTCAAGGTTGTTTATATAAGCTGTAAAGTGCTTGTATTCCTTTTCGGAAAAATTGAAATTCAGGTTTTTAAATTCGATGTGTATTTTATTGCAAAGAGGGCATTTAAATACTAAACCGGAGGAGATCCTGCTGATAATCTGTATCATACCCGTTGTCACAGTAAAAGCTTGATAACATATCTCGAAGCAATATCCGGAAAGCGGTACGGTTCCTGTAATTTTACATCCTTTCCCGAAGAAAAATGCATACAGTTCACCCATTCCGTCCACACACGTATCGGGATAAGAATCCGAATCACCCAGACCAAATAAGGAAACCATTCTGCTTGTCAGGTATGTGTGTTTTAACAGAGGTAAAAAATCGGCCCAGTTCTCTTGAAGGTCTCCGAATCCTGAGGGGGAAGTTCCGAGAAACAAATGGCCGGAAGCTGTAAATCCCATTTTATAAAGATATTTTTCTGTGAACATCCCCCAATAGGGAGAGCACAAGAAAAAACATCGCATAACATTCATATGTCTGTTTAAAAAAAGAAAATATTGTCACTTGAATTTAATCAAGGAACTATCGAAATTAAAAT
>ENA-UOOH01001141-UOOH01001141.1-fermentation-metagenome-genome-assembly--contig:-NODE-1141-length-26762-cov-17.374808_pt1 | contig 26762 bp, 24 predicted proteins | sample MGYA00245778_ERZ724025 | MGnify/ENA primary metagenome ERZ724025 (study PRJEB28704, sample SAMN03018313) | fermentation metagenome | biome: anthropogenic terrestrial biome; feature: soil... | reverse complement strand
GCTGCACCGCGCCCGGGCACGGCCCGGTGCGGTACGGATGCTCCGCATCCTGACTTTTTGTTATAAAGAAACTTGCGCGTGGCGCTTTCTTCCGAAGTTTGTAATATACAACGCCCATGCCGCGATAGCAAATAAAATCCGCAAATCCGTCACGACGTCAACCGCCCCGCCAACTGTCCCGAGCTGAAAGCCCATTGCAGGTTGTAGCCCCCGCAGGGACCATCCAGGTCCAGCACTTCACCGGCGAAATAAAGCCCTGTCAGCAAACGGCTCTGCAACGTTCCGGGATCGACTTTTTTCAACGCCACGCCGCCGCGCGTGACCATCGCCTTGCGCCAGCCCTCGGTCGCATTGACCCGCAGGGGCATCGCCGTCAGCAGAGCCGCCAGCGCGTCGCGTCCGGCGGCGGTGAATTCCGCGGCGGGCACTCCATCGTTGCGCGTTTCACGGCAGATCAGCTCCGCCATCGACTGCGTCAGATGCGCCGCCAGCAGATTTTTCACCGATTTCCGGCCCTCGTTCCGCTGCCAACGGGCGAACTCCTCCAGCCAGTCGTTGCGCGAACGCGAGGCGAAAAGATTGACTTTCAACGGCACTTCCTGCATTTTTTCCAGCAATCCGGCGATATCGGCGGAAAGGTCCAGCACCGCCGGCCCGGAAATCCCGCGATGGGTGAACAGCAATTCGCCGCGCCCCATTTCTCCCCGGAATTTCGGCAGGTCAATGCACACCGAAGCATCCTTCATGCTGTGTCCCGTACACAAATGCGGCAGTTCCTCAACCGTCCGCACCCCCACCAGCCCCGGCAGCGGCGGAACGATGTCGTGTCCGGCCTGCGCCGCCAGCCGATAGCCGATGCCGAGCGAACCGAGTTCCGGATAGCCTTTGCCGCCGGTGGCGACCACGACTTTTTCCGCCGGGTAGCCGGGAACGCCTTTCAGGACGCCGTTTTCGGTCCACAGCGCCTCGATTTTCACGCCGGTAACGACGCGGACGCTCAGCCGTTCGCAATCATACAACAGGGCTTTCAGGATATCCCCCGCCCGGCCGCCGGACGGAAACACATGAAATCCGTCGGTGACTTCGGTGGCGACGCCGCGCAGTTCGAACCATTCGCGCAGTGCTTCCGGCGGCAGCGCGTTCAACGCGGGCAGCATGAAGCGCCATTGGCGGCCGAAACGCCGCGCCAGGCTCTCGGCGTCAAGAACGTTGGTCAGGTTGCACCGCCCCCCGCCGCTGGACAGAAGCTTGGCGCCGGGTTTCGGCAGGTATTCCAGCACGGTGACGTCGTACCCGGATTCCGCCGCCGCCACGGCGCTCATCAAGCCGGCGGGACCGGCTCCGATCACAAGGGCGCGCGGCTTCATCCGAAGCTCCCGCTTTGCAGCGACAGGGCGACTTCATCCGGCGACAGATACCGCCATTTGCCGGGCGGCAGATCGCCCAGTTCAAGGTCGCCGATCCGCATTCGTTTCAGTTCCAGCGTCCGCGCCCCGGCAGAACGGACCAGGCGGCGGATTTCGCGTTTTTTGCCTTCGTTCAGGATAAAACGGTAATGGCCCGGCTTGATTTCGTCGATCCTCCGCGGACGCAATTCCTCGCCGTCGTCAACGATCCCCTGCCGGATGCGGTTGAGTTCGCCGAGCGGAATCGGGCGGGCGGTCCGCACCAGATAGGTTTTCAGGATTTCATAACGCGGATGAGTCAGGCGCGCGCCGTAATCGCCGTCGTTGGTGACGATTAACAGCCCCTCGCTCTCCTTATCGAGCCGCCCGGCGGAAAACAGCTTGGGCTCCCCCGGCAGGGAGATCAGTTCGAACACCTTTTTCTCGGCGTGAACATCCTCGTTGGTACAGGTATAGCCGCGCGGCTTGTTGATCATCAAGTAGTAGAGTTCGTTCAGGCGGATGACCCGCCCGCGAAACCGGACTTCGTCGCCCGGGCCGACCGGATCGCCCGGCCCGAGGGGCGGCTTGCCGTTGATCAGCACGTCGCCGGCGGCCACCAGATCCGCCGCCTTGCGCCGCGAGGCGATACCGGCGGCGGCCAGAAAGCGCACCAGGCGCATGGGTTCGGAGTGATTGTCGTCAATTGGCATGGGGATGGGCCTTTTTGTAGGCGGTTTTCAACCGTTCGGAGCTGACGTGGGTGTAAATCTGGGTCGTGCTCAGATTTTCATGCCCCAGCAGCTCCTGAACACTGCGCAGGTCCGCGCCCGCGTCCAGCATGTGGGTGGCGAACGAATGGCGGATTTTATGCGGAGTGAGGTCGTGGGGCAGCCCGGCGGTTTTCAGGTAGTTCTTCATGTTGCGCTGGAACGTGCGGGCCGTTAAACGCTGTCCGTGAACGTTGACGAACAGCGGCACGGCGCTCCCTCCGCCCGCCCGCTGACGGCGCAGGTCCAGATACCGCCTCAATGCCTTCACCGCCGGTTTGCCGAGCGCGCAGAGCCGTTCCTTGGCGCCTTTGCCCCGGACTTTGGCGATATCGCTGATCAGGTCCACGCCGTTCATGTTCAGCCCGATCGCTTCGCTGATCCGGAGCCCGCCGCTGTAAATGACCTCCATCATCGCCACGTCGCGAATAGCGGCGAAGCGGCTTTCGGCCTCGCGCCCCGGGTTGCCGGAAGCGGCGATGGTCCAGTATTTTTCGGGAGCGTCAAGCAGGCGGATGATTTCCTCGACGGACATCAGCATAGGGAGCCGCTTTTCCCGTTTCGGCGAATTCAGCCCGGAAAACGGGTTCTTGTCCACCACTTCCTCGCGTTCCAGATAGCGGAAAAACGAACGCAGCGAGGAAACCTTGCGCATGATCGACGCCCGGCTTAATTCCAGTTCATTGTATTTGACCACGGCGGAACGCGCCGTCAGCACATCCACGCGCCGCCAGTTGTCGAAATTCGCCTCCTGCGAAAACAGCAGTCCGGCGAACTGTTCGATATCGCGCCGGTAGCTCGCCACCGTATGCGGGCTGGCGTTGCGCTCATGCGTCAGGTAATCCAGGAAATCACTCAGGTAACTCATTGATTCTGCTCCGTTTCGTGGCATAATATAAGGTTCCCCGCCGGAAATTGCAATCCGCATTGAACGGGAGGTGCCGACAAATCGTCCGAAATACTCCGGGCGATTGTTGTTTTTTCGCGTTTTCGTGCCATATTACACCATTATTATGGATCGTCGATATTTGCAACGTAAGGAGTTCAGCTATGTATATCGGAAGAATCGTCGCCGTGGGGATGACCCCGTCCGGCAAAGCCGCCGCCATGTACCGCGTTTCGTCGCGCTCGTTCCCGAACCGCGAATGCGCCCTCAGCGGCGAAACCGTTTCGGTCCGCCCCCGCCCCGGCTTCGAAGCCGACCTGATGAAAAGCCCCTACATCACTTATAACTGCATCCGCCTGGCCGGTCGCTACGCCATCGTCAGCAACGGTTCGCACACGGACCCGATCGCCGAAAAGATCGTTATGGGCATGTCCCCCCGCGACGCTATCACCCTGGGCCTCCTCGCCATGGATTATGAGAAAGACAGCTACAACACGCCCCGCATCGTCGCCGTGGCCGATACGCAGTCCGACCGCGGGTTCCTCGGCATCATCCGCCACGACGCCGTGCTGGTGCAGGAAGTCCCCCTGAAACCCGGCCAAGCCTGGTACCTGAGCACCTACGAGAAAAATGAAATCCGCGCCGAAAATACCGACACCGCCTTCACCGCCGAATCCGCCGCCGAATGCTGCGCGCACATCGTCGGAGGGGGCGCGTTCGCCGAATTCGAACTGCCCGTGACCGCCGCCGCCGCCGTGGTTTCCGGCCTCACCTCTTTCGAGCTCAACGTCCGGACCGTATGAGCGACTGGCAGAATATTCTGCGCGGTTTGAACAACGAACAGCGCGAGGCGGTAAAAACCGTCGAAGGTCCGTTGCTGGTGCTGGCGGGAGCCGGCACCGGCAAAACCCGGGTCATCACGTTCCGGATCGCCTGGATGCTGAAAGAAGGCATCCTGCCGGACAACATCCTCGCGTTGACGTTTACCAATAAGGCCGCACGCGAAATGAAAGAACGCATCGCCGAACTGGTCTCCGAGGACCAGGCGAAAAAACTGACCGTCGGTACCTTTCACTCGTTCTGCATCCGCGTGCTGCGCCAGGAAATCAAACGCCTGAACTACCTGCCCAGCTTCACCATCGCCGACACCAGCGACCAGGAAGGAATCATCAAGCAGGCGATGGCCATGACCGGCTACAGCGCGGTCGAAGACATTTCCGCCGGGCGCATCGCCGCCTACATCGGCAAGCAGAAAAACCAGCTGATCGATTACCGCTCCGCCCGCAAACAGTCCGACAACGACCTGGAAGCGCGCATGGCCTATGTTTACGAACACTACCAGACGCTCCTCGAAACCCAGAATATGCTCGACTTCGACGACATGCTGCTGCTTACTTACGAACTGTTCAACCGTTTCCCGGAAGTGCTGGAAAAATACCGCGAACGCTACAAATACATCCTGGTCGATGAATATCAGGACACCAACTACGCCCAGTTCAGTGTCGTCAAATTCCTGTGCGGCTCCCGCAACAACCTCTGCGTGGTGGGTGACGACGACCAGAGCATCTACGGCTGGCGCGGCGCCGACGTCGGCAACATCCTGAAATTCCCCGAAATCTTCCCGGGGACCGTACAGGTCAAGCTCGAACAGAACTACCGCTCCACCAACAATATCCTGAAAGCCGCCAACGCCGTCATCGCCGCCAACGCCGAGCGCTTCGAAAAAAATCTCTGGTCCGCCCACGGCGACGGCGATCCCATCTGGGTCGTCCCTGCCCGGAGCAACGAGGACGAAGCCGCGTTCATCGCCGATTACCTCCTGCAGGAACGCAGCGCGATGGGCCTCGAATTCAAGGATTTCGCGATTCTCTACCGCTCGAACCACCTGTCACGCCTGTTCGAACTCGCCTTGCGCAAAGCGGGCGTGCCGTACCGGCTGGTCGGCGGACAGGAATTCTTTCAGCGCAAAGAGATCAAGGACGCCGCCGCTTACCTGAAACTGCTGGTCAATCCGCTGGAAGACCAAAGCCTGCTGCGGATTCTCAGCGTCCCCCCGCGCGGTCTCGGCGACAAGGCGGTGAACCGCTTGAAAGAGCTGAAATCCGCCGCCTTCCTGCCGTTTTCCACACTGTTGAAGGAAGAAGCGTTCCACCGTTCGCTGCCCCCCAAAAGCGCGTCCGAGGCGCTGGCGCTGGCGAACTGCATGGACCGGTACCGCGCCGAACTCGCAACCCCCGGCGGCCTGGCCGAAAAAGTCCGCAATTACCTGACCGACGTCGGCTACTACAACGGACTGCAGAAAGTTTATAAAAACATCGAGGATTCCCGGAAACGCCAGGAGAACGTGGAGGAATTCCTCAACGCCATCGCCGAATTCGAACACAAGGCCGAGAAGCCCCCCACCCTGATGGATTATCTGGAGAGCTATTCCCTGCTCGAGGAAAACGACCGGACCGAGGAACCCAACGACGGCAACGCCGTCACCCTTTCCACCGTCCACGCCTCCAAAGGGCTGGAATATCCGTTTGTATTTCTGGCGGCGATGGAGCGGAACATCTTCCCGCATGAACGTTCGATCGAAGAAGGCAGCATGGACGAGGAACTGCGCCTCTTCTACGTGGCGCTGACCCGCGCCAAACTGCGGCTGATCATCACGTTCTGCCGGATGCGCGCGCTCCACGGACGGATCAACAACCAGACGCCGTCGCGCTTCCTGAGCCTGCTGCCCGAGGAAATCGCCAAAGGCAAAACGCCGGATGACCTCCTGCGCTACGCTTCCTCCGATGAAATGGAAAAGTTCTTCGCCATGTTCAACCCAGGCGACTGAACCGGCGCCTCCGAAATTATCCGGCAATGCCATCCAAAAAATCAAGCCGAGAAATACTTTATCAGAAAAATTAGATATTTCTAATTTTTGATTTGACTTACGTCATTTTGTATATTAAATTATTGTATATCAGCGCAAATACTTCCATTTTTTGTAATCAAAATCAGGTTTGTATAGTTCAATGATCAAGAAATTAGAAATAACTAATAAAATAAAAAAGAAAGAAGAAACGCACTCTCGAGAATCCGATCACAGGGAATCCCGTTACCGGGTGAATAGGACGCCGTCGCGTTTTTCTTTGTCTAACGCTCCACCTCCCCCCATTTCCGAGACGGATTACCAGAAAGCAAGAGAAATTAATGCGTTCCCTGCTTGCATTGAGCTGTACGCCGATATAAATTACTCCTCATGATCCAATAAGGAAATGTCATGAAGAAAATGCAAGGCGGCCGCGATTTACTCCGGCAGGAAATCCTCAAAGGACACTATAAACCGGGTACTTATCTGCCGTCGGTGCGAACACTGGGGCTGCGTTTGAAATTATCCAAAAGCGCCGTCCACACCATCCTGGGAATGCTGCAGGAAGAAGGCATGCTCCAATTAAGCCCCGGCCGCGGCGCGCTGGTGACGGAATTCTCCTCGGACAAACCCATTCTGCGGCATCTCTACATGCGCCCGTCCGACTTCGGCACGTTCGGTTATTTACCGGTGGCCACACAAACCATGTGCGGAGTCTGCCGCGCCGCCGAAATGAAAAATATTGAAGTCACCATGTCGTTTTCGGATTCCGCCGGCCTGACCGAATCGATGATCAACGCTTACAGCCGCGGCGAAATCCAGGGCGTCATCTATCTGCAATGCCAGAACTATAATGAATTGATCAAACCGCTGGGGAAAGCCGGTATTCCTTGCGTGGTCGCTCACGACATGCACGGTTTCAAAGCGGTGAAGGGCGGCATCGATTTCCGCAGAATCACCCGATCCGCCATCGACTATCTCATGCCGCGCGGGCATCGCCGGATCGGGCTCCTGACCGGAGCGGCAGATGATTATATTTACAGTGAAAGCATTGCCGCATACCGGCAGGCTTTGGCGGATTACGGCTTGGAGTCTCACCCCGAATGGCTGATGACGGAAGTCCTGAAAACGCCCTCGGAACAGTTGGTGAAACTGCTTGGCGGTAAAAAATCCCCCACCGCGTTTTTTACCGTTCGCGATTATCGCGCCCAGGCCCTTTACGCGGCCGCGGCGTTCAAAGGCTTGCGGATACCCAACGATATTTCCGTCATATCCTTCGATGACTGCACCTGGCCGGAAGCGGCTTCACTGGGGCTCACCACATTCCACGAACCGCTGCGCGAGCTGGGCGAAAACGCGGTGGATATGCTGCAGAAATGGGTGACGTCGGGAAAGCCGCCTGCCAACCGCCTGCTGGAAGCACCGTTGATCGAGCGCGGCAGCGTCAATAATCCCGGATAGTACAGTTGCCGATGTCGCCCATCAGAAATGTCTTGACCTGCATCACGCCGCCATAATAAAGAGCCATATAGTCATTGCGTTGCGCATGATGGGTTTCCGCACCGACATGGCCGTCAACAAACAGCGTATTGCTGCGTTCTTCATGCAGATTGAACAAACGGGAATAACTGCCGGTCGCCGCGATAGCCAGCATTTTGAAGTAAGGCGAGCCCGGAGTGGAACTGGCGGCATTGCCGCCGTCGGCGATCATCATGGTTTTGGAGTAACCGTTTTTCTGCACCTCGGCTCTTTTCAAATCAATGGCCCAATGCGAGACGATATTCGTGGACAACCTGAGGATTCATTCCCGGCCCGAGGCGTTCCGGGCGCGCCTGGAGGAGTTTTTCGCGGCGGACCGCGGCCAGTGGGAAGAAGCCGGGCTGGCGGATGAATTCGGCAAACTGCGTTCGGCGGTGGAGGCATTGAAAACTTCGGGCGCCCCATTGCTGGAAAACGCCGTGTCTTTGAATAAACGGACCGCTGAATACCGGGAACTGCAAAAACGCCGCAATCAGGTTTTCGCCCGGCGCAAACTCGCGGAATTCGACAAGGCGTTCCCCGGCGTCTGGGGCTACGGCGTGACCCATTCGCTGGAAAAGGTGTTCCGGGAAGACAGTCCGTTCCGGGGAAGAGTCGGCGGCGGGGTCGATATCGCCCTGGCGCGCAACGAACGCGAAGCCTTTCAGATCGTCCTGCGGTCAAGGCAGACCGTCGGGCGCGTCACGGCGACCGTCAGCGACCTGGTCCACGGCGAAGCGCCCGGCGCGATTCTGAAAGCGGAGGAGATTTCCGTCTATCCGGTGGGATACGTCAAGCCGCTTGCGCCGCCGTATCCGACGGATGAATTCGTCTGGTATCCCGATCCGCTGCTTAATTTCCTGCCGGATTTCACGCTCGACGCCGGTGTCTGGCAGCCCATCTGGTTCGACGTCCGCGGCGAAAATGTCCCGGCGCTGAACATCCCGGTCGAAGTCACCGTGTGGAATTTCACTCTGCCGAAGCAGAATTCTCTGCCTGCCGTCGTCGCTCACGGCAGCCCTGCCGGGTTCTACCGGAAAAACCTGAAGATCAACGATACCGCCCGGATCGAACGCGACGCCGAAGACCTCCTGCTTCGTCACCGGATCACGCCGTCGCCGATTTACAACGCCGCCCGCGCCGCCACGGCGGACGAGGTGCTGCGCTGGCAGGCCGCCGGAGGCAAGGAATACAATCGCCGTGCCGAAACTGCGCGAGGCCGGAGTGCTGAAAGACGCCTATATCTACTGTTTCGATGAAATTCAGGAGCAGACGTATTATTCGGCGAAAACCATTCTGGAGGAGGTCAAGCGCCTTTATCCGGAGATTCCGATCGTCACCACCGCGTTCGACGAAACATTCGGTAAGAAAAGCGGGCTGGAATCCTGCATCGACATCCGGGTGCCGGGTGAAAAATCCTACGAAACCTATCAGGAACGGATTCAAGAGCTCCGCCGGAACGGCAAAAAAGTCTGGTATTATACGTGCATGTACCGTCCCGGCATGAATTTCCTGCTCGAAGCCGCCGCCAGCGCGCCCCGCCTGCTGGTCGGGCTGAACCAGTACAAGCAGGAGAGCGACGGGTTCCTCTATTACCAGACGACCAAATGGGACGGCGCCCAGATCGTGGACAAAGGCCCCCTGACCGAACATAACAGCCGGGGCTATCAGGCCTATAACGGCAACGGGCTGCTGCTTTATCCGGGCAAAGACGGCGTGATGCCCACCATCCGCCTGAAAGCCATCGGCGACGGATTCGAAGACCTCGAATACTGGTTCCTGCTCCGGAAACTGAAGGAAAGCGGCAAAAAATTGGCGTCCGAAGATCAGGTCATTCTGGATTCGCTGCTGCAAATCAACCTGGAGGTGGTCGTCGATTTCAAGCATTTCGATCCTGCCGGGGACCGGCTCCAAGCGGAGCGCCGCAAGGCGGGCGAACAGCTCTCCGTCTATTCCGGGGAATGATATCTCCTGAAAAACAGACAATCCTGACCGTCCGATTGGCAAGCGGTCAGGATTGTTCCGTCCTGTGCGTCATTTATCTGCGGGGGCCGCGGTCCGGAAATCGATCGGGGCCTCGATTGGGTCCTCGATTCGGCAGCGGACGGGGTCCGCGGTCCGGGTACCGGGGGGCATAATAGTACCGCGGGGGCGCCGGCGCGTAAATGGTTTCCGTATAGACGGTGCCGGGGAACTGGTAAACCGTCTGCACGGTGACGCCCGGCGAAACCGTGTATACCGTCCGGGTTACCGCCGGGACCTGCTCGATGACGACCGGGGCGGGCTGGACGACTACCACCGGTACGGGGCGGATTACGCTGGTTACCAGATCGACGATCCGGGCCGCGGTATCGATGCCGTCGCGGTCATGGTAAGGGCGCGGAGGCCCCGCGTACAGGCTGCCGGCTGTTATGAAAACAGCTCCGGCGAACAATAGCGTTGTAATATAGGTCTTTTTCATGGTCTTACCCTTTCTTTTAGTCAAACTTACGGTTGCCTGTTCAGCAGAGTACTCTGACATAATAACGTGGAAAGGGTGATTTTATTTTGACGGTCGGGCGGTTTTCCCGGAAAATCGTTCAGACGAACAATTTCTTGCAGATGAATTCCAGCAGTTGAAAGACCAGGACACTGGAAATGGTGCTGATCAGCGCCACCACCAGCGCGGGCGGCCATAAATTCAAGCCCCCTACATTCACCAGCAGGTAAAGCAGGGCGAACGGGAACAGCAGGAACCCGATGCAGGGAATCAGCAGGAACAGCGTACTGACCATGACGATCACCAGCAGTGTGCCCCGTTCCAGTTCGTGGCGGATGATCCGCGCGGCGATCATGCCGGACGCAAACAGCAGCATGGAAATGGTCACCCATACCACCGTATAATAGAATAGAATTCCCCACATACCGTTCATGCCGTCACCCCCGTCGTTGCGGTTAAACGGTCAAACCATAATACAGGGAGACGGAAGTTGCAAAGGACTTTCAAGATTATTTGCCTTTTTTATCATGGAGATATATATTATTTCATTTGATAACTGACAGACAGGAGACATTGCATTATGGCTATGGATGACGATTTTTTTGCGGGTTTGAAGAACCTGACGCCGCGGGCCCGGAATGTTCTGGTCCTCGCCCAGAAAGAAGCCGAGCGCTTCAACCATGACTATGTCGGCACCGAACACGTCCTGCTGGGGCTCCTGGCGCTCGGCGAGGGCGTGGCGGTGATGGTGCTCAAATCGATGGGGCTGAACCTCGACCAGCTCCGGCTGGAGGTGGAAAAAGTCTGCGGCGTGGGCGGCAATACCCGCCAGGACGGATTGATTCCGTTCACCCCGCGGGTCAAGCGCGTATTGATCATGGCGGCCACCGAGGCGAAGTCCATGAATTATAATTTTATCGGCACGGAACACTTGCTCCTGGCGCTGCTGCGCGAGGGCGAGAGCGCCGCGTCCAAAGTTCTCCGCTCCATGAATGTGGACGTGGAACGGGTCCGCAAGGAAGTGATCCGCGCCCTGGATTCCGACTATCTGCCGGAGCCGGACGAGGACGAAGGGCAGGAGGGCGGCGGCAACGGCGGTGGCAGCGACGCGCAACAGCGCGGTTCCTCCGACGGCTCCGGTTCCGAAAACCTGAACGCCCTGAACGCTTTCGGCCGCAACCTGACCGAGATGGCGGCGAAAGGCGAACTGGACCCCGTCATCGGGCGTCAGGATGAGATCGAGCGTGTCGTCCAGGTGCTCTGCCGCCGTACCAAGAACAACCCGGTGCTGATCGGGGAAGCCGGCGTGGGCAAGACTGCCATCCTTGAAGGATTGGCGCAGGAGATCGCCTCCGGCCGCGTGCCCGACATTCTCGCCGACAAAATGATTTACGCGCTGGACCTGCCCCTGATGGTCGCCGGCACCAAGTACCGCGGACAGTTCGAAGAACGCATCAAGGCGGTCATCGACGAAGTGCGCACGTCGAAAAAAGTGATTCTCTTTATCGACGAACTCCATACCATCGTCGGCGCGGGCGGCGCCGAGGGGGCCATGGACGCCGCCAACATCATCAAGCCCGCCTTGTCGCGCGGCGAACTCCAGTGCGTCGGCGCCACCACCCTTGACGAATACCGCAAAGGGATCGAAAAGGATTCCGCGCTCGAGCGCCGTTTCCAGCCGATCATCGTCGAGCCGCCTTCGGTCGAAGACACGGTGCGGATTCTGTTCGGCCTGCGCAAGAACTATGAGAAGCACCACAACGTCCGGTATACCGACGAGGCGCTGCGCGCCGCCGCCAAACTTTCCGACCGCTACATTTCCGGGCGTTTCCTGCCCGACAAGGCGATCGACGTGATGGACGAAGCCGGCGCCCGCGCCCGCATCGCCAACGCCCCGAAACCGCCGGACACCTCGAAACTGACTCAGGAAATCGCCGAAGCCGTCGCCAACAAAGACAAACTGGTGGGCGAACAGAAGTTCGAGGACGCCGCCGAATGGCGCGACGCCGAGCGCTCTCTCCGCCGCCAGCTCGAGGAAATCAATGAGAAATGGAAAGCCGGGCGCGCCGAAAACCAGCCCGAAATTTCCGCGTTCGATATCGCCCGGATCGTCGGCAAACTCAGCGGCGTGCCGGTCCAGCAGATGGAGGAGGGCGAAAGCCTCCGCCTCCTGAAGATGGAGGATGAATTGAAGCGCACGGTGGTGGGGCAGGACGATGCGGTGTCGAGCATTTCGCGGGCGCTGCGGCGTTCGCGCGCCGACCTGAAGAATCCGCAGCGCCCGATCGGGTCGTTCATCTTCCTGGGGCCGACCGGCGTGGGCAAGACCCTGCTGGCCAAGGCGCTGGCGGAGTTCATGTTCGGCGATCCCGATTCGCTGATCCAGGTGGACATGTCCGAATACATGGAGAAGTTCAACGTCAGCCGCCTGGTCGGTTCGCCCCCCGGATACGTGGGGCACGGCGAAGGCGGAGAGCTGACCGAACGGGTCCGCCGCCGTCCGTACTCCGTGGTTCTGTTCGACGAAATCGAAAAAGCCCATCCCGACGTCATGAACATGCTCCTCCAGATTCTGGAAGAAGGCAAAATCACCGACACCCTCGGGCGGCGTATCGATTTCCGCAACACGATCATCATCATGACCAGCAACATCGGCGCGGAAAAGATGAACAGCACCGCCGCGCTGGGATTCGGTACCGGCAAGGCCGAAGCCACCGCCGCCAAGACCGCCGAACGGCTGATGGAAATCGCCAAGCGTTATTTCAAGCCGGAATTCCTGAACCGCGTGGACGACGCGATCGTGTTCCGCCAGTTGGACCGGGACGATCTGCGCCGGATCGTCGACATCGAAGTCGGCAAGGTCGCCGGGCGTCTGAAAGAACGCGGCATCGAACTGCTGATGGAGGACAACGTCAAGGATTTCATCATCCAGAAAGGTTTCCAGCCGGAATACGGGGCCCGTCCGCTCCGCCGCGCGGTCGAACGCTACATCGAAGACCCGCTGGCCGAGGAAATCCTGAAAGGCGACCTGAAGGATGTCAAACAGATGCGGGTGACGCTGGACAACCAGAAGTTGCTCTTTTTCCCGGAATTCGAGAAAGAGGTTCCCCCGGCTCCGAAAAAGAAAGCGGCGCCGCGCAGGAAAAAAAGCGGTTCCGGAGACGCTCCCGAAGCGAAATGATGAACCCAAACGACGAAATGTTTGAAGTATACGACGCCGCCGGACGGTGTCTCGGCCTGGCTCCGCGGCGCGAATGCCACGGCAACCCGGCCCTGATCCACCGTTCGGTCCACGTCGTGATCCGTCATCCGGCCGGCCGGATTCTGCTGCAGAAGCGTTCCGCCGCCAAGGATATCCAGCCCGGCAGATGGGACACCGCGGTCGGCGGCCACCTGAGCCCCGGCGAAGACTGGGAAACCGCCGCCCGCCGCGAGCTCGGCGAGGAACTCGGCGTGACCGCCCCCCTGGAACTGCGCCATCTTTTTGACATGAAAGTGCGCAACGCCATTGAATCGGAAGACATCCGGGTGTTCGGCGCGGTTTCCGAGGGGCCTTTCCGGCTTCAGGAGGAGGAAGTGGACGAAGTCCGGTTCTGGCGCCTGCCCGAACTCGAACAACCGGCCGTACAGGACCTGCTGACGCCGCTGCTGAAGCAGGAACTCGAACTGCTCCGGGATACCGGCCGATGACAGAAAACGCTTCATTCCGTCGAACCGCATGGAAAAAATTCAAGCGCGACCCGCTGGCGGTGACCGGTCTCTGCGGCGTGGTGGGCGCCCTCCTGCTGGCGATCTTTGCGCCGTTGATTTCGAACCAGCGCCCCCTGCTGATGATCGACGGCGGGACATGGAGTATGCCGTTTCTCCGTCCGCTGTTCGCGCCGGACAGTCCGGAGGTTCTGGTGGAGTGCTCCTTCAACTACCTGCTGCTCTGGCTGCCCGTCGCCGGCGTCGCATGGCTTCTGCGCGGGAAGTATCCGCGAACCGCGAAATGGTCGCTGGCGGCGGTCTCCGTCGCCCTGCTGCTCCCTTTTCTCCTGATCAAGCCGCGGCTGGACAAGACGGACTATCTGGCGGAACGCGGCACGCCCGGCAAGGTCATGATTTTCGCCCCGAACCCTTACGGTCCGTTCGAACAGAAGGCCGGGGTCAATGAAAAACCGAACGCCCGCCACTGGCTGGGGAGCGATCCGATCGGGCGCGACCTCACGGCGCGGATGCTGTACGGGGGGCGGGTGTCGCTGGCGGTGGGGCTGGCGGCGACCGCCATCGCGCTGGTCATCGGTACCGGCATCGGTATCTGCTCGGGGTATTTCGGGGGGCGGTTCGACCTGGTCACCATGCGGATTGTGGAAATTTTCATCTGTTTCCCCTCGTTTTTGCTGCTGCTGATTTTGATGTCGATGCTCCGCGACTATAAATTCGAACAGTCGATTCTGGTCGTGATTCTGGTCATCGGGCTGACCGACTGGATCGGGTTCTGCCGCCTGGTCCGGGGGGAGGTGCTGAAAGTCCGGGCGCTTCCGTATATCAGCAGTTGCGAAGTGGCGGGCATGCCGGTGCGGCGGCTGATGTTTTATCATCTGCTGCCGAACGTTTCGGCGCCGCTGCTGATCAGTTTCACGTTCGGCATTGTCGGTTCGATCCTGGCGGAGAGCGGGTTGAGTTTTCTGGGCTTCGGGGTCCAGGCGCCGACCGCGAGCTGGGGCGGACTGCTGCGCCAGGCCCTGGACGATCCTTTCCAATATTGGCAATTGACGCTGTTTCCGGGACTTGCGCTGTTCTGGCTGGTCTGCGCGTTCAATTTCGCCGGAGAGGGCCTGCGCAAAATATTCGACCCGAGAGCAATGGATCAGTGACTTTTTTGTGTTTTTCCTGAAAAAAAGGAAATATCACATGATGCTCAGGAAGAGGAGGTAATCGAAAAATTAGTAAAACTTACTGTGGCGGGATCATTACAGGTATATTCAACTGGCAACATCAATTTCGAATCCTGTCAGACCAAAGGCTGGTGGAGTGGAAGGATCTATTGCTTTTGAGATAGAATCTATCGGCGATTCAACAATCATTAAGCCCATTTTCATGATGGGATAATATTGCGAATTTACAAAATGCTGAATTGTTATTCAGAATCCAGGAGTACCCATGAAAATAAAGTGGGTTCTTTTATTGCTGGCCTGTATTTTTTCCCGGGCTTATTGCGAAGCGTATGTTTATCTCATTAAATGTTCCAAATTTGAGGGGAGAAGTTATCTGCTTCAGGTTGATCTCATTACGACCAATGCGGAAGATGAAGGCAAGCTTCTGACGGAGGAGGGGAAAAATAAATACAGGGACTTGGTTTCCAACGAAAAGGAGCCCAAAAAACTGCTTTTAGGTTCCGAACCATGGTACTTGATCCGTTATAATTTTTTAATAATGGATCAGAGTTCATTGGAATACAACAGGAAAGAAGAGCTGAAAAAATTTAAAATCAAACTGGACGCATCCGTGAAAAGTTTTGCAAATGATTTACTCTTTGTGAAAATAGATATTCAAAGGACTTTCAGTTGGTGCGATGATTTAACCGGGTGGCGTGGAGACGTGACAAGGATTCAGTCTGGTTATCATTTAAAACTGGACCAGATCGTATTGGCCGGTGGAGTAAGAAGTGAACTGATTCCGAGGGTTCCAGATGAAAAAAACAAGGATTAGCTTCCTCTGATTTATTTGTTGATTTTCCAGCGTCCGGTTCTCCGGTTCACGCGCGGTTTCCGGCTGTCTGCCATATTGTTTCTGTGGTTGCGCTTCCTGCCGCTGGTCGGCACGTCCGGCGGCAATACCCGAAAATGAGGCGACGAATTGAAAAAATTCCTGCGTAGCGTATAGGAAAATTAATACGTACACGCGGGCATGTTGTTCCGGCTGACAAAATGCTCTCAGGAATGGCTCATTCCGTTATCCTATGGGATGGCTGTGGCTTTTTTTCAAGAAAAACGCAAAAAAGTCACCGACCCATTACATCCGGGAGCATAACCGCCGGAAAACTTCGCCGATACAGGTTGAAAGTCCTCCGGGGACGCATTATATTACTGGAGATATTTTGCCCGAGGAAGCATGGCCCGCAAGGAAAAAATAAGCATCAGTGAAAATAAAAAACGCGGCGGCGGAAGAAAAATACTCAAATTTTTTCTGGCGCTGTGCTTGTTGCTGCTTATTTTCGCCGGTTTGTGGGCGTTGTTCATCGGGTTGGAGCGCGCCATGTTTTCGCGCAATCCGCATTTTATCCTGCGCGGCGTGGAAACCAGCAGCCGCGGCTACTGGAACGGGCGGAACCGCCTGATCGAATCCCGGCTCAACCTGCGCCTGGACCATGACAACCTGTTCGAACTGGACCTGAAGGTCCTGCGCGACAAGCTTGCCGCCATTTCCAACATCAAAGACGCCTCGGTCGAGCGCGTTCTTCCCGATATCCTGCGCATCCAGCTCGAAGAACGGATTCCCCGGGCGGTGGTGTGGAGCAAGAAAGAACCGGTGGTCGTCGATGACTCCACGGTCATCATGCCCGCCGCCTATTACCGCAAACTGGCGGGGACCCTGCCGCAGGTGAGCGGGCTTGATTCGAATCTGGACCTGATCCCCGGCAACGATATTCCCGAAATTCAACCGGCGTTGGACCTGCTGATGGTGGCGGTCATGTATTTCCCGGAATTCAGGATTCATAACATTCTGGTTTCGAATCCGGACCGGCTCTCGTTCGTCGCCGACTACAAGCGCAAGACTTACAAGGTGATATTCCCGCGCCGCACCGCCAATTTCAATCATTCGTTCATGCAGTTGCGGCAGGCGATCGAAACCAATACCCGCAACGGGTTGAGCCGTATCTCCTACGACCTGAGCCACGAGAACCGGGTCATCAGCCGCTGACCTTGCTCGGTCGGCATCATCGCCGGACCGCTTTGTCCGCTTCCCGGCGCGGCCCTGCGGTTAATACAGCTCCAGCAACTGGTTGAAGTCGATCCGTTCGATGTAAAGCCAGTGCAGCGACTCGATTTCAAGATAGAAATAGAGGTAATCCACGCCGTCTTCCTCGGAGAACAGCCATCCGTTCCGCTCCTCCCACATCTGCGGCAGGAACTGGGCGTAGGGGAATTGGTTGAATTCCAGCCGGTCGTCGCCGACGCGGGTCGCCAGCAGTTTGCCGGTGCTGTCCGCGATGACCCGCCCGGTGTCGTCCACCAGGAATTTATTCTTGACGAAGACGCCGGTATTGCCGGTTTCGTTCAGGATTTTGAGCAACTGGCCGAGGACGATGTCGGCGCCCGCCACTCCCAGCGGACGGTTGAAGTTGTCCACAATCGCCCGGGCGCAGGTGATCACGATATCCTTGCGCTCGCCGGAATCCACGTATGGACTGCTCCAAATGGCCTGGCGGGGAGTTTTGAGCGCCGCTTTGTACCATTCGCGGTCACGCGGATCGTAATTTTCGTTGACGCTTGCCCGGGACGGGTAGGTGATATGGAGACCGTTCTGGAAACCTGCGTAAACCCGGGAGATCGACGGTTTTGAAACATTGCGGATGATCTGGTTGGCTTCCGCGGCGTCGGTATTTTCCGGCAGGACGCCCGGCAGACTGTCGACCACCGCCGCCCGCAGGCCGTCCTTGAGCAGATAGAGCACGCTCATCATCCGGACGTATTCCGGCTGCGGCGGCCCGGGGTGCCCCGGATAGATGAAGATGGCGTAATCCATCGAAATTTTTTCCTGGAACATCGGCGAATAGGTGTAGTCAGGCGGCGCGGTTTCCGGGCTTTTCAGGTCCTGAAGCGTATAAATCCGGGTTTCGACGTTCTGGACCCGGTCCGCTTTGTAGAGCAACGCGGCCTCGCTGGCGATGGTGGAGAGCAGATACTCGTAATCCCGGAACTGGCGGTCGAACCGCGAACACGAATAGAGCCCGCGCGAATAGACCTCCGCCATCGCGCGGTCTTTTTTGGCGGACAGGCGGCGGAAATCGACCTCCCGGTGCAGCGCCAGCGCGATGAGCGCGGTAAAGGAGAACAGGAGCACCATGCTGAAAAACAGCAGCATCTTGTAATGCAGCCGGACTTTGCGCAGCAGTCTGCTGAACACGTTGTCGGGGTTGGCGGAGACTTCGTTGCCGAGGTTGAAGGCCTTCAGGTCTTTCTCCAGGTCCTTTACGGACTGGTAACGTTTGGCCGGGTCGGGGGCGATCGCTTTGGCGATGATCATTTTCAGGTCTTTGTCCACCCGGCATTTGAAATGATGGCTGTAGGGCTCGATCAGGCAGTGCTGCGCCTTGTAGATAGCTTCTTCCTTGCTCTGGGACGGCGCGTAGGCCTGTTTCAGAAACGTCACTTCATACAGGATCAGCCCCAGCAGGAAGATGTCCGAGCGTTCGTCATAGGGCTGTTTGTTGATGATCTCGGGGGCGATGTACTGCAGGGTCCCCGCGATCTTGCCGCTCCAGGTGGAATTGCTGTGTTTCTGGTATTCGGCGATGCCCCAGTCCATGACGTAGGTTTCGTTGAAATTGCCGATCATGATGTTTTCCGGCTTCAGGTCGCGGTGGATCACGTTGCGGTAATGCACGTAGGCGATGGCTTCGCAGACCCGCTGGAAAATGTCGAGCCGCTTCCAGAGCAGGATGCGTTCATGGCGCTTGCGGGCCAGGCGCGGCATTTTCCGGTAATGAAGGCGGGAGCGTTCGAGGTATTCCTTGAGCGTCCGTCCGCGGATCAGCTTCATGGTCAGGTGGAGCCCCTCTTTGCCGTCCTCGTAGATGCCGTAAACGGGGATGATGGCGGGGTGTTCCAGTTGCGCGCTCACCTTGGCTTCGGAAATGAACGCCCGCCGGTAGTCCTGTTTGTCTTTCAGTTTGTCATGGAGCGATTTGACGGCGATGATCCGGTGGAAACAGCGGTCGAGGCCGCGGCTGATGCAGGCCTGTCCGCCGCGGGCGATTTCATCCTGCAGGCGGACATGGCGGTCCAGGTCGTCGAAATTCTCGCCGGACACTTCATCGTCGGTGGCGACGGGGTCGATCGGTTCATTTTCCTCGTAAATCGTTTCGTTCCAGTCCGATACTCTTGTTCCGGCGATGCCGGACACGATGTTGCGGCAGACCTCGGTCAGCAGTTCGCCGATGCCGCCGCCGGAGTATCCAGGTTCATCGGGGGCGGAAGATGATTTGTCGTCGCCGTCCCCGTTGCCGGAACGGAATTGCCTGGTCCGTTCCAGAGCGGCGCTCAGTTTGCGCCCGATTTCGGGCGAAATGTGTTCCCCGAAATACGAATCCATGTCGTCGCGGTCGCCGTCTTCCGCTTTCTGCCGGTCGAGGCGGACGGTCTTATCGATGAAATCGGGGTCGGCGTCTGCTTCCTGCCGGTCGAGGCGGACGGTCTTATCGATGAAATCGGGATTGATTTCCGGCTCGCCGTCGAGGCGGACTGTTTTTTCAATGTCATTGTGACGATCAGGATCTTCCATCATGCCCAACCTCCGGGGCTATTGCGACTTGATAAATTCATCGAAATTGATTTTTTCGATATAAAGCCATTTCAACGTTTTGATTTCCATGAAAAAATAGAGATATTGTACGCCGTCCTCCGGGATGAACATCCAGCCGTTCTTCCTGCGCCACATGCTGTTGAGAAGCCGTTCCGGTTCGAATGGACGGAACGCCGGCGCCGTGTCGCCGGACGTATCCGGGGAGAGTTTCCCGGCGGCTTCGGCGACAATGCTGCCGTTTTCGTTAACCAGCACCTTGCTGATGACATAGCGCCCGTTGTTTCCGGTGCTGTCCAGCAGTTTCAGGAGATAGCTCCAGGAAATGTCGGCCGCGGCCACCGCCAGCACTTCGCCTTTGTCATCGGTGATTGCCTGGGAACAGGTCAATACGATCTGTTTGGCGGCGCCGATATCGACATACGGCTTGCTCCAGGTAATCAGTTCCGGGGTTTTGACGGCGTTCTGGTACCAGGAACGGGTCCGGGGATCGTAGTCGTCGGTATGGTCCAGTTCGAACGGAAATCCGACGGTCATGCCGTCGCGGGTGCCGACGTAGGCGATCATCAGCGGAGGCATGGTTTTATTTCTGGCGGCATCTTCCAGTTCTTCGGCGGTGGACAGGGCCGGGAGGACCGGCTTCAGGCTGCCGAATACCGCGTTGTACAAGGTTTTGCGCAGCGGATAAAGCTGTTTCATGGTTGCTTCCAGGCTCTTGCCGGGGGTGTCTACGCCCGGCGGCATCAGGTAAACCATATTGCGGAATGAAATATCCCTGTCGTAAACCGTGGAATATTCCAGCCCTTCGACATTCACGCCGCCCTGCCGGACCTGGCGGTAGGTATGAAACTTGTACTCCGGCTGTGACGACGGATCGCTCTGCAGAAGCAGTTCGGCGGCGTTGGCGCAGGAACTGAGCAGGAACTCATAATTCTTGAAATAGGAATCCAGTTGGGAGCAGGAAATAATGCCGTTCGAATAAATATCGGCCAGCGCCGCATCCCGGCGCTGGATGTTGTAGTGGCTGGTGATTTCGCGGACCAGCGCCACCGCGCTGACCATGATGAACAGGAACACCAGCGAGAGGCAGGCATAGATCAGCCCGCGGTAATGATGGCGCAGGCGGCGCAGGTTCTTTTCGACGATATTATCCGGGTTGGCGGTGATTTCCTCGCCCATCTCCAGATTGCGGAGGTCGTTGGTCAGTTCCTTGACGCTCTGGTAGCGTTTGTCCGGGTTGGGGGCCAGCGCCTTGGCGATGATCTTCTTCATGTCCTTGTTGACCTTGCAGCCGAAGAGGTGTTCGAACGGCTCGAACCGGCAGCAGCGCGCCTTGATGATGGCGTCCTGCTCCTTTTCCACCGGCGCATAGGCTTGTTTCAGGAACACCAGTTCATAAAGAATCAGCCCGAGCAGGAAAATGTCCGAACGGTGATCATAAGGGCCGCGGTTCATGATTTCCGGGGCGATATACTGGAGCGTACCGGCGATGTTTCCGGTGTTCTCTTTCTTGCCGTCATGGAATTCCGCGATGCCCCAGTCCATGATATAGGTTTCGTTGAAACTGCCGATCATGATGTTTTCCGGCTTCAGGTCGCGGTGGATCACCTTGCGGTAATGGACGTAGGCGATGGCGTCGCAGATGCGGCGGAACACTTCCATCCGCTTCCAGAGCAGCGTCCGCTCGTGCTTGATCCGCTCGATCGGGCTGATGGTCCGATAGTGGATCCGGGTGCGCGACAAATATTCTTTCAACGTTTTGCCGCGGATCAGTTTCATGGTCAGGTGCAGGCCGTTTTCGCTGTCCTTGTACACACCGTAAATCGGGATGATGGACGGATGCTCCAACTGCGCCGTCACCCTGCCTTCGGAAATAAACAACTGGCGGTAATGCTTCTTTTCCTTCAGGTCGTCATGCAGGGACTTGACCACGATGGTGCGGTTGAAGCGCCGGTCGTAGGCTTTATTGATGCGGGCCTGTCCGCCGCGGGCGATTTCCTGTTTGATCTCGATATATTTTTCGAGGTCTTCCAGCTCGTTGTTCAGGATATCGGGGTCGGATTCCGTGTTGATCGGCTCGGCGTCGTCGTAGCCGGACGTGTCGTTCCAGTCGATGATCTTCATGCTGGTGATGCCGGACAGGATGTTCCGGCAGGTGTCGCCGATCAGGGAACGGATGTTATTGCTGGTGGCGGTGGGGCTTCTGGCGCCGGGGTCCGGCATGGGGGCGGCCGACCTGATTTTCCGGCGGGAAAGATTCTTGGTATCGATTTTTATCGTCTGATCCCATGCTTCCTGATTGTTGTGATCTTCGGGCACCTGAGTCTCCAAACACTTAATCTTTTATTCGCAATCCATCCATACGAAACGAACCGGTCCCACCCCGGTGGGCTGCCCGATACGCTCAAATCCAAATATCCGGGTTAATATATAGACGGATTTAGCCCATTTCAAGGATGATTTCCTGCAATAATGTTAATTTTCCGGTACAGTTTTGAGGGATTGGGGCGGACGGGCCTGTTTTTCGCCGTTTTTCCGGGGAAACGGGCTCCGTGCCTCGGGCGGTCAACGGAACCGGCGGCGGTAGTCCATCGGCGAAAACCCGGTCTTCTGATGGAACCGCCGGGAGAAATAGTTGCTGTCCGAAAATCCGCAGTCCAGGGCGATTTCCGAAACGGGCCGGTCCGTCTTCAGCAACAGCATCGACGCGTGCTGGATGCGGACGACGTCCACGTATTCCTGCGGCGACTGCCGGAAAATCCGGCTGAATTCGCGGTAAAACGCCGCCCGCGACATATTGGTCATGCGGCACATGTCGGCGATCCGGATATCCTCCCGGTAATGCTGTTCCAGATAGCTGACCAGGGTGCCGAGGCGGTGCGAGGGGTTGTCCTCCAGCGACACGTCCGGTTACCTATTCGGCCTACGGTGTCATAAAAAAAACGACACTGGCCGGACTTGAACCGGCAACCGCATCCCCGTCTTTCCAGCGGTCAATTCCGCAAGCCTTGCGGCCACAACGGGGAAGTGCTCTAACCAATTGAGCTACGGTGTCATAAGCAAAAGCGGGGCCGCGCATGGGGCGATTTACGCCCTTGCAGGTTTTTGCCTGCAACCGTGACGGACGTCTCCGCCGCAACGCACACCGTGCAAACCCTGGCATGCGCGGCCCCTTTCCTGAGGGGTTCAAAAATAAAAGACCGGGCGGCTATGTGGGAGTGGGAGAGAGGTGACGATTGAATCCATCCTGGTTACATGAAGATAAATCGCGGTTGTCGAGATGGACGCATGCCCCAGCAGTACCTGGATGGTCCGGCCCCACGCCGGCTTCCAGCAAATTTGTCGCGAATGTGTGGCGTAAACTATGAAAAGTGAGCACTTTGGTAATTCCGACTTTTTCCTTTGCAACCCTGAAAATGATATCCGGAGTTCCCCGGGACAGACGCTCTTTGCCGTGCTCCCAACTAGTTGGGAATAAATAATTTTTCGGATGATAGTTTTTCCAGTAACTACGCAGCTCCTGCAACAGCCTCGAGGATAAAATCGTATAGCGGTCTTTGCCCCCTTTGCTGTTTCCCGCCCGGATGGACATCCGGCCGCTGTCGATGTCCCCGACTTTCAGATTAATGATTTCGCTGATACGCAAGCCCGCGGCATAGGCCGTCATCATCATCGTCCGGTGCTTCTGGTTCTCGATCGCCGCGAAGAAACAGGACAATTCATCGGCATTGAAAATTTCCGGCAGTTTCCGGGGCCTTTTCCGCGGCGGGATTACATCCGCCATATCCTTCATTCCCATGCTTTCCTTGTAGAAAAAACGCAATCCAAATGCCACGGAATTTATCGAATTCGGGGCCAGCTTCCGCTCTTGAATCAGAAAATAGATGTAATCCAGCAACTGATCCTTGGTTAACGGTCAGGTGAAATCATGTAGTGTTTGGCCAGATCCTGAACTGAATTCAGATAAGATTTGATTGTTTTGGCTCGGAAGTTTCGGACGGTCATATCCCGTAACATTTTTTCCCGCAAGATTCCCATGACACTTATCTCCTTGACTTTTGGTTGCAAAGATGTCCGGATTGACATCCTTTCAGGAGAAAAGATACTGCCGTTATTCAAAATATCGATCCGCTATATGAGATTGAATGCGGGAGCTACCGCGTAGCGGTTTAGTTCATCCGTCTTGATGCCCATATTGCGGTATATTTGTCCGTATCAGAGAAAAAAAGAGGGAATCCGGCCAGCCACTACTCGTATCGTAGGGTTTGAAATGAGTGATACGACTTTACCGGATTCGCAATCAGTTTACTGTACCCAGGCAAGCCGGCACGGTGAGCAGACGCAGCAGTTGATACGAGTAGAGGTAAAATGCCATGCAGCTGACCCGGAGACTGCCCAATTCGAATTCGCGCTCCGGGGGGATATCGGCCGGACTGTCGACTGTCAGCGAGGCGAATTTAGGCAGGGTGAACCCGGCCAGGACTTCGGCCGCTTTGTCCGCGCCGTCCGGGCGGTCCAGGTGCGCCGCCGCCACCAATGCGGAAAAAGCCGATTGGGCGCTGCCGGGGTTGCGCCGCCGTCCGCCCCAGTTCAGGATTGACAGTTTCAGCGGATTGTCAAGGGCTTCGATCACGCCGGGCCCGGTCAGGGAAACCGAATCGGAAGAAGGATCGTATTTCATAATGGAATAATTCAATGAATCCTTTTCGCTCAATTCAATAAAAATATCCTGCGTCAGCAGATGCTCCAGGCATTGCCGCCAGTAACCGCGGCGTTCATCATCATGACGGCAGAGATAATCGAGGGCTATGCATTTCAGCATACAGGCGTTTTCGTTTTGACGGAAGAACATGGCATTGTCATAGGTTCGGCCCGAGCGGAAAAACGAGCGCAGCGTCAAATCCATTAATGAGCCGAGGTTTTCCTGTTCCAGCAGCCGGATGAATTCATCATAATACTTTTTTTGCCGTGTCAGGAGATATGGGATATAGGCGACCCCCAGGAACATACCGGCGATATGATCGCGCAAATGCGAAGCGCGACCCAGTGAAAAATAAGTCGTACTGTAATCAATGCCGCGCCAGTAGTCGCTCATGGCACAGATCATCCGGAGGCAAAGCTCCTTTTGGCTGGCGTCGGCAATCCGGTAAAACCGCGCCAGCCCGTCCATCACCATCAGGTATTGGTCCCGGCTGAAATGCTCACTGAATTTGCCGCCGTAAGGTTTCGGGAAGAACCCCTCGCATTTCTTCATGCCCAGTCTGTAGATATGGCAAATCCCTTCAAATGTATTCCGGGCGTTGATAAAAGCCGTATGGCTGCCGTCCATTTCGAACCGCAGCGATTCCGCCGCCAGAAAAGCCCCGGAAGCCATCCCCGCATCCTCATAAGCCCAGAAGTCCATTCCGTCGCAGTCGATCAGGCTTATGCCGGGTATTTTATCCCGCGAATCGAACGGCCGGACCGGGTCGGCCTTGATGGCAAAGCGGATAATTTTATTTTTGTCGGCGGCGACGCCGGCCACGACCTCTGTGATCAGCTCCACCTGATTCTTCAAATCCATTTCCATTACTCCCACATATTGGCATCCCAGACATCCGCCGGGGTTTTGTCGTGATATGCAAAAGGCGCATAATAAATATCCTTACGGGCTTCACTCCGCAGAAAACCCGCGGCGTGCTCGTCCACATACAACGTATTGCATTTGCCCCTGAAAGCCGGGTCGGGGTGTCCGCTGCCGTGAACGGCGCCGATGGACAGGTAAGTCGATGTGGTATTCAAACCGCCGCTGCCGTTATAGAACTGGATATCCTGTTTGCGGTAAAAATAAGGCATCCACTTAAAGCCGGCGGAAGTGTCGACGAACGGCCTGGAGTCGGCAAGCAGGGCGCTTTGTGTCGGTTTCTTGAGCCGGTTGATGCGAAAAATACCGGCGGAGGAATTGGAAATCAAATCGGCATTGAATGAATAATTGCTGCTGTATGCGGCGGCCACCGTTCCCTGTGCATTGAAGGTGGTGCCATATCCCTGTTTTTTCAGCAGGGGACAGTACAAATACGGCATGGGCTGAAACTCGCCTGCCTTGACTATTAAACCGGAAAGCATCATTCCGAGCAATTGGTCCCAGGTCCGTACAAGATTACTGGCCTGCATCAGAAAATCGTCATTTTCGTTGGCATACATGGTGAAACCGGTTCCGCTCTGCTTCAAATTATTGAGGCATTGAGTTTCAAACGCCCGCTCCCGGGCCTTGCTCAACGCCGGCAGCAGCATTGCCGCCAGGATCGCGATGATGGCGATCACAACGAGGAGTTCAATGAGGGTAAAAAACTTTTTCATTTGAGTCTCCGCTATTTGAATATTTTATAGTTTCCCAAGAAGTCTTTCAATTTCATTGCCGATTTTTATCCGCAATTTGTGCCACTGCAAATCATTGACGCTCCAGTTCTGCGGCGTGGGAAACTGGCGGTTGTATTCTTCCAGCAGCAGCCTGGCGGCGGCGGCGTCGATATTCCGGCTTTCCGCCTTTCCGACCAGTTCATTCAGGAGCGCGGCAAACTCGTAATCCTCGATACCGTCGCGGTACAGAGTCAGGCGCAGCGACGGGGTGATGGTCATATCGCGCGCCGGCGAGGAGTCTCCGGTGCGGCAGGGCGGATAAAAAAACGCCACGGCGCCGTTGCCCCAGGTGGAAAGCGGATTTTCCCAGGGGTTGAAATGTTTATGCGGATCATTCGGGCGGTTCCACCAGATGTTGGTGCCCCAGATGAACAGGCCGCGGGCGCCGTCCGGCCAGTTCCGCGCCGCCATGAAACGGTTGTTTATGCCGGGAGTATCGATCCACAGCGTACAGCTGCGGGTCAGGTAGGTCCAGAATTCCATATTGCCGAGCTGTGCCCTGCAGCGCCGCGAGACCGCGGAACTGTTTTCATTGTCCAGTACCGCCAGGATGTCAACCAATCCCTGGATTTTCTCATAGCTGTAGCCATGGTAGGAAGCGCACAGAAACGGAATTTTGCGGGCATATGGTTTGGCCTGGTATGCGTCGCGCAGAATTTTCAAATATCCGTATTCATGGATCATGGGTTCGTCGATCAGAATCACGCCGCCCGCCAGCAGTCCCTTGGAGTCGAGGAAGCGGGCGATTTCGTCCATGATGGCGGCATCTTTTTCCGCCGTTTCCTCCGTATGCTTCTGGCGCCCGCTGTAATGACGGAGGATATAGCGGTTGAGCTTCAGTTCATTCATGGCCCAGGGGAGTTCGGTTTCGTAAATCTTGAAGAAACTGGCCGGCACCGCGTTGTTCGGTTTAACCTCCGGCGGGTGCGCCGATGAAATAATGGAAAAATGTCGATTTTTTTTTTAAATATGT
>ENA-UOOH01001140-UOOH01001140.1-fermentation-metagenome-genome-assembly--contig:-NODE-1140-length-26771-cov-5.196362_pt1 | contig 26771 bp, 19 predicted proteins | sample MGYA00245778_ERZ724025 | MGnify/ENA primary metagenome ERZ724025 (study PRJEB28704, sample SAMN03018313) | fermentation metagenome | biome: anthropogenic terrestrial biome; feature: soil; material... | reverse complement strand
TCCCTACACGACGCTCTTCCGATCTGTATTCTCACTGAGCTGGAGCTCGTCCAGGAGTGCGAGTGTCTCACCGATCTGTCGATCTGCGAGGCTGCAGAAGGCCGCATAGACCTTCTCGTTGGTCGTCCATGGTTTGTCTTTGTATGCGAGCCAAGCGGGGTCGGTATTGGGGATCTCGTACCGCGAGTGGGGGATGTTCATGGGGACATAGCAGAAGAAGGGCTGATCCTTGTGGTCCCGGATGAACGCGTGCATCTGGTCCACGATGCGGTAGGGCGCGAAGACGTAGTCCGATTGAGTTTGAGGCGCTTTGGTATCGATCGGGCCTGAGGATCGGTTTTTTTGGTAGAAGCCTTTGTTGGGGAGGGGGACCTTCCGGCCGGAGTCGATCAGGTATTCGGGAAAGTAGTAGTGTGCATGCACCTGATGATAGTACCCGAAGAACTGGCTGAACCCCTGGCGTTCCGGGACGCCGGGGGTATCGAGGTCGCCGATGCCCCATTTGCCGAATCCGCCGGAGACGTAGCCGGCCGATTGTAGGACCTCCGCGATGGTGACATCGCTGTCGCGCAGGGGGATGCCGCCGGAGTTGCCGCGAACGGAGCCGCGTCCCATGTGATAGCCGGTCATGAGCGTGGAGCGTGCAGGTGCGCACACGGAGCATCCCGAATAGGCACGCAGAAAGCGCATCCCCTCCGCTGCGAGGCGATCGATATTGGGTGTTGCGATGGTGCTGCCGCCATATGCGCCCGGATCGGTCATGCCCATATCGTCCACGATAAAGAACAAGATATTCGGCTTGTCCGCCTGGGTGGCGTGGGCCTGGGCGTGAATCGCCATAAGGAGGAGCATTGCGCAGACCGCCCGCAGGGGGATGCTGAGCGGGCGATGGTACTGGGGGTACTTGGGAATCTGGTGTGTCATGCGTCCTCCCGGAGCCTGATTCGAGGAAAAGAATGCTGCGCCGTAGCGCGATGGATGGGGTTGATGAGAGAGGGAATGATGATGGCATGCGCGGGAGGGAAAGGGAAGCCTGAGGCTTGAGGAGGCCGGCAAGAGGTGGGAGGGCCGATGTGGGTGGAGCGTTGGCAGTGGAGATGTGAACTACTGAGCGAATAGGCGGTGGAGGTGCGGTGGACGTTTTGGTTGCGAGTGCTCGACGCCGAATCGGGGTTTCCATCGATTTCGATTTCGATTTCGATTTCGCAAATTCACCAGACCATTCGGATTTGGAGAGTCTCCCGCAGAGGGCGCAGAGGGCGCGGTGGCGTTTTCGACCTTGCCCGGGGAGTGGGTGGGGGCAAGGCCCTGATCCCTACCTTTTGGGGACTTTTATGATATACCGTTTTCAGCGGGCCAAGGCTGTTGCGGGGATCACCTCAACGCGGCAGGCAAACCTCTCCTTCCGGACCTTCGTGTCTTCGCGTCTTCCCAGTTTTCCTTTCCCCTTCCCTCACCCCTTGCCGTCCTCCTCTTCCGGTCGTCGGTCCCGTGAAAACGTTTGTCTTCGCTTTCCGCTTGCGACGGGGCCTGGCATTTATGAAGATATGGGACCGATCAATTCCGGTATTGGAGTTTGGTTCTCTTCCTGCTCCAGGCCGATACATCCTGGATGGAAGGATCAGCGACGATGGCATCAGAGCAGAGGCGAGACGAAGGGAATCGAACTCCGAGTGCCGGCACGGGAGCCTTTTGGCGTTGGCCCTTGCATTGGCAGATCCTGCTCGGGTTAGTTGTGGGCGGGGTGGTTGGGTTTTTTGTGGCCTCATCGGCGTTGCGGTCCGCCGATGCGGCGGGCGAGCTCAAGTCAGCGGTCTCGCTCGTGCAAAAGGGCATCCCGTTCCTGGTCTTCCAGCTGATCGGCGATCTCTTTCTCAACGGACTGAAGGTGATTGTCATTCCGTTGGTGACGAGTTCGATAGTGCTGGCGGTCTCCTCGCTCGGTGCGCAGTCCGGGTTCGGCCGAATGGGGCTGAAGACTTTGACCTACTACCTCTGCACCAGCACGATCGCCATCCTGGTCGGCCTGACCCTGGTCAATGTCTTCACTCCGGGGACACTGGCGGATGGCCAGGGGCTGCTCGAGGGGCGTGATATGGCCGATTTCTCTATAGAGGCGGAGGCGCTCAGCGAGAAGGTCGGCGACAGCACTGCCTCTTCGTTTCTCGGGGTATTCCGCAAGATGATCCCTGACAACCTGGTGGTCGCTGCGCACGAGGGGAACCTGCTCGGGTTGATCATTGCGTCGATGGTGACGGGATTCTTCATGACCCAGCTGAAGGGCGGGCCGCGGGAGACGTTCGAGAACTTCTGGAACGCGGTGTATGAGGTGTCACTGAAGGTGACCAATCTCGTATTGGTCTTCGCGCCCTTGGGTGTTGGGATGTTGGTTGCGGCGACGGTGAGCGAAAATTATGCGCGTCTTGCTCCGGACGATCGGTTCGGGGCCTTTCTGGGTGGGATTGTGGAATTCACACTGATCGTGCTGGCGGCGCTCGCGATCCACATGCTGGTGGTGATGCCGTTGATTTTGCGGTTTGTCGCGCGGGTGCGGCCGTCCCGACATTTTCGCGCGATGTCGCCCGCGTTGATGACGGCCTTTTCCACAGCCAGTTCGAATGCGACGTTGCCGGTGACGATGGAGTGCGTCGAGGAGCGAGCCGGGGTATCGAACCGCACCACCAGCTTTGTCCTGCCGCTGGGTGCGACGGTCAACATGGACGGCACGGCTTTGTACGAGTGTGCAGCCGCGATGTTTGTCTGCCAGGCAATGGGCTTTCAGCTGGCCTTGCCGCAGCAGTTTTTCGTGGTATTGGTGGCCTTACTGACGAGCATTGGTGTGGCCGGGGTGCCCAGTGCCTCGCTGGTAGCGATCGTGGTCATTCTGCAATCGCTCGAACGTCAGCTCGGGGTGGTCGGACTGGTTGCCGCACTGCCGATCCTGCTGGTTTTCGACCGGTTATTGGATATGTGCCGAACGGCCGTGAATATTTTTTCAGACTCCGTCGGCGCGGTGACGATTGCGCGTTCGGAGGGGGAGTCAGGGGTCTTGGAGGCTTGATCTCCGGTTTTTTTGATCAACAAGGAGTTTGGGGCATGAGCAGTGCTGAAGGGAAGAAGGCGGACATCGGTCTGATCGGTCTGGCGGTCATGGGCCAGAATCTGGTGCTCAACATCGCCGATCACGGGTACGAGATATCGGTTTACAACCGGACGACGGCGAAGATGACGGAATTCATCGACCGCTGTCGGCGGGAGGAGCCTTCGGCAGCGCGGGTCCAGGGGCATGCCGGCTTGGATGCCTTTGTCGCATCCCTGGCGCGTCCACGTAAGGTTGTGATCATGGTCCAGGCGGGTCGTGGAACGGATGCGGTGATTGATCAACTCGTGCCGCTGCTGGAGAAGGGCGACATCATTATTGACGGCGGCAATGCGCAGTGGACGGATACGATTCGGCGGGAGAAGGCGCTGAAGGCCCAAGGCTTTTATTTCATCGGCTCCGGAGTTTCCGGCGGCGAAGTCGGCGCCCGATTCGGTCCGTCCCTGATGCCGGGCGGCGACCCGGAGGCCTGGGCCAAGATCGAGCCGATCTGGAAGGCGATTGCGGCGAAGGTCGACCCCGAGACCGGCGCACCGATGGAGGATTCCGTTCCCGGCAAGCCTGTGACCGGCGGGTTTGCCTGTACGGCACTGATCGGCGCGGACGGGGCTGGGCACTATGTGAAGATGGTGCACAACGGGATCGAGTACGGCGACATGCAGCTGATCTGCGAGGCGTACAACCTGATGAAGTGCATCCTCGGCATGGACGCGGGTGCGATCGGCAAGGTCTTCGAGGAATGGAACAAGGGTGAGCTGGGCAGTTACCTGATCGAGATCACGGCGGACATCTTACAGCAGTCCGACCCGGCGAAGCCCGGCCGGTTCCTGGTTGATTCGATTCTCGACACGGCCGGCCAAAAGGGGACGGGCAAGTGGACATCCGTGAGTGCTTTGGACATGGGGATTCCCGCCAACACGATTGCTGAGGCGGTCTTCGCGCGCTGTTTGAGTGCTCTGAAGGAGGAGCGCGTCGATGCGTCGAAGCTGTTGGTCGGCCCCGAGCCTGCCTATACGGGCGAGCGTGCGGAGCTGATCGCGGCGATCCGGGATGCGCTCTACTGCTCGAAGGTTTGTGCGTATGCCCAGGGCTTTCAGCTGATGGCCGAGGCCCAACGCGAATACGGTTGGGCGCTGAATTTCGGTGAGATCGCCTCGATCTGGCGTGGCGGGTGCATCATTCGTGCGCGCTTCCTGCAAAAGATCACGGAGGCCTTCGAGCGGGATGCGCAGCTGAAGAACCTCCTGCTGGACGACTACTTTAAGCGCAGTGTACTGGCGGCCCAGGCGAATTGGCGCAAGGTCGTGGCTCTGGCCGCGCAGAACGGGATTTCGGCACCTGCGTTCATGTCGGCGCTCGCCTATTTCGACGGTTACCGCGCGGCGGTCTTGCCGGCGAACCTATTGCAGGGCCAGCGCGACTATTTCGGTGCGCATACTTACGAGCGTGTGGACCAACCCCGCGGCAAGTTCTTCCATCTCGACTGGCCGGAAGCGGACAGGCCGCAGCTGGAGATTCAATAGTCGCCGGGTGTCGGACCTATCCGAGTTGCATGAAACGGTGGGCGCGGGAACGCGCCCATTGTTCGTTTTTGCGATGGGGCCTTCGCGATTCCACGATCGCTGGTGAGAAAAGTCCTGCCACAGAGATCACCGAGAACACAGAGGGGGTAAGTCCTTTCCCATCCGGATCCGGAGAGTTTCCCGCAGAGGGCGCAGAGGGCGCGGTGGGGTTGCCTGCCTGCCTGCCTGCCTATCGGGTTGGGTAGGTTCCAGGCTCTGCACCCTACCTTTTGGGCGAATTTTTAGATAAATCGTTTCAGCAGACCAAGGAAGTTGCTGAAAACGGCTCCGGTGTAGGTACATCTCCCCCTCCCAATACACCTCCGCGCCCTCTGCGTTCTCTGCGGGAGTCCTCCTCATCCGGCCCCGGAGACCTTTCGTTGTCGGCGAAAGGGCTTTTCGAAGGGTCGATATCGAGTCCGATCTTGCTTCGCCATTGACCGTTTGGGACGCCTCTGGCCGGGGTGGAATCGGGCGATCGTTTGATTTCCGAAGGCCCTGGAATATTCTCTGATGAACAACTCGAAGCTTGGAAATACCTCGAACGTGAAGGAATACGATATGGCGATTGAGCGAACGCTGGCGATCATCAAACCGGATGCAGTGGAACAGGGTTATGCCGGCAAGATTTTGGACGACATCCTGGGTGCGGGATTCAAGCTCCTTGCGATCCGCCAGGTGCATCTCACGCAGGCCGAAGCCGAAGCCTTTTACTCCGTGCATCGCGAGCGCCCCTTCTTTTCCAGTCTCGTGCGCTTCATGACCAGCGGCCCCTGCATCCCGATGGCATTGGAGAAGGAGGACGCGATCGCCGGCTATCGTGCCCTGATCGGCGCCACGGATCCTGCTGAGGCCGCCGATGGGACCGTGCGAAAGAAGTTCGCTCAGAACAAGGAGCGCAATGCGGTTCACGGATCTGACTCCGTTGAGAACGGCCAGGCCGAGATCGGCTTTTTCTTCACTGCAAAAGAGCTATTGCAGGGCTGACCGTTTCCATCGGCGCCTCCAGGCAACGGTTGCCGATCATAAGACCATGGTCTGAATCGAAATCGGGATCGAAATCGGGATCGAAATCGGGATCGGAATCGGGATCGGAATCGGAATCGAAGAAATCGATTCCTGCTTGTTCAGCTTGGCGCCTAGCTCTCTGAGCACCGCTCAAACCGTGTTGCCGGGCGCAATCATATGCTTGCGGTACCCGGTTTCTCCTGTCCGAATCCCATCCCGCTTCCATTTCGAAACCGAGACCGATAGCGACCTCGATCTTGCTTCGCAATCAACCTTTTTGTACGCGCATCCAGCAAGGAGTGGTGCGATCCATGAATCTCTATTTTCTCCTTGAGGACAGCGGACACCGGCGGGTCATCACCATCGATGTCGCCAGTATTGACGAGCATAACGTGCACCTGGTTCAGGCGGAGCTGTTGCCTCTACTCGACGATTTTTCTGAAGTGGTGCTGGATCTTCATGCCATTGGGTTTATGTCGAGTTCCGGTATCGGACTGCTCCTGCGATGCCTGCAGACGATGAAGGCGAAGGGCGGCGAACTATCGTTGCGCCGCCCTTCGCCTAAGGTCCGGGTTTTGTTTGACATCATCGGGTTGGAGCGTGTCCTCCCGATCGAGGACCAACCTGAGGCGGAGTGAATGCGTTGCTCCAGGCCGGTGGTGGGCGGGTCAGCCCTCTTGGCGCTGGAGGATGAGGAGCCAGTCGTTGCCGCGGCCGTTGCTCGGCGGCTGGAAGGTGTGGAGGTTGTCGATCTTGAACGGACCGATCTCTGTCTTCCGGCCGTTGCGCGGGTTGAACCAGGATGCTTGAATGTTCATGCCGGTCCAGTCTCCGAGCTCGAGTTCGATCGTCTTGCCCATCGGCGTATAGACCAGTGCGAAACCGGCGTGCGTGGAGAGTGCGGCACGGATGTGGCCGGCCCCATTGCCACCATCGTTTTTGAGGATTGCCTGATACGGCTCCAGGCTCTGCCAATCCAACGATTCGAACAGCCGTCGCATGTGGCCCATTTGCTGGGAGCCCGGGTGACCGACAGCTGTTTTCCAGGGGGTTCTGGCCGAGGAGATCGGACCGCGTCCCGGCTGCCACATCTGCCAGATGTTGTGGTTCCCGTAGGTGTGTCCCGCGGCCCCGCACAGCATCGACCAGTAAGCGGCTTGGCGAACATCCCAATCGTCGAACCAGCCATTCTCCGGTTTCCAATCGATCGGATGATCTTCGTAACGGGGTTCGCCGTCGAGCACCGGTTTGGTCGGGGTCTTCATCCGGACGGCGAGGGTTTTGTTGTGGTTGTGTTCATTGGCCCTGCTGTGGCCGGACTGGAACATGTTGAAGTCGAGCCATGCGTCGTTGTGGAACCAATCCGCCGAGCATGCCCCGCCCATGGGGTGGTAGGTCATGAGGTTGCGCCCGTCGTCGCCCTCTTTGAGGCCGGTCGCCATGGCACGGATGATCTCGAAATGCTGCGGCTCCTCGGGGCTGCGATCGCCGCCGAGGATCCAGATGATCGGTTTATTCTTGTAGCGCTGACCGAGATAGCGGCCGTAGACCAGGGCGTTTTCGGGGGTGAAGCAGACGGGGCCGACGCCCCATTTCTTGTTGAACTTATCGCCCCAGGTGGGGAGCATGCCGATGAAGATGCCGAGCTCCTCGGCCTTGTTCACGATGTAATCGACGTGTTCGAAGTATGCGGGGTTGGGGCGTGTGGGATCGTTCTCGATCAGCGGAGTGTGTCCGTAAGGATTCGGGGTGTTGAGTCCGTCCAGTTCCGCCAGGACCACGGCTTGGATGACGGTGAAACCTTTATGGGCGCGATCCGTCAGATACGCATCCACCTCTTCGCGGTTGAGCCGATGGAAGAGTTCCCATGCGGTATCGCCGAGGTAGAAGAACGGGGTTTGGTCGGCATACACCAGGTGGCGTCGATCCTGTGAGAGTTCGAGTGCCTGGCCGGCTTGCGCAACGGCCGCTGGTGGAAGGCAGAATCCCGCTAGGAGGAAGAGTGAGGTGACAAGCGAAAAGGATGGCTTCATCGTGAGACACCGGTTCGGGGATGTGTCAGAGTGGGTTTTCGGCGGGGCATCGACCTGACAGCCCGCGCCGTGGTAATCCGTGCAACATACCGAGGTCGACTTCTATCAAGGAGCGCGTGGATGTTCAATTCAGAAGTGCCGACGATCCCCGGGCCGATGTGCCCAGCGGTCGCACTCAAGGTCCCCGACGAGGAGTTGGATTTGGCGCAGACGCTTTGCAACGGGCAGACGTTTCGTTGGCGCGAGTGTCGACCCGGGCAATGGTTTGGGCTGATCGAGAACCGGCCGGTTTGGGTGACGCACCATGCGGGATTGCTCCAGGTCTACGGCCTGCCGGAGCCGCCGTCGGTTGTGCGTGTGCGCGAGTACTTCGATCTGGCAACGCCGATGGCGGATATCCTTGCTACGTTCCCGGCCGCGGATCCGGCGATGCAGGCCGCGGTCCAGGCCTATGCCGGCATGCGGCTGCTCCATCAGGACCCCTGGGAGATGCTGATGAGCTTTGTTCTGGCGAGCAACAAGCGCATTCCGCACATTCAGCAGTGCATCGAGCGGTTGTGCGCGCGCTACGGTGAACCGATCCCAACAGGCGAGGACGGTGCGACGGTTTATGGCTGGCCGTCCGCCTCGACGCTGGCCGGTGCGACCGAAGCGGATCTTCGTGCCTGTGCCCTCGGCTACCGCGCGCCCTACATCTCGGCGCTGGCACGGATGGTCGAATCCGGGGCGATCGACCTGGTCCTGCCGTATTCCATGCGGTATGAGGAAGCGCAACGCTATTTGCAGCAGATCCCCGGCATCGGTCCCAAGGTGGCCGACTGCGTGTTGTTGTTTGCGTACGGCCACCAGGAGGCGTTTCCGATCGACGTCTGGATCGACCGGGTGCTCAGGCGGTTTTACACGGGCGGCAAGCCGGTGCCGGCGAAGGAAAAGGCGGCGTTTGTCCGCGCCCGGTTCGGTCCGTATGCCGGGTATGCCCAGCAATACCTCTTCCACTGGGCCCGCTGCTGTTCGAAGGATTGGGGATGAGATCTGGGCCGATGCCGTCTGGGGAGGTCAATGGCGAAGCAAGATCGGGGTCGGTATCGGCTTCGGTATCGAAAGGACGCGGGATGGGCTTTAGCCACAGAGGACACAGAGTTCACCGAGAGATTCTTTCTTTTGCCATCGACGAAACGGCCCGCACTTCAGCAGGGGGCATACCAGATGGGAAAGGACTTGTTTCTCTGTGTTCTCGGTGACCTCTGTGGCAGCAATTTTCTCACCAGAGGTCGTCCGAAAAGGTCAATGGCGTAGCAAGCTCGGGAATCGATTCCGATCCCGCCCCCCCTCCTTTTCGTGGCTTCGTGCCTTCGTGTGAGACCCTCCCTGGCACACTCGCCATGGTCGAGCCGGATGCCTCACACGAAGCCACGAAGGCACGAAGCAGTGGCCACCCAAGCAGCACATAACTTTCCAAATATTTGCGGAATGGTCTGCGTCTGCCGGAGTGCGCCTTTTCGGATGGGCTTTAGCCACAGAGGGCACAGAGTTCACCGAGAGATTCTTTCTTTTGCCATCGACGAAACGGCCCGCACTTCAGCAGGGGGCATACCAGATGGGAAAGGACTTGTTTCTCTGTGTTCTCGGTGACCTCTGTGGCAGCAATTTTCTCACCAGAGGTCGTCCGAAAAGGTCAATGGCGTAGCAAGCTCGGGAATCGATTCCGATCCCGCCCCCGACCCCGATTCAGACAATAATGCGTACGCATTTTCGGACGACTCCGTACGAAAACGCCTCCGCGCCTCTGCGCCTCTGCGCGAGGCTCTCCGGTTCCGGATGGGGAGGCATGCTTGGAAACCGGGGAGGTGCGGCTTTTGCCTTCTCGGTCGGGTGTGTTCGCCTTGCGCCGAAAAATCCCAGATTATTATGAGCAGGACCAGTCCCGAACGGCATGAATTTTTGACAATAGCAGGGAGAGAATCAATGGCAAACCGCCCCTTTTTCGCAACGGCCGCGCTTGGGATCGAGCCTTTACTGGTGGAGGAGCTCATCGGCTTGGGGGCACAGCGGGTCAAGGAGGAGCGAGCAGGGGTCAGCTTTACGGGAGATCTCCAGGTCGCGTATCGTGTCTGCCTCTGGTCGCGCTTGGCCAGTCGGGTGCTTCTCCCCCTGGCGCGCTTTACGGCGAGGGACACCGATCAGCTGTATCGCGAGGTGAGCCGGGTCAATTGGACTGAGCACCTGGCTGTCGACGGGACCTTCGCGGTGGATTGCACCAGCATTGGCTCGCCTATTCGGCATACGCATTACGGCGCCTTGCGGGTGAAGGACGCCGTGGTCGACCAATTTCGTTCGCGATTCGGAGTGCGACCTTCGATCTCCATCACGCAGCCTGACCTGCGCCTCAACCTGCACCTGTTGCGGGACCAGGCGACCCTGAGCCTGGATCTGGCCGGGGAGAGCCTGCACCGGCGGGGCTACCGGATCGACGGCGTTACGGCGCCGATGAAGGAGAATCTTGCGGCGGCGATCCTGACCCGTGGCGGTTGGCCGGCCATAGCGGCCGCGGGCGGTGCACTGGTGGATCCGATGTGTGGCTCTGGCACCCTGCCGATTGAGGCGGCGCTGATGGCGACCGACACCGCGCCTGGACTCTTGCGGAACTATTTCGGCTTTTTCGGTTGGCGTCAGCACTCGAAGGAGCTGTGGCGCGCGCTTTGCGAAGAAGCGGTTCAGCGCCGGCGTGCCGGCATGGAGAATCGGGCACCCTCGATCGCCGGCTTCGACAACGACCAGCGTGCGATCAAGGCGGCATGGGCACACGCGCAGAAGGCGGGGGTCGATAAGGTCGTTCATTTTGAGAGGCGGACCCTGCAGGAGTTTACCGTTCCGAAGGATCGTGCCATGGGGTTGCTGGTTGCGAACCCGCCGTACGGTGAACGTATGGGCGAGGAGAAGGAATTGGCACCTCTTTACAACTTGCTGGGTGAACGGATGGCGGCTCAGTGCCGCGGGTGGAAGGCCGCAGTGATCACTTCGCACAAGGAGCTGGGGCGTGCGATCGGGCTGCGCGCGGGGAAGATCAACACCCTCTACAACGGTGCGTTGAAGTGTCACCTGCTCCAGTTTGATTTAGTGGAGGCGAACCAATGGTTTCCGCTCTCTGAGGATGGCACGCTCCCTCAAGCCCCCAAGCAACCATCGGCGGCGGCGCTGCAGTTTGCCGATCAGATCCGCGTCAATGTGGCCAGGTACCAGTCCTGTGCTCAGCAGGAGGGGACAGACAGTTACCGGCTGTACGATTCCGACCTGCCGGAGTTCGCGTTGGCGGTCGATCGATACGGCGACGAGGTGATTCTGCAGGAGTACCTGACCGACCCGGAGACGGCTTCTCAGTCGCCGGAGCGGCGGTTGCGAGAGGTCATGGATTGCCTTTCCGAGGTCTTGGGTATTTCTTCGGCGGGGATCCATTTGAAGGTGCGGCAGCAACAGAAGGGTTTGCAGCAATATGAAAAGCAGTCCCGGCGAGGCTTGTTTACCGAAGTCCAGGAAGGGAATTGCCGGTTCCTGGTCAATCTGACGGACTACATCGACACCGGTCTGTTTCTGGATCACCGGCCGACCAGAAAGATGATTCAGGAGATGGCCCGGGGAAAACGTTTTCTCAATCTCTTTGCGTATACCGGGACCGCCACGGTGCACGCGCTTGCGGGCGGAGCGGTGCAGACGACGACGGTCGATATGTCGCGTACCTACCTCGACTGGGCGCAGCGCAACATCGCGCTCAACGGATTCAATCCCAGGCGGCAGGAGCTGGTGCGCGCGGAATGCCTCGCATGGATCGATGCCATGCAGGAGGAACGCGCAGGCGCGTACGACTTGATCTTTCTGGATCCGCCGACCTTTTCCAACTCGAAGTCCATGAAGGGCACGTTTGATGTGCAGCGCGACCACGTCGACCTGCTGCGAAAGGTGAGCCGGATGCTCGCGCCGGAAGGGCAGCTGCTGTTCTCGACCAACCTCCGAACCTTCAAGCTGAAGGCGGCTGCGCTACCGGAGCTCGTTTTTGAAGATGTCAGCGCCCAGACCATCCCCTTTGACTTCGCGCGCAACCCCGGGATCCATCACTGCTTCTGCATCACCCAAAGCGGAGCACCGGCGGATGATGAACGCGGCACATCGTAGCCGCTTTTCCAACTAAGTTTTCCGATCCGGATCCGGGGAGCCTCCCGCGGAGGGCGCAGAGGGCGCTGAGGCGTTTTCGACCTGGCCATGGGGGGTATTGAGGGTCAAGGCCCTGATCCATGCTCTTTTTTTTGGGGGGGGGTGAAATTCGTTTTCTGCAGGCCAAGGCAGTTGCAGAAAACAGCTCCGATGTATCTGCCCCCCCAAATAAACCTCTGCGATCTCTGCGGGAGTCCTCCCCATCCGGACCTTACGGTCGGACCGTGGTCAAACGGTGGACCAGGAAGTCGCGAAACTGGTCCAGGTTTTTCCATTCGGTTGCGACGGACATCTTTTTGGCCTGATCATCGATATGGGTGAAGCCATTGTCGTCCACGCGGATACCGAGCTCTTCCATGGTGCAGAGTTCCTGGGTGATGGCGAGGTAGACGGCAACGGTATCGAAGAGTGTACTGGAGTGGGTGTCGGCGACCTTGTTATCGGGGTTGTTGGCCGTGCTCCAGAACCGGTAGTTTTCTATGACCGCCTTGGCGATCGGGTCTTGGGAGTCGCGGACTTTTGCGTACCGTTCTCCGCCCAGGTCGACCAGGCCGCAAGTGTCGAGAGGCGTGATTGTGATGTCCCAGGGGGCGGACAGTGCCGCCTGGCAGGATTGGGGATCCGCACGCACGTTCCATTCGGCGTCAATGGTCTGCTTGCCACCGTATCCGCGGCGGACACTGCCATGCATGCCCACGAATTTCGCCTTCTTGGCGATCCGCGGCTCACGCTTGAGCGCCTCGGCGATGTTGGGCAGAGGGCCGACAGCGATGACGGTGATCGGTTGTTCGGATTGCATGATCAGGTCGATCATCGCCTGGACGCCGTCTTTGAGGATGGTGCCCGGGTACTTCGCCAGGTCGTAGTCTTCCACCCAGCGGCTTTGGGCACCGCCGGCGTTGGGGTTGTTCGGAAGTCCCAATCCGACGGGGACATCGGTCCGGCCTGCGGTTTCGAGCATCTTGGCAAAGATCTTTGCGCGATAGGTGGCCTTTCCGTAATCCCCGACCACGAGTTTCAGGTCGAGTTCAGGACTCTTCAGCAACAGTCCGAGTGCCCAGGTGTCGTCGATATCGTCACCGATATCGGAATCGTAGATCACCGGGATCGGCTCGGCCGCCGGGGCATGCTGGGCATATCCCATGGCGAAGACCAGGGCGATGGACATGAGAAGTCGCGTAAGGCGATGAGGAGACAGTTTACGGGTCGGTTTGCTTGTCATGATTGTTCCTTGTGAGCTGGGTTATTGAAATTGGGTGTTGCCTGATATGGCAGGCAATTCTTGGGTCCTACCGTTCCGACGGATTCCCGATATGAAAGAAATCGAAGTCGACATGGCCGCCGGTGGATTGGGTGGCATGATTGAAGAGGCCGAATCGATAGCCCATGAAGTGGGGTAGGGTGTACCTCATCTTGAACTCGGCGCCAACGGGTTTCCAGGTCCGGCCGTCGAGGCTGTAGAAGAACCGGGCCATATCTCTGCGATCGGTGAAATCGCACTCCGCCCTGAGATAGACCGTGTCCTGGGCCAACTCGACCGACTCATGCACGACGGGCTTGTCGGCAGGAGTGCTGGTCATGACCAGTGATTTCCCGCCTTCGGCACAGCGGACCCCGAGGAGGGCGTATTGTTTCTGCAGGAGGATAAGCCCGGCATGATCACCCGGCTGCATACCGCTCACATCGAGGGCGGTTTCGGCGGTGCAACGCGGACCGAACGTGCGCTGGGTGAGTGTGTTGCGAGCGGTGAGGACCTCTTTGTCGATTCGCCCGGTAGTGAGTCGCAGAAAGCCTGGTCGGTCGGTGAGCGACCAGAAAGCCGGATCGGGGTTGTGGTTCCACTGCCAGACCAGGGGCAGGATCGGCTCTCCCGGTTTCCGATCGAATTCGTCGCTGCCAACGATAGCGGGTACCTGGTGATCACCTGCGGAGGGGAGGTCCAGCTCGAGCGGGACCTTGCCATCGACGCCGAGTACAGGCCAACCGTCTTCCCATTGGACCGGCACGAGGTAGGGGATACGGCCGACAGCACCGTGGTCTTGGAACAGATATGCGAACCACCTGCCGTCCGGCGTATCAATCAGGCCGCCCTGTGCGACGCCTTGGTCTTGGAGTGCCACCCGGCCCTCGTAGGGGCCTGTGATCTTGTCGGCGCGGTGGATCAGGACCGTGCGCATGCCACCTCTTGGCCAGGTGATATGGAAGAGGTAGTACTTGCCATTGACCTTGAACAGCTGGCTGCCTTCGGCGGACAGGCCGCGCGGACCAGGGGCAAGCGCGCCGGGATCCTCAATCAGGACCTGGTTCAGACCGCCGGCAAGGACGCCGTCAGCCGCCTTTGTCAGTTCCACCAGCCGGATCGTGCCAGCACCGAAGACGAGATAGACGCGCCCGTCGTCATCGAAGAAGAGGGAGTGATCGTGAAAAGAGGGCGCAAACGCGTTCCGCTTCCACGTGCCGTGTTCGATGTCGTTGGTGGAAAAAACGTAGGTCTTACCGGTCGTGCCCGAAAAAGTGGTTGCGTAATAGGTCCCCTGATGATGTCGCAGACTGCTGGCCCAGGTCCCGGCACCATACGCGTTCTTTCCGTTGCGGAGGCTCAATGCATCGGAATCCTCCAGGATGTCGTAGGCGTAGGAAGCGAGCTCCCAGTGAATCAGGTCCTTGGACCGCATGATCGGGAGTCCGGGGCTCATGTGCATCGTCGTACTGCTCATGTAGTAGGTGTCCCCGACCCGGATCATGGCCATGTCGGGCACGTCGGCGAAGATGATCGGGTTGCGTGCCGCTTGGGCCTGGGCGGTTGGCGAAACATGAAACAGGATCGCCTGTGCGAAGGCGCAGAGGACGAGGAGGACGTTGTGGGTAGGAGGTGTCATAGGAGGATTCCGATGGTGGTGAGATGGAATGATCGTGAAGGGGCCGACGGAAAGGCGGGCGTCGGCCACATTTCTCTGGTGCAATAGTAGGGAGGATGATCACAACCCGTCGAGGATTTCGTCGAGTTGGGACATGTAGTCCATCCAGAGGCTGATGACCCTGTAGCCGGCATAGGCTAACGCGAGGAGGTAGGCGGTCCTGGTGGCGAAGGTGAGCAGCTGCTGTCGACTCCGCGCGCCCTGTTCCTGCATCCTGGATGCCGCGATCTGAAGACCGACCTCCAGACGACCGGCCTCTCGATGGACGGCAACGATGGGCTCGACAAAGCTTGGCATGCCAGGGATGCGTTGCAGGGCGTTCTCGAGAAGTCCGCCCCGAGCCAAATCCGGCTGGAGCTTCCCTGCGCTTTTCCGCAGGAGGGAATTGTCATAGGTCTGGGTTGCCAGGAGGAAGGCTTTCGGGATGGTGATTCCTGCACTGTAGAGGCTGCCCAAGGTCCTAAAGAACCGTGCATGCTCGAGGTCACAGAGGGTTCTGCCCACGACAGGGAGGCGGATGAGGGAGTGGTCCATGACGAGCCGGAGCGGCGCGATCCGGCGGCATTGGGTCGCAAGGAACCACACCACTGCGGCGATGCCATACACCCAGGCCAGCTGAGAACCGACCTCCCGGAAAAATGCCTGCGTGGAATCCAGCAGGAGCACGGGCACAGAGGGGAGGATCACGGCCATGTGCAGCAGCAGGGCAGGCGGGAGCAGGCCACGGAGGAGCTGGTTCCGCTGTTCGTGCAGGATCCTCAGATCCTGGGCGCATTCCTTCAGCGCGAGATGGACCGTCCCCATCTGGGCATGGGCGTGGATCAGGGCAATATGCCGTGCCTCGAGCCGACCGGGGAACCCTTCGAAGGAATCGGACAGCGGCAGCCCGGAGCTTAGCTGCTGCTGCAACGCCTTGGCCCAGTTCCTGGTCTCGCGCGTAGCGCCCGAGTGTTTCAGGTCGGTCATGGCTCGGAGAACGGGGACACCTGCCTCGATGAGGAGCGCGAGTGATTCGAGAAAGTCTGCGCATCGAATCTGATCCATGCCACTAGAATGTATCGGTGTCGCGGAAATCGCGAGATGAAAGAGGGCATGGGTGCTGAGACATAACTCGCGAGTGGCCTGTGGACAGCGGAACCGGCAAGTGGTGCTAACTTTTCGAGAATTTCACATGTGCAAGTCTTGCGCATAAGTCAGCCTTGCCGTATTCTCAAGCTGGACTGTTTCAACCCACCTTCATCGGAAAGCTCGCAGGTGTTGAAGTGCAACAGAAAGTATTGGTCATCGATGATGATAAAGGTCAGCGTCATCTTCTCCGCACCGTATTAGAGAAAGAGGGATATGAGATAGCGGAGGCTGAAGACTCGCGGACCGGCATGGAGCAGCTCCAGTCGTTCCAACCGGACATAGTGTTGTTGGATGTGCGTTTGGGCACGGAAGACGGGATGGCCCTGCTGCCTTGGATCAAAGAGGTCAATCCTTCGGTGAAGACCGTGTTGATGACCGCCTTTGCGGATGTGCGTGACGCGGTGCGCGCGGGCAGAAGCGGCGCCTCGGACTACCTGCCGAAGCCGCTTGATTTAGCTGGACTCCGTGCGGTCGTGAACCGTTTGTTGTCGGAGTCCACCCCGATGGTCAAGGAGGGGCACGGCCTCCATGGGTTGACTGCGGAGACCCGTCGGCAGTTGCGTGGGATGGTTGTGCAATCGCCATCGACGGTCCAGCTCGTCTCCGAGTTGAACTTGGTGGGACCGACCGAAGCCACGGTACTGCTCTGTGGTGAGAGTGGAACGGGCAAGGAGGAGTTTGCCCAACTGATCCACCGATTGAGCACGCGCGCCAACATGCCGCTGGTAAGCATCAACTGCGCTGCCCTGCCGGAATCGATCGTTGAAAGCGAGCTCTTCGGTCACGTCAAGGGCGCCTTCACAGGCGCAATCTCCGATCGCATCGGCTGCATCGAGCAAGCGAACGGCGGAACCTTGTTTCTGGACGAGATAGGAGAGCTCCCGCTCTCGGTTCAGCCGAAGCTGTTGCGGGTGCTCGAGCGTGGTGAGTTTCAACGTGTGGGCGATGGTCGGATCCACAAGTCGCAGTTTCGGCTGATCGCGGCAACGCATCGCAATCTCCCGGAAATGATCCAGCAACAGAAGTTTAGGGATGATCTATTCTATCGTGTGGCAGTATTTGAGGCGACCATCCCTCCGTTGCGGGACCGAACGGAGGAGATCGATCTGCTCGTGACGCATTTCCTGGAAAAGCTGGGCCATCCGGAGCTGACCCTTTCACTCGAGGCCAAGCGGATGCTCCAAAGCTACAACTGGCCGGGCAACGTGCGTGAACTCCGCAACGCTGTGGAGCGTGCGGCGATCCTGGCGAAGTCATCCGGCGAGATCTTGAAAACGCATTTACCGCCTTCGATCCAAAACATGCAGCGCCGGGATTGGGAGACTCAGGGAACGAGTACGCAGCTCCCGCCATCGGTGGTGGATCAGACCTTGGACGACATGGAGCGGGATGCCATCCGGCTTGCCTTGGAGGCCGAGAACGGCAACCGCACTCGTGCCGCGGAGCGCCTGGGCATCAGCCGCCGGGCATTGCTCTACAAGCTGCGCCGATACAGGGAAGAGGGCGCGGTCTGGGCCCGTTGACCCCTATTCCTCCCGATTGAATGCGGGTCCTGTGTCGAGCAGATGCGCACGCATGACACTGAAGAGCGCACGCACGTATCCCCGCGGGCGTAAGTGGCGCCTCCCGTGCCGGGGGTAGCGTTGGAGGCGACACGCGTGGGCACGTTCCCTCGGCGGCTGGCTCGCAGGGCATTCGTAGAACGAGTTGGGCAGAGGCGGCTGGGAGGTCTGCATAGGTTGCACTCCGTATGTTCCCCCTGGTGCCTTCGCTCAAGCACTCGGGAGGAGGGTTGGTAGCGCCTCTGCCAAGTATTGTACCAAAGCGGATCTCCCGAAATCCAGCCATTTCAGAGGGGGGAGGACTCCCGCAGAGGGCGCAGAGCGCAAAGTGGGAGATTGGAAGGGGAGAATGCAGATACGTCGGAACTGAATTCTGCAACTGCCTTGGTCTGCCGAGACGCATTTCACCAATATCCCCGCCCAAAAAGCATGGACCAGGGGCATGGACCCTACCCAGGTCGAAAACGCCACCGCGCCCACCGCGCCCTCTGCGGGAGACTTTCCGGGGTTCGTGCTCCGCGTTTCAAAAGAGACCAGGAGCTGTCTTAACGTTTGATTCCCTCCCGATTTGGGGTATCATTGACCCCATCAAGGCGCACCCGTAGCTCAATCGGATAGAGCATCGGACTTCGGATCCGAGGGTTGTAGGTTCGAATCCTACCGGGTGTACCAGTGATAAAGGTCGTAGAGCTCACAACTCAAACGGGTTGTGGGCTTCTTTTTTTCTCTCGCTTATTCACTCGTATAACCCGAACGTCCCTATGATTTGCCTTCCAAATGCCTACTTTTGCCTACCTATTGCCTACCCGGTGCACCCCTCGGAGGTTCGAGATGGTCAAGGAGAAGGGCCTCCTGAACCTCCCCGATTCCAAGACCGGGGCCAAGACCATCTATCTCTCCGACCTGGCGGTGGAGCTCCTTCGGGTGTCACCCAGGCAAAAGAGCTGGAAGTTCGTTTGCCGGGGGAAGATCAGGTACAAGCCGATCCAGGGCCTGCAGAAGAAATGGGAGTGCATCCGAGAGACCGCCGGCCTACAGAATGTCCGTCTGCACGGTCTGAGGAACACATACGCTTCCCTGGGGGTCGAGGATCCCCAACTCAGTCTTTCCATGATCGGTGGTCTTCTTGGGCACAAAGAGCCCAGGACCACCGCCAGATATGCTCACCTGTCAGCCCACCCAATGCGGAAGGCCGCCAATAGGATCGGGGCAAGGTTCCTCGAGGCGATCAACGCATCAACCCCAGAGAAGGCGGACCTGGAGCGATGAAGGATAAGCTACTGACCCCGGCAGAGGCAGGGGAATACTTGGGAGGGATCAGGACGAACACCCTGGCCAATTGGCGATGGCGCGGCGGCTGCCCATTCTAACGGAAGATTGGAGGGCGCGTTTGCTGTGCGGTCTCCGACCTGGACAAGTTCATTGAGGGCGGGAAGCGCCGGACTACTTCGGACCTTCAGCGGACTAGGTGATGATGATCGGGGAAAGAAATCGCCCGGGGGCTTCAAGCTTCCGGGCTTTTTTTATGCCGGCATCCTTCTCTCCTCCCATTGTCACTGGGCCTTATATTCTGGGCATCCGGTCACTTTGCCTTGACCCAAATCTGGCTTTGCCATATGAGGAAACCTATCACTCCTTTTCACTTGAAATCATCATTCGACATGCAAAGCCAAGTTGGGAGAGCGGGAGCCCTTGTCTTGGGTTCCCGCTATTCTGACGGGCAAGGAATAGAACTTCATGGTTACTGGCGATTTGAAATCCAAAATCGACCGCATTTGGGATTCGATGTGGTCCGGAGGGATCTCCAACCCGCTCTCGGTGATTGAACAGCTCACCTACCTTCTCTTCATTAAGGGCCTGGATGAGGTCCAGACTCGGAGAGAATCCAAATCGAACCGCACTCGAAAGCCCCTCGAGGATCCGATCTTTGGACCTGACCAGGACCACCTTCGCTGGTCCCGCTTTAAGGAGACCGCTCCGGAAGAGATGTTCGTGACGGTGAGGGACCAAGTCTTCCCCTTCATCAAGTCGCTTGGAGGCAATGGGAAAACGAAGGAGGGAGGGGACTCGACCTATACCCAGCACATGAAGGACGCCATCTTCATGATGCCCACGCCTCGCCTGCTGGCCAATGTGGTGGACCAGCTTGACGGAATCGACATGTCCAACAGCGATACCAAGGGCGACCTCTACGAGTATATGCTCAGCAAGATCGCTTCCTCCGGGCAGAACGGACAATTCCGCACCCCAAGACACATCATCAAGCTGATGGTCGAGATGACCCAGCCCACCCCTAAGGATGTGATCTGCGACCCTGCCTGTGGCACCGCAGGCTTCCTGATCGCCGCCTCCGAGTACCTGATCGAGCATCATGGGGACGCCATCTACAAAAGCGAGGCCAGCAGGCGCAAGTTCAACTCTGGGACCTTCCACGGGTACGACTTTGATTCCACCATGCTGCGAATCGGCAGCATGAACATGCTGCTGCATGGCGTTGAAAACCCCGACATCCGCTATCGTGACTCACTCGCCCAAGCTGATGATTTGGATGAGGAGAAGTTCTCCCTGATCCTTGCCAATCCTCCCTTTGCCGGGAGCCTTGACTACGAATCCACCGCCAAGGACCTGCTTCAGATCGTCAAGACCAAGAAGACCGAGCTTCTGTTCCTTGCGTTGTTTCTCCGGCTGCTTCAGACCGGTGGGCGGGCTGCTATCATAGTTCCGGACGGGGTCTTGTTTGGTTCCTCAAGGGCGCACAAGAGCCTTCGCAAGATCCTGGTCGAGGATCAAAGGCTTGACGCTGTCATCTCGATGCCTTCGGGGGTGTTCAAGCCTTATGCCGGGGTCTCCACCGCCATCCTATTCTTCACCAAGACCAACTCGGGGGGGACAGAGGAGGTCTGGTTCTATGACATGCAGGCAGATGGCTTCACTCTGGATGACAAGCGGACCCCACAACCCGGGAAAAACGACATTCCTGACATCCTCAAGCGATGGGGTAGGCGCGACGCCGAGAAGAAGCGGAAGCGCACCGATCGCAGCTTCCTGGTTCCTAAGTCCGAGATTGTGGGCAATGACTATGACCTCTCCATCAACCGCTATAAAGAGGTGGAGTATGAGGCGGTTGAGCATGAATCTCCGAGGGAGATTCTTCAGCGGCTGGCGAAGCTTGAAAAGGAGATCGCTGCCGGGCGGAAGGAATTGGAAGGGATGTTGGGATGAAGTGGGAGAAAAAGCCCCTGGGAGAGTTTTGCAGACTCGTCAACGGCAAGGCATTCAAAGCTGAGGATTGGTCAGAGTCTGGCCTTCCAATTGTTCGCATTCAGAATCTCAATGATTCCACTAAGCCATTCAATTATTGGGACGGGGGAATTGACCGTCAGGTTCATATTCACAAGGGTGATTTGCTCATTGCATGGTCCGGCACCCCAGGAACGTCCTTTGGGGCTCATATTTGGAAAGGTCCAGAAGGGGTGTTGAACCAGCACATCTTCCGCGTCGATCTTCAAAATGCAATGATTACAAATGATTGGCTAAGGTTTTGCGTCAATTTTAAGTTGCTAAGTTTGATCGATCAAGCACACGGTGGAGTTGGTCTGAAGCACGTTACAAAAGGGGCTATTGAGTCCCTCTCAATCCCCCTCCCACCCCTCTCGGAGCAGAAGCGGATTGCTGGGATTCTGGATGCTGCGGACGCCTTGCGTGCCAAACGCCGCGAGGCCCTGGCCCAGCTCGACACCCTCCTCCAATCCACCTTCCTCGACATGTTCGGTGACCCAGTCACCAATCCGATGGGGTGGGAGATTTCAACTATCGGATCGTATGTGAAAATAATGGCTGGATTTGCATTTAAATCCACCGATTTTGCCAATATTGGTTGCCCAATAATCCGGATCTCTAATCTCGAAAGGGATACGATTAACCTCAAAGACTGCGCTAGGATCCCACCTGCTTCCCTTGGCAAAGGAAAACGTTTCAGAATTCAACCTGGCGATACATTAATTGCAATGTCTGGTGCGACAACCGGCAAACTTGGATTTGTTCCAGATGATTTAGATGAAGAATGGTATTTAAATCAACGAGTCGGAGCTTTCCGGATTCCCGATTGCACATCTGTTAAAAAGCAATATCTGCGCGCAATATTGAAGTCTTCGTTCTATCAGAACATTGTTTGGAATCTGGCAGGTGGAGCTGCGCAACCTAATATTAGCAGCAAGCAGCTTGAATCGGCTGAAATCCCATTGCCACCAATCTATCTTCAGGACAAATTTTCCTCCATCGTCGAATCGGTCGAGCGGCAGAAGGCCGCCATGCGCGCCCACCTCGCCGAGTTGGACACCCTGTTTGCCTCTCTTCAATCCCGCGCCTTCAATGGGGAGCTGTAGTCATGAGCAACTTTGCCTTCCTCCCGCCAGAGTTCAGCGACATCGCGGAATCCGCCACCAGGGCGGAAGGCTACATCATGGGCGACCCCAGAACCGCCTGCTTCCATGCCCGCTTCACCCTGGAATCCATCGTGCATTGGCTCTATCGGCATGATGCCGACGTGAGAATGCCTTACGACCGGAAGCTAGGTGCTTTGTTGTACGAGCCAAGCTTCCAGAATCTGCTTCCTGAGGCCGTCTTCCAGAAGGCCGTCTTGATTCAGAAGGTGGGCAACCAGGCGGTTCATAGTTGCCGAAAGATCAGACAGTATGACGCCCTGCAGGTGGTAAGGGAGCTCTTTCACGTCTGCTATTGGCTGGTGCGTACTTACACGTCGGATGCCTCCTGTGGGCCTGTGGTCTGGAGAGATGATCAAGTTCCCAAGGCTCCAGCATACGGAGAGGTGGTTCCTCGAAAAGCACTCGAAGTTCATGAAACGTGCCTGATTGAACAGTACCAGCAGAACCTCACGAAGCAGCAAGATCGGGATGAACTTGATGCTGAAGTCCAGTCTTTGCGTGAAGAGCTGGCAAGGATCCGTGAGGCCTCAGCCCGGCGATTGGACCAACACGACTATTCCGAAGCGGAAACCAGGAAGTACCTGATCGACGTTGACCTTCACCGCTCCGGCTGGCCGCTTGATCAGGATCGAGATCGGGAATATGAGGTCACCGGGATGCCCAACAGGCATGGCCTGGGCTATGCTGACTATGTCCTTTGGGGAGACGATGGGAAACCCCTTGGAGTGGTCGAAGCCAAGAGGACTACTTCCGACCCCCAGATCGGCAGGCAACAGGCCAAGCTTTACGCTGACTGCCTGGAGCGGATGCACGGACAGCGCCCGGTCATTTTCACCACCAACGGCTACAAGACCTGGATTTGGGACGATGTCGCCTATCCTCCCCGACAGGTGGCCGGGTTCTACAAGAAGGAAGAGCTTTCCCGCTTAATCCTGCGCCGCACCCAGCGGCAACTTCTTGATGTGGCCCAGGTGAAGGATGCCATCGTGGAGCGCTATTACCAGAAGCGGGCCATCGGTAATATCTTCCAGCAGTTCACAGATGCGAGGCGCAAGGCTCTTCTGGTGATGGCCACCGGCACCGGAAAGACCAGGACAGCGATCGCCTTGGTGGACGCCCTGCAACGCGCCGGCTGGGTGAAGAGAGCCCTTTTCCTGGCTGACCGGGTGTCATTGGTCAATCAGGCCGTGGGGGCCTTCAAGGCGCACCTGCCCGAATCCAGCCCGGTTAACCTTGTCACAGAGAAGGATGTCGAAGGCCGGGTCTATGTCTGCACCTACCCCACCATGATGGGAATGATCGATGAGACCCATGGGGGCAAGGCGCGGTTTGGTGTTGGCCACTTCGACCTGATCATCATCGATGAAGCGCATCGCTCTGTTTACCAAAAGTTTGGGGCGATCTTCCGTTACTTCGATTCACTATTGGTTGGACTGACGGCTACCCCCCGGGAAGAAGTTGAAAGAAACACCTACGACCTCTTCGACCTTGAACCAGGGATGCCTACCGACGCTTACGAGCTCGAGCGTGCGGTTCAAGACGGGTTCCTGGTCCCTCCAAGGGTGCAACAGGTGGATCTCAAATTCCCACGTGAGGGGATCGAGTACGATGACCTCAGCCGGGAGGAGAAGGAGCAGTGGGAAAGCCTCGACTGGGGGGATGAGATCGAACCAGGTGCCCTGCCTGACCGGGTGAACCCATCCGCAATCAACAACTGGCTTTTCAATACCGACACGGTGGATAAGGTCCTCCAGTTCCTGATGGAGAACGGTCATAAGGTCGAAGGAGGCGATCGCTTGGCCAAGACCATCATCTTTGCCAGAAACCATGAGCACGCCAAGTTCATCGAGCAGCGGTTCGATCACCACTACCCCCGGCACGCCGGCCATTTCGCTCGAGTCATAGACAACCAGGCAAAGTACCCCCAAAGCCTGATCGATGACTTTTCCCGGAAGGACAAAGCCCCTCACATCGCCATCTCGGTGGACATGCTGGACACCGGCATTGATGTCCCTGAGGTGGCCAACCTGGTTTTCTTCAAGCCCGTCTATTCAAAGATCAAATTCTGGCAGATGATCGGGCGTGGAACCCGGCTCTGTCCGGAGCTATTCGGTCCAGGGGACGACAAGAAGGACTTCAGGGTTTTCGATTTCTGCTTCAACTTCGATTTCTTCAGAGAGAATCCAGAGGGCATTAAGACCACAGACCCCGCCACATTGGGCGAACGCTTGTTCCGGGCCCGGGTGCATTTGCTGGGGCACATCCAGGGAAACCCCGAGCTGGATCCTGACACTACCCTCCGGGAGTCCCTTGTCGATATTCTGCACGCGGAAGTGGCGGCGATGAACCGGGAGAATTTCATCGTTCGGATGCACCTGGAACCAGTGGAGCGATTTCAGTCCCGTGGGGCATGGGAGCGGCTCACCGAGGCCGACCAGGAAACCCTGAAGCGGGAGGTGGCAGGTCTGCCTTCCGAGATCGCCACCGATGAAATTGAGTCCAGGCTGTTCGACCTGATGGCCCTGCGGATGCAACTGGCCCTGGTGGAGGGTGCCGACGGATCCTTTGAGAAGCATCGCAACCAGGTTGTCGAAATCGCGATGCTCCTGGAGGAGAAGCAGAACATCCCAGCGGTCAAGGCCCAGCTCGAATACCTGGCAGGCATGCAGGAGGCCACATTCTGGGAGGCGGTCTCCATCGAGGAACTCGAGGCGATGCGATTGAGGGTGAGAGGCCTGGTTCAATTCCTGGACAAGAGAAAGCGCAAGATCGTCTACACCTCCTTCAAGGACGAGGTCTTAGGTGTGAGGGATGAGGATGCCGTCCACATCCCAAAGATGACGGGGGCCCAGTACGAAAAGAAGGTCCAGGACTACCTTCGTAATCACCTCGACCATATTGTGATCCAACGCCTGCGGATGAACGAACCCTTGACCCCGCTGGATCTGGATGGGCTGGAGAAGGCCCTTGCTGAGATCGGAGAAGGGGACGGCAAGACACTCCTTTCCGACTTACTGGCCCGAAGCGGGTCCCCTTCGCTGGTCCATTTCGTGCGAGGGATGGTTGGCATGGATCGAGCAGCTGCCCATGCTGCCTTCTCCCAGTATCTGAGCGATCGAAGCCTGACCGCACCGCAGATCCGCTTCATCGAACTGATCATTGACCAACTGACATCGAGGGGGGTGATGGATGCCTCTGCCCTCTATGAACCACCCTTCACCCACCTGCACGCCGGCGGACCTGAAGAGCTGTTCTCGGGAAGGAGGAACGTGATAGACGCGGTTTTCAAGACCCTGGAGTCATTGGAGCCCGACATGGAGAGTTTTGCGTAGATGGAACAGGATGAAAATCGGCGTGCCATATTCACTGGCTTTCAGGTTCAGTGAACATTCAAATCGGGTTTCAGAGAATTAGCCGACCAGCGAATGTGGAAAAACTGCCATGGCTAATACCGGACTACACTAGATGGGAATTAGTGCAAGATGATAAGCAGGGACAGAATTATGTTCGATAGTGCTATTCGTTATTCCCGTGCCGCCCAGGTCCTTCAGGAGAACGGCGGTATCTTAAAGTATCCCCTTCAGGTGCAATTATTAAGATCCTTTGCTATGGAATTAATTACAAAGGCGATTTACTACAAGATAAATGGAACAGAATGGGATTACACTCATTTTTTTGTAAATATTTTTGACAAACTCGACAAGGGGCACAAGGATTGGCTTGAAAATGAATTCAAAAATCAAGTAAAAAAAATGGGTAAAGACCCACTTGAAAAACACCTAAGAAAAATGGGCGAGACCGTACCGATTGGATTAAGAGGGCATTTAGAAAAATGGAGTCCTATTTTCAAAAATCTAAGATATCCGGACTGTGAAAACAAAAAAATATATATAATGCTATACTTTGATCAAATCATGAACTCATTTATTCGTTTTTACGAGTCGGGGATCGAGGAACTTCATGATGGCAAACCGATTTGAAATAAACCGACTGCCTACCGATAACATGCTTAAATGCTTTGTCGGGACTGGGCTAGTGGGCAGAACGAGGAGATCTTCAAGCGCTTTTTGAGGGCATGAAGTGTTTCGGAAATTGGTGACCAAAATCATCGGGGACCAGGTGTTCAACGAGGCAAGGACAGGGTGATTAATCGCAGATGGATAACATGTGGCAATGCGGCATTGAAAAAAAACGACTGCCGCATTGCCAAAAGGAATGGCATTACGACCAATGCAGGAGGCATTCAATATCATCCTTGGTTAATTCCCAAATCCCCTGACCTTCACGAAGGTGTCCTGGCCTATGTATTTTGTCCAAAACGACAAATTTCGACTCCCTACAATAGGGAGGGGCAAGATCCCCTTTTTCATCAAAAACGAGTTCCCTTGGCCTTCCAACCAAATAGATCTCCACAGGCTCGTCTTCGTCCTCATCAATTGTCCGTTCGCTCAAATAATCAAAAATAACCCTTGGGTTACCGAATTCAGCTATCTTTTTATGGCTTTTCAAAAGGCCGCTGGATGCCGAAGAGAAGGGCCGATCTTCCTCGTAAACATAAAAAAGATAGGATATTTTGTCCTTTTTTGTCCTGCTACTGACGCAGGTCGCGATCCAATTCCATAACTTGCCATTAAGTTCACATTGACCAATCATTTGGCAATCCTTTCTTTTGCATATTCTGCACAGGAAACGGCCTTCAAACACGCCTGCCTGGAAAAGGCCGATAATCATGAATGCTCTCGGTTACCACGGGGCATTCATCAATGTCAAGCACCTTTTCCCATATGCCAGTTCTCCCCCCCCCCCCCC
>ENA-UOOH01001138-UOOH01001138.1-fermentation-metagenome-genome-assembly--contig:-NODE-1138-length-26852-cov-10.107549_pt1 | contig 26852 bp, 25 predicted proteins | sample MGYA00245778_ERZ724025 | MGnify/ENA primary metagenome ERZ724025 (study PRJEB28704, sample SAMN03018313) | fermentation metagenome | biome: anthropogenic terrestrial biome; feature: soil... | reverse complement strand
CAAAGAGATCCTTCGTCGCCTGCAGCTCCTCAGGATGACATTTATGATACTTTTTTAGTGGTCTCGGACCGTCCCCTTGTTACCTGGGCTGCGCGCAAGCGCAGCTATTATTTTTTCCTGGAGCTTTGGAAGGCCAGGTCATCATACCGTTACGGGCAAATTACTGAAAGCTAGCACTAGTATTGATAATTCGGATACAATAGTATAAGATAGTTTAAATTTTACAAGGAGGCCAACAATATGACAGATAGATTTAGCAAAGAGGGTCTCACCTTCGATGATGTACTTCTTATACCCGGACATTCTACAGTTTTACCGCAAAACGTAGACGTTTCAACCCGTTTAACTAGAAATGTCCGGTTGGAAACCCCTATAATGAGCGCGGGAATGGATACTGTTACTGAATCCAGAATGGCAATTGCTATGGCTCGTGAGGGTGGTATTGGCATTATACACAAGAATATGACCATTGAGGAACAAGCCAGGATGGTTGATCGTGTCAAGCGTTCTGAACATGGTATTATCACCGATCCGTTCTTTTTATCCCCGGAACACAAGATTTCAGATGCTTTAAAAATCATGGAGCACTATCATATATCAGGTGTACCGATAACTACAGGCACAAAACTGGTCGGCATTTTGACCAACCGTGATCTGCGCTTTGAAACCGATTTCGATCAACCGATAAGCCAAATCATGACCAGTGAAAAGTTGGTTACTGCTCCTGTAGGTACCACCATGGAACAAGCTATGCAGTTGCTGCGTAAATATAAAATAGAGAAGTTACCCCTGGTCGATGATGATTTTAATTTGATGGGGCTTATAACTATTAAAGATATTGAAAAGACGCAGAAATACCCTCATGCTGCTAAAGACCGAGGCGGGCGCTTGATAGTAGGAGCAGCCGTTGGCATTGCCCGCAATACTTTAGAAAGAGCTGAAGCTCTCAAGGAGGCTGGGGTTGATGTCCTGGTAGTTGATACTGCCCATGGTCATTCCGAAGGCGTAATCCAAATGGTGAAACAAATTAAAAATAGATTTCCCGATCTGGAATTAATAGCCGGTAACGTGGCTACCGGTGAAGCAACCGAGGCCCTTATTAAAGTGGGAGCAGACGCGGTGAAAGTAGGCATAGGTCCAGGTTCAATATGTACCACCCGGGTGGTAGCCGGTATTGGCGTACCGCAAATCACAGCGATAATTGATTGTGTAGAGGCAGCTCGCAAATATGATGTACCCATTATTGCCGATGGAGGGATAAAATACTCCGGGGACATAGTTAAGGCCATTGCAGCGGGTGCGGATGTAGCTATGATGGGGAATTTGCTGGCCGGAACTGAAGAGAGCCCGGGCGAAGAGATCATGTTGCAAGGTCGTCGCTACAAGATATATAGAGGTATGGGTTCAATGGGAGCCATGTCTGAAGGAAGCAGTGACAGGTACTTCCAGGAAGACGCCCAGAAGCTGGTTCCGGAGGGTATAGAGGGACGCACGCCCTACAAAGGTTCTGTTTCTGAGACTGTGTTCCAGCTAATCGGCGGTCTTCGCGCCGGCATGGGTTATTGTGGTGTAACCAACATTGAAGAACTGCAAACCAGTACCAAATTTATTCGGATTTCCAATGCCGGATTAACCGAAAGTCATCCTCACGATATATTTATAACCAAAGAAGCACCAAATTACCGGGTCTTGTAGCCGTGTATGAGTATCTGTGGCGCATAATGCTGGCTGGCATTATTGGTTTTATTATGGGAGTAATCAACAATAGACAGGATAATACCGGGTCCAGTCGGGTATTTTCCCTTATTTGCATGGGAGCGGCATTAATTACTTTAATTGGGGCAGGTATTTACCAGATTATACCGTGGCTCGGTGACCCAGGCAGGCTGCCGGCACAAGTAATTTCAGCTCTGGGATTCCTGGGCTCAGGTATGATTTGGATTACCCGCGATAAAAGGGTAGCGGGTATAACTGGTGCCACAGCACTGTGGTTAACTGCTATATTGGGGATGCTTATTGGGGTGGGACTGAATAATGCAAGCGTTCTTGGGGTATTCTTTTTTATCATTATTTTTTTGCTCTCCAACATTACAAGACGCCGTAGAGGGACAAGAAGCTGGGCCAAAGAAAAACCGGAGGGAAGATCCCCCCGGAAGGTGCGGGCTACCTAAAATTCTGGTTATTGTGAGAAGCAAGGCTTTGTTCCGCAATCTGGATGGCTTTTGTAACCATGTTACCGCAATCCCGGGAACTAACTCCGGCCCATCCCTCGCTGGCTACGATTCTGTCCACGCCAAGTTCACGAGCTATTTCATATTTTAGCTGCTCGGACATGATACCATTTCTTTTAGCCATTAAAAGAACCTCCTTTATAAAAAGCCTGCACCATTATTATTTTGATATTAAAGGCTCGAAAAAATGCTATATAAATAATTGTACAAATGTAAAGTATTACTTGAGCCAAACCTTGTATAATAATAATGGAACAACCTCGAGCCTGATGACATTATTTCGCAATAAAGTTTTAAAAGAAACTGGAGGTATACTAATGAGGTATGAAGGTAGTGTTTACAGACCGCCCAGTGAGGCGAGAAGTTATATATTACAATGTACGGTCGGTTGCACACATAATCGCTGTACATTTTGTTCTATGTATAAGGACAAGAAATACCACGTGCGTGATTTGGAAGAAATATTGGCAGATATACGTATGGCCAAACAATATTACGGCGATTTAAATAAAGTATTTCTGGCTGACGGAGATGCCCTGGCTATGGAAACAGCTGATTTGATAAAAATATTAAGCACCCTTTATCAAAGTTTTCCGAGTTTAAAACACGTCGGTATCTATGCCAGTCCGGACAGCATACTGAACAAAGATAGGGATGAATTGAAAGCATTAAGGGATGCCGGAATTACTATCGCCTACCTGGGAGTAGAAACAGGTGATCACCAATTATTGATTGATATTCGCAAAGGCGTTACCTATGAAGAAATGGTGGAGGCCGGCTTGAAAATAAGAGAGGCCGGGATCCTATTATCTGTTACGATCCTGCTGGGATTGGCAGGCAGAACACCTCAGGCTGCTGAGCATGCCCAAAATACCGCCCAAATATTAAATGAAATAAATCCTGATTATATAGGTGCTCTGACGTTGATGCTAGAACCCCAAACGGAATTGTATCGTCGGATGCAAAGGGGGGAATTTGAGTTACCGGGTCCATTTGAGATATTGGATGAACTGCGTATTATTATTCAGGGTTTGGAGTTGCAAGGAACAGAATTCAGGAGTAATCATGCCTCCAACTACCTTCCGATCAGGGGCAGGTTGCCTGATGATAAGCAGAAAATGCTGGATTTAATTAATAATATTATCAAGAAAAATGATCGCAGTTATTTACGCCCAGATTATCTCCGAGCTCTTTAAAATATGATGTATAATAATATAGTTGCAATAATTGTGATTTATTGATCAATACTGATTCGGGGAGGGAATGGACATGGCCTTATTTGGCAATAAAGACGAAAATCTATTTTTCCTTTTTGCTGAAAGTGCTCGGGTGGTAGTCAGGGGAGGAGATATCCTCAATACCGTAATCGATGATTATAGTGATCTAGATACCAAGATGGCTCAGTTAACTGCTCTCGAGAATGAGGGAGATCGTATCATAGAAACCCTGGTACGCAAGTTGCACACCAGTTTCATTCTTCCCTTTGATCGAGAAGATGCTCTTAAGTTGGTTCAGGAACTAGCTACCACTCTGGATTATATTACCGGTATCATTGACATTATGATACTTTATAAAGCGGGGGAACCCGATAATAAGACCAAAGAGATGGTAGTAGTTTTATATGAGGCGCTTCTGTTACAGGAGAAAGCCTTTAAACTGTTGCATAAATTGGAACAAAACAAAAATACCATGCTTGAATATAGTGAACAGATCAGGCAATTAGAACACAAGCAGGATAAATATTACCGCAACGCCTTAGCCGACCTCTTTGATAACGAAAAGAACGCGGTTGCCATTATTAAATGGAGAGGGGTTTATGAACATATAGAAATGGCCATGGATCACGTTGAAGATGTGGCTAACCTGCTCCGCAATATATGCATTAAGTACTCCTAGAGATTATTTAAACTGGCCCTATGATGACCAAAGTGAAAACCAAAGCATGAGAAAAGCCCGCCATTGAAGCGTATAAGGTATGGGGACGGATCTACACAGTAATATCAATTCCCCGTATAGAGTACGCTGATGAAACGGGCTTTTTGCAATTCTGAGGTGGCAACAAAAAAAGCCTCGTTCAAGAGAATTTCTTGAACGAGGCAATTAAGTTCTATACCCACTTTCTATGCCGAAAGAAGCCTAACATACTTAGTGACAGTGCAAACATTCCCAATAAAATAAACCATATTGTATAAGGATGTTCACGTCCGGGAAATTCCACATTCATACCAAAAAAACCGGTGATAACGGTAAGCGGCATCATAATTATGCTGATAATAGTTAATATGGTTATAATTTCACTGGTGCGGCCGGTAAGAACAGAATAATAAGCCTCCATCGTGCTGTTCACAAGGTCTCGGAAGGTATTTACGGTGTCTAAAATGCTGTTCAGGTTATCCGCTAAATCCAGATAATAAGGAACATTTTCGTCATTTACAAAGAAAGAATAGCGACCCCTAATATTTATAAAAATTTGTCGCTGTGGAATCAGAACTTTCCTCAGAAGAATTATCGTCCTTCTGAGTGTAGCGATTTCCTCGGTGACATGTTGACCTTTGCTAATAAATATATTGTCTTCCAGGTCATCGATTCTTTCGCCCAGCCTGTCAATGATGGGAAAAGAGTCATCGACAATGTTATCAACGATTTTGTAAAGTAAATAATCAGGGCCACGCTCCATATATTCACTAGCTTTCAAGCTGATCCGGGCTACCTTACCAACCGCCAATAGAGCGATAGGATGGATGGTAACGATATAATTTGTTCCCAGAAAAACATCCAATTCGATGCTGGATATTTCATCCTCTTCCTCGACCTCCTCAAAATAGCGAAGGGCATGAAAGACAAAGAAATAATAATCATCATAATTGTCAATCTTGGCGCGCGGGCTTTCTTGTAAGCAATCCTCAAGAGATAGAGGATGGAAGTTAAAAATCTGTCCAATATAAGCCAGTTCTTGTTCCGAGGTGTCATATAGATCAATCCACAGCAAATTATTAGGTGAGGCTAGCAAATCATTGGTTGTGGACAAATCTACATCATGATACATCTTATTATCATCATGATTGTAGAAATAAGTCTTAATCAACTCATAATCCCTCCTTGCCCGTAGAAGGGTTACATATCGGGCCGGCGTTGAAATATAACCCTGCTATTAATAAGGCAGATATTTAAATAAGTTATACATGACGATCGATACGTAGGTATAGGCTCCATTTCACCACCGCCTTTCTGCTTATGAGTGGCAGATACATCTGCTAAAATAGAATTACTTGAGTCAGGCTCCTAGATTAATAATATACATATATTTGATGGGACTTGTCAATCATAGTGAGCATAGGTTGGGATAAACAAGCTAATAAATGGAAAAAATAATAGCAGATGGGAGGAAGATAAATGCTTAGAAGATCAACCATAGTGCTACTTCTGGTTGTCAGCATATTAACTGGTGCTGCTTTCACTATCCGTCTGCCACATGCCGCTATCCCTGAGTCATCGATAGTATATGATATAAATGGTCAGGTGGTGAAGGGTTTATCGGAGCAGAATCAGGTGAACATCAACTTGGAGGAAATATCACCGTATTTTTTAAATGGAGTTGTAGCCGTCGAAGATAAGCGCTTCTATAAACATCATGGCATTGATATCAGCGGTATGCTAAGAGCGGTTTTTGTGAATATAAAGGCGCATAAAATAGTTGCGGGAGGCAGTACGATTACCCAGCAAACTGCTAAAACCTTATATCTCAGCAATGAACGGACTTGGAGCAGAAAGGTCAGAGAACTATATTACGCATTTCTGATTGAAAGCAAATACAGTAAAGACGAGATATTGAGTATGTATTGCAACAGCATATATTTTGGGCAGGGAGCTTATGGGGTGGAATTGGCCGCACGTACTTTCTTTGCTAAATATGCTCGGGATTTGAGTCTGGCCGAGGCTGCACTTCTGGCAGGTTTACCTCAGAGCCCCAGTTATTACGATCCTTACATTCGCCCCGATGAAGCGAAAAACAGGCAAACTCAGGTATTGCAGAGAATGTTAGAAGAAGGAATGATATCTGAATCAGAAAAAGAGGCCGCTTTAAAAGAACCGCTGCAGTATAAAAGGGCTCAGTTTGCCGACAATGAGGCTCCCTATTTTGTAGCCATGGTCCGCGACTACCTGCGGGATAAATATGGGGATAGTATGGTCTACCGGGGAGGCCTAAAGGTTTACACAACTCTTGATTTAGACATGCAGAAGGCGGCTAATAATGCCTATCTGGAAGGAATGAAGAAACAAAATGCCAACTTGCAGCTGGCTCTGGTGGCCTTAGATGTGAGGACCGGGCAAATCAGAGCCCTGGTGGGAGGACGAGATTTCAATGCATCCAGTTACAACCGGGCGTTTGCTTATCGACAGCCCGGGTCAACCTTTAAACCCTTTGTTTATTCCCTGGCAATGGAAAGTGGTTTAAATCCCGCCAGTATGATTATGTGTGAAGAGAAGGAGTACAGTTTACCGAACGGCGATACTTATAAACCGACTGATTACGGTACTGAGCCTTACCACTGGCGCGAATTTACCTTAAAAGAGGCGGTCATGATCTCTGATAATTCGATAGCCGTCTCATTAACCAATCAATTAGGTGCAAATGAGGCGGCCAGCTATGCTCAACAATTTGGATTTAAGGATATAAAACCAGTCTTATCTTTACCATTGGGCTCCAATGAAGTCAGTCCTGTTGATCTGGCGGCAGGATACAGTGTGTTTGCCAACCAGGGCATCTACAATGAACCTGTTTACCTGCTTAAGGTTGTCGATAACAATGGAACGGTATTAGAAAACAACATTGCCAATGAACGAAGGATTATCAGCGCTGAAAATGCGTATATCATCACCAATATGCTTACCGGGGTCATGGAACCCGGGGGAACAGGCTCAGCATTAAAGGCCCAGGCGGGGAGAATAACAGCCGGTAAAACGGGTACTACCGAACAAAAAAATGATGCCTGGTTCGTTGGCTATACTCCCCAGTTATGCTGTGCGGTGTGGGTGGGTTATGACCAGGGTAAAGCGGCCAACTTGTTTGGCGGATCAGCTGCCGGGCCGATATGGGCTGATTTTATTCGCAATGCTTCATCCAAGCTGCCCGAAAATGATTTTAAGCAGCCAGCCGGGGTAGAGCTTATGAATATTTGTCTGGACTCCGGTTTGGTTGCCACCGAATACTGCCCGCGCCAGAGCAGGATGGCATTTATGAGAAATAACGAACCGCCAGACATATGTTACCTACATAGCCCGATTATGGATTGGATAACCAATCTGCTCCCTGCGGAAGAAAAACCCGGGCGCAAATGGTGGAAGTTGTGGGATTGAGTCTAATCGTCGCTGGAGGACTGGCTCACTCGAGTCCGCTTTTTATTTTATACAAGCCAATTAAAGAAGGAATTGCCGCCGGTAATAACTAATTACTTAAGGTAGGGAAAAAGGGGGAGGAAGAAATGCAAATCAATGTCACGATATTGGTTGAGAATACCACTCCAGCGCCTAATCTGGTCGGAGAGTATGGCTTTTCCTGCCTGGTCACAGTGAATGGGAGAAGTTTGCTATTTGATACCGGGAGTGATAGGGCCTTATTTCATAACAGCAAGGCATTAGGTATAAAGCTGGAGGAAGTTAAGGATGTAGTGATAAGCCACGGGCATTTTGATCATACGGGAGCACTATTGCCATTATTGGAACAGTACGGAAACAAGAGCATATACGCCCATTCTCGGCTTATGTTGCCCAGATTTTTTCCCCTTCATAACGGTAAATTCAGAACAATTGGCAGTCCCTATACGCAAGAACAACTGGAACGAGCTGGAGCGGAATTTATATTTAATGATAATCTAGCTGAGATTATGCCGGGCATATATGTCAGTGGGGAAATACCGAAATATAATAACTTTGAAGACGTGGGTGGAGATTTCAGGGTTGAAGTTGACGGTCAGATAAAAAACGATGAACTACAGGATGATATGGCATTGATAATAGACCTTCCCCGAGGTCTTATAATAATAAGTGGTTGTGCCCATGCCGGCTTATTGAATATCATAGAACATGCGACCAGGATTACGGGCAAAACAAAGATATTAGCTTATATAGGTGGAACTCATCTAATGAATGCCACTGAAAGTCGGCTTGACCAAACGGTAGCTGCTTTGAAGACATATGATATTGAAAAACTTATCGTGGCTCATTGTACTGGATTCCATGCTGCTGCTCGTCTCTATAACGAACTAGGGAAAATGGTTGTTAAAGGCGAAACCGGTATGAGCTTCAAATTCTAAAAATTGTCTTATAATTTCTACAAAATATCTGGAGGTGCCGATGCTTGGATATTACTAAATATCAGCTGCGAGTAAAAGAATTATCTAAAACATGTAAACCGTCCTTATTTAAATTCACCAGTACATCTGAAATAGAGCCTCTCCAAGGAATTATAGGCCAGGATAGAGCGGTTCGTTCCCTTGGTTTCGCACTGGATATAGAAAATGAGGGCTATAATATATACCTGGCTGGATTGTTCGGTACCGGTAAAACAACTCTGGCCCGTAAGATGCTGGAGGAAAAGGCCCGTCAGGAAAAGGTGCCCGACGATTGGTGTTATGTAAACAATTTTAAAATTCACGAGTGTCCGCATGCATTAAGTCTTCCCGCCGGGGTTGGTCAGGAATTTAAGAAAGACGTGGCCGCGACTATGGATGCTTTTCTCAAACACATCGCCAAAGCTTTTGAGAGTGACGGATTCGAATTTAAAAAAAGTGCCATTCTCAATCGTTTTGTGGAAGAAACCAACCAGATTTATATGCACCTGGAGGAGGAAGCCCGTACTTTTGGGTTTACAATATCACGCACCCAGAATGGAGTTAATAGTATTCCTCTGCAAGAAGATGGAACCCAGTTAAGTCAGGAAGAATATACAGCCATGTCGGAAGAGGCACGAGCTGAATTGATGAAAAAGAGCGCTGCGGTGCAGGAAAAGATCAATGAATCATTTCGACAGTACAAAGAAATAGAGAAGAAACTCAAAGAAGAAATGAGAGAACTGGAGCTGGAAACGGCCCGTCAGGTGGCAGCACCGAATTTTACCGCTCTGTATGACAAATATTCCGCTCTCCCCCTGGTGGTGGCTTATCTGCAGGATATGCACCAGGATGTTCTGAACAATCTCGATATGTTCAAAGCTAGTGAAGATGATTCCCCCATGAATTTGCTGCGACGTATGGACAAAAGAGCTCTGGTGAGGAGATACCAGGTAAATCAGATTGTAGATAATTCGACTCTGCAACATGCTCCGGTTATTTTTGAGAACAACCCCAGTTACGCCAATTTATTTGGTCAGATTGAGTTCGAAAGCGAATTTGGGGTTCTTACCACTGACTTTTCCAGAATCAAAGCCGGGTCCATCCATAAGGCCAACGGCGGTTATCTGGTCATAAACGTTTATGACATCATCAAGAACTTCTATGTGTGGGATAAACTAAAAAGGATTATCAAGAACAAGGAAATCGTAGTGGAAAGTATGAGCAAGACCTTTGGCCTGGGCAACAGTGAAACCCTTCAGCCCGAAGCTATTCCCATCGATATCAAGGTAGTCCTGATCGGCGAAGCAATTTACTATTATCTGCTTTATGCTTATGATGAGGAGTTCCAAAAACTATTTAAAATCAGGGCTGATTTCGATATGGATATGCCGCGAACTCCCAGGCATATTAGGGATTATGCGCGTTTTATCAGTTCCGTATGTACTAATAAGCAACTAAGGCATTTTAACCGGGCGGCGGTAGCTAAGGTCGTTGATTACGGCTGCAGGCTGGCTGATGACCAGGATAAGTTGAGCACCCTTTTCAATAAACTGGTGGAGATAATTTACGAAGCTAACTGCTGGGCGGGATATGACAAATCTGAGTTGGTCAGCAGTGAACATGTCAGCCAGGCTATAGCCGAAAAGCATTATCGTTCAGCAATGCTGGAGGAGAAAATGCAGGAATATATAGAACAAGGAACAATAATGATAGACGTTACTGGCAGTAAAATTGGTGAATTAAACGGTCTGGCGGTGTATCAGATAGGAGATCACCAATTTGGTAAACCGGTTCGTATAACTGCTAAATCATTTATGGGTGAAAAGGGCCTGATTAACATAGAAAGAGAAATTCAGATGAGCGGGAGCATCCATAGTAAAGGGGTATTAACCTTAAATGGTTACCTGGGAGCTCAGTACGCACAGGATAAACCCTTATCACTATCCGCTAGCCTGACCATTGAGCAAAGTTATGGGGGGATAGAAGGAGATAGTGCGTCCAGTGCGGAACTTTATGCATTACTATCCAGTCTGGCCGGGGTTCCCTTGCGGCAGGGCATAGCAGTTACCGGGTCAGTTAACCAGAATGGAGAGATTCAGGCCGTAGGTGGAGTGAACCAGAAGATCGAAGGATTTTTTCAGGTTTGTCAAAAGCGTGGTTTAACCGGGCAGCAGGGGGTTGTGATTCCCTGGCAGAACATAAGGAACCTGATGTTGAATGAGGACATAATCGCTGCCGTAAAAGCTAAACAGTTTACCATTTGGGCCGTTAAACACGTTAATGAGGGGCTGGAAATCTTGACCGGTCTAACTGCCGGCGAAAAGAAAGAAAACGGTGATTTCCCCGCTGACAGCATTCACTGCCTGGTCAGTCGTAAACTAAGCGGGTGGGGCAGCCGGGGCGGATATAGAATCTCCGGCAGCATAAGGCCCCTGCCCGGTGATAAAGGAATAAGAAGAAGAGCGAGGAGGTAGTGACGGTGAATAGAATAAAGCGGGCCATTATGGCGTTGCTGCTGGTAACGTTTATGGCAGGAATGGCGGGCTGCAACTTCGATTATCGTTCGCTTCTCCAGAAAACCTCAAGCCCGGAGACCCCCTTGATGAGAGTGCAGATTCAGTTCACCGATGGAGAAAAGGTTATCTGTTATGTGAAAAGTCTGGGTTTGGATAAGGATGCTACAGTCTATGCTGGTGGATCTTCATTAAACTATATGTTCGATCGCGATGGCAATATAATTGGATCATATAATTATCAACGAGTCTTGTATATTACTATTCTGCCCGAGGAAACCAGTACCGACTAAACAAAAATGGGGGAGAGGAGATGGAGCGGGATGGAACAAGTGGACGCAAAATGTATGCTGTGTGGAAAAACTTATCAACTGGGTGAAGACGATAAGGACTTCAAGAAAATGAGCAATTTAGATAAGCCGGGCACATTTATTTGTGATCTCTGTGCCAACCGGGTAAGGTATGAATCAGATGATAAAAAGAAAAGCCCCAAACCAACCAGCAATTAATGACTGCTCGGTCAAATCCAGGGCTCATACCAGTAATAATCAATGACATCTACCCCGGATTTTAAAGCATCCTTTTGGCTGTAATAATTGGTCGTACCAGCATAGACATCAACCCAATAAGGGTACTGGCGCCATAAACCATAATAAACATCGCCGGTATCATTGACTACCAGCGAATCATAAGAATTCCCCTGGATTTCAATGGGTTGGGATAGGTACAAGCGGGTGCCAAAGGGAATAATAGGCTGTCTGGCCTCACCCCCGGCATTAAGGGGGGATAGAGGATGGACAGCTCCCGAGCCCAGGAAGTATCCCTGACTGGAAGAGGAAGCGGGGGCCTGGGCAGCTTCGGTATAATAGGTGGACTTCTGGCCCTGGACAGAAAATTGCATATACCACCGGGGCTGGACCCCAGTATTATCCATTGTGTCAGGCTGAATTGACTCTGGCTCAGGGATCGGCTTAGGTTCTGGTTGGTGATTTATCCGAAAAATGAAATAAGCGGCCACAAATAAAGTCAAAATAATAAGGGGCAACAATAATAAGCGCCAGTCTCGTGTCATAAACACCCGCCTCCTTCTTGCTACTATTTTGTACATGATTTATATTATTTATTAGCTGCAGGATACGGATGGTATAATATTAATTAAATTGTGGAATTCAAGGAGACTTAAAACCATGGATGTAGTGAATGATGGCCTCGAAAGCAGCTTGTTTGTGCACATGCAAAACAAAATAAAAGATGCCCGCATTTATCAGTTATTGGGAATAGAACCACAGTTGTTGTCGCCGGGTTATGCTGAGATAAGGGCTGTTGCAGACGAGAAGCACACCAATCCGATAGGTTTAATCCACGGGGGAATAACTTTAACTATCGCCGATGCTGCAATGGGCAACGCGATAAGAGGATTGGGCATAAATGCAGTTACAGTGGATTTTTCTGCTTCATTTACTGCCGCCGCCAAATGTGGAGATACCATAGTGGCCAAAGGTAAAGTTTTGAAGGCAGGTAAAAGCATAATTTTCGCGGAAGCTTATGTTTATGGTGGAGATAATCTTATAGGCCATTGCAAAGGTACATTTTATAAAATATCTGATTTGAAATTCTAAAAGCAGGAGAATGTGCTAGTGGAAAAAAGCTTATTAAAATTGAAAGACTATGGTGTCTTTACCTTTATTTCTACATCGCATGCATTAAAAGCGGAGCGGGTATTGAAAAACGCCTCCGCTGATTTTTTGATGATGCCGACCCCGCGAGAGATATCGACCAGTTGTGGATTGGCAATAAAGGTTGCCGAAGATGGTATTGGGCTTAGCCATGAAATCCTAAATAGCAACCGGGTGGAGATTGATGGGGTATATCGTGTAAGGACTATTAATGGTAAGACCCAGACGGAAAGGCTTTATAATGAATAACTATCTTAACCAGGTGCAAGAATTATTGGAGTCAGGCGGCAAAATGGAACAAACCCTGAAGGACTTCACCTGTCGAGAAGAACAACTGCGCTTTGCCAATGCAGTAGCGGAGGCTTTTCAAGATGAGCTTTTCCTGGCCGCCGAAGCCGGTACAGGAGTAGGAAAAAGCTATGCCTATCTGATTCCCGCCTTGCTCTGGGCTAAACAAAGCCAGGAGAAGATAGTCATATCTACCAAGACCAAAGCCCTGCAGCAGCAGATCGTTGATCGAGACTTGCCCCAACTGGAAAAAGTAATGGGTTATAAACTCAAATATATCGAAGCCAAAGGCAGAGAAAACTATCTCTGCTGGCATAAATATCAGAATATTTTAGCAGGCAAAAGAAGACTCGAAGCGGGCCAGGTTGATTTTTTCGAGGCCCTATTAAGATGGGCAGAGGTAACCAGAATCGGAGATCGCAAAGAACTATCGCTTAATCAAGAACTGATGAAGCACTGGGATATTGTAGCGGCGGACCGCAACAGCTGCCAGCGCGAGTTGTGCAAATACCACGATAAGTGCTTCCGTCTCAAAATGATTAAAGGAATGATTAAAGCTGATCTTATTATTGTCAACCATGCCTTGCTTTTATCGGATGTCATGGTTGACAACAGCATTCTGCCTGAATTCCATCATTTAATTATTGATGAAGCCCATACGTTTATCAAAGAAACTTTTGATCGCTTTGCGCATCGTTTTAGCCTGTACGATACCCTCAAGCTGCTACAGATGCTGTATGTGAAAGATAGACGCTCCAAAAAAGGATACCTTTTTCACCTGCGGAGCAGTTTTCCCCATCTGGGCCCCATCCTGGATGAAACCGCCCTGCTGGTGGAAAAAGCCATAAAAATGACTGGTAAGATATTTGATCGTATCAGCGTTGGATTACAATACCGTGATGACTATAATTTCAGCCATATATTGACTCCTGCTGACAAAGAGCGATCCTGGTTGATAGACACCCTGGAAATTTACCGTCAGGATTGGAACCCCAACCAGGAATTGCTGCTTTCCAAACTAAAAGAGTTGAGCATGGAATTAGAGGGAGAAAGTGAAAGCGCTGATCTCCTTGGAATTATTAATGCTTTACAGGAAAGCGCTGATGTTGCTTTTAGCATAATGGCAGAAGAAATACATTACGATTCAACCATCACCTGGTTAGAATGCATAAAAGGCAAAGCCGTAGCAGTTTGTGCTGCAGAGGTACATACCGGCAGCATCCTGGAAGAGCAACTTTACCGTAATCTAAAAACTCTGGTCATGGTTTCCGCCAGCCTGGCCATTGAGGAAAGCTTCGACAACTTCATCACGCGCAGCGGTTTAACCGAATATGCCCGCGAGGGGAAATTAAAAACCCATTTGGAACAATCACCATTTGACTACCAGAGTCAGGCTTGTATCTATGTAGTACAGGATATGCCTGATCCCAGCCATCAGAGGTTTAACGACGCAGTTAATAAAATTCTGGCCGATATATTTGTGGGGCAGGGGGGACAGACTATGGCCTTGTTTACCTCCCGCAAACAGCTGCACGAGGCGTCTGCCTGTCTGCGTCCTTATTGTGAACAGCAGGGGCTTAAGTTACTGGTGCAACATGAAGATGGAGAATTTGCGAGTTTGCTGGAGGAGTTTGTTGCCCGGAAAAATTCCATCTTAATGGGAGTTGAGACATTTTGGGAGGGTATTGACCTGAAAGGCGAAGTACTAAAATGCCTGATTATAGTTAAGCTGCCCTTTCGTTCACCATCCGACCCATATTGCAGTGCCTGGGATAGGTTTTACAAATTGCAGAGGAAAAATAGCTTTCAATACTTTATGCTGCCCGATGCTGCACTGCGGTTCAAACAGGGTGTGGGGCGTTTGATTAGGAGTGAGAATGATCGGGGTGCAGTGGTAGTACTGGATACCAGGTTAATCAAGCGCAACTATGGGGCCGTTTTTAAAAACAGCATCCCGATCAAAAATCTAATCGCATTACCCAGGACAGAGTTAGGTGGCCATCTAAAACTATGGTGTTAAAAACCCGCCTTATAATGACATCCCTAGAAATCATATTCGTAAAGGTAACATTTCTATTCACCCCTTCATAATATGAATTAGATTCATTGCAGCTTCAAAAATGAGTTATGGGGAAATGGCGAATAATGGGGACAGTCCCCATTACTCACCATAACTCACTATTTTTTAAAGGGGTGAATGTTGTGCGGGTATACTATTTTAAAATTCCAATATTTTTAAGAGATTTCCTACTGAAAATCTGGGGATAGATTTTATAACGACTGCTTACTCCTGCTGAATGCTGGGGGGTGAGGCAATGCCCTATCTGCGATTAATAATTGGAGGGCTGTTAATCCTTTGTGGATTGGTGCTAATGTGTATGGGACGTTGACGAGCTGATAGACAGCCTTTAATCTACCAGCTCGATGCCCTCCCAATGCGGCTGCAATTATTATATTTAATCTTCGCTCAATCCAATGCCAAGTATACCCCCCAAACCGCCTGAAACAATACAAGCTGTCAGGGTATAAAGGAAACCCTTTAAGTAAATATGAGCAGGGCTTGCTATTAAGGTGGTAATGAGCATTAGGATAAAAAACATAATGCCCAGGCTTATACCGCGTACCAGACCTTTGTTACCGTAGGCTTTACTGACTATGCACCCGCCGGTAAAAACGCTGATCACCAGCACTGCTTTGGCCAGGGGATTTAGAATGGTTTCCTTCAGTCCGGTAAAATACACAAGAGTGGCAGCCAGGGTACAGAGCAATATACCCATCAATATGGCTATACCCAGGCCTTTTAACTCTGCAGGTAATTTATTCACTATCCAGCACCTCCTCTCCTAGAAAAATATGTAAGCTCAATGCAAAATATGCCTGCGAGGATAGATAAAAAGGTTGCGGAACTAATGGCCTGAATAGAATAAGTATCATATCCCCCTCATAAACATTGTATATATTGCCTGGGGGGTGCAGGGGCTGACGAACAGTATTCAATGGAGTATAATGGCCGGATTGGGTACGGTTTTAGGAGCCCTGCTGATTTTTGCCAAGCAAAAATGGAGTTCCCAAAGTCTGGGATTTTATTTGGGCCTGGCTTCCGGGGTGATGATGGCAGTAGTTGTCTTCGATATGCTTCCTTCAGCGTTGCTGTATACAGGGATTGGCAAAGTAATGGGCGGGATATGGCTGGGAATCATCCTGATAGCAGCAGGTGATTACTTCCTCCTAACCAAAATATCGGGTCCGCAAACTTTGAGCGGTCTGGGATATCTGGTCATGTTAGGAATAGCCATGCACGATTTGCCGGAAGGTATGGCAATAGCATTAGGTGATGTGATGAAAACTCAAACCGGAATCGTTATCGCGATGGGGATAGGAATCCACAATATACCAGAAGGGATGGCGATAGCCGCCCCTTTAATAATGGCAGGCATCAAGAAGCAGGTCATATTTCTACAAATACTGGCGGTGGCTCTAATTACACCCCTGGGAACTATTTTGGGTATATATCTGGCTTCGGCCCTGCCCTCCTTCCTTCCCCTGTTATTGGGAATGGCCTCTGGAATCATGGCCTATCTGGTTATGTTTCAACTGTGGCCTCAGGCTAAACTAAAAGACCGCCACAGCCGATGGTGGGGGTTCTTTCTAGGAGTAGCCATCATTCTCATAGCAACAGTCCTTTAAGAATAAATGCATAAATCAAGGGCTATAGTTGGAAAATAGACCAAAAATGTTAGGAGATTAACCAACTATGCCGAATTTACTTTATCTGGCCATTGCTGCCCTGTCCGGAGCAGCAATGGCGTTACAAGGAACCTTAAACACTGCCCTGGGAAAGATTGTGGGCACCTGGGAATCCACCCTTGTCGTCCACGTTGTAGGAACGGTTGCCTCACTGCTTGTAATAATAATCCTGGGATTAGGTTTTGGCAGTCTCGGCAAGATGGGAAATGTACCCTGGTATGCCTACCTCGGAGGTATCCTGAATGTGGTAATTATCTATGCTGTGGTTCGTTCGATGTCGCAGATTGGGGTTGGTAATGCTACTACCGCCATAATCACTGCCCAATTGGTCACAGCCCTTATTATTGACTGCACCGGAGTATTCGGTATGAAAAAACTTCCCTTTCACTATATTGATTTATTGGGGATAGCTTTGCTGGTGGCAGGCGCGCGGATAATATTTCTGGAATAAAGAATTGTGAACTTTATAACATACCAAAACTTTTAATTATAGATTAGAATGTGAGTTAATTATCATAATCTATTATTATTCCGCTGAACCGATCTCGCTGTTTAAAACTGAGCGGACACAAGCCAGGGAGGGGTAGGCCGATGGAAGGTGCCAAAAACGAAATATTTATAGAAATTCTGAATGGTATTCTAGAAAATCCTTATATAGGTATTATACTCGTTGATACCGTTGGTAATATCAATATAGTTAATAAGACCTACCTCGAAGTACTGGACCTCACAGAAGAAGATGTAATAAACAAGCATGTCTTGGAAGTTACTCCTCACTCCCGACTTCCGGAAGTATTAGAAACCAAAGAGGTGCATCTAGCCGATCACTGGCCAGTCAACAATCATGATACTATTGTTTTTCGTATGCCCTTATATAAAGATGGCGTACTAATAGGGGCCATGGGCCAAAGTCTCGTCCTGGACGCTGCCGGGGTCAGAATTCTCTCCAAGAAGTTAAGAGAGTTGGAGGGTGAGCTGGCGGTTTATAAGGATGTGGTCAACAGCATCTACAGCTCCAAATATTGTTTCGATAGTATAGTGGGTGAAGATATAACCCTGCGTAACGTCAAATCCATAGCTCTACGGGCGGCAAATACCGGTTCAACCATCCTCATCAGGGGCGAAAGCGGTACCGGCAAGGAACTATTTGCCAACGCTGTTCATCAGGCCGGTCCCCGATCAAACCAACCCTTCATTAGAGTGAATTGTGCTGCTCTGCCAGACCATCTGCTGGAATCGGAACTGTTTGGTTACGAAGAAGGCGCCTTTACTGGAGCACGTAAAGGCGGGAAACCGGGCAAGTTTGAATTGGCTAATCAGGGCACCGTATTTCTGGATGAAATAGGCGATATGCCCTTGGCTATGCAATCTAAATTACTTATCGTTCTGCAGGAGCGTGAGGTTGAACGGGTGGGCGGTACCAAGCCTGTACATATAGATGTTCAAGTAATTGCTGCCACTAACCGGAATCTAGAAGGCATGATGAAAAAGGGTAAATTTAGAGAAGATCTCTACTACCGATTGAATGTTGTAACGCTGAATGTACCTTCACTTCGTCAACGTCCCCAGGATATTCCTTTGCTGATAAACGACCTTTTGCCGAAATTAAACCAACGCATGCATACTCAGATCGAAAAAGTGTCTGCCGATGCCTTAGAGCTTCTGACTAATTATGATTGGCCGGGTAATGTAAGGGAGTTGGAAAACCTACTGGAAAGAGTCATAAATTTTGCGGATCTAAATCAGGAATCTTGTCTGACCAGTGACCACTTCCCATTTTTATCAAGACTGCTTACTCCCCCCGGTCAAGGCTTTGATGGGGGGGACAACCTGGGTAAGGCAGTAGAATTGCTTGAAAGGGAGACCATCAGGCGGGTTCTTAATAAAACCCAGAATAATAAGGCTCAAACTGCTAGAATACTCGGTATAAATAAATCAGTTCTATATCGGAAATTGAACAAATATGACTTAATTGATAATATCTAAAGATTACTTCGTTCATAACAGGGTGAAAATAGTATACCAATAAAACCAAAAGGGGTTGCAAAACGCAACCCCTTTTGGCCGACTATGGATAAAAGAGTCGCAATTTAGGACCATGGTAATATATGGTAAAATAATCATCGATGCCGCCGTGTTTTCATAACGCCGAAAACACGGCTTTTTCATTGCAGTTTGTTATTTTTACTTATTCTGGCATATTAATTGCGTAATAAATAAGCATGTCTGGTAATGGAGGAGGTGAGAGAGACAAAACCCAATGTGTGTTACCAATAATTATTAGGAGGTATGGGAGTTGGAAATTAAGAAAATTGGAGTATTGGGCGCTGGTACTATGGGTGCTGGAATTGCTCAGGTAAGTATTGAAGCAGGTTACGATGTAGTTTTGATAGATGTTGTCCCCGAAATAGTTGAAAAGGCCCTGAAGGGTCTGAACAAGGCATGGGCCAAAGCAGTAGAAAAAGGCAAACGGACTGCGGATGATGTAACCAGGTTTAATGGCCTGTTATCCAGCAGTGTAGATACAGCTGATTTTAAGGATTGCGATATTGTTATTGAAGCAATCATAGAAAACATAGACATCAAGAAAAAAGTCCATAAACAACTGAGCGAGATCTGTAAGCCGGAGGCGATATTAGCAACCAATACCTCAGCACTGAGCATAACCGAGATTGCGGCAGCCACCAATCGGCCCGATAAAGTTGTGGGGATGCACTTCTTTAATCCGGTAGTCATGATGAAGTTGGTAGAAGTGATTCCGGGTGCTGTAACCACCGATGATGTGGTACAGGCAGTCATCGATATGTCCAAGAAAATTGGCAAAGATCCAGTGCCAGCTAAAGAAAGTCCTGGCTTCATCGTTAACCGTATTCTGGTTCCATATATTAACGAAGCTGCTATCGTTTTCCAGGAGGGTATCGCCTCCGCGGCCGAAATCGATAAGGCCATGAAGTTAGGCGCAGGAATGCCGATGGGCCCCCTTGCGTTAGCGGATATGGTTGGAATAGATATCGTTTTGGCAGTATGTGAATTTTTCGTAAATGAGTTTGCCGATTCCAAATACCGTCCTTCGTTAGCATTCAGACAAAAAGTTCGTGCCGGGCATCTGGGCATGAAGACCGGCAAAGGCTTCTACGACTACACCAGGTAGGGCGGACAAGGGGAGCCACAGACCGGAAAATTCAAGCGACATAAGCAACAAATGAAGGGAGGTCAAAAATATGGGATTCGAAAATCTCATTTTGGAAAAAGAAGATTATCTAGCCACACTCTATATAAACCGCCCCAAAGCTATGAATGCCCTCAATGCTGAAACCTTGTACGAACTGGAAGAAGCCATTAAGGACGTAAAAGCTGATCCCGACATCAAGGCTATGATCGTTACTGGAGCGGGAGAAAAATCGTTTGTAGCCGGGGCCGACATAACCTTTATGCTTCCACTCTCTCCAGCTGAGGGAAGGTTCTTCTCTGATGTAGGAGAAAGAGTAATGCGGCAGATTGAGCTTCTGGAAAAACCAGTTATTGCAGCTATCAACGGTTTTGCACTCGGCGGGGGTTGTGAACTGGCTATGGCCTGCGACATCAGGCTGGCCTCGGAAAATGCAATTTTTGCTCAACCTGAAGTAGGACTTGGCGTTATACCTGGCTTTGGGGGAACACAACGGCTTCCCCGTCTGATTGGTGAAGGACGCGCTAAAGAACTCACCTATACGGCTGACATAATCAGCGCCCAGGAAGCCTATCGCATTGGCCTGGTAAACCATGTTTATCCCCTGGGCCAATTGATGGACGAAGCCAAGAAACTGGCCAAGAAAATTTCCGCCAAAGCCCCATTGGCAGTTGGATATGCCAAATTTGCCATCAATAAAGGCTTGCAGGTAGATATCGACACCGCTATGAGTATTGAGTCTGATATGTTCGGTATGTGCTGTGCTACTACAGACAAGTTTGAAGGCATGGGTGCCTTTATTGATAAGAGAAAACCGCAGTTTACGGGCAAGTAATTTATCAAGCAGGGACTTATTCCAACGCCCATTAGATACATGTATTGGGAGGCCACATAGATGAACGTTAGACTTGCCAAAAATGCCTTTGATTCACCCTTGACGATACCCATGGAAGCTGAACCCATGGGCATAGGGTTTACTGACCAACAGGATATGATGCGTCGCCTGGCACAGGATTTTGCTGATCATGAACTGTCTGCTTATGGTTCATGGCCGGCCAGCCGTGACCTACCCGCTATTATGCAAAAGATGCGAGCCCTTGGCCTTATGACGATTGGTATCCCGGTTGAATATGGTGGAGCTGGTCTGGACCATATGGCTAAGTGTCTGGTAACAGAGGAAATCGCCCGGGGAGATGCTCGAGCGGCGCTAGCAATGGTTGCCAGCACTGTATTAGGATCAGGTCCAGTTTTAACTGCCGGGACCGATGAGCAAAAAAAGTGGTGGTACAGCAGGGAGATAGAAGGTTCAATGACGGCTTTTTGCCTCAGTGAACCCGGAGCGAATTCGGGTGTGAGTCCTATTACTACTACTTGCCGAAGGGAAAGACACGAATACATTTTAAACGGTTGTAAATATATCATTAACTACGGAGGCGAGGCTAACCTATTATCAGTATTTGCAACCGTGAGTACATCAAGGGACAGGCAAGGTATGTGTGCGTTTATCTTAGATAAGAACACTCCTGGGATATCAATAGGAGCAGAAGATCATGGAGTGAACAGTTCCAGTTCACTCCCCATAATATTTAAAAATGTGCGTGTCCCGGTTCAGAATCGATTGGGCCAGGACGGTGACGGATACAAAATAGCGGCGCAGACCCTGGCTAGCTCTCAGGCAGTTGTGGCAGCTATTGGTCTGGGAATGGCCCAAGGAGCCTTTGAGGCAGCGTCCCGATATTCGATTGAGTGTTACCAGTTTGGCAAACCCATATTCGAATTCCCGGCGATCCGATTCATGTTGGAGAGTATGGCGCGTAGAATCGAAAATGGACGTTTCCTTTGTCAGGTCGCTGCCCTTAAATTAGACCTGGGTTTAGAATACGCCGAATCAGCGTCCCAAGCTCTAGCCTATTGCAGCGATGCTGCCAGCAAAGTACTTAATGATGCGATGAAGATATACAGTGCATATGGGTACATACAGTATCCAGTAGCAAAATATCTCTGCGACACCCAACTTGTCCGGCAGTTTTTAGGCAACTGCCCCAAGGTTGATTGCGGTTATCGCCGCTGATATAACCAAAACCTTCAATTATTATAGAAATAGGGAGGGATTAAGGTGGATTTCAAAAGTGAGTACGCGCGTAAAGTGGTCTCCGCCGATGAAGCGGTAAAAGTGGTTAAATCCGGCGATCTGGTTCATTATGGGGAATTCATGATGAATTCACACGTTCTGGATGCAGCTCTTGCCAAAAGAAAAGATGAATTAGAAGGCGTCCTTATTAGAACTGTAACCTGTCCTTTTCCACCCCAAACAGTTGTAAATGACCCCGAAAGAAAACACTTTATCTATAATGATTGGCACTTTAGCGGTGCCAGCAGAAAATTACATGATAAGAATCTCTGCAACTATATTTCGCTGACTTATCATGAAGGTCCCAGTTTTTACCATAAGGGTTGGGTACCTGTTGACGTAGCATTGATTAAGGTTACTCCTCCCGATCAACATGGCTTTGTAAACCTGGGAACCTCGAATTCCATTACTCATGCCTTCTGTGATGCGGCCAAAATAGTTATTGCCGAAGTAAATGAGTCCGTACCGAGATGTCTGGGCGGTTCCAGGGAGACCTTGCATATATCCGAAATTGACTATTTTGTGCAGGGAGACAATAGACCATTGATTCAGCTTCCTGAAACACCTATATCGGATGTTGATAAAAAAATAGCTGAAATTGTAATGGGACAAATCGAGGATGGGGCCTGCCTGCAGTTAGGGATAGGAGCCATGCCCAATGTAGTGGGATCTATGATAGCCCAATCAGACTTGAAAGACCTGGGCGTTCATACTGAAATGCTGGTGGATTCATTTGTGGATATGTATGAAGCAGGAAGAATTACGGGTCTTCGCAAACAGCTTGACAAAGGTAAGATGGTATATACCTTTGCTATGGGAACCAAAAAGCTCTACGATTTCTTGGATAATAATCCGATGTGTGCCAGCTATCCCGTAGATTATACCAACGATCCCGACATAATTTGTCAAAATGATAATGTGTTTGGCATTAATAACGCCATAGAAGTGGATCTCTATGGTCAGGTCGCATCAGAGTCATCAGGAATAAGGCAGATTTCAGGAACTGGCGGTCAGTTAGACTTTATTTACGGGTCATATAAATCCAAGGGAGGAAAAGGTCTGATCTGTCTTACCTCTACCTTCGTTGATGATGAGGGCCAGTTGCAATCCCGTATCAAGCCTATTCTGACCCCAGGTGCAATAGTTACCGTTCCCCGGAGCATGAATTATTATGTGGTCACTGAATACGGTATAGCCATGCTTAAGTCCAAGAGTACCTGGGAAAGAGCGGAAGCCTTAATAAATATTGCTCATCCTGATTTGCGTGACGAACTGATCAAAGATGCTGATAAAAATAGGATATGGGTGAAAACCAACAAGATATCCTAAGACAGTAAATCACCCTGAATATGGGTGCAATCTTAAAAAATTCTAAAAAGGGGAGATATTGATTATGGCAATAGAATTAAATGAAGTTGTAATGGTTAGCGCATGTAGAACACCTATTGGTGCTTATGGACGCTCACTCCAATCAGTTAGAGCCAATGACTTATCTAAAATCTCTGGTGCTGAAGCTATTAAAAGGGCGGGAATTGATCCCAAACAGATCGATGAGCTCATGCTGGGCATGTGTCTGCACCATGGCAACGGCTCCCTTCCAGCCCGTATTGTGGCCATGGGGTTAGGTTTGGACCCCAAATCCACTGCCAGCATGGTCAACCAAAATTGCGCCTCCGGCATGAGAGCTATGGAAATCGCAGCCATGGGACTTGCATTGGGTAAAAACGAAATAGCTCTCGTAATCGGTACTGAAAGTATGAGTAATATTCCGTACATCTCTCAAAACACCAGATGGGGTGCCAGAATGGGCGATGTCAAACTTCAGGACTCCATGCTCGCTGATGGACTGGTCTGTCAGTTAGCTGGTTCCCACATGGGTGGAACGGCGGAAAACATTGCCGAACAGTATGGCATTACCCGGGAAGAATGTGATGCATTAGCGCTTTTGAGCCACCAGAGGGCTGTAAGAGCTGTTGATGAAGGCCGTTTTAAGAGAGAGATTGTTCCTGTTTTGGTCAAAAAGGGGAAAAAGGAATTCCTGTTTGAAAATGACGAACATCCCATCCGGGGAGCCAGCCTCGAAAGTATGGCCAGACTGTCTCCGGCATTTAAGAAAGGCGGAGTTATAACGGCTGCCAATGCTTCCGGCATAAATGATTGCTCGGCAGCAGCTGTATTAATGACCAAGAAAAAAGCCGATGAACTGGGCCTCAAACCGCTGATGAAACTTATAAACGTCTGCGCCGAAGGGGTAGACGCACGTGTTATGGGATTAGGACCGGCCGTAGCTATACCCAAATGTTTAAAACAGGCGGGCATGAATTTTTCGGATATTGAGTACTGGGAAATCAATGAAGCATTTGCCGCCCAGGTAATAGGCGTTGGCAAGATGATCAAAGAGGTTGCCGGCATAGACCTGAACATCGGTACCTTTGAGCAGGATGGCAACGTTAACACCAATGGTTCTGGTATCGGTCTGGGACATCCCGTGGGTGCAACCGCCCTGCGTATAATCGTCAGCCTGTACTATGAACTGGAAAGACTGGGCAAAACAGTGGGCGGAGCTTCCCTCTGCGTAGGTGGCGGATCAGCTATGGCATCCCTGTGGACTAGAGATATATAGAGCCTCCTCTCTATTATCTATATTGTAGGTGGTGGTTATCCTGGCCGCCACCTACCCCCTTTCACAATAACAGCAGAGTCCGAGGAGAAAAAATAGAATGGAGTGATTATAAACATGGCTTCAAATTTTGCGGTAAATAATATACGAGATTTTGAATTCATTATCCAAGAATGGCTGCCTACCGAGGGAGTCTTCAATTACAAACAATTTGCTGACTACTATTCCAAAGATGATGTCAAAGCAGTTCTTGGACCTATCCTTAAAATGTGCAAGGAAGTAATCGAGCCGACCAATGATGAAAATGATACTCATCCGGTAACATTTGCGGATGGCAAGGTAACTACCCCACCCAGTTACGGACCCCTTTTCCATAAATTACAGCAAGAAGGTTGGGGTACCAGTAACATTGATAACTCTGAAGATGCTATGGTATTGCCGGAAATGCTGCATGCCGCGGTTTGGGAATTGATAGCTTCTGCCAATCCCACCTTTATGCCTTATATATTATTGACCAGTGGAGCAGCTGATCTGATCCAGAGCTTTGGTGATGACAAACTGAAAGCTATGTTCCTGCCCAAGATGATGGACGGAACCTGGTCTGGTACCATGTGTCTGACTGAGCCCAGCGCCGGTTCCGATGTGGGCGACATAATGTCCAAGGCATTTCCAACCGATGATCCCCGAATTTTTAAAATTAAGGGTAATAAGATATTCATAACCGGAGGGGATAATGACTTTACAGAAAACATCATCCACCTATATTTAGCGCGGATCGAAGGTTCCAGACCGGGCACAGGCGGAATCTCCCTATTCGTGGTACCCAAGTACTGGGTCAACGAAGATGGCAGTTTCGAAGACAACGATTTCCAGACCACCGGGGTAGAGCATAAGATGGGCCAGCATGGTTCAGTCACGGCCTCCCTGGCTGCTGGTGAAAACGGCAACTGCCGCGGTTGGCTGCTGGGAGTAGACCCGCGCACCAACGAAGGCCGGGGCGAAGGCATGGCCCAGATGTTCCAGATGATGAACCTGGCCCGCATGGAGACTGGCCATATGGCCCTGTCCTGTATCATCAACGCCTATGCCAATGCCCGCGATAATGCCAAGGAAAGAATCCAGGGCCGCCTGATGACCAATCCCAAGGCTGGTCGGGTAGCCATAATCAACCATGAAGATATCAAGCGCACTCTGATGATGGGCAAAGCTCACATCGAAGCCATCCGGGCCATGATGTACCGGGTTTACCTGGCCTTTGATCAGAGACATCGTGATCCCGATCCGGCGGTAAGAAAAGCAGCCAACGACCTGATTGAAATGACCACCCCACTTTGCAAAGCCTATCCTTCCGATGAAGGCTGGTGGTTAATCGGCGAAGCGATCCAGACCTATGGCGGTTATGGTTACTGCTCAGAATATCCCTGTGGCCAGATTGCTAATGACATGAAGATTTACTCCATCTGGGAAGGCACCAACTTTATCCAGTCTCTGGATCTGGTGGGCCGCAAGATGAACATGAAGGGCGGTTCCATATTCCAGGCTTTCGTAAAGGAAATGGTAGATTTCTGTCAGGCTAACAAGGACAATGCCACCTTTAACAAAGAGTTTGCCAATCTGGACAAAGCTCTAAACGCTTACCAGGAAATGCTCAAAGCCCTGGCCGGATATGCCAAGACCAATATGAGCATGATTCCCCTATATTCACGCCGCATCCTGACCGCTACTGCTCAGCTCTTCTGTGGACGCCAGATCCTCGATCAGGGTTTGTTGGCAGACAAGAGAGCTAAAGAAGTGGGCCCAGATCATTTTGATTACAACTTCTACAGTGGTAAAGTAGCCACCGCCAAGTATTACGTGCGTAATGTAGTGCCTAATGTATGGGCTATTGCTGAGATAGTAATAGATGGTGATACTTCAGCTATCGATGTTCCAGTGGACGTGTTCGAGTACTAGAATATAATAGAGCTAGATTTAAGATGGCCTTTGCTTATTAAGCAGAGGCCATTTTTTATAGACCGCTTGCTTTAAAACACAAGGGGGTGTCAAGGGGATGGGGTTGTTGACAACATTATGTTGTCAACAACCCCATCCGAGACTGCTGAAAAAGTATCATAAATGTCATCCTGAGGAGCTGCAGGCGACGAA
>ENA-UOOH01001137-UOOH01001137.1-fermentation-metagenome-genome-assembly--contig:-NODE-1137-length-26867-cov-5.247837_pt1 | contig 26867 bp, 21 predicted proteins | sample MGYA00245778_ERZ724025 | MGnify/ENA primary metagenome ERZ724025 (study PRJEB28704, sample SAMN03018313) | fermentation metagenome | biome: anthropogenic terrestrial biome; feature: soil; material... | reverse complement strand
CCCAATACACCTCTGCGCCCTCTGCGATCTCTGCGGGAGTCCTCCCCATCCGGATTCGAAGACCTTTTCGGACGGCCTCTAGCGTTCCTCCGGCCGCTTTGGTTCTCTTTCCAGCATGTTCATTCCTGTCCGTTCGTGGTTGAATAGTAATGGAGATGGGCGGAGCAGAGGAAGGAAAGGATTGCAGACCGATGAAGGAAATCTTTTCGAATTGCAGAGTGGAGAGTGGGTGGATGCCGGGATTCAACCTGGGAGGGGGGGGCCGTCGAGGCGCTGGGTTCCTCTTGGTATTCCTTTTATCGGTGGCTTGCGTCGGCGCGGCGGCACCGTTGTCGGTGGAATTGTCCAGTCCGTCCGGCCTGCTTCGAGCGACGATCGAGGTCGGCGGCGATGGTCGGTTGCAATGGTCGGTCCAACGCGGCACGATCCAGGTTCTCGCCCCTTCACCGCTCGGGTTGTTGGTGGATGGTGAAGACCTCGGGAATGGGGTCAGCCTGGGTCGGGTGGAGGCGCGTGAGATTCGGGAGGAATTTCCAACCCGCGGAGTGAAGGCATCGGCCGTGAACCATTGCGTGTCGTACACCGTACCGGTGACCTGCACGGAGACCAAAACGGAGTGGTATTTGGAGGTGCGCATCTTCGAGGACGGGGTCGGCATGCGATACCGGATCCCTGGAGCGGGGGCGCGCAGAGTTGAAGGTGAGGCGACAGCCTGGGTACTCCCGAAGGATGCACCGATCTGGTTACAAAATGACACGCGCAACTACGAGGGTATCTATTATCGGAGCAGCCTAGAGGCGCTGTATGCCTCCGATGATGTGGAGAAGCGCTGGCTGGGCGCGCCGGCAACCGTGGAGCCTGTCGATGGCATTTGGATGCTGATTACGGAGGCGTGTCTGTATCGATACAGCGGGATGACGCTGCATGTAGAAGAGCCGACCCGTCTGCGGGTGGGTTTCCAGGACGATCCTGAGGGGTGGGAGATGCAGGGGGAGATCTTGACCCCTTGGCGGGTCACACTCGTGGCGGCCGACCTGAATGGGTTGGTCAATGCGGACCTGATTCAGAGCCTGGGTGAGGCACCGGATCCGGTGCTCTTTCCCGATGGCATGGCCACGGAGTGGATTCGGCCGGGCAAGGGGCTGATCACGTGGGCGGTGTTTGGCAACGATGGTGCGCAGTGGTGGCGACAGAAGTGGTTTGTGGACATGTGTGCCGCGATGAACTGCGAGTATCTTTTGCTCGACGGCGGGTGGCGCTCCGAGCAATGGGGTTTTCTCCGCGACGGCGGGGATCTCTGGGCGCGCCTGACGGAGCTCTGTCAGTATGGCGCGGAGCGCAATGTGGGGATTTTTGTCTGGAGCGCCTACCCGGAAGGGCGGGATGACGGACCCGGCCTGACGGATCCTGCAGAGCGGCGCGCGTTCTTGGATCGCTGCAAGGCTGCGGGTGTGAAGGGCGTGAAAATCGATTTCTTCGACTCGGAAAGCCGGGATACGATTGAGGTGTACGAGGCCTTTTTGAGGGAGACGGCGCAGCGCCGGTTGATGGTCAATTTCCACGGTGCGAACAAGCCGACCGGCGAAACCAGGACCTGGCCGCACGAGATCACTCGGGAGGGTATCCGGGAGCAGGAGTACCTCCTTTGGGGTGACCTGCCGCTGGAGCACTATGGCGCTCTGCCCTTCACCCGTATGGTTGCCGGGCATGGTGACTTCCTACCAGGGTATGTACGCCCGCAGTATTTGAAGAACACGACCTCGGTTTTTCAGCTCGCGACCGCGGTGATCTTTACCTCGCCTTTTATCTGCTGGCCGGACCACCCGGAGGCGTACCTTGAAAGTCCCTTCCTGCCGTTGGTGCGAACGATGCCGTCGGTTTGGGATGAAACCCGGGTGTTGCCTGGGTCCGAATTGGGTGGCCTGGTCGCGATGGCCCGACGGTCCGGGCATGATTGGTTTGTCGCGGTCATCAACTGCCGCCCTGTTCCGGCAGAGTTCGATCTCCGGCTCGATTTCCTGGGTGATGGCTCGTACCGGGCCATGCTGATCAGGGACGTCGGTGAGGATGACAAAACGGAGAATCTGGTTGAATCGGGCAGGCCGGTCGACGCGAGCACGACCTGGGCCTTGCAATTGAGCTCCGGCGGCGGGCTTGTCGCGCGCATGGGCCCTCCGACCTCATACACGGAGTAATCAACCCTATGGATGGTGAATGCAGCCGGACCCTGCGTGACGCGACCGAGTTATGAATGCTTGGCCAACCTGGCTTTCCCATCCAGATCCGGAGAGCCTCCCGCAGAGGGCGCGGTGGCGTTTTCGACCTGGCCACGGGGTGGGTAGGTTCCATACTCTGATCCCTACCTTTTGGGGGGGGTATTCTTCAAATATCTCGTTTCAGCAGACCCAGGCAGTTGCCAGCAACCGCCTCCGACCTATCTGCATCCCCCCCTGCGATCTCTGCGGGAGCCCTCCCCATTCGGATCCGGATGGGCTTTCGAGGTGGCCCAACTCGGTTTTCGGACCGGCCGTTGCCGGGCTCAAACGCGATTGAGTTGTGGCACAGGGAAGGGCAGCGGCAACAGGAGCTGCCACGGGGCAGCTCCTGGGTTTTCCCGGCAGAGTTGGCCGGTGAACCCAAGCGGGGGGATGGGACCGAACAGCCAGCGGACCAGCTGCCGCTCGGGCAGTTGGACGCAAACCGAAGCCTCGGCGACGCCGCGGGTCAGGCCCGCGGCACCGTTGGAGAGTTGGATGGTGACGGCATCTTCCGGGGATTCAAGAGGCACGATTCCCACTGGTGGGAGGTCCTGGAAGGAGTGTGCCTGTGCGCGCTCCTCGAGGATTCCAAGATACGGCTCGAGGGGGCGGTGCAGGTTTAGAAGCTTGAGCATGGCAGTGGGGTAGAGGCCGAGTTGTTGGAGGCGATCGGTGAGGGGCGTTGCATTGATCCGATCGTCCGGTTGCAGGAAGACATCCGCTTCTTCAAGGCTGTTCTCGAAAAGCCATGCGGAGACCATGGACGGCCAGAGAACGGGATTCCCACCGAGTTCCGCGATGCGCGGGCGAAACCGGTTCCGAGGGTCTCGACCTCCGATCAAGAAGGCCTGATGGGGTGAGGTCGCTTCGGCAGATGCCAGGTAGGCGCTGAATCCGAGGCGGCGTAGGAGGATACTCCAACGCTCGGGAGTGCGATAGGGACAGACGCTGCGGCCTGCGTCGAGGTCGGCCAAGCGGATCATATCCTCAGGGGAATCAGGGTCTGCTGGACGCCAATCGTCCAAGGGGACACCGGATCCGATTGGAAACTGCCTGCGCTGGGCCCGTCCGCGAAGTTCCGTGCCCGCGTCTTCGTAGCCGAAGTGAGCGTATCGTTGGCGGTCGCCCCACAGCATGGAGAACGCGTATTCGTGATCGCGCATCCGGGCGATGGCTGTGTGGAGTCCGGCTTGCATCAGGCCTCGCCCCCTGTGGGCCGGGCAGGTGCTGACTCCACCGACTCCACCGACGGTGAGGACCATGCTGGGGCGGGCGGATTGAATGTAAAACGCGATAGGAAATGCGCCAACGACGCTGACGATACGACCGCAGTGGCGGGAGACGAGGTTCCAGGGCATCAGCTCTGGAGCGTAGAGGTGGGGGTATTCCGCGGCCATACTTCCCATGCGCTCGGGACGGAAGATCCGTTCCAAAAAGGTGACCAACTCCTGATGATCTTCCGGGCGTGCTGGTTCGGGGGGCGTAGGTGATTGGGGAATCGACATGGCGGACTCTCGAGTTGGGGCTGATGGGGGAGTGAACCTGAGCGGATAACGCAGCATACCGACGAAAGAATAAGTGGGTCAATGGTTGCGGTGTTTCTTCCTGTCTGGCATGGATAAGTTTCGTGTATGATATAGGTACGTGGAAAGGGATAGGGCGCGGTATGTTGAGTCCCTCATTCAAGGCCAGGATGGTTCGCCATTTTTGGAAGTGGGCGGTGGCGGGGTTTGTCTTGGTCTGGGCATGGAGATATCAGCCACTCTGGGGGGAGATGCTCGGGCATTGGATGCCGGGGAATTTTCCTCTGGGAGTGCAGGCGGCGCGTATCCTATCCACCCCGATGGAAGAGCGTGTAGAGCCGGATCAGCTGACAGCCGCGATGGAACATAAAGACCTGTTTCCTGCGGCGTTTGAGCTTTGGCTATGGCAGACGATCGGTGACGGTGATTTGGGGCCGGAGGATCTTCCCCTGCTGCATGTGGACAAGGCGCGCTATTCCACGACGATGTGGCTGCAGGCGGGGATTGCGGGCCAACAATTATTGAATGCTGCGATCCCGAATCCGGGGCAGGATGAAGGTCCGGCTATGGCTGAAACCGCTTCCGCGCTCTCAAAGTCGGTGGACACCTACTTCCACCGCTACCTGGCCGAACGCATTCATCAGCCGGATCGTGGTATTTTATATGACTATCTCGCGCTGCCTTATGTCCTCTTTTCGTCTGGTCGGGAGGCCGCCCTTCAATTCCTACAGGCGATTGAGGGCAGCGAGGTTACGGGGTTGCAGCGGATCCGGATCCACAACAGCATGGATGCCCTGGGCAAGGCATGGAGATGGGATCGTTGGACCCAGCGCATGGTGGCCTGGAGAGTCTCGCGCCCTGACCTGACGGCGCTGGAGGCGGCAGCGAGCGTCGTCAATCAAGAGATCCACCAGCGGCTGTCCCAAGGCCAGGTCTTTTCCGCCCAGCTGTTGATCTGGCCGCAGTGGAAGGCGGGGTTGGCCTTGATGGGACACCGGCAGGACCCTGGGGTAGCGCGCACGGGGCAGCGCATTGTGGAGGGTTTGATGGACCAGATCCCGGGACTGATCACGCCCGAGGGATCGGGTGGGGACCAGAGGGAAGCAGTGGCTCTCCAAGGGTCAAGGGGCGGGGCGGGTTGGGAGGGCAAAGTGCACCGGCTTCGCCAGGTCATGTTGCAGGGGGCGGATGACCCCAGAAAACAGGCTGTCTCTCAACTTGCCTCTGCGACGGTCGAGGGACTGAGCGCAACGATTCCCCCTGATCGCCCCGCGCGCGATCGCCTGAACACGGGGATCATGCTGTGGACGATTCCCTTGATGTTCGAACAATGGCTGTTGTTACTCGCATGTGCCGGAGCCGCTGCCCTGTTGAGTGACTATTGGGGACGGGATCCATTGGGGGCCGGGCCGATGCCGGGCCTGAGATGGGTGTATTGTTTTGCCGCCTTGGCTTTTTGGCTCTGGCCGCTTCTGTTTGCTACCGGCCTCCTGGCGCATGGATGGGTTGCCCTAGGCCAGGTTATTGGGCTTGTGACGGCGCCCCTATTGACGGGTTGGGTGTTGCGTCGGACGCATACGGATCAATTTCCTGATTGGGGGCTTGGGGCGTGGGCTCTGTGGACTCTGCCGGGGATGTGTCTGACAAGCTTTTGGTTTGGCCTGATTCTTTTGTGGCGTCTAACGGTTCGGTATCAGGATCTGATGAGTCATTGGCAGATTTGAAAGTGACCCTGCTGCGGACATAAACGGGTACATCATTCGCGGCAAGGCGTGCGAGTTTCGAGATGTTCCAGTTCTGCAATCGAAAGCAGCCGTGGCTTTCGGCTGAACCGATGGTTTCGGGTGAGGGTGTGCCATGGATCCCGATACCGCCCTGGCCAAGTCCCATCCAATAGACGCCGACAGGGCTATTGGGACCGGGGGGGATCAGCAGCCGGCGTCCCAGCGATTGTGCCTCGGGGGACTCCGGATAGTTGATCGGATCGAAGGTGTAGCTGGGCAGATCCGCGTGGTTGATGATTTTCCAGTCGCTGATCAAGCGAGCGTTATCTTTTCGTCCGATGGAAACCGGGAAATAGGCGATGATGTGCCGCTCCTGGTTCAGCACCCACAGCGCGAATTGCTCCATCCCGATCCAGATCTCTGCCGCGTCGAATGTCGCCTTGGGCCGCGAGTTCACCCGGGGCACCCGCAGTGTGTCGCCGATCTCGAGGTTGTCCAGCGACTGACCGGGATTGAGCGCCTGGAGAAAGGCTGGGGTACAGTGGAATTTCTCGCTCAGCAGCTCCTCAACGGACTGGTAGGGCAGGCTCGCTTGGGCCGCCTTTTTCTCCCAGCTGGTGGGAACGACTCCGATCTGGTCGAAGTCATCGGCGCTCAATTGATAATCGGTGAACGGCTCTACCCCAACCTCGAGTGCGGTTCGCTGCTCGGGCGTCAGGATTCCGGTTGCCGGGTAGCCCTTGGAGATCTGCCATTGGCGAACGCACTCGGCCGTTTTCCGACCGTACTTCCCGTCGATGAAGCCCGGCGAGAAGTGATTTCGATCCAATGCGATTTGCCACCAGGCAACGGGGATTGCGCTGAAAATTCCAGGTTGGGCAACGGATTGGACCGCGGGTGCCGGGGCAGGGAGGGCACCAGGGTCAGTATCCGAATCCTGGGCATCCAGCTTGGGCGGGAAGAGGGCGATCAGGGCACAACCCGCGGTCCATGCTAGGGTGCGTCGGAGCAGCTCGAGAGCACAGGGGGCCGTTGCTGGTGGGAATCCTTGCATCTGATGGGTTCCTATTTTTAATGATTGGCGATCCGCAAGTTCCGAGGCGGTGCTCGCGGTTCTGCATCTATTGGCCTGAGTTCGCAAGGCCAATAGATGCGGCCAGAAGGGCTTCGGCACTATGCTTCGGCAAGGGAAGAGGGTCAACCAGAGGATCTAGGCCTCGGGCTTGAGGCCGTCCGAAAAGGCAGCTGCTTTCCCGAACAGAGGCTCCCATCCGGATCCGGATGGGCTCCCTCAGAGGGCGCGGTGGCGTTTTCGAGCTGGCCATGGGGGTGGATAGGGTCAAGGATCCTGATCCATGCTTTTGGGGGAAATCCATTTTCTGCAGACCAAGGCAGTTGCAGAAAACTGTCCCAAGGTGCCCTGCATTTTCCAAACGAACCCATTCTCTGCACCCTCTGCGATCTCTGCGGGAGTCCTCCCCATCCGGCCCGGGGGACCTGTCGTGGTGGACCAATGGCCTTTTCAGACGGTCTTGGATTAGGGCATGGCCTGGTCGAATTTGGGCCCGGCGGGCAGGAGAAGTGTTCGCTCGAGGGCGACCGAGTTCTCACGGGAATGTCCGAGTTCGAGTTCCAACCGAACCGCGGTCGGTAGGTTGTTGGGGTCATCCCAAACCTCGACCCACTGATCTTCGGAATTGAGCAAGCTCACGCTCCAACGGCGGATGGGTGCGTGAAAAGGGCGGATGCCGTCGATGGCCTCTTCCAGGCGAGCATCTCCCAGTTCATCCCCCGGCTCGGGGGCGGCATAGACTGCGTTCATACGGAGCATCCGTAGGGAAAACGGTTCTTGAGATCGGGTCCGTGACAAGGTGTAAAGCACCACGACCATCCCGTCCGGGGGCGGGTTCGGTCGGCCGGTGATTTCGAGGGGTGCGCGGGTCAGGATACGCAATATGGGAACCGGCTGCTGAAGAGGGAAGGGATCGGTGGGGTCGACGGACCAGAGCGGTGGGCCCGGAAACTGGCTGTCCGAGGCCTGGAGTAAATCGTTTGCGATGCGGTCGAGAAGGGCATGCCCGGCCTGACGGTAGGAGTCTGCCTGAGCATTGCGGTTGTGGCTGACCCAGATCGCGCGCCATGCACTGATGAGTGTGAGCAGGAGCAGGGTTGAGAGGGCGGTTGCGATCAACAGCTCCACGAGTGAGAACCCGGTTGTGCCGCGGCGGCTGGGGGCAGGGGGGGGCCCGATGGGCCGTGGCACGATGTTGCGTGGGTCGGCGGGTTCAAAGAAAACTCGCGGGTGAAAAAATGCTGTTTTGCCCTTAGCCTCTAAATCCTTCATGGTGATGTGAGCAATGGGCAACGGAATGTTGTCCATGCCTACATCACCGATGCACGATCTATGGAAGGAACACAATTCATGAGGACCACAATTGCGTGGATGGCCGTAATGCTGAATTTGGCCATTCTATCTTCAGCACTGCAGGCTCAGGACGCTATGACTCTGGCTGACGTGGATACCGCACTCCCCGCGGTCACGGTGGCCGCCAAGGTAAACGATACGGAAATCCCGGCAGCGCGATTAGAGCGTGCTGTCACGGCGATCCTCCGGCAGAACCGAGGCGCGCAGCCCTCCGATGAGCAACTTCAGAATCTCCGCAAATCTCTTTTGGATCGGCTTATAGGCATTGAATTGCTCTATCAAAAGGCCAAATCAACCCCTTATCCAGGGTTGACTGAAGATGTTCAGAAGCAGATTGACCAGACGATCGAGAGCGTGGGTGGCGAGGAGCGGCTGGGTCAGGTACTCGAGGCCAACAATGTGACGCTTGAGCAGCTGCGCAGTGAGATGACCAAGGATTTGGTGATTCGCAACTACATCGATACTCAGATCCGGCCGTCCATTCAGGTGACGGATGAAGATGTTTCCGCGTTTTACAACGACAATCTCGAGCAAATGGCGGAACCGGAGCGGGTCCAGGCCCGACACATCCTTCTGCGGATCACGCCTGAAATGACCGAGGACGAGAAGGCAGCGGTCCGGACTGAGATGGAAGCGATCAAGAAGCAGCTGGATGACGGCGCTGATTTTGAGGCGTTAGCAAAGGAGCACTCCGTCGACATCACCTCCGCGAAGAAGGGTGGGGATCTCGGATATTTCACACGCGGCCAGATGGTACCGCCCTTCGAGGAGGCGGCATTTTCACTCCCGATCGGTCAGGTCAGTGACGTCGTGGAGACCCAATTCGGCTTTCACCTGGTCAAGGTCGATGATCATAAGGAAGCCCGAACCGTACCCTTGGAAGAAGTTCGGGAGCAGATCGTTTCCGCGTTGGAAAACCAGAAAGCGGCTGACAAGACGGACGCCCTGGTTGCCGACCTCAAAACGATCGCGAAGATAGAAATCCTGGATCCGGACGTTAAGGAATTCTCGGCAAGGCCGTCTGCGACGGAAACCGAGCCGGCCGAATCCTCCGAAGCGCCGGCGGAATAACGAATCACTCCAAGATGGGTTGGTCGATCGGCCAACCCATCTTTTTGCGGCCGTGGGTGAAGTGTCCTGGCCGTGTTTGGGAGAGGTCCCTGGCAGGTGGATCCAACCTTCCGGGGGAACCTCGCGATGCGTGCAAGGGATCATCGCCGTTTCCGGCAACGAAACGACGGATCGCCTTCGATAATCGAAACGGGAGGTGGATGACATGCGCGGAATAGAAACGATTCAAAACGAGAATGCGGCGACTTACGGTGGATCCTCAATGATCGGACTGATTGTTCTGGGTGTCATCGTCCTGCTCGCGATCCTGACCGGGGTGGTGATTCGATCACGCACACAGTCCCGATTGGCGGTCCAGTGCGAGGCCAACCTGATGAGGATCGGGGAGGCGCTCCAGATGTACACGGCGGATCACCGTGGGGCTTTGCCGTGGGAGGACAACGATCTGAAGGACGGCTCGCGGGTATCCTCTTGGCGGGATGTTGTCTCCAATTACCTGGACCCCGGCGAGTTCGAGCGGATCGGTTACTGTCCGAGCATCACGGACGAGGTTGATCAGCTTGAGGCGTATCGATACAACGGTGACCTGATGGGTGAGAGCCAGCCGAAGTCGATGTGGAGGCGGTTGGACACCCTGACTCTGCCGGAAAAGACGGCCTTGGTATTTGATGGCGATGTCGGCGGATCGAATATTTCGATGAAGGGTGACAGCAAGGATATGGACTTCCGCCACAAAGACCGATGCAATGTCCTCTTCGCCGATTTCCATGTCGCCCCGACCGTCAAGTCCGACCGGACCTGGATTGTTTTCAAGGAAGACATTGAAAAGGGTCTGAAATAGTCGCTCCTCCCGGTTGGAAGGGTACTGAGGGGGGAGTTGATTCCAGCAAGAGGTCGTCCGAAAAGGTCAATGGCGACGCAAGCTCGGCCTCGGTATCGAAAGCACCCGGGATGGGATCCCGACACGAGAAACCGGGTAGCCCAACCGTATTGTAGCGGTGCTGACAAAACTCAGCAGCCAGGTTTGAGCGGAGCTCAGAGGGCCGGGTCCGATACAGTGCAGGAATCGATTTCGACACCGATTCCGACAATGTCCTGACTGATCGGCAACCATTACCTGGAGGCGATGCCTAAAGGAGCGCGCCTTTTCGGGCCGGCCCTTAACCAGGTCGAAAACGCCTCTGCGCGAGGCTTCCGGCTCCGGATGGGGAGAAACGGAGGGGGGGAGTTGATCCCAGCAACAGTCCTGGTTGATTGATTCCCCAAGAATGGTTTGGATTAGAGCATTAGCATTGACCTACCCACTCCCATAAGAAGGTCGGATACGCCACCGCTTCCTCTGCGGGAGGCTCTCCAGATCAGGAGGCGGGACGATCGGACGAGGGGTCTGATTGAACCACTTCATCCAACCATTCTTCGGTCAGGTCGTTGAGGTAGCAGCGGATCGCGCCCAAGCCGATATCGAATTCCACGATGGCGGGCAGGGCGTACATCGTGCGTTTGTTTGCTACGGCCGAGCCTGGGAATTGGTGTTCTACACCGAAGGCGGGGGCGAGTTTGGTATAGGGTACGGCCCAAAGAATGAACTTCCTGCTTCCGCCGCTGTTTCGGCCGACCGGTTTCGCGGAAATTTTGAGGCTTTCCCACGAGGGATTGAGTCCTGGGAGACCGATATTCTCCTTGACACCTTCAAGGTCGAATTCCTGCACGGAACCTTCGCTCTGCAGTTGCAGGGTCATCACGGACCGACCGTTGCTTCCGAGTTGGTTGACTTCGCTTTCTTCCCGGGTCAGATCGGCGATGACCTTCAGGACATTGGAGATTTCTCCTCCCTGACTTCGGAAGGCTTCATCGGTGATGGTTTCCTCGGTGGTCTTCTTCGATTCAAAATCTGTTTTGAGGTGATAGAGGTCCTCATTGTTGAAGACATAGAGATCGAGGTCGTTTTGGCGCTTCTTCCTGCCGAGCATGGAGATGCGTTCGTTGTATCGCTTGCGGAATACCTTGGTCTCCAGGCCTTCTTTTTGGAGGATGGCCTCCATTCGATTGTGCATGACCACACGGGCGGATGAATCAAACTTGGGTCGTTCAAGGGTATTGAACCTGAATTCGACCTTGACCGCCTCTATCGGCTCCGCGTCAACGTCGTCGGTCGGGAGCCAGCGTCCAGGGATGATGGAGATGTTGGCGTCTGCGAGATCCACGAAATCGATCCACATGAGCCGGTAGTGGACGGTGTAGGAGAAGGAGAAGGTCCTGCCATCGTGTGCTGGCTCAAACCGGAGAAAATGTTCGTCTCCAGCAAGGGCCTCATCGGTGTTGTCCGTTTTGGGGACGGGACCTTGCCGCAGAAGAGGGGGCTCGGCAGACAGTTGAAAGCAGAGCAATACGAAGGTGAAGGAAAGAATGAAGAATTTTGCCATGATCAAAGGTAGATACAGATCTCGCGTGGTAGGTCTGTTGGCGTCGCGGCCGCCGACGCGGCCAAAACGGTAGAGTGCACACCCGGGCGTTGACCGGTGCAGGATAGAGAAGAATCCGGTTGTCGCAAAGTCATCATAGGCGCCCTGTATGCTCGAAAGGACCGATGGTCACAAAATCAAACATGGCGGTGTTTCCCCCTCATGGCAAGGAGATTTGCCCCTAGTGGGAAATCTGTTGATGGCCGCAGATGGAGAGAATTGCCAATCGAAATCGGGATCGAAATCGATGGAATGCCCGAGGCCAAAACGTCCCCGACAGCGCTACCGCCCAAACCTGCTGCTGTCCGCATGCACATGGGTTCTTTCTCCAGCCAGAGGTTGTCCGAAAAGGTCGCCGCTTTCCCATCCGGATCCGGAGAGCCTCCCGCAGAGGACGCGGTGGCGTTTTCGAGCCGGCCATGGGGGTGGGTTGGGTCAATACCTTAATTCAGCGGACCTCTGACCTCTTCTCCATCGGATCACTCACTGCGTGGGCGCACGTGCAGCAATTCGAGGAACCTTCTCAGCACGGCGAGGCCGAGAATCTGAAAGCCGCTCAGGACCAAAGCGGCTCCGCAGACAACTCGGTACCAGCGCAGATGGACCTGGCCTGTGCGCGCGAATTCGATGAGGCCGGGGAGGTTGATGAGGATGCCGAAGAGAAGTAAGGCGAAGCCGGTCAGTGCGATGGGGCCGCTTCGCAAGCGTGGGATTTTGAACTTGGGTCCGTTGCTTGGGCGTCTTGGGACATAACCGGCGACCAGCAGGATGAACCGCGCGATTTCGGAGAAGACGAAGAGCTGAAGGCAGAGTGCGATCGCGACGGTGACGGTCATCAGCCGGTAGAAGACCCAATCCTGAAGCGCGCCGGTTTGCAGCCATTGGGCGATGGGTAGTGGGAGCAGGATCAGTGCGATCAAGAGCAGCAGGCAGCAGGGCACCATAAAAAAGAGGCTGGGGCGGCAGGTGAGCGCGGTGTCGAGGATCGCGGTGAGAAAGAGGGCGCCGTCGCGGAGGATGTGGAGTTTGGATTCACCCGTTCGATCCGCGTATTGGATTGGGACCTCGACCACCGGCAAATCGCTATCGAACAGGGCGCGCGCGGTCATGGCCGGAGTGTAGCTCAGATTGGTCGGCAGGGGACCCAGTTGGCTGCGCATGGGGCGTGTGAGGAGACGGAAGCCGCTGGCTGTATCCTTGATGGCGCGACCAGAGAGAGTGGATAGCAGAAGGGCGAACATCCGGTTGCCGAGCTTGCGCACGGGCGGCATTCGGCTACCTGGGCCCAGACGGCAGCCGATGACGAGGCCGGCATTGTGCTGCTGTTGAGCGGCTGCCAAGCGGGGCAGATCGAGTGGGTTGCAGGTACCGTCTCCGTCAAAGAAGGCCAGCAGTTCGTGGGAAGCCTCCTGCATACCGGTGTCCAGCGCAGCACCATAGCCTCTGTTGTGAGGATGTTGGACCAGGCGTGCGAACGGGCGTTGCCGTACCTCCTGGGCGGTACGGTCGGTGGAGCCGTCATCGACCACGACAACCTCCAGGGGGGCGACTCCGGCCTGTTCGAGTGCGGGGCGCGCCTCTTCGATCTGGTCCAAAAGCGGTCCAATCGCGTCCTCCTCGTTGAGGCAGGGGAGGATGAGCGAGACTGCTACGGGCTGGATTGGGTCAGGGGTGGTGGCCATGGCTGATGGGGCGAATCTCGGATTGGATCATGGGATCCCGTTACAGGAAATACGAACGACAAGCAAGTCTCTGCTCTCTGGTCGGGTACTCTATCCGGGTCCAAGGGGCTTACGAATCCGGAGAAGGCGGGAGAAAGGTGCGATTGCTCTCCTCAGCTTCCATATAGGTGGGTAACCCACGCTTTTTCTTCTCCAGGATGATCTCGATACCGATCACGATGGTGGCTAGGACGCCGAGGATGAATGCGACCAAAAAGGTGACTCGGTAGCCGATGGCCTGTCCGAGGGCGATGCCGAGGTAGGGTGCGATGACGCCGCGCAGGCCGGTCAGCGCCTGGTGCACACCCATATAGACGGCGACTTCATCGCAATGTGCGTAGTAATTGACTCCCAGCCGCCAGACCAAGAGGACACCTCCCAGGATCAAGCCCTGGGCCGCGCGTGCGACGGCGACCTCCAAGAAACCATGGGCATGGGCCAGGAGCAGGGGGGAGATGAGCCAGATACAGTTCAACCAGAGCCTTACCACCAGCGGATTTTGCCGGTCGAGCAGTCGGCCCCAGAATCCCATGAAGGCCATCCCGAGCAGATTGGGCGCGAGGACCAGCACAAAGCTGGCCTGGCGATAATCGAAGTTGAGCTGCTGTTCGAGAAAGAGTGGCAGAGAAGCGATCACCATCAGATTGGCGGTGCCATGCAGAAAGAAGTTGAGTTCGTAGCGTGCGAACTCCGGGCGTTTGAGCAGGACGCTCCATCCGCGTAGGACGGGGGTGGGCCGGCCCACATGATGATCGTGCACAGTGAGGCCGCGGAACCAGAGGCATCCGATTTGCGAGAGGATGCCCATCAGGGGAAAGACCCAGCGGTAGGCGAAGGGATCGATCTCGAGCAGGTTTCCGAGAAGTACCGAAAGCCCGGCGGCGATGAGCAGGACCCGTTGTTCGATCCAGCCGAGAATCCGGTTTCGCAGGGTCCCTGGGTAATTGGCCCTCCAGATACTGGTGAGTGCGCTGGTGACGGGGCTGCGTGCGAGCTGGGCCAGGGCGATCAAGAGAGAAAAAGAGAGTGCCGAACGAGCGAAGAAGACCAGCAGGAGGGCGAGATTCGAAAGCGTTTCCGCGGCAAGGACGTAATCGGTTTTGCGACCGGCGGCCACCCGCCCCCCCCACACGCCTCCGAGCAGGTTGCCGAGGGGGCCGCTGGAGGCCAGGAGCGCGACGAGCCATCCGCTTGCTCCAAGCGACTTGACCGCGATAAAGGAGGCCAGGCCGATTCCGGCCAGGACCGGTGCCTTCGAAAGGGCATAGGGACAATGGTATCGAAAGGTCCTCCACAGGTCGGAGGGAAACCACTGTCGCTTTGGAAGCATGATTCCCATGGTCAATCTGCAAGCATACGGGGTGACACAGGCTTTGAGAAGAAGAGGGGTGTTTCGTTCGAGCGTGCATGAATATCCCTCAGCGAGGCAAGCACGATGCCCTGTCTGCCAGTGCATCCGTCACGCTCACAGTGAATATCGGAGCCTTTAGGGCAAAATCCCAATTGGGGGATAGCTGGAGGTCGTCAGAAAAGGTAACCGCTTTCCCAACCTGCCCCCCCCCATTCCCATCCGGAGAGCCTCGCGCAGAGGCGCAGAGGCGCGGTGGCGTTTTCGAGCTGGCTTGGGGATGCGGAACAGGAATTGATTTCGATCCCGATTTCGACAAGGATCGGACTGATCGGAAACCCCTCGTACACGTACACGTACACGTACACGTACTCGTACTCGTACTCGTACTCGCCGCATCCTCGTGTACGTGAACGTGTACCGCTTCGCTGTGTACGTGTACGTTCCTGGGCCGAGCTGGAGGTCATCCGAAAAGGCAACCGCTTTCCCATCCTGCCCCCCCATTCCCATCCGGAGAGCCTCGCGCAGAGGCGCGGTGGCGTTTTCGAGCTGGCTTGGGGATGCGGAACAGGAATCGATTTCGATCCCGATTTCGATTTCGACAAGGATCGGACTGATCGAAAACCCCTCGTACACGTATTCGCGTACTCGTACTCGCCGAATCATCGTGAACGTGTACCGCTTCGCTGTGTACGTGTACGTGTACGTTTTTGGGCCGAGCTGGAGGTCGTCCGAAAAGGCAACCGCTTTCCCAACCTGCCCCCCCATTCCTATCCGGAGAGCCTCGCGCAGAGGCGCAGAGGCGCGGTGGCGTTTTCGAGCTGGCTTGGGGATGCGGAACAGGAATTGATTCCGATCCCGATTTCGATTTCGATTTCGATTTCGAGAAGGATCGGACTGACCGGAAACCATGACCTGGAGGAGTGGGCCTTTTCGGGCAGGGGCAAGGAAGGTCCGGGACAAACAGACCGCCTCCCGGCACAATGGGAATGTCTGTGCCGGGAGGCGGTTGAAAGAGCAGAGGCGCCCCACGTTCGAAGGATGGAAGCGAGTGTTGGATTGTCCTAGATGAACGAGGCCGGAAGGCCGGCGCCTCTGAAAAGTGGTCCGAGAAGGGCCCTAAGCCGTGGACCCTTCCCAGGGTTGTCATTCTATAGGCTCTAACTTGAGTGTATCAAGTCCAAACATGTGGGATGGGAGTGCGTTTTCGTTGGCGCCCACAATTTTAACCTCCAGCTCATGCAATCCTGCCTCCAGCGAAACCGTGCCGAGCTGAACCGGTTCGGTGCGGATCACGTCGGGATTGTAGAGATCGATGGGGTCGCCGAGCGGCTGACCGTCGACAGCGAAGGCGACGATGGCGTAGTCTTTTGCCTTGGTCATGGTCGCGGAAATCGCATATTTCCCGGAGGTTTCCACAGGCAATTCGAGTTTCATCGTCGATTCCAACCCCGCGTTGGTCCACCAGAGCTGGTCGTTATCGGACCATGCCCCGCCCGCGGAAAAACCAGACATGTCCTGAGTTTGAACCTCGCCGTTGGGACGGCCGATCACTTTGAACCCGCCGGCTGTCAGTGGAGGGGTCACGTAGTAATTGCGCCGCTGTGCGACTGGTGCTGGTGCGTAGGGGTCGAGTCCCTTGGGGTCGAGATACCAGCAGACGGTTGCGGCATAGAGCGTGCCTCGGCTGTTGGGGTAGTACTTCTCGATGGAGGCCTCGAAGCTGCTGTGGAATGGGATATTATCGGCGATATGCCACCGCAGCACCGATTGGTGACCCGCGTTGTTTTGGGTCATGGTCTGGGCGTGGAATGGGCGCTGGAAGAGACCGGGGTGGCACCAGGCATACCCGAAATAGTCCTCGGAACCGGTCCCGAAGGTGGAGGGGAATTTCTCACCGTCGACGAAGAATTTCTCATCGCCCTCGCCCCACCAGCCGCCGTTTGGATTCCAGACATGCAGCATAACGCCCATGAACCTGCCTCGGCCCTTTGTGTTCAACAGGCTCCAATCCGGGGCGCGGTCAGGACGAATCCCGAAGGAGTCCCGGTGCCATTTGCAATGGAAGTAGCCGAGGCCCTCGAACGGGCGTTCGAGCGGTTCGTGGATGATCTCCATCTCCATATATGGCTGCACGTCTAGGTCGCTGCCGATATAGATCTCGGCGGACTTGGAGAAGGGCATGTACCACAGCGCGTATGAGCCGTCGGAAGTCATTCCGGTCGGCCATGTGCGGTAGTAGTTGATGCCTGGGGCGGATCCGAAGAAATCCCCGATCGGGCACCACACGGCGGGCTCCTCCTGATCGTCCCAATAGATCTGAATGTTCAGCAGACGCAAGGTTTCCATCTCTTCTTCCCGTGATTTGAACGCGGTATGGAGACGGATTCCGACGATAGCGGCGGGGCCTTCAATGGTCGTAATCTTGGTCAGCTGATTTGGCTTGGGGGTCAGACGGAAGGTCTTCTTGGTGACATCGGTCCGTTGGTCGAGTGCCTTGTCGCCCTGACGCGCACTGAGGATTGTGGCGATAGTCTGGATGTCGGGCGCGTGCTGGGTAGCGAGTTCCTTGGAGAAGGTTGGCAGTTGTGTGGTCTCGGGAAAGACCGAGTAGGTGAATTGATAGTACCGGCCCCAGCCCGGGTCGCCCACGATCTTGCACGACTTTTGGAATGGGATGGGGAAGTAGAGGTTCTGCCCGCGGCTGCCATCCTCTTCCAGATTGTAGGAGAGCGCAGGATAGGCGAACGGTTCGTGCGCGCCGTCAAAATAGTGCGCAAACGGCATGTCGGTGACCGGTTCCGGGTTGCCGTCGAGATAGATCTTCACGTGACCGGCCTCGGCCAGGGCGGACCAAATCCGCCAGATGCATCCCGGGCCTGTGATCTCTGCGAAGACCTCCTGATCGCCCTCTTTGCGGATGTATTGTGGGCCGTCGTCATTGGCGTCCCAGGCGATGTAGAGGTTGTTCTCGGCGTCATACTGACTGGCCCGGTCGTAGCTGGACCACTGGCGGCAGAACTCCCCGTACTCGGGAAGAACCGCCGGCTTGGAGAGGTCCGTGTACCGGCTCAGGAGTTGTGGATAGGTCAGTTCGGCACCCTCGGCAACCGGCGCGGTAACCCCGATGAGAAGGCCGCCGCAGAGGATGAGGGTTCGGTAAAGTTCAGGAAATTTCATGGATGGTCTTTTGGGTAGGGTTGTCTTCGCCGAAAGAGAAGGAACGCCTGGCCTTCGAAATTCGAGGCCACGATTCGCATCCCTATACATACGTAATTCGAGAGCTGAGGTGAAGTCGGGACCTTCGCGTGTGCGAAAAAACCGTGACGCGAGCAAGGCCATCACTGCCAGCCGATGAAACAAAATTTTTGTCCATTTTTTCTGGATGGGCAATATACGAATACAGCGATTCGGGTTATGTTGCCGCTCTATTGACCTCCAATCTGTGTGGTATCCAGGTATTTTGAATTCAAGGGGGATGATGATGCGAGTTCCGCATATTGCGATACCATTGTTGGCATTGATCCATCTATCTGTTTCAACGGTCCCGGCAGAGGATCCTGTCGAACCGCTCTCTCTGAGGGAGTGTGTCGCCATGGCCCTGGACAGCAATCTGGGCCTACAAAGCGAGTCTTTACGCAAAGAGATCGCGCAGTGGGCGGTGCGTTCAGAGCGTGGTGCGTTCGAGCCGGACCTGGTCGTCGGGGGGCGGCATTCGGAAACCGAGCGAGAGAACACCACTGAGCAGGCGATCAGCCAGGACATTTCCATCTACGAAGAGGACAACAACCAGGGGTCGCTCGCCTTGGAGGGGCTCTTGGCTTCGGGCGCCCAATACAATCTTGGCTACCAACTCCTGGAGATCTCGAACAACCTGACCAACCAGTTCCGGGTCGGCTCCAATTGGGACGAGGAGTACTATTCGTTTGTGGGGTTGACCATGAATCAGCCGCTGCTGCGCAATGCGGGCACAGGCGTCACGCGTGCCCGACTCAAGATCGCGGAGGCCGAGGATCGCATTGCCCGAGAGAACTTCCGCGGTCGGATGATGGAGGTCGTCGCTCAGACGGAGGCCGCGTATTGGGACCTCTTCCTGGCCCAGGAGCAAAAACGCCTGCGTGAGGAGTCGGTCGAAATCGCCGAGAAGATCCTTTCCGACAATCAGGAGCGTGTGAAGGCCGGCAAGATGAGCGAGCTGGAGGTGCTGCAGGCGGAAGCCGGCTTGGCTCTCCGGCAGACGCTGCTGCGGGACGCGGATCAAGTCCTTCGCGAGGCCAGCAACCGATTGAAGACCCTCTTTTCGACCGCATACAACGATGCCCCTGCATTCCTGTCGGTCTCTGACGCCCCTGAGGTGTCGGCGATTTCGGGCTCACCTCAAGAGCGCTTCGGGGATGCCTTTGCGTTGCATCCTGACTATCAAATACAGGTCTTCCAGCTCGACCAGGAGAATGTCCGGGTGACTTACGCCCGCAACCAGACCTATCCGCAACTCGACCTGAAGGGTAGTTATGGTCTCAACGGACTGGGCGATACCCCAGGCGATTCGATGGACGATTTGGAGGCGACAGACTATCCTGCATGGTCGGTTGGTCTGGAGTTGCGTATTCCCATCGGTGGGGGGCGTCGTGCGATGGCGGAGTATAAGGCGGCCAATCTTCGCAAGGAGCAGGCGCTGCTCGGACTGAAGGCCGTGGAGATCGAGATTCTGAACAACCTGGACTCGGCTTTCTCCCGCGTTGAAAGCACTCACACCAAGGTCGGCAGTTATGCCTCGGTCAGCGACTTCAACCGTCGACTGCTCGAGAACGAACTCACACGATTGGAGGCCGGTCGGAGCGATAGTCGCAAGGTGTTGGAGTTAGAAGAAGACCTCTCCCGTGCACGGGAGGAGGAGCTGAAGAGCCTGGTTGAGCATCGCAAGGCCTGGCTGGAGCTTGAATTGGCGGAGGGCAAGTTGTTGCTCGATCGCGGACTCGAGCTAGCGGAGCTGGAGACGGACCGGCCATGAGGAGGGTCGAGAGATGAGGAGCTTCCTGAGCCTACGTTGCTGTCGACTGATCCCGCCGTTTTTTCTGGGGCTTGCCGCCCTGGTTGCGGTCGGGTTATCGACCTCTTCGGCGGCAGCGACGGTGCAATCACCGGGCATCGTCGAGGCGATCGAGGACGTGGTCATCCGCTCCACCGTTCCGGGAACGATCGACCGGTATGCGTTTGATGAGGGCGGGCGTGTTCAGCCGCAGGAGGTCGTTGTGATCCTGGAGAACCGTTTGCAGCAGTTGGAGGTTGCCCGTCGAAAACTGATTTGGGAGAGTTTGGTCGAGCTCGAGGCTGCACGTGCGCAGCTCGAATTGGCTCAGAACGATTTGGAAGCGACGCGCAAGCTCTTCGAAACGACACAGTCGGTCAGCCGCGAGGAGCTTGATCTCAAGGCCTTGGACGCGAGGCTCGCACAGGCGGAGGTCGATCGTTTTCAGGTGGCGGAAGAGCGGGAGAAGATCGAATTCGAGATTGCCGAGGAGCAGTTGAACCTGCGATTGCTGAAATCCCCGATCAAGGGGATTGTCACAAAGCACTTCATGGCCGCCGGCGAGACGACGGAAGGGCAGGAACCACTGGTTCGCATCGTGGATCTCTCGCGCTGTGTCCTCGTTTCCAACGTCGATGCGACTCGGATCGGTCGATTGCATGTGGGGCAGCGGGTGGAGGTCGTGGTCCAGGGTGGAGAGGACGTGCGGATTCAGGACGCGGTGGTCACGTTTGTCTCGCCTGTGGTGGATCCTTCCAGCGGGCTACAGGAGGTGAAGGCTGAATTCTCGAATCCGGAAGAGCGGATTCGGCCCGGGCTGACAGGGCTGCTGGTCTTCGATCCGGATCCCGCCCCTGCCGCGACGTCTGCTTCCGAGGGGGCGGTTGAGGAAGCGATTCTCACCGGGGTGGCGAAGGTTCGTGAGTAAACCCGGCTGGAGTCTGGTTGTACCGTTGTCGCAGATCGATGGCCGGTCGAATCAACGCCGCGAGGGACGGTCCGATCGGGGAGCATAGATGGGATGGATTGAGTCAAACCCATGGAATACGCCGAATCAGAACAACCCCTGGAGCCGATGATCGACCGTGTGGAAGAGGTCCAGGGATTTGAGGGTGATCCCAGCAGCTTCTGGCCTGCCTGCCTGGAAGCGATGGCGGGGATCGCGGGTGCGGTGGCAGGGCTTCTGGTGGTTCGCAACCGAGCCTTGACGGATGCCGGAGCCGATTGGCGGCGCGCGGCGATATGGCCCTCCGGCGAGGAAGCTCGAGGGCTGGGCCGGCTCCTTTCCAGCGGGTGTGACCCGATTCTGGAAGAGACCGCCTCGGCCGGACGTGCCTCCCAACGGATTCGAGACGGCAACGGATCGAGCTGGCAGGTGATGGCGGTTCGGCTGAAGACCGGCAACGACGGCGAACTTTGTGTCGGCGCTTTTCTGCGCGCGGTCGAACGGCCGGGCTCGGTGGATGAAGGATTGATACGGCTGCAGCTGCTGGCCGGGCTTCCCTCCTGGTACCAACTGCGGCGGCTCTGGAAGCAATCGCAGGAAGAGGTCCAGCGGTTCGCATCGGTCCTCGATGTGATGGTTGTACTCCATCGGGAGGATCGCTTCCTGAGCAGCGCCCTCGCCCTCTGCAACGAACTGGCCGCCCGGCATCAGTGTACGCGCGTGAGCCTCGGTTGGCTGCACCAGGAGAAGTACGTGCGGTTGCAGGCAATCAGCCGCACGGAACGCTTCGAGCGCAAGATGGACGCGGCGAAGCAGATGGAGCTGACGATGGAGGAAGCGATCGATCAGGACGAAGAGATCGTGCTCCCCGCGGAGCAGGACTCGCCTCTGATCGTTCGAGATCACCAGGAATTCTCTCATGCCCAGGGGGTGCCGTTCCTCTGTAGTCTCCCGATGCGGGTCGATGGGAAGCCGATCGCGGTCCTGCTGCTGGAACGCGCCTCACAGCCCTTTTCAGAAACGGATACGCAAGTCCTGCGGTTGACCTGCGACCTTGCGATGCCCCGGCTCCAGGACCTGAAAGATCGCGACCGCTGGTTCGGTGCGCGTTGGCTTGCCCAGCTGCGGCGCGGCCTGGGCAAGCTCATCGGGGTGGAGCATACCTTTGCGAAAGCGGTCGGACTCCTGGTCTTCCTCGCCCTCGCGTTTTTGATCTTCTGGCGGGCCGATTTTCGCGTCGAATCGCCCTTTCAATTGAGGGCGGATCGCATCGCCTATGTACCCGCGCCGTTTGACGGATACATCCACGAGGTCTTTGGGGAGATCGGAGATGAAGTGATTGCCGGCGCTCCATTGCTTGCGCTCGATACGCGCGACCTGTTGTTGGAGGAGGCCGCCGCCGCCGCCGATCTGACGAGGTTCTCCCGCGAGGCCGAGAAGGCGCGTGCCCAGCAACTGCTTGCCGATATGCGCATCGCCCTGGCCCAGGCCGACCAGGCCAGGGTGCGGCTGGAGCGGGTGCGCTATCGCCTGGAACAGGCGCGCATTCAGGCGCCTATGCCCGGGGTGGTGGCGGAGGGCGACCTGGAGGAACGCCTGGGCGCGCCGGTCAAACGCGGGGATATCCTGTTTCGGATTGCCGGCCTCGACGCGCTCTACGTGCAGGCCAAGGTCCCCGAACGCGACATCCATCACATCGCGCTGGAGGCCACCGGAGAGATCGCCTTCGCGAGCCAGCCGAAATTGAAGTTCCCGATGCGGGTGGTCCAGATCGAACCGGTCGCCCAGGCCGGAGAGGAAGGGAGTTATTTCGTTGTGCGCTGCGCCCTGGACGGTGCCGTGGAGGACTGGTGGCGGCCGGGGATGGAAGGGGTGTCCAAGATCGAGGCCGGCCGCCGGTCGATCCTCTGGATCTTCACCCGTCGTACCGTTGATTTCCTGCGCATGTTGTTCTGGTGGTGAGCCATGGCCGAATCCCTCTCAACCTTCAGCGAGTCATGGTACCGAGTCGCGAACCTGCGCCTGGGTCTACGCCCGCATGTGCAAGTGCATCGGCAGTTCTTCCGCGGGCGCCGCTGGTACGTGGTGCAGGATCCGTTCAACAACCAGTTCTTTCGCCTCCAACCCGCCGCGTATGAATTCGTCGCGCGGTTGCGGCCGCACAAGACGGTCGAGCAGGTCTGGGCCGAGTGTCTGGAGCGCGACCCGGAAAACGCTCCCGGGCAGGAGGACATCATCCGCCTTCTCTCCCAACTCTATTTCGCCAACCTGTTGCAATACGACCTGCCGGGGGACAGCCGAAAGCTGTTCGAGCGCTACAAACAACGTCGGCAGCGAGAGGTACAGTCGTGGTTCCTGAACATCATGTTCGCCCGGTTCCCACTGCTCGATCCGGACGAGTTCCTCAATCGCTGGAATCCGTTCGTCGGGAAGTTGATCAGCAAGACCGGCGCCTTGGTCTGGCTTTTTGTCGTCGGCTGGGCGCTCAAGCTCGTGGTCGACCACTTTCCTGCCCTTAGGGAGCAGAGCCAGGGCATCCTCGCCCCGGGCAACCTCTTTCTCCTCTACCTGGGCTTGATCCTGACCAAGGCGGTTCACGAGTTCGGACACGCCTTCTTCTGCAAGCGCTTCGGTGGCGAGGTCCACGTCATGGGCATCATGCTCCTGATCTTCACGCCCATCCCATACATGGACGCGACCTCCGCCTGGGCCTTCCGCAACCGGTGGCACAGAATCCTCGTTGGTGCCGCCGGTATGATTGTGGAGATCTTCCTGGCCGCGCTCGCCACCTTCGTCTGGGCAAGGACCGGTCCCGGGGCGATGCATAGCCTCGCCTACAACATGATGTTCATCGCCTCGGTCTCGACGGTCCTGTTCAACGCCAACCCGCTCTTGCGGTTCGATGGTTACTACATCCTCTCCGATCTGCTCGACATCCCGAACCTGCATGCGCGTGCGAGCGGCCACCTTCGACACCTCGCCGAACGCTATCTCTTTGGCTGGCGGAAGTCCGAGAGCCCCGCTGAGACCCGGCGGGAGGCGACCTGGTTGACCATCTTCGGGGTCCTGAGCGGACTCTATCGAGTCGTCGTGTTCACCGGTATCCTCCTCTTCGTGGCGGATCGTTTTCTGCTCGCGGGGATCATTATGGCGATCCTCTGTACGATCTCGTGGGTCCTGGTGCCGATCCTGCGCTTTGTTCGATACCTGGCGACCAGCCCGCGACTCGCGCGCACCCGTCCGAGGGCGGTTGCGGTTACACTCGGACTCGTGGGCAGCGTGGTGCTCCTGCTCAGTATCATCCCTTTTCCGCATCGGTTCCGTGCGCCGGGGATCTTGCGTGCACAGCAATTCGCATACGTGGTGAACACAGCCTCGGGAATCATCGAGGAGGTCTTTACCCTCAGTGGGGAGAGGGTCTCTGTCGGCGATCCCCTGCTGCGCCTGCGCAATCCAGAGCTCGACCTACTCATTGAAGAGGCGATTGCGCAACAGGCCGAGACCTCCGCGCTCTATCGACGCGCGCTGAGGGAGGAGACCGCGGACCTGAAGCCGATTGAGGAACGGATTGACGCAATCGCCCGTCAATTGGCACGCCTGCGCGAGGAGCAGGCCAACCTAGTCGTAGTGGCGCGGCAACCAGGGATTTGGGTGGCACAGGAGCTGGACGACTACGTCGGCAGCTGGGTGGAGCGGGGAACAGCAATCGGACAGATCGTCGATCCCGCAGGGTTCGAGTTCGTCTCCACCGTGGACCAGACCGATGCCTCGCTGCTGTTCGAGACCGGACAGCTGAGCGGATCCAACGTGCGGCTATACGGACAGGCCGACCTCGTCCTGCCGGTGGTCGATCAGCGGATCATCCCGGCCGATCGGCAGATGCTGCCCTCCGTCGCGCTCGGCTGGCTGGGCGGCGGCGAGGTCGCCGTGGACGTCCGGGATGAGTCCGGGCTCCGCTCGGCCGAACCTTTCTTCGAGGTCCGGTCTGTTGTCGGAGACGGGGATGAGGGCCTTTCGCTGTTGCATGGGCGGACCGGTAAGATCCGGTTTCAACTGCCCCCGAAACCGCTCCTGGAGCAGTGGCTTCGGCGGTTGCGGCAGCTGATTCAACGACGGTATCAGATGTGATGCATACGCCGACCCAATTGCAGCAAAGGCTTGTGGTCCCCGAGCTGCCCAAGTTGCCTGAGGGCCTGGACGCCATCGTGCATGGCTGGGTCGGGCGTGTCCGCAGGCGGCGTTCTGTCTTTGAGCGCTATGCCCGCCTGTCCGAGGAAGCGGTCCGCCTGAGCGATCAGTGGCGGGACACCTCGGACCGACACCTTCGCGAGGCACTGGATGAGCGGAGACAGGAGGTCCGTCGGCGCGGGTTGATCCCCGACGAGCTCTTGGCCGATTCGTTGGGACTCCTGCGCGAAGCCGCCGATCGCAGGCTGGGGCTGCGGCCGTTTCCCGTGCAACTGCTGGGCGCGGTCGGCCTGGTCCGCGGGGTCTTGCTGGAAATGGCCACAGGCGAAGGCAAGACCCTGACCGCCAGCCTCGCCGCCGTGTTGGCGGGGTGGACCGGGCGGCCGTGTCATCTGGTCACTGTGAACGACTACCTCGCGGCGCGTGACGCCGAAGCACTTCAGCCGCTCTATCAATTCTGTGGCGTCTCCGTCGGTTGCGTTACCGGTCCTATGGAGCCTAAAGAGCGTGTGCTCGGGTACGGCAAGGACGTGACCTATACCACCAGCAAGGAGGTGGTGGCCGATTTCCTGCGCGATCGACTGCGGCTGGGTGCGGTCCAAGACCCCGATCAGCGATTGATCCGGTATCTGCTGCGCCCCGGGCTTTCCCGTCAGGAGGGGCTGGTGATGCGGGGATTGCATACCGCGATCATCGACGAGGCTGACAGTGTCCTGGTGGACGAGGCGGTGACGCCCCTGCTGATTTCGCGGCCGCAGGCGAACGCGCCGCTACGGGAGGCCTGCGAAATCGCGCGTTCCATTGCCGCGGAGTTGGAGCTGGGCCGGGATTTCGAGGTCGATGAACGCTATCGTGAGATCCACCTGCGCCCGGAAGCCGGGCCCAGTTTGGATCGACTTTGCGAAGCGCTGCCCGGGTTGTGGCGCGGGCACGCGCGGCGGGCGGAACTGATCCGACAGGCCCTGACCGCGCAGGAGCTGTTTCAGCTCGGCAAGCAGTATGTGATACAGGACGAGAAGGTGGTCATCGTCGATGAGTTCACCGGACGGATGATGCCGATGCGCACCTGGCGCCAGGGGCTGCATCAGGCGATCGAGGCGAAGGAGCGACTGGAGGTCACCGACCCGAGTGAGACCTTGGCCCGCTTGAGTTTCCAGCGGTATTTCAGGTTGTACCGGCGGCTCTCCGGCATGACGGGAACCGCCTGGGAGGCACGCGGTGAGTTCTGGTACCTGTACGGGCTGCCGGTGATGCCCGTGCCGACGCACCGTCCCTGCATCCGGCAGCAATACTCCGATGTCGTCTTCGGCGGTGCGGCGGAGAAATGGGCCGGCATCGTCGCTTCGGTCGAACAGGTTCATCGCGGAGGCCGGCCGGTATTGGTCGGAACCCGCAGCATCGAAGCGAGTGAGATGGTGTCGGAGATGCTGAAGGCGCGCGGGTTGGAGGTCCATGTCCTCAATGCGGTCCGCCACAAGGAAGAGGCCCAGATCGTCGCGGAGGCCGGCCTGCCGGGTCGGATCACGATTGCGACGAACATGGCCGGCCGGGGCACCGACATCAAGCTGGGCCGCGGTGTGGCGGAGCAGGGAGGGCTGCATGTGGTTGCGACCGAACGGCACGAATCGGGCCGGATCGATCGGCAGCTCTTCGGCCGCAGTGGCCGGCAGGGCGACCCCGGCAGTGCGCAGGCCTTCGTCTGTCTCGACGATGAGCTGATGCGCCGCTACCTGCCGCAGGCGTGGCGCTCACGCTTGGAGCATGCCGTGCGCAACGGCCTGCCATCCGCAAATCGAGTCGCCGCAGGCGCGATCCGGCTCGCCCAAAAGGTCGCCCAGCGGCAGGCCTATCGCCAACGGCGGCAGGTCATGGAAATGGACACATGGATCGAGGACGCCCTCTCATTCGGCCAGCGGTATTAGTCCGGCCGGGGGCCTAATGCCCCTGGAGGGCATTAGGCGAGGTCGGAGGTTCGCTGTGGGTGAAGCAGTGGCGAAGGGGTAGAGGACGTTGAGCCTGCTGATGAGGGGAGGTCTCGCGCAGAGGCGCAGAGAACGCAGAGGGCGAGTGGAGCCGAGGCCGCGGACGTTTGCGAACGGCGATTCCACGCCGAATCATCGATTCACTCGATTCACTCGATTCACTCGATTCACTCGATTTCGTCGATTTCGT
>ENA-UOOH01001135-UOOH01001135.1-fermentation-metagenome-genome-assembly--contig:-NODE-1135-length-26924-cov-55.979084_pt1 | contig 26924 bp, 23 predicted proteins | sample MGYA00245778_ERZ724025 | MGnify/ENA primary metagenome ERZ724025 (study PRJEB28704, sample SAMN03018313) | fermentation metagenome | biome: anthropogenic terrestrial biome; feature: soil... | reverse complement strand
ACTACATCAAAATAGCGAGAAATTGAATATATTATTTAGCGTCAAGCCCTAAGCATATCTGTATTTGTATGATTATCAGCTACAAATATCCCATCTTCCCGAACAAGATCACTCAATGGAAGTTAGCTGAGAATTTGGATGCTTGTAGATGGCTATATAACCGGATTCTCCAAGACCTGAATGATGCTAAAGAGAAAGGCATCAAGCTCAAGACCTATGATACTCAGAACAAGATCCCATCTCTGAAGCTTGAGAATCCGAAACTGAATCGGGTCTATTCCAAAGTCCTCCAGATGGTGAATTACACTCTTTGGTCTAACATCAAGGGACTAGCAGCATCCAAGAAGAACAGTCGGAAGATTGGTCATATCAGATTCAAGGGATATGGTTGGTATAATACCCTAAATTACAACCAATCAGGCTTCAAAATCGATCAAGATCATGGCGTACTGCATCTATCCAAGATCGGGGACATGCGGATCAAGATCTATCGAAAGATCGAAGGTTGCATCAAAGCAGTCATAGTCAAGAGAGAAGGCGAGAGATGGTTTGCCATAGTCCAGGCCAATCAGGAACCACAGCCGTTACCAGAAACCGAGGAAGCAGTAGGTTTGGATGTCGGTTTGACTTCCTTCGTGGTTGACTCCGTTGGCAATGAGATAGAGAATCCAAGATGTGCCAAGCAATCTGCTGATAAACTGGCAAGACTGCAACGAAGGCTAGCCAGAGCGGTGAGGGGATCGAATAATTATAAGTCCCTCAAGGGTAAAGTCGCGAAGCTGCATAAGAGAATCAATTGCCAACGAGATGATTTCCTGCATAAGTTATCTCGGACCTATGTCAATAACTTTGATATCATTTGCGTTGAGGATCTTGATATCAAAGGTCTGAAAGAGAAAGGCCATAATAATGGTATGCATCGCAGCATCCATGATGCATCCTGGTCTAAGTTCGTATTCATGCTTTCGTATAAGGCTCAAAGTGCTGGTCGGAAGCTGATAAAAGTAGATCCCTGGAACACCACTCAAAGGTGTTCTGCTTGTGGAAGCATCGCAGAAAAAGATCTGTCGGTACGAGTACATGAGTGCCCCTATTGCGGATTCTCATGTGATCGAGACTACAATGCTTCCAGGAACATACTAATCACAGGGATGGAACAGCCCGTAGCGCCCATAGAGCCAAAACCGCTACATCACATATCAGTGATGCAAGTTTTGGCGATGACGTGGGAAGCCGCGCCCTTCAGGACGCGGTAGTTCACTCCTTGGAATCCAGGATTCGAGCTGCTCGATGGGATAAAGATAGTCATAGCGGTTCAGGCGGAAGTCATCCTCCCTTTTCTCCCTCTCACCCAATCTTCATAAGACCAACCGCTGCAGCCGATGAGAATGGTCATAAACCATAACTTATCTTTCCACCAGCTATTTAAGTGCAGTTTTCCAGGATTTGCATGGTCGATGAAGATGAGGTATCTAGCAAATATCCAGGCTTTGGGCAGGGATGCCAATCCATTCTTCCGGTTGATGGGAATAGAGCTGGGCTCTTATGGAGAGGGAGAGGCAGTGCTGTTCATGCCCGTCCGGCCGGATATGCTGAATGGAGTGGGATGGCTACAGGGAGGCCTTTACTCTGCCTTATGCGATGAGGCCATGGCCCTGGCCCTCTTCACAGTCTTGGAAGAGGAGGAGGATATAGCCACCATATCCGAGAGCACCAGCTTCCTGCAGGGGATTAAAAAAGGCTGCATCTCCGCCCAGGCGAAGGTGGTTAAGAAGGGAAGAAGGGTGGCCTTCGTTGAGGGCAGGGTGACGAGCAGAGATGACGGCACACCGCTCTCTTTAACCCAGGCCTCATTTGCCATCATCCCCCGGAGAAGTTCAAGAGGGCGATAAATGAAATTCTAAAGCTTTGCCTGACTGAAACCGGTCAGGCCGGAATCGCCCAGCTGCAGCCTTCTCACAATCTCGCCCGCAGCGCGGGCATCGGGGGCTGTGGCCAGAATCCTCACCCTGCTCAAGGCCGTCCTCTTTCCGCAGGGGCAGGTTCTGGTCTTGGCATCATCCGGAGAGTACAGATGCCGTCCACAGCTGCAGCGAAACACAATGAACATCAAAACAAAAATGAATTCTACTCAGATGGGAGCAGTACGGCATTGATGATGCCATCCTGGCCGGGCCGGTTGGTTATCCTGGCATCCCCGATCTCCGTCTTGATGACAGCGCCTTTGGTGAGAATGTTCCTTCTCATGTAGTGCAGATTTGCCCGATTCTCTTTTGCCGTCTCGATCTTGACCATCTTGCTCATACCGGTTACGGGATCGGCGACTGCAACCATATTGCCCCGCAGCATCCTAACCTTCTCCCTTCCGCCCCGGACCTGGACCTTCTTGATCCTCACCTCGCCGATAGTGGTATCGCTCTGCTCTCTTCCAATCTCGAACTTCCTCTTGCCCCGGGCCAAAATCAACTTTCCGCCCGTGAGCTTCCTTCCTATCTTGCCTTGCCAACGCATAATTTAATTCCTCAGATCGCAAATGATCTTCAGGGCACTGAATTTAAAGGTTGTGGTGAATCCGGCTCGGCAGTGCATGAGGGGCAATCCAGCCTCTGCTGCATTCTATCTGAGCCTCTTTACCATATAAGGCGGGCATAGATCGTACCCCCGCCGGCGATAGTAGCCCCTCGCCCCTATGCCGCTGGTGACCTCTATCAGGGGATACCCCGCCTCCTGGGCCAGCCTCTCCGCCGCCTCCATCAGCCGGGCTCCATAGCCCCGATGCTGCCATCCGTCCTTCCTCTTGCCGATGGGAACCATGGGGCCGTAGACATGCAGCTCTCGCACCCGGGCGGAGGTGCTCAGGCGCAGGCGCAAAAATCCCACCAGGACATCATCCTCGCTCTCAAAGGAGAGGAAGTGCTCTCTCGCTCCGGAGGCGATATAGGATTCGTGCACCAGCCTGGGTTCGGCCTGGACCACCCGTCTCAATCCCGCCTCCCGACAGCGGATGCAGCGGCAGCTGCTGCCCCGATCCTCCAGCCTCTTTTTGGCCAGCTGACGAAGATTGGACTTCTTCACCCCAGCCACGATCAGAGGGGATGGTATATCCCTCTGCACCCGCTGCAGGCGAACATATCGGGGTAGGGTCTCCTTGATTCGTGAGACTAGCTCTGCCGCATCATCATCCCCCAGGGGAGTATACTCACCCCGCAGGTACTGACGGTATAGCTCCGTACCCTCGATGACCAGCGTGGGATAGATCTTCAGGTAGTCAGGACGAAAGCGGCTATCGGAGAAGAGCTCCCTGAATACCGCTAAATCCAGATCCGGGCTGGAGCCGGGAAGGCCGGGCATCATGTGGAATCCCACCTTCAGCCCTGCCTCTCGCAGGTTGGCGCTGGCCTGGGCAGCATCCTCGACCTTATGCCCCCGTTTCATCCTCACCAGCAGGTCCTCATCCAGGCTCTGCACCCCCAGCTCCACCTTGGTCGCCCCCAGCCGCAGCATCTCTTCTATATCCCGGGGGCGGCACCAGTCCGGCCTGGTCTCAAAGGTGGTACCGATGTTTCTGACCAGAGCGGACTCATTCGCCCTGGCCACCGACTCGAAGGGCTGCCAGCCAGAGCTCTCCCGTCCGTCGGGAAAGTCGTTCATGGCCTGAAGACAGCGCTTGACAAACCAGTTCTGATATCCCAGGGGACGGGAGGTGATCGTCCCCCCCATGATGATCAGCTCCGACTTGTCCAGAGGGTGGCCGATCTCATCCAGCTGGGCTAGCCTTGCCGTTACCTGGTCATAAGGATCAAAACCGTGCTGCTCGGCTCGAAGTGCCGCCGGCTCCTTACCGGTGTAGCTTTGGGGCGAGAGGTTTAAGATTCCCCCCGGGCAGGGGACGCAGGTCCCATGAGGGCAGCGAGCAGGAGAGGTCATGGCAGCGATGACCGCCACCCCAGAGAGGGTTCGAGTCGGCTTTCTGATTAGCATCTTCAAAGCCTCTCGTTCCCCAGCCCTTGCCTGGCCCAGGATATCGGCATTGCTGGGCAAGGAGGCCAGGCCCAGTTGAGCTGAGAGCCTCTTCTTGGCCGCTTCAAGAGCTGCCTCATCCCCTATCTCTCCCATGAGGATCGCCTCTGCAATGCTGCGCAGCCCGGCAGCTAGTCTATCCAACTGACCTCCCCAACACGCCTCGTGCGCTCCGGCCGGGCCGGGCTCTCCTCGGGCCAGCCCAGGGAGACTATGGCCACAGGCAGGACATCATCCTCCAGATGGAGGGCTTCGCGGACCATGTCGTCGTCAAATGCCCCATTCCAGCAGGCCCCCAGGCCGGCATCATGAGCGGCCAGGAGAAGGCACATCGTTGCTGCATCTGCATCCTGGATGGCATATAGGCCGCCCCGGCTGCCATAGCGAACGCTGGATGCCTTCACATCAGCGCAGACCGCGATGAGAAGAGGAGCCTCTTCGATATGCTCCTGGCCGTAGGCGGCAGCGGCCAGAAGCCGCCTCATATCCTCATTGCTCACCAGGACATATCTTCTGGCGGAGAGGTTACCCGCAGAAGGTGCAGTCTGGGCGGCATCGATCAGGGATTTGGCCAGATCTTTGGGGATGGGACGGGACTGATACCTTCGGATCGACCTTCTGCTTTTCAGGGCATCCATGAGATTCATCGATTATGAAAGGCAGACCACGATTATAATAATCTTCTCCAATCACGATATGAGTGGATATGATCCAGAAATTCATAAAAGCTCGCATAGAAATAGGGGCTCGGCCTTTCCCAGCTGCCTTAAAGCCAGGCCATCTTCATCGAGAATGATGTAAGTGTCTGGAGTCTTGATGCGAGAGCCTTTTCCTGGAACCCGGGTGAAGCTTCCCGCATTCACCGCCAATGGACCCCCCATCCTCTGGAAGATCCCTGCCCGGTGGGTATCCCCATAGATGAAGCAGTCGATCTCACCCAGATTCCTGTCGCGAATAAATCTCTCTATGGCCTCATACTGCGCCTCCACCGAGGCGATATGGCGATCATGAAAGACCCCGGTGGTGATCCTCTGCAAAAGGCTGGATGCCTTCCAGACCCTCTCCTCAAAGGAGACCATCTCGCCGATGTATGAGGAGCGGTAGATGCTCTCATAAGCATAGGCCATCATCATCTCCAGGTCCGCGGGGAGGAGCTCCTCTCCGTAAAGCCGGCGAATCCTCTCCACCATCTGCATGGTGAAGATATGAATGCCGGCAAGGTGGTGGCCGTGAGTGAAAAGCACCGTCCGGTGGCAGCAGCGGATGCGGTAGGTGGGGTAGAGCATATCGATGTTCAGGCCGTTTATGGTCTGGCGCCAGCGCAAAGAGGGCGAGTATACGGGAAAAAGGTCGCCACGCGCAGTCCTCTCCATGAAGTCCGATTCCTGCTTTTGCACCACCAAATGATGATCGTGATTTCCCACCACATAGTGGATCTTAAGATCCTCCTCGCCCAACCTCTTTAAAAGGGGAACCGACTCTCGCAGGGCATTCTCAGGCCGCACCCTCCAGAAATCGAATATATCTCCCAATAAGATGACCTGGTCGCATCCTCCCCCATAAACCGATATCTCCTTCATCAACCGATCGACCTTAGAAGGATCGCTGAGTGTGGATGAATCAAGGCCAAAGTGCGTATCCGAGATGATCACTGCTGACATAATCTCCCCTTCCCCCATTCACAAAAATGGTATCACAGTAGTTATTTATAAATATTGTGAGCCGGGAGGGACTGTTTTTAACAATTGACAAGCCAATGGAATTGGTTATAAATTGAAAGGGGCTATCAGATCGGGCGAAAGATGAAATATGTTGCTGGAGAGGAGACCAAGAAATGATTGACATCGCTATTCCCAAGGGCAGCCTGCAAAACCAGACCCTGCAGCTCTTCGAGCAGGCGGGGCTGGAGGTTAAGAGAACTGAGCGGGAGTACAACGCCCGCGTAGATGATCCGCGCATAGGCAAGGTGAAGATCCTCCGCCCGCAGGAGATACCAGGATATGTGGCCAAGGGCTACTTCGACCTGGGGATCTCGGGCACAGATTGGATCATGGAGTCCGGAGCCATTGTGACCAGGGTAGCCGATCTGAACTATGGCAAGCAGGGGCCAGGAGCGGTGAAGCTGGTGGTGGCCGTGCCGGAGAGCCTACAGATAAGCTCAGCCCGAATGATAAAGCCGGGCAGCAGGGTGGCCACAGAATATCCCAATCTGACCAGGGCCTACTTCTCAAACCTCGGAATTCCAGTGGATATCCAGTTCTCCTTTGGCGCCACCGAGGCCAAGGTTCCCGAGCTGACCGACGTTGTGGTGGACCTCACCGAGACCGGCTCTACCCTTAAGAAGAACGGCCTGAAGATCATCGATGTCATGCTGGAGTCGACTTCAGAGCTGCTAGCAAATAAGAAGAGCTTTGCCGATAAGGAGAAACACGATGACATCTCCGCAGTCCAGACGCTCCTCCTGGCAGTTATGAGGGCGCGAGGAAAGACCCTCTTGAAGATGAATGTGCCAGAAGCCGCCTTGGATGCCGTCATCTCCATGCTTCCCAGCATGAAAAGGCCCACCCTCTCCAAGCTTTACAGCACCGATTACTATGCCATAGAGACGGTGGTGGACCGATCCCAGGTCAACCTGCTCATTCCCCTGCTGAAAAAGTCGGGTGCGGAGGATATTCTGGAGCTGGCCATATCCAAGATCGTTCCCTGAGTCCAACCAGATAAATAAAAAGCAAGCGGGCGCAGAGGGATTCGAACCCCCGATCTACAGCTTAGGAGGCTGCCGCCTTATCCTGACTAGGCCACGCGCCCTTCTTTTGGACTCTCCTGGTTTAACCAACAGATATATCAACCTTTCCGGATCGGCGGCTCGGATTTCGCTCAACAATTCCATTTTAGCGGATGAGAACGCCGCTCAATACTACTACGAACAGACCGAGGAAGAACCATCCAAGGATTCCCTCTGCCATGGCCAGGTGGCGGTAGAAGCCCACAGGATATGTGTTGACCGGCGCCTGGGAGGTGGTGAACATGGCGATGGAAAAGTAAAGGGCATCGGTGAAAGATACCCTTGCTGTGGGTCTCAGGCGGTGGTCTCCAGGAAGCTCCATCCCAACGATCTCGAACTTGTTCATCCCCTTTCCCGCCCAGAAGATCACCCCGAAGAACAGAATGGTAAAGAGGCACCAAAAGGCGGTATAGCTCACCCGAACACCATAGCCGCAGGAGAGCCAGGATATCAGATCAGAGATCTTTCCCCAGCCCCAGGGTGCCTGGTCCTGCCCGATTCTGCGGTACTGATAGTAGCAGTCGTCGGCATCGTCAAACCACTCCAGGCTCTTGTAGTTCTTGACCAGGGCCAGATAAGCGGCACCATTGTAAACCAGCCGATCCTTTATCACCGCCCAGCGAACCTCCAGCTTGGTGAAATCGGCGTTGTTGAGGTTGATCTTTGAGTCTTCCTGAAGGCTCACGTTGTCCAGACGCATATTATAGAGCCTGGAATCCTCCATATTCAGGTCACCATCAAACCGGGCATTGACGAAATAAGCCAGGTCGGTGAACTTGCCCCCCCCGAAGTAGGCTGTTTTGTTGAAATAGACATTGGTGAAATCTGCCAGCCCCCCGAAGCTGGAGAGGCCAAAGGTGCTCCCCAAGAGGAATCCGGCCTCGCGGAAGACCACACTGCCTGCAAATCTGGTGGCGGCAAAGGCCGCATTGCCATGAAACTTGGCATTCAGAAATGATGTGTGGCCGCCGAATTGGGTCTCCAGAAAGCTCACATTGACAAACCTGGCATCTGCAAAAGAGGCCAGCCGCTGGAACTGAGCGAAATCGAAGTCCACATCCCGGGCAAAGCTGCTGTTGAGGAAGATGCCATCTCCAGCAAACTGGCTGTTCCTAAAGCTGGCGTCTTCAGAGAATTGAGCGCTCAGAAATGAGGCCTGCCCGCCGAAATAGGTGTTGCGAAGATCTGCCTGACCCTCGAAGGTGACCCCTGCAAATCCGGCCCCCCCTGCAAATCGGCAACCAAAGAAGTCCACGTTATCCCGAAAGATGCACCCCTGCAGGTCAATTGGCTCATCAAAGCTCGCCGCAGCAAACCTTACCGGCCCCAAGAAGATGCTGTTGGTAATCCTCACGGGCTGCGACAATGATCCCTGCAGCTCTGCCAGCTCTAGTGAGCCGGATATAGTGACATTATCATACCTCACAGGCTCTCCAGATATCAATTGAGAGATGATATCCCCTGATGCTACGACCTCCTTTGTTAGCTTTATATGGTGATCTTCATCTGGCTCTGCGGCGGTTGCAGAGCAAATGAACAGCATCAAAAGGACCAAAGCCCATCGGGATATTTCGACCACTGCGCAATAGTTGAGCCGTCAGGGATTTATGACTTTGTATTGGAGGAATATCATGCAAGACACAATGGCAGAGAAGGCCCTTGCCCGCCAGGGCTATCACCTTGTGGGTTCTGGCGCGGTCAAGCCCTGCCTCTGGTTGAATCGCTCCATGCGGGGTGGCGATCAGTGCTATAAAAACCACTTTTACGGCATAGCCAGTCACCGCTGTGTGCAGATGACGCCAACGCTTGAGTGCAATCACCTCTGCCTGCACTGCTGGAGGCCGATAGATGATCCAATACCGGGAAAGGAACCCATGGAGCCGGCTGAGCTTCTGGAAGGGATACTGCGGGGCCAGCAGAGGTTTATATCCGGCTACGGGGGATCTTCAACCACCGATCCAGTGCGCCTGGAGGAGGCTCGCGAGCCCAAGCATATGGCCATATCCCTGATGGGAGAGCCCACCCTCTACCCCTACCTGAAAGAGTTCATCGATCTGGTCTCAAGGCGGGGCATGACATCATTTCTGGTCAGCAATGCCACCCATCCCGAGGTTTTGGCGGAGCTAAGACCAACCCAGCTCTACCTCAGCCTCAATGCCCCAGATGAAGAGAGGTATCGCCGGATATGCAATCCCTCAAAGGACCTCTGGCCGAGGATCCTGGAGTCCCTCGAGCTCTTGAAGGAGCACCGATGCCGCAGCGTTATCCGCATGACCCTGGTTCGAGGCCAAAACATGGAAGGGCTCGATGATTATGCCCGGCTGATCGGAGATGCTGAGCCGGATTTCGTCGAGCTGAAGGCCTATATGCACCTTGGCCGCTCCCGCACCCGGCTGGAGAGGACGGCCATGCCCCAGCACTCAGAGATCCTGGCCCTGGCGGATTCCTTGGCCGGGCTCTTGGGCTACCATCCCGAGGCGGATGTGCCCCTGAGCAGAGTGGCTCTTCTCTCCCGCGGAAGGATCTCCAGGTTCATAGAGATGAGGGACCATAAGTAGGCAGGTGATTTTCCCGCGCTGGTGATCGATAGTGGTTCGTCAGATTTTTCACTGTGGACTTGCCAATAACCTGCCTGGCAGCTCTGGCTCTTCCCTTCAGTGGGATAACTATTTTTGCAAGTAGTTTCAATTATGGACCCGAGGTTTAAATCGAATATAGGGTGCATGATCATGGGTCGGCATGGGTGAGTTAATGGATCGCGAAATTAAGATCATACTGGTAGAGGATAATGCCGAGGACATCGCATTTACCAGGCGGGTCTTGAAGCACAATGAGCTAAATGGAAACCTTATCGTCGCCACCAATGGCAAGGAGGCACTAGAAGCCCTGCAGAGCATGAACGGAAGCGATCTGCCCGAGCTCATCCTGCTGGACATAAACCTGCCCGACATCAGCGGCATCGACCTTCTCACCCTTATCAAGAAGGAGCAGAGGCTCAAAGATATACCTGTAGTCATTCTCACCGGCTCGAACGAGGATCAGGATATACAGAAATGCTATGACCTGGGGGCGAGCAGCTATCTGGTCAAGCCCATATCCAATGGTGCCCTGATGCTCGTCATAGAGAAGCTATTCGATCTGTGACGCAAGAGCTCTGACCACTAGAAGGTTTGCTTTATCATCCCGTCGCGAGTCCACCGGCGTTTCCATTATCATCGGCAGCTCTCGCAGAGAGGGGTGGCAGACGATTGACCGGAAGCCTTCCAGGCCGATCTGTCCCAGGCCTATGTGCTCATGTCGGTCCAGGTGCGAACCAAGGGTGCCCTGGCAGTCGTTCAGATGTACCAGCTTGAGCCGATTTGAGCCTATGCAGCAATCGAACTCCTCCAAAGTCCTCTCCAGGGCGCGGGGGGTGCGAAGATCGTATCCAGCAGCAAAAAGGTGGCAAGTGTCCAGGCACACCCCAAGGCTGCGGGACTGGCCGGGAAGGGACTCGATGATGGAGGCAATATCCTTAAAGGTGCTTCCCATGCTATTTTTTGTCCCGGCGCCGTTCTCCAGGAGCACCATCACATCGCCCCCGGAATCAGCGATGGCCTTCTTCAAGGCCTCAGCTATCCTCTCCCTGCCATCTTTCTTTTCTGCGCCCAGATTGCTTCCCAGGTGGGTCACCAGATATGGTATGCCCAGAAGTCGGCAGCGCACCAGCTCATCGGTCAGAGCCTGCACCGACCTCGAGTAGACCTCATCTCGAGGGGAGGCGAGGTTAGGAAGGTAGGGCATATGAGATACGACTGGATGCAGATCATACTCTTTGAGCCGGGAGGAGAAGAGATCTATGGATTGTTGAGCAATGGGCTTGGACCTCCAGCTACGAGGATTGGTGGTGAAGATCTGAAAGGCATCGCAGCCCTTCTCCCGCGCTCTGTCCGACGCCTTTTCCAGGCCGCCGGCAATGGAGACATGCATACCCAGTCGAAGCATAAACCTAGCAGGGATAGAGCAACTGATCAACCTTGCCCAAGGGAAAAATTGATTATAGAAATGTGTAAAAGATAAAAATTGGAACGCAACGCCGATGATGATCGAGCTGTTCTGAGTGGTGATGAGCCCTATGAGTCCTGAGGCGTGCGATTATCTGATCGAGGAACTCAAGCTTCCGAGATCCAGTTCATGCGAGCTTGCGCGCCTCGGCCCAGCGGCTGATGTTGTCAATAAGGTTGAACTCCAGGATCTTCTTCGTATCATAAAGCATATCCGACACTTCGTTGATGGAGAATGACTTCTTCTGGCCGTTCCTGTCGATCACCTCGATCTTATCATCCGGGAGGGCCCGTCCCAACTCTCGCATCATGAGTGCCAGGTCAGAGCATCCTTTTTTAAGATACCTTATGGAGTAATCCGATGTGGCTTGCCTGTCGCTGAGGTTTCTATTGACCTCTTTTATGGACCAGCAAATGGTGAGAATATCACTGTACATCTCGGCACCTCCCAGTCAGTTCATATCATAGATATTTAAACGCTGTGGAAAGGATCAGGGAAAAATGTGGGGCTGGTGAGATTCGAACTCACGATCGACGGGTATCTCCGATACTGAAGTTCTTACAGCGATTTCACCGCCGTAACAACCCATTTCAGTGCTCCAACGGATCATCAACGACCTCCCCGTCGAGAGATCTCAGCAGACCCGTTGCTCATCATCAAATATACCGCTGGAGCCCATCGCCCTACCTGGCTAGGCCACAGCCCCGGTTTTAAAGCGGGCCGAGAGGGATTTGAACCCCCGACCTAAAGGTTAAGAGCCTTTCGCTCTGCCTGACTAAGCTACCGGCCCGGACCCCATAATGATGATGCTAGATATATACGTTTCGGATGAAGCAGCGACATGAGGGGCTCTGTGCCAGATCTGCATAATGCTTTTTTCAAGAAAAATCTGCTAAAAGCTTCTGGCAGGGCCATATAAAACGCCAGAAAAATGAGCGGGCAAAAAATCAATGCCCAAAATTCACTCAATAGGTATTGATGTATCTGTCGATCTCCCAGGGATGGACGAATTTATTATACTCCTCCCATTCCAGCATGCCCAATCGCATGACGTTCTCATAGACATGCTCGCCCAGGGCCTCGCGTATCACTTTATCCCCCTCCAGGTGGTCAAGAGCCTCCTTCAGGTTGGAGGGCAGTGTCTGGATTCCCAGGGATTTTCGTTCTGCTGCTGTGAGATGGTACACATTCAAATCCACGGGATCGCCGGGATCAATGCCTCTTTTTATTCCGTCAAGGCCTGCTGCCAGGATGACGGCGAATGTCAGATAGGGATTGCAGCTGGTATCAGGGGATCGGAACTCCAGGCGGGTGGATAGGCCCCGGCCTGAGGGGATGCGAATAAGCGAGGAGCGGTTCGGCCCGGACCAGGTTATATAGACGGGAGCCTCGAACCCGGATACCAGCCGCTTATAGGAGTTGATCAGGGGATTGGCGATGGCGGTAATAGCGCTGGCATGCTCTATCAGGCCGCCCACGAAGAACCTGGCCAGATCGCTGATGTTCAATGGAGTCTCGGGATCATAAAAAGCATTCTCCAGGCCCCGGAATAGGGAGATGTTGACATGCATTCCGCTGCCTGCTGCGCCGTAAACCGGCTTGGGCATGAATGTCGCCCTCAAGCCCTGGCGCATGGCAATGGTCTTGGTGACGTACTTGAATGTGACCACCTTATCGGCATTCTTGATCGCATCGTCATAGACGAAGTCTATCTCATGCTGGCCCCGGGCAACCTCGTGATGAGAGGCCTCGATGGTGAAGCCCATCTTGATCAGAGCCCTGGTTATCTCCCGGCGCACATCCTCTGCCAGGTCCACCGGGCCGAGGTCGAAGTAGCCCCCAAAGTCGTGTGGAGTGGTAGCAGAGCCGCCATTTCCCTTTTCAAATAGGAAAAACTCCAGCTCCGGGCCGACGTTCATCTTGAATCCCATCTCCTTCGCCCGCTCCAGCTGACGGTACAGCACCCGGCGAGGAGCACCCTCGAAAGGCAGTCCATTGGGAAGATGGACATCGCAGATCAATCGAGCCTCATTGACATCGTCCTTGGTGCTCCAGGGCAAGAGGCTGAACGTGGAGAGATCGGGCCGGAGAACCATATCCGACTCCTGAATTCTGGCGAAGCCCTCGATGGATGACCCATCAAAGGAGATGCCGCTCTTCAAAGCCTTTCCCATCTGGGTGGCGGGAATGGCGACATTCTTCACTATTCCCGATATGTCTGTGAACTGCAACCGGAGGAACTCAACGTTCTTCTCCTGAATGATCTTAAGCATCTGCTCTTGGGAATACATTCGGTTATCATCTCCTGCGCGAGGCGCAAGTCATCCTGCAACCTGCAGAATCTTGTGGTGATGGGGCCAGAGCCGTACCTGGGCATCAATGAAGATACAGGACTACTGCCTCTGCCTCAACCTGGTGTTTTAAATAGCTAACTGATGGGAAACGAGGCCATTTAGCATCGCTCCGCCACCATAATTCCCAGAGGCAAATATGCTTATTTAGGGTTAAAATCCTAAAATGAATCTGATGTCCGGCAATAGAGTTCTGGTAGTGGATGCGGGAGGCAGAGGAAATGCCATAGCCCATGCCTTTGCCCGGAGTGGGTCGGTGGAGAGGGTCTATGTGGCCCCAGGCAATGCGGGCAGCGAGATGATGGATAAGTGTCGCCTGGCGGCGATCGAGGGTAAAGTGCCCAGGAGCATCAGCGAGCTGCTCGCTTTTGTGAAAAAAGAGAGAATCGATCTCACCTTCGTGGGTCCAGAAGGCTATCTATCCGAGGGAATCGTCGATATATTTCAGGAGGACGGCCAGAGGATCCTGGGGCCGAAGAGAGAGGCAGCAGTGCTCGAGAACAGCAAATGCCAGACCAAGGATCTCCTCAAAAAGCTCCGTGTTCCGGTCCCACCCTGCCAGAACTTCAGCGATCCCCAGGAGGCAAAAGAGTACGTTCAGCAGCGCTGCTCCGAGGAGCCGGGAAGAGGATTGGTGGTCAAGGCGGACGGCCTGGCGGCAGGAAAGGGATCCATCGTCTGCGCTACCCCGGAGGAGGCCGCCTCCGCCATCGAGCGCATCATGGTGAGCCCCAGGCTCTTTGGCGGGGCAGGAGATCGGATAGAGATCGAAGATCGGCTGGAGGGCAGAGAGCTGATGTTCTTCGCCCTGAGCGACGGCCACACCGTCCAGGCGATGCAATCAGCACTGGACTACAAGCAGGCCTTCTCTCCGGATGAGAGTGTGGCCATCCGCCTCTTCAACAAGCTGGCAGGTAATCCCAACCAGGACAACAACCCAAACACCGGTGGCATGGGAGGATTCTCCCCTCACCCCTGGCTGGACGAGGAGCTGACGGAGAGGATAATGAAAAAGATCGCTCTCCCCACGGTGCGCGGCTTCAAAGAGAGCTCCGGCCAGGAGTACAGGGGAGTGATCTACTTCGGCCTGATGATCTCTGAGGACAGGGAGCCAGCAGTCCTCGAGATTAATGTGAGGCTGGGAGACCCTGAGGCAGAGGTGATACTTCCCAGGCTCCAGACGGACTTCTACCAGCTTTCCATGGCGGTGGTGGATGGAAGGCTGGATGAGCTTCCTTTGCAATGGTCAGACGACTTCTGCCTGGGCATATGCGCCATATCCGGCCGGGCGATCAAGCCCCTCTCATCCACCGGTCCGGAGCGGCCCGGTTATCCGGGCGAGCACTACACCAATATGCCTATCAACGGCCTGGATCGAGTGGACCCGGAGGTCATAATCTATCACAATGGCACCGCCTGGGGAACAGACTCTGCGGGCAACAGGAGGCTGTACACCACCGGCGGCCGGGTCTTCACCCTGGTAGCCCGGGGAAAGAGCCTGGCCGAGGCCAGGGCAAAAGCATATGAGAACATCAAACGGGTCCGGTTCAACGGAATGCGCTACCGAAAGGATATCGGCCTGAGATATATCTGAATGGATCGAGGAGCAAGATCGAGAATGATCATATTTGGCCTGGAAGGAACTGCCTGGAACCTCAGCGCCGCACTGGTGGATGAGTCGGGGGCGATTTATGAGAAGAGCGCTACTTACACCCCGGCCAGAGGAGGAATCCATCCCAGGGAGGCCTCACAGCACCATGCCGAGCACATGAGGGCAGTGGTGGGAGATGTCCTCGCCCAGGCTCGGCAGAGAGGACTGAAGCTGGAGGGGGTGGCCTTCTCCCAGGGACCGGGCCTGGGGCCTTGCCTGCGCACAGTAGCCACTGCCGCCCGGGCCCTCTCATTGCGTTTTGATATTCCTCTGGTGGGGGTTAACCACTGCGTCGCCCATATCGAGGTAGGCAAATGGCAGTCGGGTGCCCGCGATCCCGCGGTGATCTACGTGAGCGGCGCCAACTCCCAGGTCCTGGCCCTGCGCCAGGGAAGATACAGGATATTCGGCGAAACCCTGGATATCAGCGTGGGAAATGCCATCGACAAGTTCGCCCGCTCTGTGGGCCTTGCCCATCCCGGCGGCCCGAAGGTGGAGGAGCTGGCTCGGAAAGCCAAAAAATACATTCCCCTCCCCTATACTGTGAAGGGCATGGACCTCTCCTTCTCCGGCCTGTCCACCGCCGCAACCGAGGCAGCAGGAAAGCATGATCTGGAAGACGTCTGCTATAGCCTGCAGGAGACTGCCTTCGCCATGCTGGTGGAGGTGACGGAGAGGGCCATGGCCCATGCCGAGAAGAGGGAGGCCATGCTGGTGGGAGGAGTGGGAGCGAACGCCCGCCTGGGGGAGATGATGAGAATCATGTGCCACGAGAGGGGAGCGGAGTTCTTCTTACCGCCCCGCTCGTTCATGGGGGATAACGGCAGCATGATCGCCTACACCGGCCTCTTGATGCTCAAGAGCGGCATCTCTACCCCTCTGGACCAATCCCATGTTCGGCCCGGGTACAGGACGGACGAGGTTCTTGTCTCCTGGGCCTGATCATCGGTCCTCTTTCCCCGGTTCCGGCCCCTCTGCCTGCGATCTTGAGCGCCAGTTCTCTTCTTTTGGAGGCTCCATGTCAAGCAGGACGAAGTATCTGCCCTCATGCGGAGGGCGGTCGATCTCCAGATCACCCCGGCCAGTTGTGCCCTCGATGCAGGACGATATGGTGAGATTGATCCTGCCCAGAATGGCGGAATCATTGCCTGCAGAGAGGGAGTTCATGTCAGCCAGGTCGGCCTCAAGGAGGGTGGAGTTGTTCGAGCCGGGAAGAGAACTGACATTGATGGCCGCATAAAGTCTCCGGTCGAAGATCAGGCTCCCCCGGTGGACCTCGTCTCCCACATTCTCCCGGATGTCATCCCTGATCTCCTTCAGGCTCTTGTTGGAGGCCACTAGCTCGCGGATCTGCTCGGGCTGCACGGGCAGCAGAACCTCCACCTTCAATCGGATTGGATGGGACTCATTTCCTCTAATGGCAAACCCGTGGCCGCTAAACAGCAGATCAACCGGGAGACCCATAGGGATATCTGGATTCCGATAGAGCTCCTCGCCCCCTCTTCTCTCCGGGCTCATCTGATCATTGCCGCCATCTAATCCTTCCATCTGATCGGCCTGAACCGCATCCACAAGGCCAACAGATATCAGGCCTGCCAGCAGCACCGCCAGAGCCGGATAGAGAATTCCTCTGCTAACTTCATTCATCGAGATTCGCCTGCCAAATACCTACTGCAACTCAATCAATTTAAAACATCTCCAAAGGGAGGAAAAAGGGATGGACGGCAGACTGCAACTCTGCCGTGCACCATTTCGGGGCGAATGTTATGTACGCTCAGGCCACAAGATGGCGGTACTGGATCGAGACCCAGTTGATGATTCCCTCTTTAGCCTGCATATCTTTGGCCTCATCTACCAGCTCATTTATGGTCATATTGTTCTGGGCCTCCACCTTCGTCTTCCACTGATCCCGGATCTCATTGAGGGTCATGTTCTCAAGCTCATTGGTCTTCTGATCATATAGATCCAGGATCTGATTGAGACTCATCTCTCCCAGCTCCTCACTAGTGACGTCATCCATGAGCGATATAGGGGTAAAGCCGCATCCCAAGACGCCAAACCCGCAAGATCCGGCAGGCGAAGCACCCCGGAAATCCATCCACTCCCCGCCCCTGGCATTCATCCGTCCGCAAAAGGGCATCTTCTCTTCTAAAGAGCTGTTAAGAGCGCTCTTTTCCAGCTCCTTTATCTCCCCCAGGGTCATGTTTCCCAGCTCCTCTGAGGTGACATTGAGTGGAGCGGAGATCATCATCCCACGTGCATGCATTCCCATTCCCCGATCCATGGGCATGGACAATGCCCCAGATATGAGCAGACAGGATGCCGCCAGGGCAATCAGAGCCATCCTCCAATTAAGTTCGTTCAACTTCATCTACTACACTACCTCTTAAATTTTCATTACACTGGGAAGGGAGTCATTTTCTCCTTCCGTCAAACACCATCTCATGCTGAACGATAGAAAAAATAAGAGCAGAACGAACCATCGGAAAAGGAGATAAAATATGCCTGTGGACCTTAGAGAGAAGTGATAAAGAATTAGGAACGTTCCCTTTGGGACAAAAACCACTCAGATAGTTCTATTATGTTTGTTCTTCCCCATTCTTTCTTAGTTACCAGCTTCCTTCTCTCTAGAGAGATCAAAATGCCGGTTAGAGACGATTTGGGGGTTTTTGTCTCATATCTGATCTCAGCCTGAGTCATTCTGCCCCCATGCTCGACCAGGGTTGATATGACCGCCTGCTCTCTGTGGGTAAGGGTCTGAATGACCGCCTCCATCTCCCGGCTCAGCTGGATTCTCTGCTTGCCCTCCCACCCTGCCCCCGGCTCATTCGCAGCCGTTTCGGAGGGCTGGTCTGGGTCAACATCAGGCTGCGTGCCGGACCGGCGAGACTCCTCAATATCAGCAGCATGCTCATAGGTAGCGCTCTCATCGCCAGAAGGTGGACTGGATATGGTGCTGCTACCATTCGCGAAGGCGCTGGAAAGAGTGGTGGACGGGCCAGATATGGGAGGCGGGCTCTCATCAACGGATTGTCCTGGACTGGTTGAGCATTCGTCCCCGCTCACGGCATATGTTGAAGAAAGAGCGGGGGACATGGTTGGGTCTGCATTCGCCTGCGAGCCATTTCCCAGAGGGGAGGGGTAACGGGGCGATTGGAGCCTGCGCCTCCTGATGATCACCCCCAGAACGGATCCTATGGCCAGAATGAATGCCCCAGCCAGGAGCAAGATGAGACTGATACCAGAGCCGGGATAGCCGGGAGGAAGGCCTGGGGGGATGGCCGGAAGAGAGAAGGGTGCTGATCCCGCAGCCAAGGTTTGATGATACTGAATGGATATCGAGGGATCCTGCACCTCATAGCCCTGCACATCCGCCACAAGGGAATCATTGAAGGCGGAGAGATGATACTGGAGGCCTAAAGAGGCATTGATCTGGCCCAGGCGCATATCACCGGGCAGATAAAAGGTGATCCTGTAGTCCTCAAATAATCCTTTTGCATCCAAGTTTAGAGTCCAGACCTGGCTTGTCTTTGCGGTCAGGCCGTCGGTGAGGGCATAAAGCCGATGAGTATCGTTCTCATACTGGTACTCCGAGGTAGCGAGAAAATCCAGGCCGGAGATATTATCCGCATAGCCGGTAACCAGGGCCTTTCCCGCTGGGTCCAGATAGACATTGAGAATGAGGCTATCCTGGGTGGATGCCTCCTCCATTCCAAGAGAGAGGGAGAGGAGAAGAAATAATGTGGATATGCCGAGCAGGAAAATGCTGACCAGGACAGCGAATTGCCAGCGGTGAGTACGTCTCCTGTCGATCCAACTTATCATAGCGTATACCATCTTTAGCCTGGATCTATTTAAAATCACTTTTTTCCTGGCCGATCCGGCAGGCTACAGGCATCCTCCAGCCCTCTCCAAAGCTTTTATCGATCACCTTAAGTCCGAGAGCGGCCTGAACCCTCTTGAATTCAGCGTTCTTGACCAGGGATATGACCCTGTCCACCATCGTTTCGTTCAATCCGGCTCGAAGCAGATCCGCCCGGGATTGGTGCTCATCGATATAACGCTTGAGGATTTCATCCAGCAGGGGATAAGGAGGCAGGCTATCCTGATCGGTCTGACCGGGCCGGAGCTCTGCCGAAGGAGGCTTCTTAATGATGCTCGGGGGAATGACCGGTTTGCTGGCGGTGGAGTTGAGCCATTCCGCAATCCTGTAGACCATTGTCTTGGGCAGGTCGGAGATGACGGCCAGACCCCCGGCCATATCGCCATAGATGGTGCAGTAGCCCACGGAGAGCTCTGACCTGTTCCCGGTAGCCAGAAGGATAGAGCCGTACTTATTGGACAGGGCCATGAGGAGTGTGGCGCGGATTCTGGCCTGGATGTTCTCTTCAGTGATGTCCTTCGGCCTTCCAGCGAAATGCTCTGCCAGCTCCAACTCAAAAGAGCCCATGATATCGGTAAGAAGGATGGAGATCGTCTTGATGCCCAGGTTGGCAGCTAAGGCCAGGGCATCGTCGATGCTGCTCTGGCGGGTGTAAGGCGAGGGCAGAAGAACGCCCAGGACGTTATTCGGCCCCAGGGCCTGAACGGCTATGGCTGCCACCAGGGAGGAGTCGATTCCCCCGGAAAGCCCCAGGAGGACGCTGGAAAAGCCGCATTTATGCACATAATCCCTCGTCCCCAGGACCAGGGCCCTCCAGATCTCCGCCTCGAAAGTGAAGTCGTCAGTAGCTATGATCTCTTTTGGCTCATCCAGGTCTGCTACTATGATATCCTCCTCAAATCCACGTCCTCTGGCAATAAGGCGGCCTGCGGCATCAAAAAAGCAGCTTCTACCGTCGAATATCAGATCATCGTTTCCTCCCACCTGATTGACAGAAAGGATGGGCAAGCAGTGCTTTTTGGCGAGATCTGATAGCCTTGCCTCCCGAAGGAGCTGCTTTCCCGCGGTGAAGGGGGAGGCGGACAGGTTGACTATAGCGTCAGCGCCTTTGGCCCGAAGCTCTGCAATGGGATCGGGCCGATCCTGCCTTTCGTTATCGCCGCTGCTCAAAAGAAGCTCGCCTATCAGTATGCCCAGTGATTGGCCCTCGATCTGCAGAACCCGAGGCTCCTTTCCCCGCAGGAAGTAGCGGCCCTCGTGGAATAGATCGCAACCATAGAGCATGCTCTTCTGAAAGGTCTCAGTCACCTTCCCTCCCCGGATCAGGGCAGCAGAGTTGAAAAGAGGGCGCTCCCCGGCGGAGGTGTCCGGCTCTGCCAGGCCCACCAGAACCGGAGGGAGGTCATCCAGCTCTTCGGCCAGCTCGTCCAGAGCCTGCCAGCTCCGCTCTACAAATTCCTCATTGAGAAGTAGATCGCATGGCGGATAGCCAGGAAGGGCAAGCTCGGATGTGACGGCTAAATCGAAATCCGGCGCGCGACGAATGGCCCGGGCGATGAGATCCTTATTTCCGGCCAGGTCGCCCAAGGTGGGATTTAGCTGCAATAAGGCGATTTTCATTCCCCGGAATCTGCCTCCATCTGCGATATCACCCGACCGGACCTTTCGGAGAAGGCCTCCGCTGCGGCATGAAGGGCGGAAACTGCGCCTGCTGGCCCCTCCTCCATATCTGTGCTCACCAGGAGCATGGCATTGACATCAGAGGAGGTCATCCAGGCGATATCCGAGCAGCCTATGCCCTCGCTCATATTGTCCTTGACTGCAGCCAGTAGAGCTTCTATTGCTGCCACAATTCTCTCCGGCTCGATCTGGGCGGGGATGATGATCTGCACCCCAGTCTCCAGATGGATCAGGCCCATGCCCGGGCCGATGCTGGACTTTGCCTCTGTATCGCTCATGAAGGGATATATACGCAACAGGGGTTTATTAATCCCAGCCGTACGAGATCCACATTCTGATATGATTTAGCATGATGGCAAGCCTACTCTTCTATTATGCGAATCATTCTCGCGAAGAAAGAGGGGCAGGGAAGCTTTTGGGGTTTAGCTCGGCCCGTTTGAGGCGCGATCTGGACCGTGGCGGGAACTTGAAGGCAGGGGATGCGTGCGCGACGGACATCAGAAAGAGAAAGAAATGAAACACTTCCGGCATGAAAAGCAGAACGGCCCAGGGGACGAATGTGTTAGCAGATCATTAGGAGAGCCAAATGGTTCGCGCTTCGTCCGCTGCAATATCTTTTTATCTTTCCATAACATTGCGAATATATTGATTGGCGCTGTAAATTCAGGTCATCGGTAAAAATTGGAGGACGCATATGAAACGCATAATATATGGGACAATATTAATAATAATCTTAATAGAGATGGCTTTTGCATCGGGATATGGGAATGCCTCACCTGCGAGAATAAATGGTATAATTCCAATAGATAATGTCTCTCCTGCAAGTAATACAGCCGGCAAATCGATAGATGCAATCGAGATAGTCAAAATCGTTCCTTCTGATAACGACGAATACCTTGTATTGCATAATAAAGGGATGAAGGATAGCGTCCTGGAGCGCTGGTTCATTTCTGTGGACGAGAAAATCATTCTGTCGCTTCCACGGATCCATTTGGCGCCAAATTCTGAGGTTGAACTGCATATCGGGAACGGAAACAACAGTACCGCCACTAAGATCTACATAGGTTATCCTAGCCCAATCTTAGATGATGCCGGAAATGTGAGCTTAATTGACGAATCGGGAAGGATTATGGTAGAAAAGAAATATCCGTAGGAGATTATTCAGGCTCAAAGCTCCAGGATTGATGTCGCTTTTGACCTTAGGGATCTATTCGCAGCCGCAATATCGGAAGTGCCAGTTATTGGCCCATACCAGGTCCTTGGGAGTGCCCACATCGATATGCACTCCGTCTATTTTTTTATAAATAACATTCTTCCCCAACTCTATGAGCACCTTGATCGAGTCAGTGAGCTGGTATTCCCCTTTATAACCTGGTTTTGTCCTCCTGATGGCATCAAAGAGGTCAGGCTCAAAGACATAGATGCCAATTGATCCAAGCGAGCTGGGGGCCTTTTCTGGCATTGGCTTCTCGATTATATCCTTTATCCTGTCACCCTCCACGGTTATGATCCCGTGCCTGGTCACATCCTCTACATCAGCCACCCCAAGAGTAGCATCTGCCTTCTCGGCAATATGGTATGAGATCAAGTCTCCAAGGAACGACTTGGGATGAAAGAAGTTGTCGCCAAGAACCACTGCAAAGCTGCCGTCTATGACGTGCTCCCCGGATAGCACCGCATTGGCCAGACCAAGTGGCTCATCCTGGACTACATAGGTGAGATTCACTCCGAACCGCCTTCCTGAGCCCAGGTAATCTGAGATGCCATGCTTATGGGGGCTAACAACAACCACGATCTCCTCTATCCCCGCCAGCTGCATAGCCTCGACCACATGCTCTATCACTGCCTTCTCCCCCACGGGCAAGAGCTCTTTCGGTATAGCATGGGTGAAGGGCCCGAGCCTGGTCCCCATTCCAGCGGCCGGTATCAGCCCTTGTGCTACCAGCATATTCCCTCTTTATCCTGGCAGGACAGAATATTTCTTCCCTCGATGATCACCCTGTTTTTCATCAGATCAAACTCCTCATCCAGAAGGCTGAACTCCGGCCACTCGGTCATCACCAGGCATGCATCTGCACCCCTCAAGGCATCTGCAGCTGTCGAGCAGTACTCGATATCCGGGATCAATTTTCTCATGGAGCCGGTTGCCTTTGGATCATAAGCCGCTATATTCGCCCCCTTCTCCTTTAGCTTCATGATCACGGGAATTGATCTGGATTCTCGGATATCATCAGTATCGTTCTTGAAGGCCAGGCCGAGGACTGCGATCCTCTTGCCCTCAAGGCGGACGATCTTCTTTTGCAGCAGTTCCAGTATCCGCGCAGGCTGCCTTTCATTGACATTTTGGACGGATCTGAGAATCAACGGCTCTTCGCCCAGAGATTGGGCCAGAGCTATGAGGGCGGAGAGGTCCTTGGGAAAGCAGCTTCCCCCAAAGCCGGCGCCAGCATTGAGGAAGTGGGGGGATATTCTGTGATCCATGCCCACTCCTTTCATCACCTCATAAACGTCGATGTCCAGCCTCTTGCAGAGATTCCCCATCTCATTGGCAAAGGATATTTTGGTGGCCAGAAAGGCATTGGAGGCGTACTTTATCATCTCCGCAGATTTGATCCCTGTGCGGATGATTGGCGCCTCAATTCCTCGATATGCTGATTCTGCTCGGTCTCCCGCTCTACTGTCATTGCTGCCTATGATTATCCGGTCCGGATGCATGAAATCCTCTACCGCCCGCCCCTCTCTGAGAAACTCCGGGTTCATGCAAAAGCCGGTTTCATCCCCTGCCCTTTGGGAGTGTTTCAGGACTGTGGGGACCACAAGGCCCTCGGTGGCCCCGGGGGGGACGGTGCTCTTCACGACCACCACATGATATGAGTCCTTATCCCTCAGAGACCGGCCCAGAGACTGGCAGGCGGACTGGACTATGGAGAGGTCCGGATCGCCATTGTCCCCCTCTGGGGTCCCCACGCATATGAAGGAGATATCTGTGTCTGGAATGGCATCATAAGCTGTGGACACATGAAAGCTCTTTTCCAGGTGCTTTGATAAGAGCGCTTCCAGGCTCTTTTCGTATATTTGCGGACTGCCCTGGCTGATTGAACTGGCCCGATCGATATCGATCTCTATCAGCTCGACTGTGTGGCCCAGCTGGGCAAAGCAGACAGCAGAGACTAGGCCCACATAGCCGCCGCCTATCACAGAGATCCTCATTGCAGGAGAACATCCTTATTGCAGTATTTTAATCTTCTTGGATCGTGGCGGATGGATTGCTTGTGCATGAAACTATGGCTCTCTCTATATGAAACGCATCCTTAATCGTGGCACCATCTCTTGTTTTAGGCATAGGATAGGTTTAACTTGCAGGGCAGCAGCCACATGAGGATAAAAAGATCCTTTGCCGCATTGACATACTTTCTACCCGCTCAATCGATATAAGTATCCTTCCTACGTGTCTGCATGATGATCCGCAATATGTCCCCTTGTTTCCCAACAGGCCTGCTCAGCAGACGCTGGCTGAACGGCGGGATGCTTGCTGATGATTCTTAAAAAATTAATTTTAGAAATACCAGGTATTGCCGTTTATTCAGTGTGTTAAACTTTAGTGGAAAGGCTTATCTAACTAAAGATACTTTAAAACTATTTAATATCGAGAGGTGCAAGAAGTCATGCATTTATGCAGGTCCAATTATGCGTTAACAATCCTTTTTAGCGCAATTCTTATGGTATCGATGATGTCCGGGTCGGCAGAAGTTCCCATCATCAACTCCTCACCAGATCATTCAGATTTGCTCTCTGGTGTGAATTGCAGCATATCCACTAGCACTGAGCTAGATAGCAGCCCCCATAACAATAACCAATCGATCGACTCGGCCATGCTCAAGCTGCCCTTGAGCTTTATAGAAAATCGTGGTCAGTCCCCCGAAGATGTGAGGTTCATGGTCCAGATAGAAGGCCCAACGGTGTTCTTCACCCCTTCAGAGGTCGTATTCAGTTTGTTCCGGGGCAACAACTCCTCTGCCGTCCATATGGCCTTTGAGAACTCCAGCCCAGGACAGATAATAGGGGAAGAGCAGCTCCCTGGCCAGGCCAACTTCTTCATAGGTAATGACTCAACCCAATGGATTTCCGATATCCCCACCTATGAGGCAATAAGGTATAAAGAGGTCTATCCAGGAGTGGATCTGGTCTTCAAGGGTACGGAAGGATACCTGAAGCATGAGCTGACCTTGAATCCCGGTGCAGATTTGTCTGGGATAATTCTGACCTATAGCGGCCAGGATAACCTCAGCCTGGCAGAGGATGGATCTCTGCTGATAAGAACCTCTGCGGGCAACCTGACCGATTCTGTGCCCATATGCTACCAGGAGATCAATGGTAGCAGGGAGATGGTTGAAGGACGTTACCGCCTGGTTGGAGACAATGGAGTTGGATTTGAGATCGTAGACTACGATCGAAGATATCCTTTGGTGATCGATCCGGCATTAGCCTACTCCACATATCTAGGGGGAAGCGGCGATGATTCTGGCTTAAGCCTGGCACTTGATAGCAGTGGCAATGCATATGTCACAGGGTATACTGCTTCCACCAACTTCCCGACAAAAAATCCATTGCAGGCATCCAATGCTGCTTCTAGCGATGTTTTTGTTGCCAAGATCAATTCAGCTGGATCGGCACTATCTTATTCCACCTACCTGGGAGGAGGAGATTATGATTATGCCAAAGGAATCGCAGTAGATAGCAGCGGCAACGCCTATGTCACCGGGTATACTGCCTCCACCAACTTCCCGACAAAAAATCCATTGCAGGCATCCAATGCTGGTTCGAATGATGCTTTTATTGCCAAGATCAATTCCGCCGGGTCGGCACTATCTTATTCCACCTACCTCGGAGGGAGCGGCGAGGATAATGGAGAAGGCATAGCTGTAGACGGAAGCGGCAATGCATATGTCACCGGATATACAGGCTCCACCAGCTTCCCGACAAAAAATCCCATCCAAGCATCGAAGGCCGGATTGTGGGACGCATTTGTATCCAAGATCAATTCTGCCGGATCGGCACTGGTCTATTCCACATACCTCGGAGGGAGCAGCTCTGAATATGGCCTTGGCATCGCCTTAGACGGAAGCAGCAATGCCTATATCACCGGGCCTACATATTCAACCAACTTCCCGACAACAAATCCATTGCAGGCATCGAATGGTGGCGAGATGGACGCATTTGTATCCAAGATCAATTCAGCTGGATCGGCATTGACTTATTCCACCTACCTTGGTGGAAGCTTTAATGACTTTGCTGAAGGCATCGCTGTGGATAGTAGAGGCAACGCCTATGTAACAGGTTATACCATCTCAAATGACTTCCCAACCCAAAATCCGATACAAGCATTGAAGGACGGTTCTTTTGACTCCTTTGTCACCAAGATCAACTCCGCCGGATCAGGATTAGCATATTCCACCTACCTTGGAGGCAGTGGCGATTGTTTTGCTCACGGCATCGCTGTGAATGGCTGGGGCAACGCTATTGTTACTGGTGATACCTCTTCCGCCGACTTCCCAACAAAGATCCCATTGCAGGCATCGAATGGTGGCTCGCATGATATTTTCGTCACCATGATAAATGCTGCTGGATCGGCTTTGTCCTTTTCCACTTACCTTGGAGGAGTCAACTATGATTATGCCAAAGGAATCGCCATAGATGATTTTAGCAAAACCTATCTCACGGGTTATACAGAATCAAACAATTTTCCAACCCAAAATCCATTGCAGCCAGCCAATGCCGGATACAAAGACGCTTTTGTGGCAGCTATAGACTTCTCCGACCTCCCCAACAATCCTCCAAATACGCCATCTGTTCCTCTGGGCGAGAATAGCGGTTTTGTCGAGGTTGACTACACCTATTTCACCTCTGCATCTGATCCGGATGGAGATCAAGTGAAGTACACCTTCGATTGGGGAGACGGAAGCACCGCTTCCACAGATTTTGTCGATTCAGGGGCAACTGCAAGCATGTCTCATAGCTGGACCAATGCAGGTGTCTATCAGATAAAGGCCATGGCCACGGACAGCAGAGGCGCCACATCGGGATGGTCTGAAGCTGCAGCAGTTCAGATTATCGAGCGAGAAGAATGGATCCTTTATTATCCTGATTTCACAGACACTACCAATCCCGATAACTGGAGATCCTGGCTGATGATTCAGAATCCTTCAGACGAGGCCGCAAACATACAACTGGAGCTGCGAGACAGGGCAGGTGGATTGCTATATGCAGGCGGCCAGACAATTCCGGCTAACGGGGTGGCTGCCATCAGACCCAAAAATCTGGCGGGCGTGGAATTTGCAGGGTCAGCGGTAGTGACATCAGACCGGCCCATTGTCGGGGTCTGCGAGATCAACAGGAACAACAACGATATGTGCATGAGCTATACTGCAATAGATCAAGGTTCAAATCAGCTATTCTATCCTGATTTCACAGACACTACCAATCCCGATAACTGGAGATCCTGGCTGATGA
>ENA-UOOH01001134-UOOH01001134.1-fermentation-metagenome-genome-assembly--contig:-NODE-1134-length-26928-cov-6.831913_pt1 | contig 26928 bp, 25 predicted proteins | sample MGYA00245778_ERZ724025 | MGnify/ENA primary metagenome ERZ724025 (study PRJEB28704, sample SAMN03018313) | fermentation metagenome | biome: anthropogenic terrestrial biome; feature: soil; material... | reverse complement strand
GCTTGCTATTTTGAATAACCGGGATATTATTGCCGCTTTGGCGGAGGATTTGCAGTGCAATAATAATCCAGTGGAAAAGGGCGTAAACCCGATTGCAGAAATTGTTGCTCCGGAAAACAACGCCCGGTTCACCTTGCCTCCGGATAGTAATCTATTTACCGAGTCAGCTATTTACGATCCTGTATTAATCAAATTCAACCAAAAATATTAAATTTAATTATATTGCCTTAATCAGGGGGTGTTTGATCATTAAAGCACTTATAGTATTCAAGAATGACATGAAAGCTTTAAAACTCGCCCGTGAAATGTATGGCAGACTGTGTGCCAGGGGAATCGAAAGCATAATGGTTGACAACCTTAGTCTACAGTCCAAGCAATGCCCCTCCGTCGATTTGGTAATCGTGCTGGGAGGCGACGGTACCATATTAAAGGCAGCACGAGCTTATGCGCCCAGGCAAACACCTATACTGGGGGTAAACCTGGGTACAGTAGGTTTTTTAAGCAGCACCGAACCAACTGACCTGGTATTTTCTATTGAACAGCTAATTCAGCATAATTATAGTCTTGAACACCGTATGATGATAAACGTTATGGTACTCAGGCAAGGAATACAGATTTTAAATAATATTGCTCTCAATGACATGATTATTCGTGCCCAAACTTATCATACTATTAATGTAAAATTGCAAATAGACGGCAAGCCTTATACGGTTTTCCGGGGGGATGGCGTAATATGCGCCACCCCCACCGGTTCTACCGCCTATTCCTTCTCTGCCGGGGGGCCTATCATTGACAATCGTGTACCTGCTTTTGTGATAACCCCGATATGTCCGCAACTCGTTAATGCCCGCTCCCTGGTGCTGAGTGCCGACACTCAACTCGAATTCATCTTTGATTCTGATTATGGCACCGCCATTTCAATGGATGGGGCAGGGGAACTGATGCTTCAAAAAAATGACCGTATTATCGTAAAACGATCAGCCATAACAGCCCAATTCATTCAAATCTCACCCATTGGCAAATCCAACCCGGACTCACAGGAAGAACCCCGTTACTCGATATCTTTCTCTGAGGGCTTGGTTTAGACTAAAGATACAAAAATGCTGTAATTCAGCATTTGAATTACAGCAAAGCAATAATATTGGTCTAGAGATAACGTATATACAATACACTGTACAAATAGCAATAGATAACAACATCAGCGGGAAAGCTACCTTCATATAGCCCAGAAAAGTTATCGGATGTCCTTCACGTGCAGAGATACCGGAAACTATTACATTGGCTGAAGCACCTATAATAGTACCGTTTCCGCCCAGGCAAGCTCCCAGTGATAATGCCCACCATAACGGGGTAATAGACATATGGCTTATTACTCCGATTTCTATTTTTGTATCAAATTTACCGGCACTGCTATAATCTTTAACCAGAACTGCAGTGAAAAATATTGAAAAACATTCCTCCTATGGCATTAACCCAAACAGGTACTCGGCTTCTGTCACGAGTTGCTTTGGTAACGTAAGCACCTTTTGCCCTCTTTCCGTTAATTTTTAATAAAGAACATTATAGCATAATACTGCTTCATTAAAATTCCAATAAGAGTGGCAAGAAAGGACTGGTTAAACTTGCTGATCATGGCATTTTATTTTAAGATGAAGTTAATTCTTTTCCCTCAAACTTGCAGGCTAAATTGCTGCATGCGATCTCAGAGATATTTGTCAGAATCTTAGATTCTTCGGCTTTGCCTCAGGATAATAATTCGCAAAGTTACTGCTTAAAAAAGTTAATTATGCAAAACTATCAATTAATATAAATCATGAGCAAGGGGATAAGATAATTTGATACAAGTGTATACCGGTGACGGCAAGGGAAAAACAACAGCAGCCTTCGGTCTTGCTATGAGAGCGGCAGGGCATGGATACCGGGTCAGAATTATTCAATTTTTAAAAGGAAGCACTTACAGCGGGGAATTGGTTGCGGCGGAAAAACTGGGTATAGAAGTATTTCAATTCGGCCGGACCTGTCCCCATGCCGCCGTTATTAAGTCCGGCTTTATGAAATGCCAAAAGTGCGGACAATGCTTGGTCGGCTTTAATGATATCAATGATTGGGACCGGCAAAAGGTGGGGATGGCCTGGAAGTTAGCCCAGGATACCGTCATAGCAGGAAAGCATGATATATTGGTATTGGATGAAATTATGGAGGCACTGAACATCAAGCTTATAGCTTTAACTGACCTGCTGGCATGGCTGCGGCTGGTGCCAAAGAAAATGGAAATAATTCTAACCGGAAGAAATGCTCCCCCGAACTTATTGAAGCAGCCCATTAGTTTCAGAAGTGAAGAAGATAAAGCATACCTACGATATAGATGTTGCAGCCCGAAGGGGAATCGAATATTAAAGGCCGCGGGCAGGTCTCGACCATTAGCTCTCAGACTCTTTTTTTGTATTAGTCTGAGGGCTTAGCGTCGATCGTCAGCCTGTTGGAGTTATATGGTATAATAGTTTAATAATGTTTAAACAAACGCCTATCAAATGTGCAGGGTGTGAAGTATTTATGGATTTAGATAAACGTCTAACCGAAGCCATACAAATGGTGCAAGAGCAGCAAAGTTTAAAAAGCCGTCTGCAAACAACACATGAAATGCTGGGCAAGGAAAGAAGCCGTTATAATGATTTAAAAAAACAACTGGCTCTGGAAAACAAGGATGTAGAGAGGTTGGATGGCTTTACCCTCAATAATCTATGGCATACCCTAAGGGGAAATAAAGAAATAGCCAAACGCAAAGAGCAGGAAGAATACCTGGCTGCCAAAATGAAGTTCGATGCCGCCGGCACCACCGTAGCAATGCTGGAAACCGATTTAACCAGATTGGAGCAGCAGCTAACCGCGATGGGGGACCCGGAGCCTGAATACCGGCAAGCAATGCAGGCCAAGGAAAATATTTTGCTGGCTTCCGGACAGCCCGAGGCCGGCCACCTGTTCGATCTGTCCGAAAAAGCAGGAAAACTTAAAGCAGGACAAAAAGAATTGCAGGAGGCCATTAATGCGGGTGAAAAAGCTGTGGCAGCTCTATCTAATGTAAAAAGAAGCCTGAGCAACGCGGAAAGCTGGGGCTTGTTTGACATTCTGGGAGGCGGACTGATAACTACCGCCATCAAGCACTCCCGGATAGGAGATGCCAGGGATAAGGTAGAACAGGCGCAGAACATGCTCTGTATATTCAATCGCGAATTGGCCGATCTTCAACAACATACCGATATTATTGGAATCAGTAAAATCAGTATCGCAGCCGATTTTCTGTTGGACGGACTATTTGATATTATCGTTCAATTTCAAATTAACGCTGCAATGAATAATACCAATCAACTGCAGAAAAAAGTTGAATACGTGATGCAGCACCTGCTCGAAGTTCAAGAGCAAAACCAAATGCAGGCCTTACGTATAGATAACGAAAGAAAACGCATCATAGAAAACGCGAATTGCACTACTGAATAAAAAGGGAAATATTACACCGTCTACGATCTGGAAAGGGGTATGTAAACAAGTGTTTATATATCCTCTTCTTTTGCTTCTCCCCATTGATTATGTTCTTTGGTTATTGTGGGCAGAGGCGTTTAGCATGTAGATTTATGGGAGGAAACTATGAAGCTGGCAATCTTTGATTTCGATGGCACCCTGTTGACCAGGGATACCCTTCCCTGTCTGGGTAAGGAATGGCTCAGGCAGAAACGGTCCCGAGGCAAATATTATATCGTCTTACTGAGCTGGATACCGCTAGTCATTTGCTATAAATCAGGATTGATAAATCGCGAGAAATTTAAAAACCTGGCCTTCGATAAATTCAACTCGCTTTATCAGGGAATGAGCAGTGTAGAGATAAGAAGTTTTTTCCAGAAAGCCTATCCTAACCTAAAAAAAATCTTCAACCGTACGGTTATACAGGAGATCGAAAGAGCACGCCAACAAGGTTATTATTGTGTTCTGCTGTCCGGTTCATATGCAGAGCTCTTGCGAATTGTAGCCCGGGACCTGGGTATGGATAAGGTTATTGGTGCGGAACTGGCCTTTCGTGATGGCATATTCGATCATAGCGAAAAAGTGCCTTTTATCAACGGCCAGAAAAAAGTAGCCTTGTTACAAAAGGCATTTGCGGGTAAAAGTATTAACTGGCACAGCAGCAAGTGCTTTGCCGACAGCGTGGCAGACATCGAACTTATGCAGTTGGTAGGGCAACCGGTCGCGGTCAACCCTGATGCCGGACTGCTCTCTCATGCTCGCGATAATAAGTGGACCATCGCCGTTTAAAGTCATCCGCTTTTTCATGGTGCGCCGCCCCCAATCGCATTACTGCCATTGGAAGGCCATTAAAAACGCGCATTCAGTTACCTGCCATACCGGTGAAGGTTGGGGCAGTAATCTTAACAAATTAACTATCGGCCGGCGATGTAGGAATCACTCAAATTTGACAGCTTGGCCCTAAGTCCAGTAAGGCTCCCAATCTTTGACAAGCCGTTATAAAACAAATAAGCGCCAAAAGCTCCGAAATCTCGCTGTCTGTAAATGCTTCTTTAAGTGCGCTGAATTCGCCGTCACAAATATGTATTTTTCTAGTGGATATATCTGCGACATGGGCAGCTAATTGCGTCCGCAAATCCATTATGTTTTTCGAAGGCGCTCCCTTAGACATGCAGTATTCACAGCCATTATTAAAAGCCAGAGTGCGCCGAACCTCTTCTTTTAATTCTGCGGAAAATGTAGCGCTGGAAAAAATACATTCTTCCAGAGAAACCCATTTTTCCAATATGTCTTTATTATGTCCTAATAGTTGTTGAAATGGTGTAAGCCCGTTCTGCGAAAAAGAAATTATTGCCATGATTTTTCCTCCTTTAATGATGCGTTCCATTGACAAATCAATTATAGCAGGGATATGATTAATATCATATTTCATACGATATAATATTATTTGATTTATATTGCTATTGATATATCTTATTGAGGAAAGGTGTTTCACGTGAAAATAGACGAAATAGATGTGCGGATTTTGCATGAGTTGCAAGCAGATAGTCGAATTTCCATAAGAGAGTTATCTAAACGAGTAAATCTTTCCCCGCCTTCTGTTACCGAGAGGGTGAGAAGGCTTGAGGATAATAACATTATTGAAGGATATACAATCCATTTAAACAAAAAGCAACTTGGCTTCGTAATCGATTGTATAATTGAAGTCACAATGAAGGATGGACAACACGAGAAATTCAAGAATTTTATTAAGGATTATAAACACAGTGAATGGTGCTACAGAATTGCGGGTGCCGCGTGCTTTATAGTTAAATTGTCAGTTACTTCTTTAGAGGATATTGAACAGTTCATAAATGCCGTATCTCCGTATGCTCTAACGGAGACATCCATTGTTTTTTCAAAAGTGGAAGTCAATAACAATATAAATAAGTTCTTATAAATTGCATTTTGCATTATACATTGGGTGAAAGTTTTTTGTCGAATTTTCAGTAAGTATAATATAAGTATTTTAAAAATGGAGGGTTACTTTAAATGCATGTTGTTCGCAGCTGTTGCAAACGTTTCAAAATTACTTTGTTTGTAATAGCTATTATCGGTATTTTTACCCTGACCAATACGGCCTGGGCGACAGATAGTGGGGTAATTAACGGCAGCGTTGTCAATATACGTTCCGGACCCGGCACCAATTACACCATAGCCGGTACTATATTAAAGAATACTCCGGTACAGATTCTTCAAACTCAGGGAAACTGGGATAAAATTCAGTTTGGCTCCTTGACCGGCTGGGTAAGCAGTTCACTTATCACCGTCAATCAGTCAAATACAGTTACAGACCCAGGCCCAACCAAAATAACGACAACTCCTCCCCGGGTACTGCTCGACGGGAAAGAACTGAATTTCGAAGTAGCTCCGGTCATAGAAAACAGCCGTACCCTGGTGCCTTTACGGGCAATTTTTGAGGCTATGGGAGCAGATGTGCAATGGAATGAGTCGACGCGGACGGTTACTGCCACCAAGGGAAGTAAGGTAGTAGTATTGCCCTTAAATTCAACCAGCCCTACTATAAATGGGGTAGTTTACCCTTTGGACACCACCGCTAAGATCGTGAATAATCGCACTCTTGCCCCTTTGCGTTTTGTAGGTGAGGCATTCGACGGTACGGTGAACTGGGATGCGGCGACCAGAACTATATTTATCACTTCTCCAACTGAGGTTACACCGCCTGACCCTGACCCACCAACTCCCCCTGAGCCCGCACCGCCGGACAGCAGCATTAAGCTGAGCAGCAGCCGGGACGAAAGCGGTGTAAAAATAATTATGCAGTCAGATGTAGCCTTAACTCCTAATGTCAGCCCATCCAGCGGCCAGGTAGTTTATAAATTTGAAGGCCGGCAAATAACCGGTACCAATTACATAAGACAAGCTTTGGGATCAGACACTATGACCGTTCAGGCCGGCAGCACCGCTGACGATACTACCATTACTTTTAATCTGCCGGCACAGATCAAATACAACACCTTGAGTCAGGATAATGGCAAGATGTTAGTATTTTCCATACCAAATTACATAATAGACCTGCAAACTGCAAAGTCTGGTAATAATAGTGAAAAGATAATCCTGTCCACACTTTGTCCGGTTAAATATACCAGCCAGCAGACAGGCGATAAAGTACAGGTTTCTCTTTCCAATATCCTTCAGGGTCAGGCCCAAAATAAATATGATATAAATGGACAATACCTGGACAGCATCAATATAACCGCCGGGGACGCCTCCCATCCTGGAATTATTCTAAATATAGCAGGCCGCAATTTAGATAAAGTTTCCTTTGGAGTAAGCGGCAGCAATTATGATCTGAACATAATTTTAAGCGGTAAAGCGTCTCAACCGGGCGGAAATAACGGCGGCGGTGAGGAACCTCCTGCCGAATACCAGGTAATTCAGGAATATATAGTCAACAACAGACCAGGGACCCCATTAAATCCAAGCGGGCAGGTAGTTCATGCCACTGCTGATCAGGGGGCAACAGCTCAAAATATCCATGACTATTTTAACAACCATCCCGCAGCCGAAGCCAGTGCCCATGCTGTGATTGATTGGAATTCCATTATTGAATTGATACCGGAAAACGAAATGGCCTGGCATGCCGGACCAACAGCCAACAGCCGGTTCTTAAGCTTTGAAATGTGCGAGCCCGCGGCTGATGATCCCAATCGATTCAGCAAATTTCAGGAAGTCTGGAATCGGGCTGTCTGGTATTGTGCCAAAACCTGTGTCAAATACGGTTGGAATACCAATGATAATATATTCAGCCATTACGGTACCACCCAGATGTACCATGAAACCAATCATACCGATCCGTATGGCTACTTTGCTTCCTACGGTAAAACTTGGGATCAGTTTCTGGCAAATGTGGATAGTGAAATCAGTAAACTCCAACAATGGTTTTCATAAATATTACCCCATAACAGAATAGCGAAAAAGCAAGCCCGTATCATGAGCAAGTGGTACGGGTTTGTTGCTTTAGTTGACCAAAGAACGCACGCAATTTCGGCCATCTGATTTGGCCCGGTACAATGCCTTATCAGCATACTTTAAAAAACAGTCCAGATTTACCTCAGTTAACGCATCAACTCCGGTAATTCCTATACTTGCTGTGATTTTTATATATTTGCCCTCATAAAGTATTGGCGTCTCTGCTATATTTCTCGAAATTCGGTTGCTGATCACCCGGCAAGCTTCCAGAGTAGTCTCCGGAAAGAGGATGATAAATTCTTCGCCGCCGTACCGTCCCAAAATATCTATGGAACGAATAGAAGCAGCGCATATATCAGCTACTTGTTTAAGTACGGCGTCACCCGCCTGGTGTCCGTAATTGTCATTGATTTGCTTAAAGAAATCAAGGTCAAGTATAAGCAGGGAAATTGGGTGGTTATAGCGTTTGGCTTTTTCTAATTCATGAGAACTAAGTTCAAAAAAATATCTACGGTTAAAGACCCCGGTTAAGTCATCGATTGAAGCTAAACGGTTAAGCTGCTCCATGATTTCCATGTGCTTGGTAGTATCGGTCAAAGTCAGAATATAACCAACCTCACGGTTATTGGGCTCTGATATTTTAATGGTATTAATTTTATAATTGCCTTTAGGTGCAATATGACATTGAACTTCACTGCAATTAAGAATCGAATCAATTATTTCTTTGTAGTCGCCCAGTTCTTCATAAACATCCTGGCCTATTATCGTTCTTCTCAGGCTGCAGATATATGCTGCCGAAGGGTTAAAATCAATAATTTTATAATTTGTGTCCAGTACAATTATTCCATCATTGGTCAGCTCAAAAATTTTATCCCGGGCCAGGGGTTTAATATTTAGAAACTGGTAGCGTAGAAAAGCTATAAAAAGCAATATAACCGAACCGGTTAAAGCCAATGCCGCATAATCAATATTAAAGGGAGAGAGATTAAATAAGTTCAGAAAAACTGCGATCCAGGGCGGTAAGGCAGCAATCAGCATAATCAGACTTTGGTGACGGATCGAACCGGTTGAATTTAGATATAGATTAAAGTACATATAGGTCGAAACAACAAAACAAGCAGTGATAAAGATTGTATTAACCCAATACCATGGACCCTTTTCGATATACAGCACGGAAAAATAATTATTGGAGATGACCTGGACGCTAAAATAATATAGGTGATTTAAATTACTGGTATAACGAAATATAAAAGTTAAGACCGGTATTAAGAATATACTCAGTTTAGTTATAAATCGCGTTGGTTTATTATTATATTCCAGAGTGAACATAACCCAGAAGGCAGGAAGAAACGGCAAACCTATATATTGAACGAGATTCCAGACAAGCATCTGGTGCAGTGAGTTACTATATAACTCCATGGCATAACCCAATGAATACAATGCTAAACTAATGGTAAAATAGGAAAAGTATCTGGTAACTCTATCTTTTTTCTTATATATAGAGATAGATGCTATAAAGCAAAACATAGCCGAAGCTAACAAAATACCGCATAATATAATTCTTACCATTTTTCTGTCCTTAAGTTATATGTCGGTGATTTACTAATTTATTTTTAATTGTACATTATTTAACAAATTAAAGGTAATTTTGCAGTAATAATTTTAGTATTATTGTATACGGAATTGTATCACTTTAAGTTATTTTTTTGTTTACCATTTTATTATAATTTAGGCTAACTATTGGAAGGAATATTAATATACGAAGCAGAAATAAAGTAATAATAATATTAACATTGGGTTAACAAAGATTAAGAATCTTGGTTCTACTGGAGGAAATAATAATGATTAGTAATCTAATGAACATACCAACAGCAAAGCAGTTGGAGCTGGATCTAAATATTAGCAGGATTGAACTGGAACAAAAAATCGAGGATTGTTCAACTGAACGGGCTAGTCTTTTTTCGGTTTTAGATAAACTTCCGGCCTTAGTGTATATTGTTGCACCGGATTATACTATCCGGTACACCAATCGATACTTTCAGGAACGTTTTGGCAGCCCAACCGACAAGCCATGTTATCTGATCTTTCATGGCCGAACCACACCATGTGTTCCATGCCAATCATTTGAAGTTCTAAAAAAGGGTAATTGCCAGACCTGGGTAGGACATTTAGATAATGGAGACAGCTACGAGTATTATGATTATCCTTTTATTGATACGGATGGAACGGAGATGGTTTTAAAATTTGGTATCGATATAACCAGGCGTAATCTGGCGGAAGCAGCCTGGCGTTTATCAGAGAATAAATTTTACAAAGCCTTTCAATGTAATCCGGAGCCCATTACCATTACTACCCTAGAAAGTGGTTATTACGTTGAAGTTAACGATGCCTGGGTAGAAGACTGCGGTTATGAACGATCTGAGGCTATAGGAAAGACCGGCCTTGATTTAAGGATTTGGCTCTCTCCAACCGACCGCATGCTTTTTTTAAAAGAGATTTTGAAAAATGGCAGTGTTCATAATTATGAGCTTGAATACCGTACAAAATCCAGCGAATTAAATTATTATCTTGTCTCAGCAGAAATAATAGATATGAACGATCAACCACACCTGCTCTGTGTTCATAAAAATGTTACCAAACGCAAAAGAACTGAACTGGCCCTGCGCCAATCCGAAGAGAAATTCTCCAAAGTGTTTCATGGTAGTCCTGTTATGTTGGCACTTATAGATGAAGAAAATTCTAAAATACTGGATGTAAGTGATGAATGGTTAAATGTCACCGGCTATGACAAAGAACAAATAATGGGCCAAACCATCAGGGATCTTAATTTGTGGGCTGATCCGTTGATAATGGAAGAGTATATGCATAGATATAAGGAAATAGACAAACTGGAGAATGTTGAGATCGGTATAATTACTAAATCAGGGGATATCCGTCAAACCCTGGTCAATATTCAAAAAGTTTTTGTCGACGGAGTAGCTTATCATTTAACCGCCTGTATTGATATTACTGAACAAAAACGGATCGAGCAGGAAATGGCCCGTTTAGACCGTTTAAACCTTATCGGGGAAATGGCTGCCAGCATCGGACATGAAATAAGAAATCCCATGACTGCGGTAAGAGGCTTCCTGCAAATGTTGAGCGAACAGGACTATTATAAAAAGGACAAGATATATTTTGACCTCATGCTTGAAGAATTAGACCGGGCCAATGGTATCATATCCGAATATTTAAGCATGGCCCGAGATAAAACGATATATTTGCAGCCCAAATACCTGGATCAGGTAGTCAAAACTATTTATCCCATGTTAGAAGCCGATGCTAACTATCAGGGAATGAACATTAAGCTGGATTTAGGCAAACCTCCCATGCCTCTGATCGACGAGAAAGAAATCCGTCAGATGATCTTAAATCTTGCCCGCAACGGCATGGAAGCGATGGAACCTGGCGGAACACTTACCATTGGTACCATGATTGAGAAAAATGAAATTGTACTGTTTGTAAAGGACGAAGGGACAGGGGTTGACCCCAAGATACAGGATAAAATCGGAACGCCTTTTCTCACCACCAAGATAAAAGGTACCGGACTTGGCCTGGCTGTGTGCTACAGCATTGCAGCCCGTCATCAAGCTAAACTTGAATATGAAACTAATTCTAACGGAACCACTTTTAAACTGCGCTTTCCCCAACCCGATTAAGGAGCTATATGCTTTATGAATATTGTGGATTTTTTCAAATACTCGGTGGTTATATTTACTGTAATAATGTTCGTACTAATCTTTGATGTAATGAAACATATTATAAAACAAGCCCGGAATCAAGGCACCTGGTATCTGAACTACGGCAAGTTGCCCCAGTATCTGATACTGGGATTAATCGGGGGAAGCTTCACCGTAATTACATTTATTCCCCAAAATAAACCCACATAATTATGTTAGTTATTTTTTTGTTATCCTATTCGATAATGCGAAACTTATATAAAAAGAATTCCCTTTAAAAAACATACACATCTAACCCCATGCAGGTTTATCCAGATTCGTATTCTTCAATTTGTACCCGGGTAACTTCACAGCCTTCCCAAAATCCTTTGTTAAACCCGTCACTTTCGGCCCCTTTTAAGCAGTCAGGACAAGGTTTAACTTCGATTTTAACTCCACTTCTTTCATCCACAGTAGTAAGGTTACATAGACCCTTACCACACTTGGCGCAATATACTTCAAAATATATTAACGGCATAAAATAATCCCTTCCAACTCTTTTTGAAACAAATATAGTCTTTTGTACTGAAAGATATGCCGGGAGTAAAGATAGTTCAATTTTTTCATGCGCTAAAGTATTTTATTACGCGAAAAGCGGAAACGATATTATTATTAATCAGGTTTACGAAATAATAAGTTAAGAACCTGCATCATAGAAAGAAGGTTAGTTATGTCAGAGTATTACCTACGTAAACTAGAAGCAATCGAATTAAAGTATTTCTATAAAATAATCGAGCGAGATTTTGCATCCGGCGAATATCCGCCTCTGGACGCGTTAAACAATCAGATAAGGGAAGGCAGACAAGAGGGATTGGTACTATGCGATGGCAGTGATGATTTTGCCTATTGTTTTTGCGCAGCAAGTCCTGACCATGATTACGTCCTTATCTCCCTCTTCGCAGTATTCCAAAAATATAGGGGACAGGGGATAGGATCTACCTTCTTGGAGGAATTGCATACCAGGTATGCCCATAAGCAAGCTCTTATCGTGGAGGTGGAACGCCCTGAAGATGCGCACACTGCAGAGGAACGGGATAAACGGCTGCGGCGTATTGCTTTTTACAAGAAAGCCGGATATCGTCTGATTAAAGGGATCAATTATATCATTTGGGGCATACCTATGCACCTTATGGTCCTATCAATAAATGCTTCTCCTGACTCGATAGACAAAAGAATCAAACAAATTATGCAGCAAATCTATTGTAACGCGGCAGGGGAACAATTCATGAACAAAATCCAATTTAAATAAGCCCTGACTTATACCCGATTTGTCGGACACACAGTAGTTAGGTAAAATAACAACTGTGTACAGTCGGCCCAGTTGCTTTTCTTCCCGCTTTTTTATTTCATGTTCCATTAAGGTCATTAAAAAATACTGGTAACTGGGCTCTTTAACCTGGGCGCTGGTCATATCCGATATTGTGTTAACCATGATCTGATTAGATTCCGATGTTTATCAAGTTTCTTAGTCCGCTTCTTTTGGCTTTCCAATATTAGTTCCATTTCCTCAGGACTCATATTTAGATATTTGTACACCGTTGTCCGGGATAGATCAAGACGCCTGGAGATCTGGCTTACATTAAAATGCATGTCTTTTAAGCTCTGAATCTCTGAATACATATTCCACCCTTCTGCTACGTTCATTTCTTCCTCCTTTGCTATGATCAAAGCTGTTTAATTTCAAGCTCAATCATAGCCGCTTTGGAGGATTGTGGTAAATATTGTTCATTCTTATTTGTTGTTTTTTGTTCAATTTAGTTTAACAGTTACAAAGGTTTAACTTCGATTTTAACTCCACTCCTTTTGAAACCCCGGATAGTGCCGTCATAGCAATCCAAAACCGGTGCCAGGTATAGCTTTGCATCTTTGCATTGAATCTCCGTGATGTCCATTAGCCACTTTTCATTGGGTTTTCTCGGCTGAAAAATCTTGCTGAATCAGGTTTTCCGCTTTTTCAGCCTCTGCATCGGCCTTCGTTATTCCTTTAGGCCGGCGTTTGTATTTGATCATAAGGTTGTTATCTTTGCACAGTCGATAAATCGTACTATAGCTGCCTTTGTATTCCTTATTGTTCCTCAGATATTGAAAGATGCGCGTACACCATAATTTACATTCTCCGGGTCTTCTTTTATTAATTCGTAGATTTGCGCCAAAAGATCAGCATATTTATAAGGCCGGCCTGCATTACGTAAGTGCTTGTAGTACCCGGATTCACTTACTCCAAGTACTCGGCATAATGCAGCAACCGTCCAGCGTTTCTGCCGCTGCTTAATGTAGTCAATCAGCTTACTCTTGCTTACTTCTTCCGGCCGCTTTACGAAAAAACCCAGCGCATCCTGTAATATTTCAACCTCTTCTTTGGCTTCCTTAAGTTCTTTGGTCAGCCTGGCGTTTTCAACTCGTAATTCGTCCTCGCTCATCGGCTGCCCCGCCTGGTTTAATATAATACCCTTTTTCTTGGCTCTACCCCGCCATCCATAGATGGTGTCTGCTTTTATTCCCAGCCTTTGGGCTGCTGTGGTTGCACCTATTTCATCTGCCAATTTTAACGCCTCAGCCCGCTCTTCTGCACTGTATTTATTTGCCATCTGTCAATCGCTCCTTATTGAAATGTATTTTATCATTTCCTTGCGATTTCAGACTGCACTTTTATCGTATCACTCCATATCGAACAGCAGGAACAACACAGACGTTCATCTCTGTCTTGACAAACTAAAAGTTTATGTTATAATTAGGTTCATAGAAAAAAATTCATACAATTAACACATTGAAGAGACCAGTAGGATATCAGGAAGGCCCAGAGAGAGGCATGAAAGGTGAGAGTGCTTTGCTGGAATGATATGTGAAAACCAGCTTAGAGTGTCCTTTAATCGGGAACGGTGATTCCGTTATCATCATAAGAGTGGCCATAATAGCACAGTGCGTAGTATTTATGGTAATCGGGGTGGAACCGCGAGATAATCGTCCCCTTCTTTACGGAAAGGTAAAGAAGGGGATTTTTTATTTCACAGGAAAGTTTATCCTATGAAATAAAAAGCGCTCCGTAGGTATTTCTTTTGTATTATTAAGGAAGTGACGTCCATCAAAGCGCAGATACGTTCTGCAATTTCAGCTGCACCGGGGTGATTATTAGAAACCGAAAACTCCAGAGCTTGTTGAAATGAAAGTCTATAGCGCATACGACATTAGAAGCAGCACTGACATCGATACCAACAAACAAAGTAGAAAGAACATCTAAGTTCTTCTTTTCATAACACCTCCTTTCGGTTGAGAATGAGGAATTTAGCAAGGGGAACCCTGATCCGAGCTGCTGACTGCAACCTCGCATTATTAGCATTCACCTGGCGGAGCGGCTTTGCTGGGAACATCCGACAGGGATGCAGCATCTGTGTAAGCAGATAATGACAGAACAGTCAGGCGTCACGCTTATTGAGCAATAGCAAAGGCTTTGCAAGGAGAGCAAGACGTCACCTTAGTCGATATTCCAATAAAAATATTGTAGCATCAGGGACCCCCACAACTAAACCTTTTTAACACTAAATAAATGCTCGCAAATGCATTTAAATTTAGTTTCAAAACTTATTATACGAGGAGAATGAAGATGAAAATTACTTTAAAAGACGGATCAGTAAAAGAGTATACCAATTCTATGTCAGTGATTGATATTGCAGCTGACATCAGCGAAGGTTTGGCACGCATGGCCTGTGTCGGAGAAATTGATGGAAAAACGGTGGATTTGAGAACCATCGTGGATTCCGATTGCAATTTAAGCATTCTGACAGCCAATGAGCCGGCTGGTCTGGCTGCATATCGCCATACGGCAAGTCACGTGTTAGCGGAGGCTGTTAAGCGTCTATACCCGGAGGCAAAGCTGGCCATAGGGCCGTCCATAGAAACCGGTTTCTATTATGACTTTGATATGGCTCCCCTCAGCCGTGAGGATTTGGATAAAATTGAAGTGGAGATGAAGAAGATCATCAATGAGGGAGCAAAGCTGGAGCGTTTTACATTGCCGAGAGAAGAGGCAATCCAACTTATGAAGGACAGAAGCGGGCCCTATAAGGTGGAATTGATAGAGGATCTTCCAGAGGATGCCGAAATCTCCTTCTACCGCCAGGGAGATTATGTAGATTTGTGTTCAGGTCCCCACCTAATGAGTACGAAGCCGATTAAAGCGTTTAAGCTGATTTCCTCCTCAGGAGCTTACTGGAAAGGCAGCGAGAAAAATGCCATGTTGACCCGCATCTATGGCACAGCCTTTTTAAAGAAAGAGGAGCTAAACAAATATCTGGAATATCTAGATAATCTCAAAAAACGCGATCATAACAAGTTGGGCCGCGACTTAGAGCTGTTTACCACCGTGGATGTGATAGGTCAGGGACTTCCTCTCCTCATGCCCAAGGGGGCAAAGATTATTCAGACGCTTCAGCGCTGGATTGAGGATGAGGAGGATAACCACCGCGGCTATATGAGAACTAAGACTCCGCTGATGGCGAAAAAGGATCTCTATGTAATTTCTGATCACTGGGATCATTATAAAGAAGGCATGTTTGTACTGGGAGATGAAGAGAAGGACAAGGACAAGGAGGTATTTGCTCTTCGCCCAATGACCTGCCCCTTCCAGTATTATGTATATAAAACCGGCCAGAAATCTTACCGTGATCTTCCGTGTCGTTACAGCGAGACATCTACGCTGTTCAGAAATGAGGACTCCGGCGAGATGCACGGTCTGACCCGCGTCCGTCAGTTTACAATCTCCGAAGGTCATCTGATTCTGCGTCCCGACCAGCTGGAGGAAGAGTTCAAGGCTTGTGTTGACCTGACAAAATACTGTTTGACCACGCTTGGGCTTCAGGATGATGTGACCTACCGGATGTCCAAATGGGATCCCAACAACGCGGACCATTATTTGGGGACGCCGGAGCTTTGGGATAAGGTGGAATCTACCATGCGTACGATTCTTGACGACATCGGACTTGAGTACACGGAGGCGGTCGGGGAGGCTGCATTCTACGGCCCCAAACTGGATATCCAGGCGAAGAATGTGTATGGTAAGGAAGACACCATGGTGACAGTCCAAATTGATATGTTTTTGTCAGAGCGTTTTGATATGTCCTATATCGACAAGGATGGTAATAAAAAACGCCCATATATCATCCACAGAACCTCCCTCGGCTGTTATGAGAGAACGCTGGCATGGCTGATTGAAAAATATGAGGGTGCTTTCCCTACTTGGCTGTGTCCGGAGCAAGTAAGAGTGCTTCCCATCTCCGAAAAATACCATGAATATGCAGAAAAGGTGGAAAATCAGCTGAAGGCCAACGATATCCTCTGCACCGTGGATGAGAGATCCGAAAAAATCGGCTATAAGATTCGTGAGGCCAGACTTAAAAAAGTTCCATATATGCTGGTTGTCGGACAGCAGGAGCAAGAGAACGCCAAGGTATCAGTCCGCAGCCGTTTCCTTGGCGACGAGGGTCAGAAGGATTTGCAAGCCTTTATTGATGACATCTGCCGTGAAATCAGAACCAAAGAGATCCAGAAAGTAGAGGTACAAGAATAGAACACATTTTTGAGAAATCCAACCTAACATGGAATGCATATCCGGGAGCATTTGATGTATGGGAACGTAATTGAAATCACGTTGCACAACTATTTGATTATGTAAGTGCTATACGTAAGGTAATGTATACGACCTATACTCCCCAAAAAACTATGCCGATATTTTATGAAATCCCATCAATTAAGGGATTTCCCCAAAATATCGGCATAGTTTTTTATAGCCTATAAAGTTGTTTTAATATTGACTCTACCTTTCTATATCTTTTCTTCCGAACTGAGAGGGACTGGCCTTTTCAATGGCATCAGCCCCTAGAAGCTACATCAACACGTCCCACTTAACATAAACGGCATAACAAAATATTCCCCCAAAATTTTATTATTTAGTTTCATCTTTCTCACATAATCGGCTTTTATTATAGAAGACTTTCAATTCTCTTTCAGAGCAAGATTCGCCAGAGTAACTCAAAACTCACTTTGTGAGTTCCGCTTACCTGGCAATCTTGATGGGGATTCCGTTTCCCCATACCCTCGGTTGCTGCACATTTCTCCAATGTGCTGTTTAGCTCCTATGTAAAATAGTCGCAGCGTGATGGCAGAGCATCACGGGAAAGGATAAAATCATGGCAAGACCAAAGAAGGAAAAGGAATTAAAACATAATCATCAGATTATGCTCCGTCTCACCGATACTGAATATGAGATTGTTGCCGCAAATGCCAAAAACGCAAATCTCCCACTGGCTGAATATGCCCGGAAACAGATTATGAATAAAAAAGTAATTGCAAAATATGAAATCGTGGCAGATGTTCCGGAACTAAAAAAGCTGATTGCTGAATTTGGAAAAATCGGCAGTAACTTGAATCAGATTGCCCGCTACTTTAACAGCGACGGCATCCATTCACAGAAAATGCGAAATGCAATAAGTCAAAGCATTGCAAGAATTTACGAAATGAAATATGAAGTATTAAAAACGGCAGGGAATTTCCTTACCACTGCCGAGTAGCATACAGATATACCCTGAGGATACTTTCATGGCAATACTGAAACACATAACAAGTAAAAATACCGATTACAGTGAAGCACAGCGGTATCTCATGTTCCAGTATGATGAGTATACGGACAAGCCTATCCTTGACGAAAATGGTTCATTGATTCCTCGTGAAGAATATTACATGGACGGTATAAATTGCGATCCCTTTACTTTTGATATGGAATGTATAGAACTAAACGCACAATATCGAAAAAACCAATCATTTTCTTCGGCCCTTTTTCCGACAGATAAACAGTTACTTTTTTATCCTGTTCCATCATGTATGAAAATTTATCAATACATGGTTTGTAGCGATAAAAGAGGTGGCCTTTTTGACGATTACTTTGAATCACTTCTGGTTTCTAAGATTTTTTTCTACAATGCACTAAAAAACTACCGTAAGATAGCTTAGTAAAGTGTGCTATTTTTCAGCTGTCTTCTACTTCCTTTCACACTATCATCTTTAAAATAGGTGATTGCAATACTCTATATCCGTATTTTTTACATAAAAATCCGTGTTTTATACAAGTTGAAGCACTATCTTAATAAAAGTGATAAAAATAAAGGGAAATAATTTTTTAGAGGATTATTAATGAAAGTAACCTTGCTAATTAAAAAGCATCCGACTACTTCCTAAGTGAAGAAAGCGTATGTGAATATCTAAAAATTATGTCATATGCAGTGTCGGTATAGCCCATAAGCAGGGTTATAATGTAGCAATTGAAAATGCAATTTCAGGATACCCGGACTTTATTTTTGAAAAAGTGATCCTGAATAGTTATCGCTGCTGAAAAATATAGGCAAGTGATGGATTTCAGCAGTAGGAAAGATAAGGAGGTTTTATGAATATTATTGGAATTAATGCTTATTTTCATGATTCATCGTGTGCACTCATTCAAGATGGTAAACTAGTATGTGCTGTATCAGAAGAACGATTTTCTCGTTTTAAAAATGATTCTAGGCTTCCTATCAGAGCATTTCGATATTGTTTGGAAACGGGTGGAATTAGCATTACTGATGTGGATTGCATCGCATATTATGAAAATCTAGAGAAGAAAATAGCTAGACAATTGATTCACAATTTCAATCAGTCAGCAGATGATGAGCTAAGTTGGTTGGATTATACCAAACCATTCCGTGAAATTCGAGAGGTCTTAGGATATGAGGGGATAATTAAGCATTATGATCATCACCTTTCCCATGCTGCTAGTAGCTATCTTTTTTCAGGCTTTGAAGATGCTGCAATACTTACTAACGATGCGGTTGGAGAGTGGGATACTAGTACGTTTGGTTCTGCAAAGGGCCAGCAGATTGATTTGTTTGAACGGATTACATACCCGCATTCTGTTGGTTTGTTTTATAGTACCCTGACTAATTATTTGGGGTTTAAAGTGTTAAATGGAGAATACAAGGTAATGGGACTTGCGCCTTATGGAAAACCTATATATGCAGATAAACTTCGCAATCTCTATAGTATGCCTGATAAGTTTTCTTTTGAACTTAATATGAAGTATTTTGACTTCGGACAAATCAACCGTATGTATACTGATAATTTGGTTGACTATTTAGGAATAACACCCAGAATTCCTGAATCAAAAATAGAGCAAGTGCATAAGGATTTGGCAAGAAGTTTACAAGTGGTATTAGAAGAAATTCTTATTAAACAGGTACGTGATTTGAAGGAGAAAGTTGACACGAGTAATCTTTGCATGTCTGGTGGCGTAGCGCTTAATTGTGTAGCAACTCATGCTATTCGCAAGGCGGGTATATTTGAGAATATCTTTGTGCAACCTTCAGCAGGAGATTCTGGTTCAGCGCTTGGGGCTGCAGCGTTAGCTTACACTGAATTAACCAATCAAGCATGTGAGCCTTTGAAACATGTATATTTAGGTCCGTCGTACTCATCACAAGAAATTGCGGAAATGCTATCGTCATTAGAAGTAGACGCCATAGATTATAGGAATAACAGAGACGGGTTAAACCAAGCTGTTGTAGATCGTATTTTGGAAAATAAAGTGATTGGATGGTTTCAGGGAAGGATGGAGTTTGGCCCCAGAGCATTAGGAGCACGAAGTATTTTAGCAGATTCTAGGGATGAAGGTATGAGGGATAAATTAAATAACTTGGTAAAAAAAAGAGAAGCATTCCGTCCGTTTGCACCAGCAATTTTAGAAGAGTATACGCATGAACACATGGATTTTGAAGGTGCATCGCCGTATATGTTAGAAACATGTCAAGTTGAGTCAGATTTGTATTTACCAGCTGTTACTCACGTAGACGGTTCTGCCAGAATTCAGACAGTAAGTGCAGAAACTAATCCTAGAATGCACTCGTTGATAAAATGCTTTTACGAAAGGACAGGTTGCCCAATTTTAGTTAATACATCATTTAATGTTAGAGGTGAGCCAATTGTTTGCACTCCTATTGACGCACTTAGATGTTTCGGTAATTCAGGTATTGATGTTTTAGTGTTAGAAGATTTTTTTATTGACAGATCTGCATTATCTGATAAATTTGTTCAAATGGCTGAGCGAGAATCAGGGGTTATTAAGCCTTCTCGAGATTTATTTAGCGGACGGCCGCGACAAGCTGAAGCAATATATACTTTTATTTGATATATTGGGAAAGGAGTGCTTGGTATGATACAAGGTGAGTATCAGGGAAATAATGTAGAAAAAATAAAAAAAATTCTGTTTCAAGATGATGAAGCTGGTTTAGAGCTATTTCGTCTTATGCAGCTATATTTGTTTAAAGACTCGGATAAAGATGATGTTCTAAAACTAACAGAAAGTAACATACCGCCTTCACAACCAAATGAAACGGGGTATCTTCCTATTGGTACTTGGTCTCCGGTTTTTGAAGATGGTGAAGTTGTATTTGTACGTAATAAACAAGCAGACACCGCATTTTGGGAAAGCAATTGTAAACAATTTTGCCTCAAAAAAAAGTCCACGCATAAACGAGTCTGCGTGATTGGAGAATCTGTGGCTGCAGGAATGTTTTTTACGCCCCATATTAGTCCAACAAAAACGCTTTCAGAATATTTGGAATTACATTCTGAAGGAATGTGGGATGTCATTGATTTGACGCGTAACAGTATGAATGCAGGAGCCTTACTGGAAACCTGTAGAGCTGCGTTACAAATAAATCCTGATTATATAGTGGTTATAGCAGGAAACAACTGGTATACCGACATTACGATAGAACATAGTGGACCTATATCTAGGCGTAGGATGTATGTTAATGCCTTAGATAAAGGAAATATTTGTGCAATTATTCAACAGTACAAAGAAAAATCAGTGGAGTTTGCTAAAGAAATTTTGCGTCAAATCGACGGTATTTCAAGTGAAGTACAAACACAATTTTTGTTTGTATTACCAGCAGTCAACTATAAAGATTGGGAAAGACGTTATCCTTTGCATTGGTTGGACAATAAAAAAACGAGTAAATGGTATGAGAAGTTTAAACTAGCTGTTCATGCTATAGAAAATAAAGATTATGAATCGGGCTTAAAACTTGGTGTTGAGATGATACAAATAGATGGTGGCACAAACGCAACATCCAGTAGAATTGTTGCAAACTGTCTTATGAAACTGGGGCGTAATGAAGAAGCATATGCCTATTGTGCTGCTGAGAGTGACAATTCATTATTGTTCGATGAGATTACATCATTTCCTGGAATGTCATCTTTAGTTCGAAAAGAAATAAAAAGGGAAGAGAAAAGTTTTAAACATATTTTTTTCTTTGATATGGAAGAAATTTTTCAAAAATTTTCAGGTGAGAAAGTAGTCGGTAGTCCTTTCTTCGTTGATTACTGTCATCTTAGTCCAGAAGGATACAAAATTAGTATGGCACCAATTGCTGGATATATTACTAACTGTGATGTGCAAATTAAAAATATAGATGATGATAATCATACCGTTGGATCATTTTATTTAGCTACAGCCTATTTTTGTATTGCCCTTTATAATACGCACCTAAATAGGCCAGTTATAAATAATTTTAATATGAAGAAATATGTTTCTTTATTTCAAAAGGCTGTAGACTGTTGTGAAACTGTTTTGGATATTATGGAATTATATATAAAGGCAAGAGGGTGTCAATTTGGTACCGGATTTGCATTGAGTAAATCAGGCCAAAAACTGTCTGATATGCTGAATTCGCCCCTTGATCTCCCGATTACTCAACAAGCTCCTGGTGTAGATGCATTTGCGATAACTTGCATATGTGAAATTTTAACAGCAAATGGAAGAAAGGGTAAAAAACTGCTGGAAGAATATCAACGTGCTTATATAAATCTGCTGGATAAAGGAGTTGACTTGATTAATCCTCAATATATGGAATGGATTAATTCCCATACTATGGCTGCGATAGATTCAGAAAATGGGACATGGAGAAATATGCCTTATCATAAATCTTGGTGGCCGTGGTCCTACTTTACGTTAGCTTCAGATACTTTAAATGATTTGGAAATGGAAATAGTATTACGCTTGCCAACTTCTTTTACTGCTAAAGAGAAAAAAAGAGTATCTGTTGTTATTAATAACAAAGTCATAAAAAATATTTTTGTTATTGATAAATGGACAATGCATAAAGTTACGATATCTGCAGGATGTTTATCAAAAGGATTCAATAGAGTATCGCTTGAATGGCCCGAACTTGAACAAAACGAAGAAAAGGCTATAAGTGACTTGAAGGATCGATATGTAAAAGGAAGAAATGTTGAATTTTATCCAATATTCGGGGAAATTTTTTCCATGAGAGTAAGAAAAAAAACGAAATGAGAGTTACAAGAATAGTTGGTTAAAAACGGTTACTATCGTGGAAAAGCTAGCAAAATTATACAGTATCGCATTCATAATCAAGTAACCGATGTCGCTAATAGAATAATACTTTTATAAGTCCATTTATAAGGATTTATTGTTGATAAAATGAAAATACTTTCTTCCAATTGATGTAGGGATTTAGGTTGGAGAAATTAGCTGTTAAAAGCCAGCACAAGTCTCTACAATATTGTAGAGACTGCCAACCGAGTTGGTTGAAAAAGGTTTCCGCACTGTTTGCCAATTGTGCTGGTGATAATTCACAATATTTATTATTGGAGGTTTTTGTGATGAGCATTTTTACAGTTCCTGCAGATTTTAGGATTGAGTCAATTAAAGAGATAGCAAAGTTAAACGAAAATATATCAATAAAAATTGATGAGGTGTATGGAAATTTAAAAGCATCTACACTGGGGTCGGGGCGTAAGTATTCTGGTTTGCCAGAAGCTTCTAAAGAACAAATTGTGGAATACATAAATTTTGCAAAAAAAAACAATATTAAATTTAATTATACTATTAACGCAAGTTGTTTGCAGAATGGTGAATATAAATCAGAATCGCGGGAAAATATTATCCATCAGATATCTGGTCTTATAGATTATGGAGTAGAACATGTTACAATTGCCCTGCCATCGCTAATTGAAATTATCAGAAAAGAGTTTCCGCAATTAAAGGTGACGGTATCTGTTATAACAGGAATTGATTCTTTATCAAAATTAGAAGCTTTTTGTGAATATGAAAATGTTGATAATATATACATACACGAAAAAGCCTATAGGAATTTTTCGCTGTTGAAATCTCTTACAAAAATTGCTTATTCGCATAATAAAAAGATTGGTGTAATTGCTAATTCATTTTGCCTTTCGGATTGCCCTTATCGACAATATCATTATAATTATGGAGCACATGCAACTATTGAATCTGGTATGATACCTGAATATTATGGATATAAATGTGCATTAATTAAATTTGATAATAAACGTAATGTTTTAAATATGCCATGGATAAGGCCGGATGATATCAATAAATACATAGATATCGGGATTGATAGATTTAAAGTTTCAGGGCGAGAAATGCATAACAACGATGCTGATATCAATAAAGTTGTGTCTATATATAATGACGGATTTTTTAATGGAAATTTAGCAGAGCTGCTTATGTGCTTTTCTAAAAGTGTGTATTCTGAAGTATTTAATATAAAGAACTCTGTAGAAGTGGCACAATTTCTACAAGATGTTTTCGATGAAAAAATTCTCTGCAATAGATATGGCTGTTCGAAATGTCAAAAATGTCATAAAGCGTTATCATCAATAGAAGTTAATTCTGCTGCTCTTTGCAAATGGACAGAATTTTTTGAGAATAAAATAAATGATTTTAGAGAGGGAAAAATTAACTAAAAAAACACACAACTTTGTCAAGAAGAGAAAGATAGATTAATACCAATTGCAGTTTCTTTTAGTAAGCTCCTTAAAAGAACTACTGAACTTCAGGACTAGTGTGACCATAAAATAAATTTTTTTAATGTACTATAGTGAATTAAAAAGTTTATAGGGTATGTCTATCGTTAGTGGAATTGTTAAGCTGATATGTCCTGAAAATTCTCGTAAGAATTACCGCATAGCTATCTGATATTCTGAGTGAAACTCCCATATAATTCAACTGATCTGAACAGATGTGAATATGCCGCCCCAAATTTAACATGTTGACCGGCATACTTGTGCATGCTGACCGCTGGAAAATGTGCAAGACCGCCGCGCCAGTTGTGCATTATGAAAAAATCGTTTGTATGCCTCTATATAATGGATTTATGTGTCATTTTGATGCAAATAAATTCATAGGAGGTCATGTGGATGACCAATTACAGGGAGATTCTGAGGCTTGATGCACTTGGGATCAAGAAACAGGACATTGCCGCCGCCTGCGAGTGTTCAAGAAATACTGTGGCAAATGTTTTGAAACGTGCTGCTGAATGCGGACTTAATTGGGAGCAGGTTCAAGACTGGAACAACAAGGAACTCTTAAACAGGCTTTTTCCACCCAATGTAGCGAGAGTGGCTTACAAGATGCCGGACTATGATTATGTCCATCGTGAAATGGCCAAAAGCGGCGTTACACTGAGTTTGTTGTGGTTGGAATACTGCGACCAATGCCGTGAGGCTGGTGAGATCCCGTACAAATCCACCCAATTCAACAAATACTACAGCGATTATGTGCGTAAAACCAAGGCTACCATGCATCTCAACCACAAGCCTGGTGAAATTATGGAGGTAGATTGGGCGGGTCAAAACGCTTTCATAATTGATACAGATACCGGAGACCTCATAAAAGCCTATGTATTTGTGGCAGTCCTGCCATATAGCGGCTATGCCTACGTGGAGGCGTTTCTATCGCAGAATCAGGAGTGCTGGACATACGCACATGTAAATGCCTACCGATTTTTCGGCGGTGTTACCCGTATCCTTACTCCGGATAACTTAAAGACCGGCGTTACAAAGGTCTCCAGAAGCGAAACAGTTATCAATAAAACATACCAGGAGCTTGCAGAGCATTATGGCACAGCAGTAATACCGGCACGGCCGGGGGCGCCAAAAGATAAAGCTACAGTTGAAGGCTCCGTTGGAATCATTTCTACATGGATACTGGCGGCTTTGCGAAATCAACAATTCTTATCGCTGCGCGAGTTGAATGAAGCAATTATTAAGAAATTAATTGAATTTAACAACAAGCCTTTTCAGAAAAAGGATGGTAGCAGAGTGATCGCCTTTTCGGAGGAGAAGCCGTTTTTGCTTCCCCTGCCGGATAGGCCGTATGAGCTGGCAACATGGAAGATCGCCACGATCCAGTTCAACTACCATATCAGCATAGATTCACAAAATTACTCATGTCCCTACTAATATATCAAGCAAAAGGTCAATGTACGCTTTACTAGAAACGTGGTTGAAATTTTCATTGATGGCAGATGGCAATCGTATTGCTTTCAATACAGTACGAATGAAGATCATATGCCGTTGGATCACCAGAAGTATGTCAAATGGAATTCGGAACGGTTCATTAACTGGGCAAGAAAGATTGGTGAAAAAACCACCACAGTGGTTTACTTTTTCCTTAACAGTCATAAAACTGAGCAGCAGGGCTACAAATCCTGCATGGCGCTGTTAAAATTAGCAGATAAATATTCTGCGCAGCGGTTGGAATCTGCCAGTGTACGAGCACTATCGTACACTGTAAGGCCTAGTCTAAAGAGTGTTCAGGCTATTCTTAAATCTGGACAAGACAGGCTTCTTGAAAGTGAGCCTGTTCCTGAAACTACATCAGCAGCCTCTCAATACGGCTTTACTCGCGGTGCCGAATACTACAAGAGGAGGGACGACTGATGCTTAATGAAAATACCGTCTCCAAGCTGCAGGAAATGCGGCTAAGCGTGATGGCACGAGCATTTCGTGACCAGATGAAGGACAGCGGCTTTAACGGAATGTCTTTTGAAGAGCGGTTCGGACTAATGGTAGATGCGGAGTGGGCTACTCGCAAAAGCAATAGTATGACACGACTTATCAAAAATGCGGACTATGCCATAAGTACCGCTTGTATCGAAGATATTGAATATCATCCCGACCGAAATTTGGACAAGATGCAGATTACAAGACTTGCTGCCTGCAACTATATCCAAGAGTGCCATAATATCATTATTCTCGGAGCCACAGGCAGTGGCAAGACCTTTATTTCTTGTTCGCTCGGAATGGCAGCCAGCCGGAATTTCTATAATGTCAAATATGTGAGGCTTCCTGATCTGCTTAACGAGCTGGCCGTAGCCCGGGGCGATGGGTCATATCGTAAGGTCATAAAGCAATACAAACAGATAAGGTTGCTAATTCTGGATGAATGGCTTTTATTTCCGCTTAAAGATAGTGAAACCAGAGACCTGCTTGAAATTGTTGAGGCAAGACATAAAAGAGCCTCCACAATCTTCTGTTCTCAATTCGATGTCGGTGGCTGGCATCTTAAGATCGGTGAGCCGACACTGGCTGACGCTATCTGCGACCGAATCGTACACGATTCCTATACAATAATGATCGAAGGAGATTCCATGCGGAAGAAGAAAGGCATCAGTGGATAGAAACCACCCGCCCGGAGATTTAAACTCCTCCGGGCATTCCAAAAAGTTCAACAAGCATAGTAAAAATGATAAAGGCTTTGCGGAAGCCATGCACAATCTGTTGTTTTAGCTAAGCCCAAAAGGCCAAAAGCTGATGGGATTGCCTGTCCAAGAAT